>WNFJ01738007.1_pt2 | contig 18488 bp, 16 predicted proteins | sample 5400461 | NCBI WGS metagenome assembly WNFJ01 (sample SAMN13153349, study PRJNA577476) | soil metagenome | isolation source: 115 cm saprolite on Douglas fir-dominated hillslope | place: USA:California | collected 2013-09-17
GGAAGTTCGCGGCCAGCACGGAGCCCAGGGCGAGCAGTACCACGTAGGTCCAGGCACTGGCGCTGTGGGGACGCAGCAGCGGGTGGCCGGCGAGCGGCAGCACGATGCTGAGCACGAAGATGCCGCCCACGATCTCGAGGAACAGCACTTGCACCGCCCCGTAACGCGGCACGGCGTACCGGGCCAGGAGCGTCGTGCCGGCGTAGGAGATCATCGCGAGGAGGCCACCGGCCACTCCTTGCACCAGGCTGGGCAGCGGAATGGCGGCGGTTCCCGCGCCGTGACTGCCCCCCAGCACCGTGAGCGCGGCTCCCGCCATGACGACCAGCGCGAGGACAATGCGCCACGAAGTGAGCGGCTCGCCGAGGAGTGGCTTGGCGAGGAGCGCGACCAAGACCGGGGCGACATAGAGCAGCGCCGCCGCCCCGGCGACCCCGGCGCCAGCGATCCCGAACTGATAGGCGACCTCGAATAACGCCACCAAGGTGCCGCCTCCCAACCCCACGAGCAGCCACGCCGTTGACTCGATGCGAAACAGGTCGCGCCGAACCAGGCCGTAGATCAGCAGACCGGCGAAGCCGACGACGAGGCGCCAGTAACCGATCCCCGTGATCGCTTCGCCGGCCCGGTAGAGCGCTGTGGAGAGGGGGCCTGTGGTACCCCACACGGCGCCGGCGCCGAGGGCGCACAGGTAGCCCACCAGACGACTGGCGCGCGGGGGGCGCGGGCTGGCTGATGTCATGGGCCGAAGGTTAGATGCCGGTGACGCCGGGAGCCAGGAGCCCTGTCCCGACTCAGCGATCGAAGACGAGCTCTCCCTCGAGGACCGTGACCGCTTGTCCTCCGAGCCTCACGCGGCTGCCGTCGGCCCGGACGCGGATCACCCCACCACGGGGCGATGCCTGATAGGCCAGGAGTTCGGGCTTTCCCAGCCGCTCGCTCCAGAACGGTGTGAGGGCGCAGTGTGCCGACCCCGTGGCCGGGTCCTCTCGAATGCCGGCGCGCGGGGCGAAGAAGCGGGACACGAAATCGTAAGGGCCGCTGGACGCGTGACTCGTCACGATGATGCCGCGGGCCTCCACGCGCTCGAGGCTGGTGAAGTCCGGCTCGAGGGCGCGCACCGCGGTCTCCGAGGCGACTTCGAGGAGATAGTCGAACCGGCTGCGGCCCACCCAGCGCGGCTCCTCCGGCAGCCCCAGCGCCGCGGTTAACCCCGGCGGCGTGGCCGCGCGCGCCGGGGGCGTCGCGGGGAAGTCGAGCTCGATCCAGTCGCCGCACTGATCGGCGCTCAGCCACCCGCTCGCGGTGTGAAACCACGCCTGCTCGCCCACCGGCAGATGGCCCTTTGACCAGAGCACGTGCGCGCTCGCCAGCGTGGCGTGGCCGCACAATGCGACCTCCGTCGCCGGCGTGAACCAGCGCAATTCGTAACCGCCGTCGCGGGGATGGAGAAACGCCGTCTCCGAGAGGTTCATCTCGCGCGCCACGTCCTGCATCCAGCGCTCGTCGCGGGGGGCCGCGAGGATGCACACGGCCGCGGGGTTGCCGTGAAACGGCTGCGCGGTGAACGCGTCGACCTGTACGATCCGAAGCCCCATCGCGCCCTAAGTTAACCGCCTTCCGAGCGCCCGAGTGACCGCGTGCACTGCGAGCCCGAGCAGCACCGAGCCGAGGAGGATCCACGTCTCGTAGTGGGCCACTTGAGCGAATGTCGCCGTCGCCGCGGCACCGTAGGCGTACCCGAGCCAGGTGAAGAGCAGTGCCCAGATGAGCGCCGTGGCCGCGTTGTAGCCCAAAAAGCGGAAGGGTCGGATGCCGACCACGCCGCACACAATCGGCAGCGGGAGCCGGACACCGTAGGCGAATCGCATGACGAGCATGAGGCGGGCGGCGTGCTCGCGCACGAGGCGCCGGGTCCCTTCGATGGCGGGTTGCCAGTGGGCGGGAAGACGTGCGAGCAGCCGATCGCCGTAGCGGCGCCCGAGGGCGAAGTAGAGCTGATGGCCCGCCACGGCGGGCACACAAGCGAGCAACGATACCGCCCACCAGGGCCAGTAGCCCCGCGCCGCGAGCGCGCCGCCGACGATGACGGCGGCCTCTCCCTGCAGCGCCGCCCACACGAACAGCACCGGGCCGCCGTAGCTGTGAATGACGGCGCCGAGCTCCATCGTCGCCGGGAACACGCTAGCGCTCAGGTAGGACTATCGTCGCGTGCGAGCAAATGGCCGAGCATGGCTTCATCGCCCGGGCCGAGGACGCGCACCTCGGACATCGCCTCAGTCGTAGACGCAGAAGAAGTGGGTCCCGTTCGGCGGCAGGCCGGCGAGGAGCCGCCAGGCCTCGAGCCATGCCGCGCGAGCGTCGGCGGAACGGCGATCCAGGGTCAGGCCGGCTCGATAGTGGGAAATCGCGCGGCGGCGAGCCTCCGGGGCGTCCGCCGTGTAGGTGGCGGAATCTGCGTACTCCCCTCCGGCTCCTGAAGCGAGGGCCACCACGTCGGCATAGCCTCGTGCCACGAGGAAATGGAGCTCCGCCGCGGTCGAGTCGGGTTCACCGGCGAGCAACCGCTCGCCTTCGGCGCTGACCCGCCGAAACGGCTCTGTGCCGCCACACATCCCCGTCTCGTTGAATCCCATCCGCAAGAGGGCCAGGGTGGCGAGTCTGGCCACGGGGCCTCCGGGATCGAGGCGCAGGGCCTCATCGAGCCAGCTGTGCGCGTAGGTGTACCCCCCGCCGAGTTCGCTGTAGACGAACTTGGCTCCCAGGCCTTCCAGCGATCGCCGGGTCGCACTATCGACGTCGGCCAGCAAATAGCTCGGGCCAGCGCTTCCCACGACCTGGTCGGCTGCGAGGAGGGCTGCGGCCCGGTGGCGGGGGTCCAGGGGCCGGGCGCCCGCGATCCAAGCGTTCAAGGCGGCCAGCAGGTCGGCACGTGAGGCTGGCGGCGGCCGGGGGCCCCTCTGGGAAGCCCTCTCCCCAACCGCGAGTGCCGACAGCAGCCGCCCGGCCAAACGTTGGTCCAGCCCGGAGAGCAGCGCCGCGCCTCCGGCGAGCGCGGCGTGTTGACGCTCCTGGAGTGCCGTCTGGTCGATGTAATCCTCGAAGCTGCCGAGCCGCGCGACGGGGATGAAGGCGAACGCCAGCACGCGCTGTTCGCTGTGGCCGCCGAGGCCGCCGTCGAACGCAGTGGCGAGAACCGTCGAATCTACCTGCCACCGGCCGGGTGTACGCCAGCCCGCTGCACCGAAGAAGTGGAGGCCGAGCGCCAGGGCATCGGCGCCCGGCAATCGGGCCAGCCGCCGTCGGAGGGAATCGGTCCCCACCCGGCCGACCCCAGCGTCGCGCGCGGGGGTCACGGGACCGTGAGCGCGGGTGAGCGCGGCACGCACGCCCGCCGCGAGCGCGCTCCCCGACGCAGAGTCGGGCACGGCCGCCTCGATCCAGACCATCCCGAGGACGCATTGCTTCCGGATCAGGTCTGAGTCTGCCGCGGGAAGCGCCAAGGTTGGTGGCGCCTCGGGGGGGTAGAAGTAGGCGTACCGGGCCACGCGGAGGCCGCCGGTGAGCGAGTCCTCCACGCTGGCGCGAACGCACCAGCCTTCGTGGTCCTCGCGGATGCTGGCGCGATTGAAGGGCGTGAGGTGGTCCCCGACATGAGCCGCGACCCAGGTAGCAGCGGTCGTGCCCGCCTGCAGTGCCGCGAGTTCGCGGACCGCGCGCGCGGCGAACTCGTCGCGCTCTCCGCTCGAGCACACCAGCACGCCGAGCACGACGGCCGCCGCAGCGTCCCAGGGGCGCCAGCTCATTCCGGCGCCCCGGCCGGCGTCGTGGGCCGCCGCAACTTCAGGATCTTGAGCGACAAACTCCGGGCGAGGATGCCGATACCGGGCGGATCGCCCTGGCGGCGTGGGACCGACCGATAGATCAGGATAACGACAATCCAGGTGATCCAGCTCGATCGCTCGCTCCAAGACAGACTCTGCAGCATGAGCCACGGCTGCGTGTAGGGCGCGGTCCAACCCTGCCAGTCGCCTTGTGCCAGGGCGACCGATCGTGCGATAACGCGGTTCGCCCGGTACCCGTGCGCGCTCGGGCTCGACAGGTTCCAGACGCAGGTAACCTTACCCCACCCGTGGTTGTCGCTGGCGCCGACGACCAGGAGGTCGTGCTCCGCCGCCAGTGCCAGCACGCGGCGCCGCGCCGGCGGGGGGAATCCGAGCGCCTGCGGCGCGCAGTTGGTGATCTCGAATCCGTCTACGCCGGCTGTCACGAAGGCGTCCAGGTCATCCCAATGGTGGCGCCAGTATTCCGGCAGCGACGCGATGCCGATGGCCCCGGCTCGGTGGAGCGCCGGGAGCAGGCGCAGCATCCCGGGCGTATCGCGCTCGTAGGGCGCTCGGTCGATCGGCAGGGTGTCGCCGAGAGCGATGACGTGTTGCTGATACACGCTCCATTCGACGCCCGGCAGTAAGGGGATCGGGGTGCCGTCAAGGTGGCGGTTGAAGACCACGTTGTGATCGGTGACGTAGGACGCTGCGAACCCCTGCGCTGCATGCCAAGCCGCGAGGTCCTCCGCCGTCCAGCCGCGACGGCCGTCGTGCGACGCGCTCGTGTGGGCATGATAGTCGATCACCGTCACGGTAGAGTCGGCGGCGAGGAGCTGCGGCACGGGGCGGGGGAGCACCGCAGCGGCCAGGCCGAGGAGGACCAGGCTGACGGGCCCGACCACAGCGCGGCCGAGCCGCTGCGCCAGTGAGCCGCGGCGGAGCAGCCCCCACAGCGCCAGCACGCCCACCCAGAACACCAGGAACCAACGCGCGCGCTCGAGACTCAGAAATGTGAGAGCGTCGAGCGCGTCCGACAGCGGCGCAAGCACCGTGTACGTCGCGGGGCGCACCAGATCGGCATCGAACGCTGGGGTGCCGCTAGCCGCGTCGAGCAACGGGGGGAGCGGGTCGAGGGCGGACAGAAGCACCAGCGCGATGAGCGCGACCGCGATCGGGTGGCGGCGCAGGAGATTCATTCGTACAATCTTGGGTATGAGAGCGCTGGAAGCTACGACGCTGCGCCTGCTCATGTCGAGCCTCGCCGGTGCCGCGCTCAGCTGCCGGCCTGGCGCCCGCGGCAGTCGGCCGGCGGATGCGGGGGTGGTCGTGACGGTCTACGTGGCGCCGCCGCTGGCCGATCGGGTAATGGGTCGGCTCCAGCGGGTTGCCGCGCGCCACCAGTGGGCGCTGTCGGTCCGCACCGACGCCGCCGCCGTCGCCGAGGCCGATCTGGTTATCGTCGACAGTGGCGGCGCTCCGATTGGCCGGGTCCGCGCCGGCTCGCCGAGAACCGAGCAGGCCAAGCAGATGGCCGAGGCCGCATTGCCATGAAGGGCTTCAACGCCATCCCGGATGTCGTCTTGGGCCCCCTCGCCAGCCGGGCGGAGGCCGACTGGTACAAGGCGCCGCCGGGAAAATGGTCCCCCGCGCAGATCGTGCAGCATCTCGCGCTCTCGCTCGAGACCAGCGCGCGCACCTTCGAGGAGCGTCAAACCCGGCCCCCCATGCAGCGTCGGCCTCGCGGGATGCTCCAGCGTCTCGGCTACTTCCTGGTCCTACGACTCGGGTGGTCGCCCGTAGAGAGGAGTGCGCCCGCGGCGGTGCGACCCGCCGACCGCCCGAACGCGCGCGGCGTCGAGCAGCAGTTCCGCGAAGCGGTCGCCCGCTGGCGGGCGCTCGAGCGTCGGTTGCTGCCCGCTCGGGCCGCCGACCTGTTCGTCAAGCACCCAGCGCTCGGCGACCTGACCATCCCCGAATGGCTGCGGTTCCACGTGTGGCACTGCGCGCATCACGCGAAACAGATCCACGCGCGCCTCGTCTCGTGAGCCGAAAGACGCGAGACCGGCTCACCGTCCGCGTGCCCAATCCGGAGGCGCCGCTGAAGGAGCGGCTGAAGACGCCGTCGCACAAAGTGCATCGCTCGGCGAAGCAGTACCGACGGCACGCGAAGCACCGGCGATCGGGCGGCGAGGGCGAATGAGGTCGATCGCGCGGGCGGCGAGCCCCCCACGAGGTGGCACGTGAGGGGTTGCGGCAGCGAGACCCAGGACGGCAGTGATGAGGCGCGCGATGCCGCGGCGGTGTCGCAGCACTCGACGGTTCGGAGCGGCGCCGCGCGGGGGCCAGGCGCGCGGAGGTGGCGCGGCCGGCGGCTGACGTGGCTGGTGTTGCTGGTCGGCATCGCCGCGTGTCAGGCGCGCGGCGGCGCCAGGGTGGCGCGCCGCGGCGATTCCCTGGATCTCGCCCAACTGCTACCTCGCCACACGGCCGACAGCGCACGACTCACCCCGCGCGTGGTCGCGGAGCCGAGCGTCGTGCTGTTCTGGCTGCGCGCCGCCGACACCTTGACGGCGGCCGATCAGGCCGAGGTGTTCGACGACCTCAAGTACTACACTGAGCAAGTCGCGCCGGCGCTCGGCGCGAGCGGCATCCAGCTGCTCGCGACCAACGCCGACACGGTGTACGTGGCGCTCCCCAACAAGCAGCGCCGCAGCATCCTGCTGGCGGGATTGGATTACCCCTACGGCTACCTGCTCATCGATCCGGGCGGGCCCGAGCGCATCCTCACGGGCGTATACGCCGACGATGAGTTGATGGACGAGCTGCGCGCGTATTTCGATCTACCCGAAGACACGACCACGACCCAACCGCGGATCACAACCTGAGCACCGTGGGGAGTCAGTCCTCCGATCTCGTGCTCGCCGGCGGTGATGTGCTGCTGCACGACGGAGCGTGGCGGGGGGCCGAGCGCCGGCGGGCCGCCTCGGGGGCCCACCGCGGGCACGCCGGTCCCAGGTGCGCGACTGCAGCGGCTGCCTCATCATCCCCGGGCTCGTTCAGGCGCACATCCACCTCTGCCAAACGTTGTTTCGCGGTGTGGCCGACGACCTGCCGCTCGAGGACTGGCTGGTGCGGCGCATCTGGCCGCTCGAGGCGGTGCACACGGCGGAGACGGTGTACTGGTCCGCGCTCTTGGGCGCGGCCGAGCTGCTGCTCGGTGGCACCACGGCGATCCTCGACATGGGAACCGTGCGGCACACCGGTGCGGCCTTCGAAGCGCTGGAGCGGATCGGCCTCCGAGCCACGGCGGGAAAGTGTCTCATGGACGCCCACCCCGAGGGCGCGCCGCTCGAGCTCGCCGAGTCGACTGACGCGGCGCTGGCCGAGGCCGAGCTCTTAGCGCAGCGGTGGCACGGGGCGGCGGACGGGCGTCTGCGGGTGTGCTTCGCTCCGCGCTTTGTGCCGAGCTGTTCGGGGCCCCTGCTGCGCGCGGCGAGCGAGCTGGCCGAGCGCTTCGACGCGCAGCTGCATACCCACGCCGCGGAGACGATTGTGGAGCGCGAAACGGTGTTGCGGACCACGGGGCTCGAGGAGATCGCCTATCTCGACTCCGTCGGGCTGTCCGGTCCCCGCGCGGCTGTGGCGCATTGCGTATGGGTCGATGCGCACGAAATCGCGCGGCTCGCGCAGCAGGCGACGAACGTCGTGCACTGTCCGTCGTCGAATCTGAAGCTCGCGAGTGGGGTAGCGAAGGTTCCCGAGATGCTCGCCGCCGGCTGCCGTGTGGCGATCGGAGCCGACGCGGCTCCGTGCAACAATCGACTGGACGCGTTCGCCGAGATGCGGCTCGCCGCGCTCATCCAGAAGCCGCGCCACGGCGCCGACGTGTTGCGCGCGGGGCAGGTGCTCGAGCTCGCGACGCTCGGGGGCGCGCGCGCCCTGGGGCTGGAGGACGAGATCGGCTCGATCGCGGTCGGCAAGCGTGCGGACCTCGTGGTCCTCGACTTGCGAGAGCCGCACCTGCACCCGCCGCCGCGGGACCCTGTCTCCGCGGTGGTCTACGCGGCTCGGCCGAGCGACGTGCGAGACGTGTTCGTGGACGGGCGCCCCGTCGTACTCGGGCACGAGCTTCTCACGATCTCTGTAGACGCGATCGTGCGCGAGGCGGATCGCTGCGCGGCCGAGCTGCGGCACGCAGCAAAAATCGACTGAGCACGGGTCACGACGGGTGGCGGCGGCGTCCGGCTGCGGCGGCGCGGCCGCGCCTCAAGGGCCCGGGGCCTCCGGCGCCCCGTTCACGCGGAACCGTTGCACCGTCTCGGTAAGTTTCGCGGCCGCGACCGAGAGGTGTTGTGACGTGGTCGTGAGCTCGCCGAGCGACGCGATCTGCTGCTCGGTGGCGGCGGAGGTCTGCTCCGCGCCCTGGGCGGCGGACTCGGTGATTCCGGCGACCTCCTCCATGCGGCGCGCCACGTCCTGAATCCGGCGCGACTGCCCTTCGGTCTCCCCGGCCAACACCGTGGCGAACTGGACCGTGGCGTTGAGGTCCGCAAAGATGGCGTCGAGTGCCTGCCGCACGGTCGCCGAGACCGCCTCCACCCCCTGGGCGGTCCGCCGCCCTTGCTGCATCGCCGCCAGCAGTTCGGTGATCTGGTCCTGCGTCTGCCGCACGCGCCCCCGCACTTCCTCGGCGGAGCGCGTGCTCTGCTCGGCGAGCTTGCGAACTTCTCCCGCCACCACCCGGAACCCGAGGCCATGCTCCCCCGCCCGGGCGGCCTCGATGGCGGCGTTCAGGGCGAGCAGATCGGTTTGGCTGGCGATGCGCGTGATCGCGTCCACCAGTTTGCCGATCTCGCGGGACCCCTGCTCGAGCTTGCTGGCGGCCTGGGCTACTTGATCCAGGTGACTGACGAGGGTGACGAGCAGTTCGCTCGCCTGCGCGATCTCGTCGCCGTGGCGCCGCGCCTGCTGCGCCACCCCTGCGATCTGCCGTTCCGCTTCCTGGGCGCGGGCGTGGAGCTGCGAGGCCACGGTCGCCGCCGCCGCGGAGTCCTCACGCCCATGGCCGATGAGCCGGCGCTGCCGCTCGGTGCCTTCGGACAGCTGCTGCGCGGTGGCCGAGATCTCCTCAGCGGAGGCGTGCAGCTGCTCGGCCGCCGCGGCGAGCTGCTGAGCCATCGCGGCGAGCTCTCCGGCCTGGTGCTGCACGTGGCGCACGATGTCGGCAATCGCGTCGGTGGTGCGGTTCACGCTGACCCCGAGGTACCCCAGCTCGTCCTGTGCGTCGTCGTGAACCTTCGTGGTCAGGTCGCCGCGTTCCACCTGTGCCAGCGCCTCGCGCGCGGCACGCAGCCGTCGCACGATCTGCGTCAGCATCGGTACGAGCGCGACGCAGACCACCACCAGCACCAACGCTTCTTGCGCAAGGAGCTGCCAGGTCCAGGTGCCGGTGCCCACCCGAATCGCGGTCGCGAGCGCAAATCCGGTGAGGTTGAGGATGAGGGCCTGCCAGGCCTCAGTGGGTCCGAGGAACAGCGCCGCCTGCAGGGGGGCGATCAAGTAGGCGACGTACAACACGTGTCCCGTGGGTCCCACGGCGACGAGGACGACCGAGATCAGCGCGGCCCCGAGTCCGATATTCAGGTGCACGTACCACGGCCGGTACGGCGTGTCGCGCACCACGCGCCACATCGCGTAATTGAGGCCCGCGAAGACGGCAACAAACCCCAGAATGAACGGCCAACCCACGGGCGCCAGCCCCACCAGGTGGACGCCGGCGAGCAGCGCGGCCCCGAAGCCGATGAAGCCCCACCGCGCCCGCGTGTTGCTGAGCACGTACTGGCGCTGCTTGGCGCGGTCTTCGTCGACGAACTGCGGGGCGAGATCCGCCACGTCGGGCATAGCGGGGAAAATGCCCCGGGCGTTGGAAGAGGGGTAGAGGGGTTACAGCCGGAAGAGGTAGCTGATCTTGAAAAAGAAGCCGTCCGATGTCCGGCTCAGGTTCTGGAATTGGAACGCGGCGGGCTCGCTAAGTGACGCCCCGTACCCCATGAAGCAGACGGTCCCCGGCGTCGGCTTGTAGGAAAAGAGGAAGTCGTTGCGGAAGTCATTGACGATCTGCGCGGCGGCGGGCTGAAAGGGCGCGGACCCCGTCGGGGAGAGGAACAGCGGCTGTCCGGTCCGCGGGTCCGCGAGGGCCGCCTGGTGCTGTGCGAAATACTGTCCCACGTAGCGGAACAGGATCGCTCGCGACACCTGGTACTCGAGCTTCAAGCGCGGGATGTTGGCCACGGAGAACTGACTGCCGTCGCCGGCTCGGGTGATGAGCGCGTGAGTCCAGAGCGCGTCCGCGCGAACCGCCTGCGTGGGTCGCCAGGTCAGCGTGAGCTGAGCGTCGAACTCGCGCCCGGCCGCGGCCTCGGCAAAGATCGACACGGCGCCATAGCCTAAGTAGAGCGCCGCCGTGAGCGCCCGGTTCGGCGTGTTGATGATCGCGTTGCTGCCGAGCAAATTGTAGAGTCCGTGCGGTAGCGCAAACCGTCTGCCCGTCGAGTCCGTCGCGTATCCCGCATACGCCGCCGAGTCGAACCGCTGCTCGGCCTGCGCAAAGTTGACGGTGAGGCCCCAGCCACCCCGCGCGTTCACGATCCAGGTGTTCTGGAAGCCGCCCTCGATGGTGCTGCGGGCGTGGAGGAAGTCGTCGTAGCGCCACAGCGGTGAGTAGAGGAGGAACGTCGTCACCTGCTCCACCAGTCCGCCGGGGTGGCCATACCAGCTGAAGCGGTTGAAGATCTTCGCCTGCACGAAGTTCGTGCGCGGCACGAAGCCCGACAGCGTGACGAAACGGGGACTCACTCCGATGATCTCGCCGTGGTTGCCGTAGGCGCGGCCGGTGCGGTCGTAGAACGTCGCGTCCCACAAGGTGCCGGCGTGGGCGCCGCTGGCGTCGCGCGTCCAGGATCCCACGATCTGCGCCTGCGAGAACCAGATCTTGCGCCACACGGCGCGTAAGTCCGTACCCAGGACGCGGTTGTAACCATCGCCGTTGAAGCGGTCGGTATACACCAGGCCGAGCGCGGAGCTCGCCCCCAGGTCCCGCCGGACGCGCACCAGGTTGTAGATCGGGTGACTGCGCGTCCCGGACTGATCTGCGGTGTCGGCGGCGCCGAGGTAGGCGATGTTGGTGCCGCCGATTTTTCCCGCGAGCTTGGCGCCGGCGACGGGCTCGGCGATGCGCCGCGTGTAGATCAGCAGGTTCGGTGTGTCGTACTGCTCCAGCCCCTCGAGAAAGAAGGGCCGCTTCTCGGGGAAGAACAGCGGGAACCGCACGTTCGTCGTCACCTGCCCGACGTCGGCTTCGACCTGGGAGAAATCGGGGTGCGCCGTTGCGTTCAGTGTGAGATTCTCGGTCACGCCCCACCGCAGGGTGGCACCAAGCGCCGGTTGGCCCTTGTACAGGTAGTCGGGGCTCGCGGGCGTGCCGTTCACCTTGGTCGTGAATTCCGGCGTCGCGTCCATCACCAGGCCCCGGTGCAGCCGCGTCAGCCCGACGAGCTTGCCGGATTGAATGAGAAAACTGGCGTTGGCGCGGACGGCCGGGGCCCAGGTGTCCTCGTATCCCGTGTGTTGCGTCTCGCGCAGGATCTGGAGGCCCCAGTCCTGCGGATCGGCCGACTGGTAGCGCAGGCTCTTGAAGGGAATCCGCATTTCGATTTCGTAGCCGAAGTCGGTGAGCCGCCCGCGCGACTCGTAGACGAAGTCCGGGTTCAGATCGATCGTCGCGTCCAGCCGCCCGCCTGCCGTGGGCCCCCCAGCGGCGGCTTCCAGCACGTCGCTCCAGATGCCGTCTTCCTGGACGCCGAGGGGGTTCACCGCGAAGAGCAGGGCCCGGCGGTGGTCGTCGTACGTGTCCAGCAGCACGAGGATGCGGTCGTCGGTGTCGATCTTGTCGCGGTCGGCCAGCGTCGCGCGGACCACCGACCCGTGAGCCTCATAGGCCCGAATGCCGAAGTAGATCGCGTCGGGGCTGTACCACACGAGCACTTCAGTCGAATCCGCCGCGGGTCGGCTGTCGACGGGGCGGTATTGCGAGAATCCCGTGAGCAGCGCCGCCTGGCGCCACACCGGCTCGTCCAGCGCGCCGTCCACCGTCACACTGGCCTCGAGGCGGGGGATGGCGACGTCGAGCTGGTGGGCGAGCCCGTTGTAGACGCGTTGGGGATCGGGGGCCAACGGCGTCTGCAACAAGAGCAGGAGGCCGAGCATGAGCGGAAAGCTATCTGCGGGAGGCCGGGCCACTATCAGCGCTCGGTCAGCAGTCGGTGCGGCGCGCCGACGGGCAGCGACGCGGCGACGAACCGTCAGCCGTGCGTTGGCGCGCCACGCGCGCGCGCCTTGCGGCGCGCCGGTGGCGTCCGACTATTCGTAACGCAGGGCAATGATGGGATCGAGGCTCGCGGCGCGGCGCGCCGGCCAGATCCCAAAGAACAGTCCCACCGCCGCGCTGAAGACGAAAGCGAGCAAGATGGCAAACGGGGAGATCAGCGTGTTCCATTGCGCCAGCCGGGAGATCAGCAAGGCGCCGAGCGACCCGCACAGCACCCCGATCAGCCCGCCCACGAGGCACAACACCAACGCCTCGACGAGGAACTGGAACAGGATGTTCGACCGGGTGGCGCCAAGCGCCTTGCGCACGCCGATCTCGCGAGTGCGCTCGGTGACCGACACGAGCATGATGTTCATGATCCCGATGCCGCCGACGACCAGGCTCACGGCCGCGATTCCGGCGAGGAGGTATTTGAAGGTGTCCGTCGTCTGCTGGAGCGTCGCCAGGATGTCGGTCTGGTTGCGGATCTGGAAATCGTTGTCCTGACCCGGCCGGATCTTGTGCTGGCGCCGCAGCACGCGCTCGATCTCAATCATGGCGAGGTTCATCGACTGCAGATCGCGCGCCTGCACGGTGATGTCGCGTAGCCGGTCGGTCCCCATGACGCGGTAGCGCGCGGTCTCGAGCGGAATGAGGATCTGCTCATCGGGGTTGAAGAACGAGCCCTGGGAGCCCTTCTCGGAGAGCACCCCAATGATCTCGAAGGAGATCCCACGGATCAGCAATTCCTGGCCGATCATCGCGTCGCGGTTTGAGTTGAGCATGTCGGGGACGGCGGCCCCGAGGACGGCCACGCGGCGTCGCGCCGCATCGTCGCCGGCCGTGAACATGCGGCCCGCCGTCATGGTGTAGTTATGGACCGGTACATACGTCGGGGTCGTGCCCACGACGTTCACGTTGATGTTCTGATCGCCCTTCTGCACCTGGAGGGCGCTGACGTACTGGGCGTTGTTTGCCAGGGCCGTGTCGTCATCCAGCGTCAGGCTCACGCGATTGCCACTGGCGACGCCCCGCATGAAGCTCTGGCCCGGGTACACACTGAGCAGCGTCGGCCCGAGCGCCTGGATGCGGTCCTGTACCGATTTCTGCGCCCCCGAGCCCAAGGCGATCATCGTGATGACCGCACCAACCCCGATGATGATGCCCAACATGGTGAGCAACGAGCGGAGCTTGTTGGCCCGCAGCGCCTCGAGCGCGACCGCAACGATCTCGCCGAGCAGCATCGCTATCTCCCCGAGCTGCCCGACAGCACGAGCACGCTGTCCCGCTCCGTGAGTCCGGTCGTCACCTCGATGTAGTCCTGGTCGGTGAGTCCCGTCGCGATGGGCACGGCCACGATCTTGCCCCCCCGTGGCACGAACACGACATAGCTGCCGGCGAACCTGGTTGACACCGGCCCGCCGTCATGGTGTAGTTATGGACCGGTACATACGTCGGGGTCGTGCCCACGACGTTCACGTTGATGTTCTGATCGCCCTTCTGCACCTGGAGGCCGGCGGTGGCACCCTGGACGGTCCCGTCGGAGCGGCCACGCTCCTGCCGCGGGCGGGCGCCTCTGCCGCGTGCAACTTGCTGCCGTCAGGGAGGCTCTCCGAGCTGCTGGCTCCGGGCGCGGCGGCCGTCGGCGCGGCGGCGAGCTGCCGCTGGATAGTCAGCGAATCGAGGCCGAGCACGCGTGCGGCGGAGCCCACGTCGTGCGCCGTTCGCAGCGCGGCGTTGGGAATCGCCAGCGCGCCGCGCCGCTCCCCGACATGGATTTCGACCTCGGTGTTCATGCCGGGTTTCAAGAGGTGCTCCGGGTTTAGGATGTTCACCTCCACGGGGAACATCGTCACGTTCTGACTCACCTGCGCCTGGGGCTCGATCTTGAGGACGGTGCCATCGAAGGTGCGATTGGGGTAGGCGTCCACGGTGATCGACACCGCCATGGCCGGCTGCACCTTGCCGACATCCGTTTCATCGACCAGCGCTGACACCTGTACCGTGTCGAGGTTCGCCATCTTCAAGATCACCGTGCCGCCGCCGACGTCGTTGGTGGGGCTCGAGATGACGGTGCCGAGCACCGCGTCGAGCTCGAGCACCGTGCCGGTAATGGGCGCGCGGACCTGCGTGTCCTCCATCGCGTCCTTAGCGGTTTCCAGGTTCGCCTGGGCGGTGACGACGGCCGCCTGAGCCGTCGCGGCCGCCAATTGGGCCGAGTCGCGGCCGGCCGTTGTGATGGAGTTGGTCAGGAACAGGGCCTCGCTGCGCTTGAGCTGCGCCGCGGCATTGGCGAGCTGCGCCTTGGCCACATCGAGGCTCGCCTGGGCCTGGGCGAGGTTGTTGCGCGGAATCCGCGGGTCGATCCTTGCGAGCCGTTGGCCCTTCTTGACCTCGTCGCCGGTCTGCACCGGTTGCTCGAGGATTTCCCCGGACGCCTTCGATTTCACACTCAAGGTGAGGATCGGCTGAATGACCCCGGACGCGGTCGCCGTGACGACGATGTCGCGGCGCTCGACCGGGATCTTCTGGTAGGGCGGTGCGGGCGGCGCGCCGTGACAGGCGGCAAGGGCGATGAGCGACGCCGCCGACGTGGCGAGGAAGCGGGTAGGCATGATCGCGGCTACCGGCGCGCGGTGCCTTGCGGCTGCTGCTGCCGCAGCCCGGGCAGCCCGCCGCCCGTCACGTTCTGGAAGCGCTGCCGGAATTGCTGCTGGGCCTGCACGAGCGAGGCGCTTGGCAACACGAGCACGGTGTCTTGGTCGGTGAGCCCGGCCCGCACTTCGATATGGTCCTGATCGGTGAGCCCGGTCTTGATCGGCACCGCCACGATCTTGCCGGCCCGCAGGGCGAACACCAGGTAGCTGGCGGCGCCGGGGGTGCGGGCCGGGCCTCCCGCCGGCGGCCTCGGCGCCTGACCGAACACGCGTGCGAGCAAGGCCCGTTCGGTCGCGTCGAGCGCTGCGCCGCTCATCCGCTTGGTGATCGCGGCTTGCACCTGTGCGGCGGTGACGCCCGGCGGCAGGGTGATCACCCGCCCACTCGGCGTCGTGAACGTCGCGGGGGCCGCCACGGCGGCCGTCGCGGGATGGGCACCGCCGTCGCCGGCAGCGCTCGCGCCCGCCTGGTCGCTCTGGGGCGCCGCGACGGCGAGCTGTTCCTGGACGGCCTGGGGGTCGAGTCCCAACACGCTCGCGGCGGAGGCCACGTCCCGCTGGGTCCGCAGCGCGGCGTTGGGAATCGCGAGCACGCCCTCGCGCTGCCCGGTGTGGATGCGGAGCTCGGTGTTCATGCCCGGCCGGAGCAGCCGCTGGGGGTTCGGGATGTTCACCAGCACGGGAAACATCGTGACGTTCTGAACCACCTGAGCTTGAGGCTCGATCTTCGCGACGGTGCCGTCGAACGTGCGGTTGGGGTAGGCGTCGACGGTGACCGTCGCCGGCAGCCCCGGCTGGATCCGGCCGACGTCCGTTTCCAGCACGAGGGCCGAGTCCTGTACCGTGTCGAGGTTCGCCATCTTGAGAATGACCGTGCCGCCGCCGAGCGTGGGGCTCGAGATCACGGTGCCCCGCCCGGCGTTAAGCGCGAGCACCGTGCCATTGATGGGGGCGCGCACCTGCGTGTCCTCCATCGCGTCGGCGGCCGTCTGCAGATTCGCCTTGGCGGTGACGACGGCCGCGTCGGCGGTGGCGAAGGCCAGGCGGGCCTGATCGTAGTCGGTCTCGGCGATCGCCTGGCTCCGGAACAGCGCTTGGCTCCGCTGCAGTTGCGCGGTGGCATTGGTGAGTTGCGCGGCCGCCTTGGCGAGGGCCGCCTGCGCCTCGGCCAGGTTGTTCCGCGGCAGCCGCGGATCGATCCGCGCCAGCAGCTGTCCCTTCTTCACCTCGTCGCCCGTTTGGACAGGCATCGCCAGGATCTCTCCCCATGCCTTCGACTTCACGCTGAAGGTGAGGATCGGCTGGATCACGCCCAGGGCACTCGCCGTGACGACGATGTCGCGCCGCTGCACCGCTACCTGCTCGTACAACGGGGCCGTCTCAGCCTTCTGGCACGCGCCCCCGACCAGCAGCAGCGCCGCGCCAGCCGCGGCGAGGCGAGAGCGGGTCACGCGCGCCGCTCCATCTTCTCGTCGCGCTCTACCAAGCCGTCGCGCAGGTGGATCTGGCGGCGTGCGTGCGCCGCAATGTCCGCTTCGTGCGTGACCAGGACGATCGTCTGACCGGCGTCGTGCAGCTGTTCGAACAGGCGCATGATCTCCTCGCCGGTTGCCGAGTCGAGGTTCCCGGTCGGCTCGTCGGCCAGCAGGATTGAGGGGTCGTTCACGAGCGCGCGCGCGATCGCGACGCGCTGACGCTGACCGCCCGAGAGCTCGTTGGGCTTGTGCGCCATGCGATCCGCCAGCCCGACGTGCTCGAGGGCGAGGGCCGCGCGCTCGCGCCGCGGTTTCGCCGGGAGCCCCGCGTAAATGAGCGGCAGCTCGACGTTGTGAAGCGCGTTGGCCCGCGGCAGCAGGTTGAAGGTCTGGAACACGAACCCGATCTCCTTGTTCCGGATCCGCGCCAGCGCGTCGTCGGAGAGATCGGACACTTTTTGCCCGTTGAGCCAGTACTCGCCTGACGTCGGAGTGTCGAGGCAACCCACGAGGTTCATCAGCGTGGACTTCCCCGAGCCGGACGGACCCATCACCGCGACGAACTCGTTGCGTCGGATTTGCACGTCTACCCCGCGCAACGCCCGCACGACCTCGCCCCCCATGTCGTAGTCGCGCGTCAGCTTGTGCGTCAGGATCACGATATCCGGCAGCGGCGTGTCGCCGGTGCGAAACGGCACTGCCTGAGCGCTGGTCATAGGGTGTGTCCCACGAGCGCTTCCACCTGGGCCCGCGCGGTGAGGTAGCCGTAGCGCGCTTGGACTTGGTTGACCTGGGCTTGGGTCAGGTTGGCCTCGGCCGTGAGCAGGTCGAGCAGGGTCGCGGCCCCCAAGCGGTAGCGCTCCTGCTGTACTCGCAGCGCCTCGGCCGCCGCGGTCACGTTCGCGCCGCTGATCCCGATCTGGGCATACCCCGTGAACAGCGCGGCGAGATACTGCGTGAGCTGGGCGCTCGTTTGCCGGCGCGTGTCCTGCGCTTGCGCCCGCGCCACGTCGGCAGTCACGACGCTCTGCGCCGTCGCCTGTTCGCGTTGGAAGCCGTTGAACAAGGTCCAGGACAGGGAGAAGCGCAGCTGGTTCAGGTTGTGCTGCGTGGCGCCGGGGGTGAACCCATTCCACGGCGCCGTGAAGCCCTGGCTCGAGGTGCTATAGGAGGCGTTCAGGGTCGGCCAGTACTGCGCGCGGGACTGCCACACCGCGGCCGACGCAGCCCGCTCCTGCGCCGCGGCCTGCGCCACGACGGCTGCAGGGCGGCGGGACGGAGCCCCGCCGTGTCCGGCAGCGCCGGCAGCTGCGAATCGGGCACGGCGCGCACCAGGCCGTCCATACCGATTTGCCGGGCGAGACTCGCCTGCGCCGTGGCGAGGTTCGCCTGCGCCTGGAGCAGGCCCAGTTGGGCGTTGCCGAGATCCACCGTCGACGTGAGCGTATCGGACCGTGTCGCCGCCCCCGCGAGGAACTTGTTCACGGAGATCTGCAGCTCCTCCTTGGTCCGCTGCACCTGGGCTTGCGCCACGCGGACCAGCTCCTCGTTCGCGAGGGCGGTGAAGAAGAGCTGCTGGGTCGCCAACGTCACCTGATAGCGCTGGTTCACGAGTCCCGCGTCGGCGGCGTCCTCGGTCGCGTTGGCGTTGCGATATTGGGCAACGCGGCGGAACCCGGTGAACAGGTCGAGCGATGCGGTCAAGCCCGTGCTGTACTGGTAGCTCCCGGGGTTCGTGTATTGCAAGCCGTTCACGAACGAGGGGGTGTTCTGGCGGAACGCACTCGAGGTCAAGGTCAGGCTAGGGAGGAACGCGCCGTCGGCGGCCCGTTTCTGCCACTCGGCGTTGGTCACGGTGCCGCGGGCCTGCACCACGGCCGGTTGCACCTCGAGCGCACGGCGCACGGCATCGGCGAGGGTGACCCCCACCGCCTGGGCCCCGAGCTGCACCGGGATCGCCGCGACGAGCGCCGTCGCCACGACGCCGAGGCCGGAGCGCCCGCCGCGCGCCGCCAACGCGGCGGCGCAGCGCGCCAGCAGCTTCCGCAGGACGCCACGCTCGTCAGGCCGGAGCACCGAGAACGAGCGAGCCTCGATGCGCGCCATGGCCAGGCCGGCCCGGTCCAGCCTGCGGAGCCCCGCGCGAGTGAGCGTCGCCCGCTGG
>WNFJ01068959.1_pt3 | contig 18487 bp, 18 predicted proteins | sample 5400461 | NCBI WGS metagenome assembly WNFJ01 (sample SAMN13153349, study PRJNA577476) | soil metagenome | isolation source: 115 cm saprolite on Douglas fir-dominated hillslope | place: USA:California | collected 2013-09-17
GAGTTCGTGAGCCCCAGCAGGCCACCAAGCTGGATCCCGTTCGTCATCAGCACGTAGATCGTCGGTAGTCCCAGTAGCACGCCGAACGCAAAAGCGGCAATCGAGACATTGATGTTGTTTGTCATGATCACGCCCGACATCAGCGGCCGCTCCGATTCAGGGATCTGCGTCCAGAGCTGATGGTTGTGCACCCGTTCCACGATTTCGGCCGGGACGAGTGAATAGGCTACCTGCGGGTCGAGGCTGACGGCGATGAAGGCGACGACGGCCGGTCCGAACAACAGCAGGGCCGCGGCGATCAGGTAGGGTGCGGCTTGCCGGTAGGTCTGCGGCAGGGTGCGTTTGTAGAAGACGGCGATGCGCTCACCGAGGTTGCCACCCTGCCGGTACACCGCCGCGTGCCCGCGCGCCACCAGGCCATTCAGATATCCCGCAATCGGCTCGGTCGGCCAATCGCGCTTGGCTCGGGCAAGGTCCGCGGTCGCGCGGCGATAGAGGGCGGCCAGTGACAACACCTCGGTGGGAAGCAGACCGCCGATGCGGCTGGTTCCGGCCCTCGTCAACAGCTTTTCCAGGCGGTCCCATTCGGGGCGCCGCCGGGTCACGAACTGATCGGCGCGCACCTCTCCATGATGACGGACGACCCTGTCGTCCAATTGCCCGCCCGTAACAGGATCGCAACGCCTTTCCGCAAAACCGGAGGGTAGACTGCAGGCGTGCTGCCGCCCGATGCCTCGGACGACCTGGTCGTTTCCACGCCGGAACGGGTTGCGTTCCAGTATGAGGTCGCCGGCATCGGCAGCCGTTTCCTCGCGCAATTTGTCGACGTCGTGGTCATCACGATCATCCAGATCATCATCACGATCGGAGCGGGTGCGCTCGGGGGTATCTTCAATTCGGCCCAGGTCTTTGTGCTGGTGGAGCTGATCCTGACCTTCATCCTGATCGCCGGCTACTTCCTCATCAGCGAGGCAGCATGGAACGGCCAGACGTTGGGAAAACGATCAGTGCGGCTGCGGGTGGTCGGCGACCATGGAGAGCCGCTGACGATCGGCCAGGCCGCGATCCGAAACCTGGTTCGGATCGTCGACTTCCTGCCGGCTTTCTACGCGATCGGCATCGTCACGATGTTCAGTAACAGCCGGGCGAAGCGGCTCGGTGATTTCGCCGCCGGTACGCTCGTCGTCCGCGATCGAGAACGCATCAGCCTCTACGACCTGGCGAGCACAGCACCGACCGACTCGGCCGCGCCCCGCCCCGCCGCCTCCATCTGGTCAACCCCCAGCGACGAGACGGCGGCGCCGGCCCCTGAGGCATCCCGACCGATCGAGCGTCCGCTCGACCCGGCGCTGCGCCGCCTGGTGATCGCCTACGCCGCCCGGCGCGAGGCGCTGCCGGCCTATCGACGTGAGGCGCTCGCCAGGAGTGCCGAGTCGGCCTTGCGGCTGGCGCTTCCCGATGTGGTCGCGGCTGCTGGGCCGCTGGCGGCGCTCGACCAGCTTGCTGAACGCGAAGGGATCTCCCCGTATCGACCGGTACACCGGAAGGCAACGAGCGCCATGACCTGGGGCGTCACCACCATCGTCTTTTTCTGGATGCCGCTGATCGCCATCCCCACCGGGATCCTCTCCATCGTGTTCGGCGCGAACGCGGTGAAGGCGGTTCGCAAGGACCCGACCCGCTTTCAGGGGGAGGACCGGGCGAAGACGGGTCGGCTCCTCGGGATCGTCGGGCTCTCGGTCAGCTCGGTGCTGCTGCTGCTTATCCTTCTCGGGTTCGTCTTTCGGAACGGCTAGAGGCGCTTGCGCCCGGCGATCCCGGTGTCGACCGGATGCCACCACTCGACTCTGCCCTCGCCGAGCTTCCAGCAGAGAAAGACGGTCTCGCCTTCGCGCCGATGAAGGAAATCGATGAGCCCGATGGTCGGGTCGCGCAGCACGATCGCCCACTCCTGCAGCTGGCGCAGGTCGCGCTCGAGCGTCTTCGTCAGCTCGCCCAGGTGACGGCTCGGCAGACCCCCGCCGTTGTGAGAGGCCTTCTCCCTCACCGCGGCGACCGTTTTGTCTTGTGCGAGCGCCTCCTGGGTCGCCCGAATGCGCTCCAGCAGCGGCTTCAGTTTGGGGACCAGCGCATTGGCCTCGTCGACGCTGTAGAACTTCTCCGGCATCGGAGTCCTCAGGCGGCGGAGATCGGTGTCATGGCACGCAGCCGGGCAACCATTCGCGGCAGCCGGTCGAGGACGAGATCGATGTCGCCATCGGTGTTGCCTTTGCCAACCGACAATCGCAGGCTGCCGAGTGCTCGCTCTCGAGGATAGCCGAGCGCGAGGATGACGTGACTCGGTTCGAGTGAGCCGGAGGTGCAGGCCGATCCGGAGGAGGCGGCGATGCCATCCATGTCGAGCTGGAGGAGCAGCGATTCACCTTCCACGTCCTGGAACAGGAAGCTGGCGTGGTGTGGGAGGCGGTTCACCGGGTGCCCGGTGAGCTCGGTGCCGGGGATCCGGCCGAGCACGCCCTCGATCAAGCGATCGCGCAACGCCGTGAGGTGCACGGTGTTCTTTGCCATGTCACGGCGCGCAATACCGATGGCCTTCGCCAGCCCCGCGATTCCGGCCACGTTCTCCGTGCCGGCCCGGCGGTTGCGTTCGTGCCCACCCCCCAGCATCTGCGGCAAGATTCGCACCCCGGAGCGAACCACCAGGCAACCCACGCCCTTCGGACCGTGCAGCTTGTGGGCCGACATGGAGAGCAAATCGACGCCAAGCTCATCGACGCGGGTTGGGATCTTTCCGGTCGACTGCACCGCGTCCGTGTGGAAGTAGGCGCTGCTTCGCTCGCGGGTCACCGCGACCAGCTCGCGGATCGGCTCGATAGTTCCGATCTCGTTGTTGGCGTGCATGATGCTCACCAGGATCGTGTCCGGCCTCAGCGCCCGGCCCAGGTCTGCGGGATCGACCAGCCCCGCGCGATCGACCGGCAGCCGCGTCAGCTCGAAGCCATCTCGCTCGAGCGCGTCCGCCGAGCGGAGCACCGCATCGTGCTCGATGGTCGAGGTGATCACGTGCCGGCCTCGGTCGGAATTCCGGTGCGCGATCCCCTGGAAGGCGAAGTTATCTCCCTCCGTGCCGCCGGAGGTGAAAATGACTTCCTTCGCCGCCACGCCGTAGAAGGCGGCCACCTCATCCCGAGCCTGGTCGATCGCCTGTCGGGCCCGCTGCCCGAGGCCGTAGACGCTCGAGGCATTGCCGAACTCTTCGGTGAGGTAGGGCATCATCGCCTGGAGCACCTCGGGATCGAGTGGCGTCGTAGCGGAGTGGTCGAGGTACACCATCGGCATCATTCTATGGCGCGTCGAGGGCAGCCTCTGGAAATCCGAAATGTTCCCTCCGCATCAGGGAAAGGCACGCTCGGGTTAGGAGCGCTGCTGGCGAGACGGACGGCCGCGGGCCAGCTCATTGAGGGAGCCGGCGAACCCCTTCATGTACTCGTGGACGTCGATCATCTCATCGGTGCTGATCGGACCTTCCTCGGCGGCTTTGGGGAGGCCGTCGGGATGCTTGGCCTTCTTGAGCAGGAGGACGGCGACGAAGCTGACGCCGCAATTGGCGCACGTCACCTCGACGGTGCAGTGCCCATCGGCCTCGTTGAGTAACTTGACCTCGCAGTCGGCCAGCGCCTGCGAGCAGGCCATGCACTTGTAGTACTTGGCTCGCTCCTTGATCAGGGCGATCAGGTTCACTGCTGTCCACTATAAAGCGCGCTCCGGTACGGGGCCAAGCGTCAGGATCGAATCATCCGGCAAGCCGGTAGATGCGGATATACGGGCCGGGCCTTACCCAGCCTCCATATCCCGCAAGCGGCACGTAGTAGGTGTCGATCGGGTCGAAGACGCTGTCCGGACAGCCGTTCGTAGGCGAGAAGCTGGCCAGCGCTGGTCCCTGCGCCAGCAACGTCCGCTCGAGCGGGCTATCCACCTGGCAGCCGGTGCCCGGTTTTTCATAGCCGACGACGACGTAGGCGACGCCCTCGTTGCGAAAGCCGTCGAGCGACGTCAACTGGAGGTCCTCGCGGGTCAACTCATGAATGCTGTACTGCGTTTCGAGGCGGCTGTCGAGAAAGGACGCAACATAGAGATCCGTGGCGCCGTGACTGTGCTCGCCGCTGTCGATCATTGCCTGGTCGTGGGCCGGGCCGGCCATGTAGGGCACCGCGGCACGGCTGCCGGCGGGCACGTGCTGCGCCAGCCAGTCGAAGGCGGACGTGCGAGTGTCGGTCTGCTGGATCAAGAGGTTGTAGCGAACGTCGTGCGCGACCGGTGCGACCACGACCAGCACGAACGCGACCGCCAGCGCCAGCCGCCGCGCTTGCCCCCGCGCGGTCAGGTTGACGAGCGCCGCGAAGGCACGACCACCGAGCAAGAGCAGCGGCGGAATCATCGGATCGGCATAGCGCAAGAACACCGAGCCTCCGGCGCCGATCAACACGAAATAGACGAGCAGGAACGTCAGGATGATCCAGTCGGCCGGCACTCGCCTCACGGCCGCGTAGACGATGCCGATGACGGCCAGCAGCAGCAAGACGGGATCGATGCCATACCAGAGCGCCAGGCCCAACTGCACCCAACCGATCGCCGGTGCGGTTGCCCGTCCCAGGTGCGCAAAGATGTAGCCGATGCCGTGTTGCGTCATCCCCGGGTCGAGCACCAGGAAGGGAGAGGTGAGCACCAGCGTGGCGACACCGACGGCGGCGATCAACGCCAACCGGCCCGGGAGCCGCGGCCATCGGATGCGCTCCACGCGGGCCCGAAGCGTTTGCGCCGCGGCGATCCCGGCGAAGACGAGGGCCCCGTTGTACTTCAGGCTCGCCGCCACGCCCAGGCTGATCCCGTTGAGCAACAGCGGCCGCAGGCCGCGTGACTGGATCGTGCGATACGCGATGTAGAGCGTGGCGGTACAGGCCAGCGTCAGCGGGATATCGAGCGTCGCGAAGTGACTGTCGCGGACGTGGAGGAAGGCGACCGCCAGCGCGGAGGCTCCAAGGAGGCCCGCGAGCCAACCATACGCGCGGCGGCCGAACTCGAAGACGAGCAGGACCGTGAGCGTGCCCAGCAGCGCGTCAAGGATGCGGATCCACAGATACCCCGAGGCGGGGTCCTGGACCAACCCCATCAGACGGAACGGCGCCAGCCAGGCCGCCGCGACGTAGAAGTAGAGATGCGGCCAGTCGGCGAAATGCGGGTTCGCGATTCCATGGAAGATGCCCATGGCCCGTCCGACGGTAACGTCCTCGTCCGGTCGATAGAGGGCCGGCAACCCGAAGGTGATCCCCCAGAGCCGCAGCGCGAAAGCGATGGCAAACAGCCCGATGACCGCGGCGGCGGTACGGGGCGGGCGGGCTGGGCTAGCTTCCGACGAGGTCCGGCCGGGTGGGGCCGTAGAGATCGACCGGCACTGGCGCGAGCTCGTGCTTCTTCGCCTCGAGCTTCTTGACTGCATCGATGGCCGCGGTGGTCGCGTCCCCGACGGCGGTCGTGATCTGCCGCGTGAGCTGTGACCGAACGTCGCCGGCGGCGTAGACGCCGGGAAGGCTGGTCTGCATGGTCGAGTCGGTCACGATGAATCCCAGCGGGTCATGCTCGACGTGTTCCCGGTGGTCGAAGAACTGGACGTTCGGCTGGAACCCGATGAAGACGAAAACACCGGTGACGTTCAGCGGACGCGTCTGGCCCGTGACGACGTCCTTCAAGGTGATCTCGTTGACCTGGCCGTCCTCACCCTTGATCTCGGTGACGATGGTGTTGGTGACCAGCTCGACCTTGGGGTTCTTGCGTGCAGCCTCGACCAGGATGGCCTGGGCGCGGAACTGCTCGCGCCGGTGGATGATGTAGACCTTCTTCGCGAAGCGCGTCAAAAAGACGCCCTCCTCGAGCGCGGCGTCCCCGCCGCCGACCACCGCGACCTCCTCTTCTTTGAAGAAGGCCCCGTCACAGACGGCGCACTGCGACACGCCGCGTCCCTGAAACTCGTTCTCGCCTGGGATGCCGAGCTTCAGCGGCTCGCCCCCCGCGGTGAGGATGACGTAGTCCGCAACGTACTCCCCGTCTTCGGTCTGCACCACCTGCTTGTCGCCGCGCCGGTGGATGCCGGTAACCCGGGCGGTTTCCAGGTCGACGCCGAACTTGACGGCCTGGTCGGCCATGCGCTGGGCGAGCTCCGGGCCGGTGATGTGGTCGAAGCCCGGATAGTCCTCGATCGCCTCGGTGTTGAGCAGCTGGCCACCCGGCGCGCCTCGCTCCAGCAGCACGGTTTTGACCCGTGCCCGGCCGGCGTAGAGGGCAGCCGTCAGCCCGGCCGGCCCAGCGCCGATGATGACCACGTCGTACCGCCGGTCTTTCTCCATCGCTTCCGAATCTCCCATGTTATCTAAGCCCTTTCCATCCTCCAGTATTCCCAAATCGACCCTCCCTGAACGGAGCCGGCTACCCGCCGTCGCGTCCCGTAACGCCCGGCGGTATATAACTGCGGAAGCGGATGCATGAGGACCACCCGACCGGTACCACGGTATTCGCTTCGTCCGGAACGGTCGTGGCGCTGCCTCAGGCCGACGCCACCCGCGATCCAGACCACCTCACGTGGGCCTACCAGACGCATGTCACAGCCATCTACCAGTACATCTACAGCCGAGTCGGTAACCGCCCGGACGCTGAGGACCTCACCGCGAAGGTCTTCGTGAAAGCGATACGCGGCATGCGCAGCGATGTCTCGGTCCCGGAGCTGCGCAGCTGGCTCTACCGGGTGGCCCAGACGACGCTGGCCGACCACTGGCGGGAATATTACGCGGAGGATGCGAGTGAGCTCGATGAGGACGTCGCTCGCCCACCGGCGCCCAGGGAGAATCCGGAGGCGGTGCAGCGGGTGGACTCGTTGCTCGCCACCCTCCCGGAAAGTTACCGGAGGGTGCTGGAGCTTCGCTTCCTTCGCGGCTATTCGGTGCGGGAGACGGCGCAGGAGCTCAACCTGAGCGAGACGAACGTCAAGGTTTTGCAATTTCGGGCGTTGAACCGCGCCGGACGAGAACGCGGGAGGACGCTGTGAACGACGATCCGGAACAGCTCGACCGGCACGTCGAGGACCTGCTGGGGGATCGCCGGCCGGAGCGGACGCCGCTTGGCGAGGAAACCGCCCTTCGTGCGCGCCAGACCGCCGCGATGCTTCGGGCGGCCAAGCCGGGCGCCGGCCTGCCCTCGAAAGAGTTCCTCGAGCGGATGCAGGCCTCGATTCATGACTGGGTTGGTGAGCAATCGGCGCAGCCGCAACCACCTGCTCGCCCCAGCCGGCGGTCGCTGCTGCTGACGGGTGCTGCCGGCGTCGCCGCCGGCATCGCCGCCGGGATCGCGGCAGCCGTCGGCATCGATCGTCTGGGCAGGTCGCCCGCCTTGCCACCAGGGCAGGCGCTGGTCGTAAAGGGGAGCTGGAAAGCGGTCAAGGCGGTGGCCGACCTCCCGGAGGGGACGCCGGTCGCGTTCCGGTCCGGGGCCATCGAAGGATTTCTCATCCGGCGAGGGCAGGACGTCACGGGGCTGTCCGCGGTCTGCACCCATATGGGCTGCATCCTCAACTACAGCAAGTTCCGCGACCAGTTCGAGTGCCCCTGCCACGGCGCGACCTTTCAGACGAACGGCCGGCCGACGACGGACCAATACGACACGCCGCTGCCAAGACTGCCGGTATTGCAAGTCCGGGTCAATGGCGGACAGGTCGAGGTCTTCACCGTCTGAGAAATCCCTCCCCCTCTGGGGGAGGGCAGGGTGGGGGCCCATAACGGTCCTCGGTAATTGCCGCTGTACTTCTTTCACAACGACACCAAGCCCGGCGAGACGAAGGGCAACTACACCTGCTGGAGCCTGGTCAAGCCCTAGCCTAGCGGACGTCCGGCTGGCGTTCGCCTCGCGGCCGCGCGAGTTGCTGCAGCCGGGCCGCGCGCAACCCTAGGTAGCGCTGCTCAGGCAGGCTCGCGGTCATCCTCATTGCTCGGAGGTAGGACTCACGCGCCGCGACAATGTCACCCGCGCGCTCGAGCAGGTGCGCCCGCACGGCGTCGAGGCGGTGCGTGTGTGTCATCCGATCGTCCGCCTCGAGCGTGCCAAGCAGGGCGAGCCCGGCCGTCGGGCCGTGCACCATGGCCAGCGCGACCGCGCGGCTGAGGGTGACCATTGGTCCTGGCGCCACCTTGGCGAGCACCTCGTATAGGGCGAGGATCTGCGGCCAGTCCGTCTGCGCGGCGGTCGGGGCCTCGTCGTGCAGGGCTGCGATCGCCGCCTGCAACTGATATGGACCGACCGGGACGGTGCCAAGAGTTCTGGTCACGAGGGCCACTCCCTCGGCAATCACGGCCGCGTCCCAGAGCTTCCGCCGTTGGTCCTCGAGCGACACGATTGATCCGTCGGCCTCGGTGCGGGCCGCGCGGCGGGCGTCGGTCAGCAACATCAGCGCGAGCAGGCCGGCAACTTCGCCCTCGCCCGGTACGAGCCGATGCAACAACCGCGCCAGCCGAATGGCCTCGGCGGTCAGGTCGACGCGGTGCAGCGCCGGTCCCGAGCTGCTCGTGTACCCCTCGTTGAAGACGAGGTAGAGGACGTGCAAGACCACGCCGAGCCGCTCGGCGCGCTCTGGCTGCGCCGGCAGTTCGAACCGCTCGCCGGCGCTCCTGATGCGCTGCTTAGCCCGGCTGATGCGCTGCGCCATTGTGGCCTCGGGCACCAGGAATGCAGCAGCGATCTCGGCCGTGGTGAGGCCTCCCACTGCACGCAGCGTCAGCGCGAGCTGCGATGGAGGCGTCAGCGCGGGGTGGCAGCACAAGAAAAGCAGCGTCAGCGTGTCGTCCTCGTCGGCGGGCCGTTGCCCGGAGCCCTGGGAATCGGCGGCCGGCTCCAGCGCGGCCACGGTGTCCTCGCGGCGGCGGCGCGCGCTCTCGCTGCGCCACTCGTCGACGAGCGATCGACCGGCGACAGTGAGCAGCCACGACCGTGGCCTGTCGGGCACCCCATCGGCCGGCCACTGCAACGCCGCCGCGAGCAGCGCCTCTTGCACGGCGTCCTCGCACGCGTCGAACTGGCCGTGCTGGCGCACCAGGGTACTGAGGACCTGCGGGGCGAGCTCCCGCAGCAGGTCCTCGATCCGGTGTTCCGTGTTCAGTGCGCCGCCGGACGCTTCAGGCTTGCTCAGCCTATTCACTATCCGGAGACCCGTGCATGATCTGCCGAACCTCCATGGGGAATTGGATGAACGCCACCACTCGGGACGCGATCTCGAGCGCCCGGTCCTCGCTTGCGTCGACGATCCAGTACCCGGCCAGCGACTCCTTGACCTCCGCGAACGGTCCGTCGGTTGGCACCGGGACACCGTTCTGGAAACGGACCGTCTTCGCCTGGCTAGGGTCGGCCAGCCCTTGACTCGCCACCAGCTCGCCGGCCTCCCGCAGTTCGCCGTCCGTCTTCATCATGAACTCTTGCATGCTCGTGATCCACTCTGGCGTCCGAGTGTCGAGGCTCGCGCCTAAACCACCGAACATCATGATCATGTACTTCATCGTCGCTCCTCCTTTCGGAACCATGATTGCGGTCTCGCGACCGGCGTCCAGGGCGGGCGCTCATCCCTTAGTCGGAGCGGTCGCCCGGTTCTCGACACGCCTCTCGCAACCAGCGGAGATACAGTACCTACCCGCTGCGACTGCCGAGTCTAGTCCGGTTGGATTCCTCCGGCAAGACGGAGTGGGGGGAGCTGGTGGTCCAGAACGCCGACCACCAGCTCCGTAATCGACCGTGCGAGAGACAATCCTTGTTGTTCTAGTCGCCGCCTTCGTGGTTCTCATGCGGCAGCGCGAGCTTCCAGACGGTGCCGCCGTGTGAGCAGAAGTTCGGGATTCCTCCGGCAGGGCACACACTATCGGCGCTGAAGTAGAGGTTTCCGTCGGGCCCGACGACGTCCATGTTCGGGAAGTTGAGCCCGCCGGCGATCACTGCGGACGTGCCCTCCTCGGAAAGCTTCACGATGTCGCCCGTGAAGGGGGCCGGGAAGGTCGGGGTCGTCCACATATTGACGAAGTAGACATTCCCTTCCTCGTCTGCCGTGCAGCCGGTCACGTGCTTGAGAAGGGGGTTGGGGACGAGCGTGGCCGATGTCCCGTCCACCCAATACAGGTGGCCGGAGAGGGTCGCGACCCATAAGCCTTCGTCCGCCCTGACGACGCAGGTCGGCACTTCATCGGACGGGAAGCCGGCGGGGTTGGGGTTCTTCCATGGGAAGTGGTGGAGGATCGTGATCTCTCCGCCGTTGCCGACGAAGTTCAGCGTGTTCGACCCGGCATCGGCCACGTAGGACCCGCCATTGCTGGCGAGCACCCCGTAAGGGTTGGCGTCGTGCTCCTGGGGGGCCTTGTCGGCCGTCCAGTTGAAGTCGAACTCGCCGACGCCGGCGACCTTGCGCCATGAGCCGCTCGACTTGACCGAGAGCAAGGCGCCCGCCTCATTCTTGGCCGCGTCGAGGTCCGCCGCGCACCCGGCGTCGCCTGATGCACAGTGGTAACCCGCGAATGCCTGTGGGAACACGCCCAGGATCGCCATCAGCCTGCCGTCACGTGCGGAGATGCCGTCCACGCCCAGGGCTTCGCCTTGACCAGGCTCACGAAACTCGGCGACCGAGAAGAGATGGTCGACCAGGGTGCTGTGCGCTCCAGTAACGGTACTCACCCAGGAAATTTGCGAGGTGCGCCCGAAGCACGTGAGGGGGTTTTGCCCCGACGCAGGTATACAGTTGGTGCCGCCGTGGCCGGCCTCTCCGACCACCAGCTTGCCCTTGAAGAATGCAACGCCTCGCGGACTGTCGAAGCCAGAAGCCACCAGCGTGAGCGAGCCGGGGGCAGCAGCCGCCGGTGTGGGCACCAGCGTCCCCACCGCCATAAATAGGATCGCCGCCAATGTAAATCGGACTTTCACGAACATCTCCTCCACCTATCCCTTGATCCCCCCTTAACGCCTCTTAACGCCGCACCCCCATGCGGCCAGCCGGAATAGTAGCCGGGGCTGTGAGCCCAGTCAATGGGCACGAGAGAAACCAAAACGGAGCCCGTTGCGTTGCACGTCGCGCGGGCCTTTGCCGGCTCTTCGCTAGACTCGAAAGCGTATATGGACCAGGTTTCCAATACCCCCGTGCTCGACCGGATCACCAGTCCGGCAGACCTTCGCCTGCTCAGCGATCCGGAGTTGCGTGCCCTGGCCGAGGAGATCCGCCAGTTCCTGGTGGCGACCGTCTCCAAGACGGGTGGGCACCTTGGCCCCAACCTCGGCGTGGTGGAGTTGACCCTGGCGCTCCACCGCGTCTTTGAGAGCCCGAAAGACCGCATCCTCTGGGACACCGGCCACCAGGCCTACGTGCACAAGCTGCTCACTCGACCTCGCGAGGGGTTTGCGAGGCTGCGCAAGCTGGGTGGCATGAGCGGCTATCCGAACCGAACGGAGAGCGAGCACGATTTCATCGAAAACAGCCATGCCTCCACCGGGCTCAGCTATGCCTCCGGGATGGCCGAGGCGTTGCGGCGCAAGGGCGATACCGGGCGGGTCGTCGTCGTTGTCGGCGACGGTGCCTTGACCGGCGGCATGGCCTACGAAGCGCTGAACAACATCGGTCATCGGAAGACCCCGGTGATCATCGTGGTCAATGACAACGGCCGGTCCTACGCGCCGACCGTCGGCGGCCTGGCGCAGCACCTGGCGCAGCAGCTCACCGTCCTCAACCCGACGTACCACCGAACCAAGAACCGCGTCGACCGAATCCTCCGTAGGGTCCCCGCCGGCGACAAGGCGATCGAGGCCGGTCGCCGAATCAAGGAAGGCCTCAAAGAGCTCGTCTCGCCGCGCACCTTCTTCGAGTACCTCGGCATCAAATATTCCGGCCCGATCAACGGACACAACATCGAAGACGTCGAGCGCACCTTGCGTCAGGTCAGTCGGCTGGGTGGCCCGGCGGTCGTGCATGTGATCACGACCAAGGGCCGCGGCTACGGGCCGGCCGAGGAAGACGAGATCGACCATCTGCACGGCGTGAGTGCATTCGACGTGCTCACCGCCAGGCCATTGAGTCGCAAAGTCACGTACACCGATGTCTTCGGCGAGGCGCTGCTCCGGGAAGCCGAGCGCGAGCCGAGGCTGATCGCGATCACCGCGGCCATGGGCAGCAGTGCCGGGCTCGGCCCCTTCGCCGAACGCTTCCCCGACCGGTTCTTCGACGTTGGGATCGCGGAGCAGCATGCGGTGACCTTCGCCGCCGGACTGGCCATGGGCGGCCTGCGACCGGTCGTCGTCATCTACTCGACCTTCCTGCAGCGGGCGCTCGACCAGGTCATGATGGATGTTTGCCTGCACAAGCTGCCGGTCACCTTCGTACTCGACCGGGCGGGGATCACCGGCGATGATGGCCCCTCGCACCACGGCATCTTCGACCTGACATTCCTTCGCGCGATGCCGGGCCTGATCCTGGCCGCGGCCAGCGATCCACAGGAACTCCGCGACCTGCTGCATACCGCGGTCGCGCGCGAGAGCGCCGGCCCGTTCGCGATCCGCTTCCCCAAGGGCGCGGCAGGCGAGAGCGTGGCGCAACCAGCGCAGATCCTCCCGGTCGGCGAATGGGAGGTGCTGCGGCAGGGTAGCGCCGCGTTGCTGCTGGCGACCGGCAAGCTCGTGTCGGTCGCGATGGAGGCTGCCGCTGTGCTCGACAACGAAGGCCTGCCGCTTACGGTCGTTAACTCGCGATACATCAAGCCGCTCGATCCCCGGCTCGAGAGTTGGGCGCGGCGGCACCCTTGCGTGCTCACGCTCGAGGACAACGTCGCGACCGGTGGCTTCGGGTCGGCAGTCGCCGAAGCCCTTGCGCCGCTTGGAATCCCGGTCACGGTGATGGCGGTCCCCGACACGTTCATCGAGCAGGGCGGGCAGGCCGAGCTGCTCAAACAGCTCGGGCTCGACGCACCGGGCGTGGTTGCGCGCGTCCGCCGGGTCCTGGGCGAAACCGACTCGCTGCCGCAGCCGGCCACGCAACCCGGCAGTTAGACTGCGGCGGGATGGCGAAGCGCTCACCGGATCCGGTCTCCGAGGCTCGCGCCTACCAGCGTCAGCTGCTTGATCTCCTCGGCGACGACGATCCCGCCGAAGTCCAGGAGGCGACCCTTGGCGCGCTGCAGTCGGTGCTCCGCGACGCCGGCTCCGACCTTCGCCGGAAGCCGGCGCCGGCGGAATGGTCAGTCCTCGAGTTGCTCGGTCACCTCGTCGACGCGGAGATCGTCATGTCCGGGCGTTTTCGTTGGACGGTCAGCCAGGACCAACCGCCGTTGCTCGGGTACGACCAGGACCAGTGGGTTGCGCGCCTGCGGCACAACGACGATCAGCCCGACGAGCTGCTGGCGCTGTTCGCAGCGGTACGCGCCGCCAACCTCCGTCTCTGGCGCCGGTCGTCAGCCGGCGACTGCCAGCGGGTGGCGATGCACGCGGAGCGAGGACCAGAAAGCTACGAGTTGATGTTCCGCATGTTGGCCGGGCACGACCGCTTTCATCTGAACCAGATGCGCAAGACGATTCGCGAGGTTCGCAAGGCGGGCTAAGCCAGCCGCGACTCCGACTCCGGTTCGGTCTCGTTTCCGACGACGTGAAGGTGCGGGGTAGGTGGCGTGGGTTCGCTGACCGCCTCGGTCACCTCGGCCACCGGGAGGGCCAGTGGCAGGGTGAGCGTGAAGGTGCTGCCGGACTGCGGACGGGACTCGACCTGGATATCGCCACCGTGCTGGCGGGCCAGCTCGCGTGAGAGGTAAAGGCCAAGACCGGTGCCACCGACGTGGCTGGTCTCGCGGTGCTCGATCCGCTCGAACCGGTTGAACAACCGTGACAGATCCTCGCGAGCGATGCCGACGCCGCTGTCGACAACCCGCAGCGTCGCGGCCCGATCTGTCATCGACACGATGCACTGGATCCGCCCGCCATTGGGCGAGTATTTGATGGCATTCTCGAGCAAGTTGCTGATGATCGTCTTGATCCGATCCGCGTCGCCGAAGACCGTCACCTGGCCGGGCGGCGTTTCGAGCGTCAACATGTGATTCGCACCCGCGAGAGGTCGAACGACCTGCATCGCGTCGGCCGCCACTTCGCGCAGGTCCACGCGGTCGCGTTTCAACGCCAGCCGGCCATCTTCGAGTCGTGCCGCGTCCAGCATCTGCGCCACCAGCAAGTTCAACTCCACGACCTTCGCCTTCAGGACCTCAACCGCCCTTTGCCCCGACTCCGTGAGCTGGCCGAGGGAGCCCTGCTCCATCATCGACAGGTAGCCGTTGATCACGCCCAGCGGGCTGCGCAGCTCGTGCGAGGCGAGGTTGAGGAACTGCGTCTTCGTCTTCTCCAGTGACGCGAGGCGCTCCGTGACGCGGGCACGATCGAGCGCGGCGGTCAGATTCGCGGCGTAGCCACGCAGCCGGCTCAGCTCGTCGGTACCGAAGAAGGGGGTATAGGGCCCGGAGACGACGACCATGGCGCCCGCGCCGAGGTCGAGCGGCAAGGGAACGACAATGGCGTCGTCACGCCTCGAGCCGGGCGTGGCAAGCAGGCGCGGCTGAGCCTTTTGGTCGACCTGGGCGGCGAGCCGGTGCGCGGCATCCGCCGTCAGGCCCCGCAACGCGAGCACATCGCCGTTGGCGTCGACAATGGCGATCCCTTCGGCCCCCACCAATCGGAGTCCCCACTCGGAGGCACGCTTGGCCAATGTCGGACGATCCGGGCTGAAGAGCACCAGGTCGTGCACCGCGTCGCGGTACTCCTCCTCCTCTCCCTGCCGCCACAGCCGGCGCAGCCACCTGGGGGCCGCGAAGCTGACGTAGAGCAGGGGCAGGGCGATGACCGCTACCGCCTCGAAGAGCCACAGGACGGCGGGGTCGGTGGCCGCAGATCCACCAAACCCGGCGGCCAGCAGGATCAGGAGGATCGCCCCATAACCACCGGCGATGGCGCGGAGTCGCGCGCGCTGGACCGCAGGCCGCCGCCGGGATGCCATCCAGAAGCGAACGATCGGCTCGACGACGCAGGCCGACCAGACGAGGACGATCGCGAACGTCGCTGCGGATTGCAAGGTGGTGAGCGGATGGCTCCGATCAGACGGAATCGTGACCAGGAGCGCGAAGGCGGTTGCGCCAACGCAGAGCACGAGCGCGCCGATCCGCAGGCGCCGGCTCAGCGGGATGAAGCTGTCGCGAAAAAGGAGGAGGGCGTAGCCGGAGGTCATGAAGAGGATCAGAGCCAGATCGCCCAAGAGGCCGGCAAGCCGGTAACCGGTGAGGACGTTGACCTGGCTGACGACGCTCGTTAGCCCCAGTGTGGCCAGGGCCAGTGCCAGGTAGCCGCGACTCTGTTCCCTGTGACGCAGCCAGTCCGCGACCGTGAACGCGCCCAATGCCAGGAAGCTGAGGCTGACAGCAGCCTGAACGATCTGGAGCGCTGCGCTCACCATCCCAACTTTACGCCCACCTCATCAGAAAGAGCGACTCTGCTGCGGGGTGTCGATCACGATCATGCCGCTATCACCTTTCGCGTAAGCAGTGGGGCCTCAGCCGAGCGTTATCATCGGGCTGGCCCCGCGGGGTTGGAGGAGGTGCACTGGGTGGACGACGCCCTTCGAATCGCGCTCGTCGCGCCAGCCTGGTACCCGTTGCCGCCGAGGGGCTATGGAGGGACCGAGCTGGTCGTCCATCTGCTCCACAACGAGCTCCGCCGGCTGGGACACGAGGTCACGGTCTTCGGCGCGGAGGGATCGGAGTCAGGTGTGACGATGCTGGCCGACGCCGCATGGAGTCACGACCTCGGCGGCCCGGCCGAGGCGGCTCGCCAGGCCACCTACCTGGCCCGGGTCTACGCGGCCATGTCGGGCCGGCGCTTCGACGTCATCCACGATCACACCGGTTTCGAAGGGCTGCTGCTCGCTCTCCAGAGTGAGCTCGCGCCGGTGGTGGTCCATACCATTCACGGCGAGCTGACCGAACCGATGTGCACCTTCTACAAGGAGGTCGACCGACGGGCCCGGCTGTGCGCGATCAGCCTGAGCCAGGCGGCCAGCGCCCCTGCGGTGAGGCTGGCCGGCATCGTGCACAATGCCGTCGAGCTCCCCGCTGCGCCGTCCAGCGTCATACATGAGCGCTACCTGATCGAGGTGGCTCGGATCATTCCGGACAAGGGTCAGCACCTGGCGATCCAGGTGGCGCGGAAAGCCGGCCGCAAGCTGATCCTGGCCGGCAAGGTTGAGCGCTCCGAGGAAGGCCTGCGCTATTTCGAAGAACAGGTCGAGCCCTTCCTCAGCCCGAGCGTCGAATACTATCCCAACGTCGCGGGCGCGCAGAAGGCGCGGCTCATCTCGCGAGCGGCCGCGGGCATCTTCCCCTTGCAGTGGGCCGAACCCTTTGGGCTCGCCATGGTCGAGTGCATGGTGGCCGGCACACCGGTCCTGGCGCTCCGCGTGGGCTCGACGCCGGAGCTGATCGAGGAGGGCGTGACCGGGTTCCTCGCGGAGGACGTCGACGATCTGGTGAAGGCCGCGAACCGCCTCGACGAGATCGATCGAATTCGCTGCGCAAACGTGGCGCGCGAGCGGTTCAGCCCCAGTCACATGGCGGAGCGGTATCTCTCGATCTACCGGCGCGGGTCAGTCGAAGTCGAGGCGTTTACCTCGCCCGACGGCCCCGAGGAAGCGGCGCTCAACCTCCGGCGAGCTGCGCCGACGCCTTAGCCACCCGGTCGATGATGGCTTTACCCTCGCCCGTGGTCTCATCCAGCCAGCGCGGCTGGGCGTAGTTGTCGATCACCAGCGGCCGGTAGTCGACGCGAACCAACCGCGTGCCGTAGAAGCTATAGCGGCCGACCATCCCTTCGCGGGTCTCCTGCGACCACATCTGGTCGAAGATGAAATTGCCGTGCGCGTAGGTGATGAGGTGCTCTTTGTAGATCTCAACCGGCTGCACCCAATGCGGGTGGTTACCGATCACGAGGTCAGCGCCGTCGTCGATCGCCAGGTGGCCGATCTCCCGCGGGTTGTCGGGCGCGATCCCGGCACCGGCGACCGGTAGCAGCTCATACTCCTTGCCCCAGTGGAAGCTGACGACAACAACATCGGCCTTGGGGCGGGCCAGGTCGATCTCGCGCTTCAGCTCCGCGCGGTCGATACGGGTGCCGACCCCGTTGAACCCGAGGAACGCGAACGTGACGCCGCGGATCTCCCGGATCTCTGTGAGGCCGAGTCCCGACATGCCGATGCCGTGCTTCGCGAGCAGGATCTGCGTCTCGTTGGTGCCGGCCGGTCCAAAATTCGTCAGGTGGTTGTTGGCCAGGTTGGCGACGTTGACTCCGGCGTAGTCGAGGCCGGCGATTGCCCGCTCGTCTCCGCAGAACTTGAAGCCGCCGTGGATGATGGGGCAGCCCTTGATCAGCGGCGCTTCGAGGTTGATGTAGAGCAGGTCGCCGGTCTTGAGGTAGTCGGCGGTTTGCCGCCAGGGGTAGAGCCAGTCCTTGTGGATGACGGTCTGGTAATTCACCTCGCGCGCCGGAATCACGTCGCCGGTGGCGATGATGACCCGAAGCTGTGACTGGTCGTACTGACTCAGGTCAGGCTTTTCGTCGCCGAAGATGCTGGCCAGGCTCAGCGGCGGCGGCGTGGGAGTCGGCGTCGGCGTTGGCGTCGGCGTCGGAGTGGCCGCAGCGTGCGCGGCGACCGGCGAGCCCCCGGTCGAGCTGCCCGTGGGCGCCGAACATGCTGCCACCAGGGGCAGCATGAGCAGCGGGATTAGGGCACGACGCTTCAAGCGCAGGTAGGATACCGCACCTGCTCAGCATCTGCCTGCTGGCGGCGTTGTCGGCGCTAGTTGTCGCTACCGCGCGACACGCCGGACTCGGCCGGCTTGTCGTTGCTCTGCGTGTCTCCGCCACGCTCGGATTCCTTCGCCCTGGCGGGTCCGGCCTGCCCGAGCTCGCGGTTCAGCTCGTCCTCGGCCGCGGTCACCAGCTTGTCCATCGCCGCGATGCTGCTCGACGCCGCGGGTCGCCTGGTGGCCAGTGCGGTCCGCTGCGTCTGGGTCAGCGCCGCTTCCTGGTCGGAGATGAACTGGTAGAAAGCCACGCGCGCACTACCTTTCAGCGGCGAGGCTTGCTGCCGCAGGTGCTCGAGCGCGACATGATTGCGCTGATACGCAGCCCGGATCGCGGCGGCCGGATCGATCGCGCCGGTGGCCGTTTCGCCGACATGGCTGGCGGCCGTCTGAAGCGCGGGAAGCGAGATCAGTGGCCGCTGCGGGGCCTGCGCCGCGTGGGCGACGATCCCGCTCGTCAGCGCCATGGCCATGACGATGCCCAGTAGCCGGTTCGTCATCGTGATGACCACTTCAATCGCCTCGGCCCCAGCCTATCCTCGCCA
>WNFJ01239570.1_pt1 | contig 18487 bp, 16 predicted proteins | sample 5400461 | NCBI WGS metagenome assembly WNFJ01 (sample SAMN13153349, study PRJNA577476) | soil metagenome | isolation source: 115 cm saprolite on Douglas fir-dominated hillslope | place: USA:California | collected 2013-09-17
TGACCTGGGTGGAGCTATGGGGATTCGAACCCCAGACCTCTTGCATGCCATGCAAGCGCTCTACCAACTGAGCTATAGCCCCTTGGCTGCCTCGCGCGGCCACTCGCCCGCGGCGCCACGCCAGTGTACAAGACCCAAGGCGGTCAGCGGTCGTCGCTCAGCACCGGCTCGGGAAGGGTTCCCGCGTTGTGCTCGAGCAGGCGCCACCGGCTGCGGCGGCGGCCGAGGACCGACCACGCACAGTTTGCCAGTGGCCCGACCACACCCCAGAAGTCTTCCGGCAGGCCCAGCAGGCACTCGGCGCCTAGCCGGATGGCCGCGCCGTGGCTGACCACGACAGCGAGCCCGCCCGGTGCGAGACTTTCGGCGATCCGCTCCAGGGCCGCGCCCGCGCGCTCCGCGACCACCGCCGACGACTCTCCGTCCGGGGGCAGCCAGGAGGCGTGCTCAGCCGGATATTGGGCGCGGATCTCGACGTCTGTCAACCCCTCCCAGGCGCCCCCATGACGTTCCCGCAGGTCCTTGTCGGTCGTCACGGTGAGCCCTGTCAGCCGGGCGAGTGGCGCCGCGGTGGCTAGCGCACGCCCGAGGTCGGAGGAGATGATCAGGTCGGGCCGCAGCGCGGCGAGCAGCCGGGCCGCCCGCTCCGCCTGCTCTATCCCTACCGCGTCCAGCGGGATGTCGCTCTGGCCCTGGAATCGGCCTTCCACATTCCAGCGCGTCTGGCCGTGCCGCCACAGCACCAGCCTGGTCGATTCGTCCCCATAACGCAGCGCCATGGGCACTGCCGCACCGCCCTCCGTGGGTCGCGCACCGCTTCTCTCCGATGCCTCCGACCCGCTGCTCGCCCAGTCCGCCATCGACCGGCTCACCTCCACCTGCCACGAGCTCATCGTCGAAGGCGACTCCTACCGCCGCCGCCAGCGCCCCGGGCGACCGAGACCGGCTCGGGCAGCTCGATTCGCGGGCAGTCCTTCCACAGCCGCTCAAGCCCGTAAAACGTCCGCTCCTCCGCGTGCTGAACATGCACGACGATATCGAGGTAGTCGAGCAGCACCCAGCGGCCTTCCCGCTCACCCTCACGGCGCACCGGCCGGACCCCGGCCTTGCGCAGCTTGTCCTCGATCTCGTCGACGATCGCACGCACCTGGCGGTCGTTGGCGGCAGAACAGAGCAGGAACACGTCGGTGATGACGAGCTGCTCACTCACGTCGTAGGCGATGATGTCACTGGCGAGCTTGTCGGCCGCAGCCTCTGCGGCGATCCCCGCAAGCTCGACGGCCCTGCTGGTGGCTGTCACGTGTGCTGTTCGTCCTCCTCCGACGACCCCGACGAGCCTGATGGGCCCAAATGTGCCCGATCCGACCCTTACCCAACCCTTGCTCAACCTTGCGGCGACGTACTTCAGGGTAACCCGGCTCACCGGGTCCTGCGCCGGGTCAGCCCTCTTCCTGCTGGTAGAGCCCGCGTTTCGCGATGTACTGGACGACACCGTCCGGCACCAGATACCAGACCGGCTCTCCAGCCACGACACGCTTCCGGCAGTCGGTCGAGGAGATCGCCAGGGCCGGGATCTCCACCAGGCTGACCCCTTCGCGGGGCAGCCCGTGAGTGGTCAGCCGGTGCCCGGGCCGGGTGCAGCCGACGAAATGCGCGAGCTTGAACAGCTCGTCCGCGTCCTGCCAGGACATCATCCGGGACAGGGCGTCCGCGCCGGTGATGAAGAACAGCTCCGCGCCGTCGCCGCGTACCGTGCGAAGCTCGCGCAACGTATCGATGGTGTAGGTGGGGCCCGGCCGGTCGATGTCCACCCGGCTGACCGAAAACCGCGGGTTCGACGCGGTCGCGATCACCGTCATCAGGTAACGGTCCTCCGACGGCGAGACGCGGCGGTCGTCTTTCTGCCACGGCTCGCCGGTCGGCACGAACACCACCTCATCCAGCGAGAAGAAGTGGGCGACCTCACTCGCCGCCACCAGGTGGCCATGGTGGACCGGGTCGAACGTGCCGCCCATCACCCCGATCCGCTCGGCGGGCGATCCGCCATCAGCGCTCATACAGTGACTCTAGCGATCAATCCAGGCCGGGCAGCGGCGGGCTGCCCTCACGCCACCGCACCACCCGCACCGCCTTGCCGACCTCCGTGCGCGGCACCGTGCCCGCGGGCATCACCCGGACGGCGACCCGCACGCCGAGCGCCTCGCGGAGCCTGGACTCCAGAGCAGCCACCGAAGGCCCCGCACCGGCCGAAGGTGAGCGGCCAGGAAGATCCGTTCGGTATTCGCAACAGGCCAGCAGCCTGGGCACGTCTTCCCTCTCATCCAGCACCAGCAGGTAGTCGGGGCGCAGGGCCGGGTCGGCGAGGAGCACCCGCTCCACCTCGCTGGGGAATATGTTGACGCCGCGGATGACCAGCATGTCGTCGCGCCGGCCGGTGATCCTGCTCATCCTGACCAGGGTCCGCCCGCAGGCACACGCGTCGCGGCGCAGCGCCGCGATGTCACCGGTCCGGTACCGCAGCAGCGGCATCGCCTCCCGGGTGGGCGTGGAGAAGACCAGCTCGCCCCGGGTGCCGTCGGGCACCGGCGCACCGGTCGCCGGATCGATCGCCTCGACCAGGAAGTGGTCCTCGTTGACGTGCAGCCCGTCGGCGGCCTCGATGCACTCGGCGGCCACCCCCGGCCCGATCACCTCCGACAGCCCGTAGATGTCCAGGGCGCGCAGGCCGAGCAGTTCCTCGATGCGGCCGCGCAGCTGCGCGGACCACGGTTCGGCGCCGAAGAGGCCAGCTGACAGCGACCCCGCCACGCCCGCCTCGGCCAGCGCCTCACCGAGCCGGATCGCGTACGAGGGGGTGCAGGTCAGGATGTCCGGCCGCAGGTCCCGGATCAGCGTAACCTGACGTGCCGTCATCCCGCCGGAGACGGGCACGACCGCCGCGCCCAGCTCGATCGCGCCCTGGTGGAAGCCCAGCCCCCCGGTGAACAGGCCGTATCCATAGGCGTTATGAACGGTGCTCCGGCTTGTCCCGCCGGCCGCCGCGAGCGCCCGCGCGCACATCCGCGCCCATAGTGACAGGTCCGCGCGGGTATAGGCCACCAGCGTCGGCTTGCCGCCGGTGCCGCTGGAACCATGGAACGCGACCACCTTCTCCCGTTCAACCGTCAGCATGCCAAACGGATACGCATTCCACATGTCTTCCTTAACTGTCATCGGGAGAGAAGGCAGATCGCCGAGGGTGACGTCGCGCCCCCCGGTGATACCGGCGGCCTTGAGCCGCTGGCCCTGCACCCCGTCGGCGCCGAGCAGCCGGTCCACCAGCGTGCGCAGCCGTTCCTGCTGGCCTTCCGCCCGCTGCTCGGCGGGCATCGACTCCGCGTCGGGTTCGAACATGGGTCTCGCCTCTCACGCCGGCGGACGGCCTCGCCGGCAGATTCTGGTGCCTTTTGCGGAAAATCAGCGACGATCATGCGGGTGCGCTCGCGGCGGCACCTAGCATGGCTGACATGACCACTGTGCCGGATCGTGCCCGCGTCCGCCTGCCGGGAATCAGCTCGCGTGCCTACGAGCACCCCGCTGACCGGTCGGCGCTGGTAGCCATGCGCAAACTCACCGGTTTCGACGTGCTGCTCCGCCGGCTCGCCGGGCTGTTCAGCGACCGGAGCCTGCGGCTGCTGTTCCTGGCCAGCGCGGTGCGGGTGTCGCAGGAGCAGTTCCCGCACCTGCACGAGCTGGTGCTGGACGGCTCCGCGATCCTCGACCTGCCTGAGGTGCCGGAGCTGTACGTCACCCAGGACCCGCAGCCGAACGCGATGACCCTCGGCTCCGACAAGCCGTTCATCGTGATCACCACCGGTCTGGTGAACCTGCTAGACGCCGAAGAGCACCGGTACGTGATCGGGCATGAGCTGGGGCACGTGCTGTCCGGGCACGCGGTCTACCGGACGATGCTGCTCCACCTGACCCGGCTGGCTACCCGCCTGGCCTGGTTCGCCATCGGCTACATCGGCCTGCGGGTGATCATCGCCGGGCTGGAAGAGTGGTATCGCAAGTCCGAGCTGTCCTGCGACCGGGCCGGCGTTCTCGCCAGCCAGGACCCGGCGGCGGCGCGGCGCGCGCTGATGAAGATCGCCGGCGGATCACAGCTGTCGGAACTGAGCCCGGACGCGTTCCTCCAGCAGGCCCACGAGTATGACGCGGTTCCCGACGTCCGCGAGGGCCTGCTGAAGATGATTCAGATGCAGGGCACCACGCACCCGTTCGCGGTGGTGCGCTTCGCCGAACTCGACCGCTGGGTGGCCGAGGGCGACTACGAGCCGATCCTGGCGGGCAACTACCCGCGCCGCGAGGACGACGAGGACACCTCGATCAGCGAAGAGGTCAAGGCCGCCGCGAGGTCCTACCAGGATTCGTGGAGCCGCTCATCTGACCCGTTCATCGGGATGGTCAAGGGAGTCGCGGAGACGGCCGCCGGCGGAGCGGAACGCCTGTTCAGTATGTTCACTCGCCCCCGCGACGGCGGCGGGGACTCCTGAGCCAGCAACTCAGCAATAGCGGCGAGTGAACCTAACTAGCAGAGTCACTCGCCCCCGCGACGGCGGCGGGGACTCCTGAGCACCACGAGATCGTCGCGGTGCACGATCTCCCGCTCGTACTCGGGGCCGAGTTCGGCGGCGAGCCATTTTGTGGACCGGCCCATCAGCGCGGGGATTTCCGCGGCATCGTAGTTGACCAGTCCGCGGGCGACCACGTGGCCGCTGGAGTCGCACAGGTCCACCGGGTCACCGGCGTCGAATACGCCTTCCACGCCGGTGATCCCGGCCGGGAGCAGCGAGGCGCGACCGGCCCGGACCGCTGTGACCGCCCCATCGTCAAGCAGTAGCCTGCCCCGTCCCACTGTGGCGTGCGCCAGCCATAGCTGGCGTGCCGCGGGCCGCTTGTGATCGGGCGCGAAGTAGGTGCCCACCGGCGCTCCGGCCAGCGCAGCCGCCGCATCCTCGGCGCTGGCCAGCACGGTCGGGATGCCGGCCTCGGTTGCGATCATGGCCGCTTCCACCTTGGTCACCATGCCGCCGGTGCCGATACCGGTGCCCGGGGCGGTGCCCGGACCGGTGCTGACGCGGCCGTCGGTGCCGGCTGACACGCGGCGGCCGGCCCGTCCGCGGCTGCCCGGCCCGGCGCGGCCCAGTGTCACACCGTCCAGGTCATCACGGCTGAGCACGTGGGTGATCCGCCGGGCGCCGCCGTCGCGCGGGTCCACGTCGTAGAGGCCATCCACGTCGGACAGCAGGATCAGCGCCTCCGCCCTGACCACGTGGGCGACCAGCGCCGCGAGGCGGTCGTTGTCGCCGAACCTGATCTCGTCGGTGGCTACCGTGTCGTTCTCGTTCACGATCGGCAGCACGCCAAGCTCGAGCAACCGGCCGAGGGTGCGTTGTGCGTTCCGGTAATGCGCGCGGCGCATCAGGTCATCGGCGGTCAGCAGGATCTGCCCGGAGCGGACGCCATGGCGGGCGAAGGCCGCCGAGTAGCGGGCCACGAGCAGGCCCTGCCCGACACTCGCCGCAGCCTGCTGGGTGGCCAGGTCCCGTGGCCTGCGCGGCAGCCCGAGCGGGGCCAGCCCGGACGCGATCGCACCCGAGGAGACGAGCACGACCTGGCTGCCCTGCCCGGCGCGGGCCGCGAGCGCGTCTGCGAGCGCACCGATGCGATCATCGTCGATCCCGCCGTCCGCTCTGGTGAGCGACGACGAGCCCACCTTGACCACCACCGGGGTGGCGGCGGCGATATCCGACCTGATGTCCGCTTTCGCCGCACTGGTCACGACGCCAGCCTCAGCCCCGCCCGGTGGCGCGCTGGCCTCGCCCCGATAGGTGGGCCTCCGGCCGACGTCAACGGGTACCGCAACAACAACAAAACGCTTCCGCTGTCGTTAGAACCACGGCAAAACGCTTCAGGTGTGGTTGGAAGCGGCCGGAAGGCGGCGGCAGTCACGGGGCCAGCCTCCGGTCGGTTCCGCGCGGCCCGAACCCGCGCCCGCGCCCCGGCGACCCGGCGCGCACCTCCTGATCCCAGTCGAACACGACAGCGTCCGGGCCCTCTCCGATCACCACTTCGGCACCGTCCTGCGCCCCGGCCTTGGCGAGCGCCTCCTCCACCCCGATCCTGGCCAGCCGGTCCGCGAGGTACCCGACCGCCTCCTCGTTGGCGAAGTCCGTCTGCAGAACCCAGCGCCAGGGCTTCTCACCATGCACGTGGAAGCTGTTGTCGCCGATCGCCACCACCTCGAACTCCGGGCCGCCGACCGGTGCCGGGCGGATCACGTGCCTGGTCGGCTCGGCCGGCGGGGCCGCCGCGCGGGCCTCGGCGATCACGCTGCCCACCGTGAACGCGAGTTCGCGCAGACCTTCCCTGGTGGCCGCCGAGACCCAGCAGACCGTCAGCCCGCGCGCTTCGAGCACAGGCGCGGCCTCGGCGGCGAGTTCGCGTGCCGCGGGCACGTCGATCTTGTTGAGGGCGACGATCCGCGGCCGCTCACGCAGGCTGGCGCCGGTGGCGGCTTCATAGGCGTCGAGTTCCGCCTCGATCACGTCGAGGTCGGTGACCGGGTCGCGGCCTGGCTCCCCGTCAGTTATCCCAGCGGCGCAGTCGAGCACATGAACCAGCACCGAGCAGCGCTCCACGTGCCTGAGGAAGTCGAGACCGAGGCCCTTGCCGCGGCTCGCGCCGGGGATCAGACCGGGCACGTCGGCCACGACGAAGTCGGTGTCGCCCGCCTCTACCACCCCGAGGTGCGGGATCAGCGTGGTGAACGGGTAGTTCGCGATCTTCGGCTTGGCCGCGGACATGGCCGAGATGAGTGACGATTTGCCGGCGTTGGGGAAGCCGATCAGGCCCGCGTCGGCCACGGTCTTGAGCTCGAGCACCAAGGCGCGTTCGGTGCCCGGCTCTCCCCGGAGGGCGAAGCCTGGCGCCTTGCGGCGGGCTGACGCGAGAGCCGCGTTGCCGAGGCCGCCCCGGCCGCCCTGCGCGGCGACGAACCTGGTCCCGACGCCCACGAGGTCGGCGAGGACCTCCCCGTCCTCCGTCTTCACCACAGTGCCGTCCGGGACGCGCAGTACGACGTCGGCCCCTTCTGCGCCGCTCCGGTTGGAGCCGCCACCCTGCGTGCCGTTGCCTGCCTTGCGCACCGGGCGGCGGTGAAAGTCCAGCAAGGCAACCGTGCCGGCGTCCACCTCGAGGATCACATCCCCGCCACGTCCGCCGTTGCCGCCATCCGGGCCGCCGAGCGGCTTGAATTTCTCCCGGTGGACCGAGGCGCAGCCGTGTCCACCGTCGCCCGCCTTCACGCGCAGGGCTACCTGGTCCGCGAACTCCGCCACTGCCTGTCCTTCTGGGGTACTGGGGTACTGCACACACCAGGGGCGGACCGGCCACGGTCCGCCCCTGACATCTGGTCTGGATGAATCGCTTCCTGGCGGACCTAACCTGCCGCCGCCGCGATGGGGCTATCAGCCGGGGCCGGGTCGTCCGACGGGGTGCCCGCGATGATGCTCACCGCGCGCCGGCCCCGCACACTTCCAAATTCGACCTTGCCTGCGATGAGCGCGAAGAGGGTGTCGTCCCCGCCCCGGCCGACACCGGGCCCGGGGTGGAAGTGGGTGCCACGCTGCCGGATGATGATCTCGCCCGCGTTGACCTGCTGTCCGCCGAACCGCTTGACGCCGAGGCGCTGGGCGCTGGAGTCGCGGCCGTTGCGGCTGGACGAGGCGCCTTTCTTGTGTGCCACGTCAGCCCCTCTTCTTCCCGGTCGCGGCCTTCTCGGCCGTGGTGTTTGCTGCACTGATACCGGTGATCTTGAGCTGGGTGTACCGCTGGCGGTGACCCAGACGACGCCGGTAGCCGGTCTTGTTGCGGTAATGGATCATGCTGATCTTCGGGCCGGCGACCGCGCCCAGTATCTCCGCAGTGATCTTGTACCGGCCGAGCTCGGCCGGATTGCTGATGACCTTGTCGTCATCGACGACGAGCAAGGCGGTCAGGTTCACGCTGGAGCCGACTTCACCGGCGAGCGTGTCGACGGTGAGGACGTCGTCCACCGCCGCTTTCTCCTGCCTGCCACCGCAGCGCACGATCGCGTACACCGAGAACTCTCTCTCTGCCTTGTGCGGGCCCAGCGTGCCGCCCGCGGAAGCGGGGCGACATCACGACGAGAGCCTGCCTGTCTTGCGCACGGCATCCTGAGGCAACTTGGGCCCCGGATCCATTCTGTGCGCCGACCACTCAGGTTATCAGACAGCCAGCGGGCTCAGAGCGCCCGGCAATAGGGCGCTGGATCAGGGAGCGGTGATCCAGGCGGCGGTCCGGCAAGGCCGAGCGAGCCCGCATAGCGGAGCTATGTATCCTCCCGCTCGCCTCCGGGGCCCCACCCACCTCCCCATCCCTCTTCACTGCGCCGCCTTCCCTCGTCGCTCGTTCCTCGCTCCTTAGTCCAGGCGACGCCGCGCCCCTTCGGCTCGCTGTGTGCGGGCGAGTGAGAACGCCGCCGGTCGTCGTCTGGGCGCCGCGAGCCCAGCAGCCCTATTGCCGGGCGCTCTTAGCCCTCCGCCGCCGTTTCCCCGGCTGATCCCGCGTCCGCCTCGGCAGCGGCCGGAGGCGCCGTAGCGACGTGATCCGGACCGTCGGGAGCGACGGTCGCCGACTGGTCAAGCGCCGACCGGCCGAGCGCTGAGTTCCCCAGGGCCGGCTGGACCGGAGCTGACAGGCTCGGCTGGCCCGGAGCCGAGTCGCCCAGGGCAGGCTGAACCGGAGCCGACAGACCCGGAGCCGAGTCCCCCAGGGTCGATTGGTCTGGGGGCCCCTGCTCTCTGCTCGCAGCCCGCCGGCGACGGCGGCCGCCCTGCCTGGCGGAACCGCCCGTCTCGGCATCGGAGTCCGGCGACGCAGCAGACCCCCACGCGCTGGACCCAGCCACATCCGACGGCGGCGCATCAGACACCCGCGCATCTGTACCGGCCGCAGTGGCCGACCCAGCGGTGGCCTGCCCAGCGGTGGCCTGCCCAGCGGTAGCCGACCCAGCGATGTCCGACCCGGCAACGCCCGACCCGGCAACGCCCGACCCGGCCAGGTCCGACCCGGCCAGGTCCGACAAGGCATCGCCCTGATCAACCTTGCCGTTCCTCTCGTGCCGCCCGCCTCTGGCCTGCCTGCCGTCCTTCGGCTGGCGGCTGTCCGCCTTGGCGCCGCCGCGTCCGCGCTGGCCTTCCTGGGCATGGTCGGTGAGCTCCAGCGACACGATGCGGCCGCGCCCGTTGCAGCACTCGCAGGGCTCGGAGAACGCTTCAAGCAGCCCGCTGCCGACCCGCTTGCGGGTCATCTGCACCAAGCCCAGCGAGGTGACCTCCGCGACCTGGTGCTTGGTCCGGTCCCGCGCGAGGCATTCGAGCAGCCGCCGCAGCACCAGATCCCTGTTGCTCTCCAGGACCATGTCGATGAAGTCGATCACGATGATGCCGCCGATGTCGCGCAGCCGGAGCTGGCGGACCATCTCCTCGGCCGCCTCCAGGTTGTTCTTGGTGACCGTCTCCTCCAGGTTTCCGCCCTTGCCGGTGAACTTCCCGGTGTTGACGTCGACGACGGTCATCGCCTCGGTGTTGTCGATCACCAGCGAGCCACCGCTGGGCAGCCATACCTTCCGCTCCAGCGCCTTGGCGAGCTGCTCGTCGATGCGGTACCGGGCGAAGGCGTCCTCGTCCTCGTCGTCCCAGCGAACCAGCCGGTCGGCCAGGTGCGGGGCCACGTAGCGGACGTACTCATCGACCAGGTCCCAGCCTTCGTCGCCGGCCACGACCAGCTTGCTGAAGTCCTCGTTGAAGATGTCCCTGACCACGCGGATGGTCAGGTCAGGCTCGCTGTAGAGGAGCTCGGGAGCGCTCGCCGTCTTCGCCTTACGCTCGATGCTCTCCCACTGGGCCGACAACCGGGCCACGTCGTGGGCCAGTTCCTCCTCCGCGGCACCTTCCGCCGCGGTACGCACGATCACGCCCGCGCCCTCGGGCATCACCTGCTTGAGGATCTGCTTCAGCCGGGTCCGCTCCTTGTCGGGCAGCTTGCGGCTGATGCCCATCATGGACGCGCCCGGCACATAGACCAGATAGCGGCCGGGCAGACTGACCTGGCTGGTCAGCCGCGCCCCCTTGTGCCCGACCGGGTCCTTGGTGACCTGGACGAGCACCGACTGGCCGGACTTGAGCGCGGATTCGATCCGCTTGGACTCACCCTCCAGGCCACTGGCATCGAAATTAACCTCACCGGCATACAGAACGGCATTGCGCCCCTTGCCGATGTCGACGAAGGCGGCCTCCATGGATGGCAGGACGTTTTGCACCTTGCCGAGATAGACGTTGCCGACGAACGACTGGTGACTTGACTTGTCCACGTAGTGCTCGACGAGAACGCCGTCCTCGAGCACCGCGATCTGCGTCCGCTCGCCTCGCTGGCGGACGACCATGACCCGGTCCACGGCTTCACGCCGGGCGAGGAACTCGGACTCGGTAATGACCGGCGGACGCCGCCGCCCGGATTCGCGGCCTTCCCGGCGACGCTGCCGCTTCGCCTCCAGCCGGGTTGAGCCACGGACCGACTGGACATCGCTGGAGGGCCCGGAATCGTCCGGCCCGTGCTGACGGGGTGGCCGCACGTGCACCACGGTGTTGGGCGGGTCGTCTGGGGTCGGCTGGTCACCCTCGGCCAGTGAGCCGCGACGCCGCTTGCGCCTGCGGCGCCTGGTGCCGCCCGGTCCCTCATCACCCTCCTGGCCATCGCCGCCCTGCTCAGCGTCACCGGCCGGTCCGCCGTCGGCGGACTGGGCCTCCGCGTCGGCCGACCTCCGCCTGCCGCCGCGGGCCTGAGCGTTCTCGGTGGCCGCAGCGTCGTGGTCCGCTGACGCGGCGTCCTCGGCGCCGGGCGCCTCGCCGTCGCCGCGGGTCCTCGACCGGCTCCCCCGGCGCCGACGGCGCCGCCCAGCCGCATCCGTTTCGGCGTCCTGGTCATCGGTCGCGGCCGAGGTCGAGCCGGCACCGGCGCGACGGTCAGCTGATACCTCGCCGGCCTGCGCTGCCTGCTCTTCGGCACCATCGTGGTCCGCGGCCGCAGCTTTGGTGCGGGTGGTCCTGCGCCGCGATGACCCGCCCCGGTCACGGGCTTGCCCGTCCGGCTCGGCGCCCCTGGCCCCCCCGGCGTCGTCGCGTTGCCGGTCGCCGCCGTCCGCGGGCTCACCGGCCGCGGGCGGCTGGAAGATAACCGGCGGAGGCTGGAAGGTCGCGGGCGGAACCGCCGCGGGTGCAGCCGCGGCCGCCGGCGCCGCGGCGGATTGCGCCGGGGCAGGCGGAACCGCTACGGGCGGAACCGCCGCGGCCCGGCCTCTCGACCCAGCCGCGGCCCGGCCTCTCGACCCAGCCGGGGCCCGGCCTCTCGACCCAGCCGGGGCCCGGCCTCTCGACCCAGCCGGGGCCCGGCCTCTCGACCCAGCCGGGGCCCGGCCAGCCGACGCCGTAGCCGGCGCTCCGCTGGCCGCCGTGTCAGGTACCTGGGCCGACGCGGCGGCCGACCCGGCCGGGGCGGGCTCTGCCGCGGCTGCCGACACCGCCGGGGCGGGCTCAGCGGCCGGCGGACCTGCCGCCCGGGTGACGGCGCGGCGGGTACGGCCCGTCGTCTTGCGGCCCCCCGCGCCGCCCTCAGGACTCGCGGGCGGGGCCGTGGCCACCGCAGGCTGCTGCGCCCCAGCATCGGGCCCCTGGCCCGCCTGAGGCCCGCTGACCGCCGGCGCAGCTCCTACGCCAGCAGGATCTGCGCTTCCGTGCCCATCACTGCTGTTCTCACTGTCGTTCAGCTCGGTTTCGAGCATCCGGGTATTCTCCCGTCAGGCTCCCGGGCGCGTGGGTTCGCAAAGAACCCGCCGCTCCGCGCAGGAGCTGGTCGTACGCGCTCGCTGGGAGGGTGCCCGTCTCGTGGACGGTCAGCGCTCCCGGGCGCGTTGTCTCTATCTGTCCCTGTGCCAGGCCTTGCACATGCGCCTCGGCTGCCGAGGCAGCCATTACGGCGAGTGGCCCCTGCGCCAGCCTGGTCACCAGCGGTGGTGACGACGGCGCAAGAGCAGCCACGCGGCGAAGTGCGGCCAGGATGTCGTCGGGTCGTACGGCAGGTGTCATGTGCCGAACAACCATTCGAAGTATCGCATACCCGGCGTTCCGCTCGTCCACGGCACGCCGGTCTGTCTCCATGGTGACCACCGCGGCGCGGGCGTCCATGCGCCTGAGTCCCTTGCTGGTCAGGCGCTCCACTTCCAGAGTGTTGGTGGCGAGAAATGCCTCGACCGCCATGGCTGCCTGCTCCGGCCCGACTCCGGGGAGCACGACCTCCCACTGGGACGCCTCCGCCGCGTTGGCGCCCAGAGACCCGGCTTCCTCGGTCACGTCGATCACATCAATCCCGTCCGGCAGGGCCGCGTCGAGCCCGTCCCGCACGTCGCCCACGGCGCACGCTTCCGTGAGAGAAAGCTCTAGGTACTCAGCCTCACTCGCGGTCCCCGTCGGGGCCGCGCCAGCGTAGGAGATCTTCGGGTGCGGCGTGAATCCGGCCGAGTAGGCGATGGGCAAACCCGCCCTGCGAACTCCCCGTTCAACGGCCCGCGCGATATCCCTGTGACTGGCGAAACGCATCCTGCCTCTTTTAGCGTACCGGACACGAAGACGCTGGACGACGGGCGGCGGGGCGGCCTGCCCGGCCGGCCGCGGCGGAGCGGGACGCGCCATCTAGACGCCCGGCCCGTTGGCCGGCGCAGCGGTGCCCCGCGCCATCATGGCCGGTGACTGTGCGCCTGCCACGGTCAGCGGGAGCAGCCTGGCTCCTGTCGGCCCGGTCTGGATCTCGGTGCCCATGGTCGGACATACTCCGCAGTCATAACAAGGAGTCCAGCGGCAATCATCCACCTCGGCCGGCCCGGCCGGGTCGATGGCGTCCTGCCAGTCCTGCCAGAGCCAGTCGCGGTCCAGCCCGGCGTCCAGGTGATCCCAGGGCAGCACTTCGCTGTACTCGCGTTCGCGGGTGGTGTACCAGTCCAGGTCCACGCCGTCGGCGGCCAGGGCCTGCGCCGCGCAGCGCGCCCAGCGGTCGAAGGAGAAGTGCTCTGTCCACCCGTCGAACCGCGCCCCGTCCGCCCATGCCGCCTTGATCACCTTCGCGACCCGGCGGTCGCCGGCTTGCCGTCGTGGTAGCGGTAGCCCACCGCCTTGCCATAGGCGGGATCGGAGCGGAGCGCGCCGCCCAGCTTGCGCAGCCGGTCATCCACGGTCTGGCGGTCGCACTGGGCCGCCCACTGGAACGGCGTGTGCGGCTTGGGCACGAAGGCGCCGATGGACACCGTGCACCGGATGTCACGCCGCCCGGACGCCTGCCGCCCAGCCTTGATCACTTCGCGGGCCAGCCTGGCCACGGCGAGCACGTCCTCGTCGGTCTCGGTGGGCAGGCCGCACATGAAATACAGCTTCACCTGCCGCCAGCCGCTGGCGTAGGCGGTGGTGACGGTCCGGATCAGGTCCTCCTCGGTGACCATCTTGTTGATCACCTTGCGGATCCGCTCCGACCCGCCCTCCGGGGCGAAGGTCAGCCCGGACCGCCGCCCGTTCCTGCTCAGTTCGTCGGCGAGCGTCACGTTGAACGCATCCACCCTCGTCGAGGGCAGGGACAGCCCGACGTTCGTGCCCTCGTACCGGTCGGCCAGGCCGGTGGCGATCTCGTTGATCTCACTGTGGTCGGCGCTGGACAGTGAGAGCAGGCCGACCTCGTCGAGCCCGCTCGCGGCCAGCCCACGCTCGACCATGTCGCCGATCGTGGTGATGCTGCGCTCGCGGACCGGCCGGGTGATCATCCCGGCCTGGCAGAACCGGCAGCCCCTGGTGCAGCCGCGGAAGATCTCCACGCTGAACCGCTCGTGCACCGACTCCGCCACCGGCACGATGGGCTTGCTCGGGTACTGCCAGGCGTCCAGATCCATAACGGTGTGCTTGGCAATGCTGTACGGGGCGTCCGGGCGGTTCGGCGCGACCCGCTGGATCCGGCCGTCCGGCAGGTAGTCCACGTCGTAGAAGCGCGGGACGTAGACACCTCCCTCGGCCGCCAGCGCCGCCAGCAGGCCGTCCCGGCCTTCCGGGCGCCCGGCCCGCTTCCACTCCCTGATCAGCGCCGAGATCGCCAGCGCCGCCTGCTCGCCGTCGCCGAGCACGGCGCCGTCGAGGAACTCGGCGATGGGCTCGGGGTTGAACGCGGCGTGCCCGCCCGCCAGCACGATCGGGTCGCCCGCGGCCCGGTCCGCGGCCGCCAGCGGTATCCCGGCCAGGTCGAGCGCGGTGAGCAGGTTCGTGTAGCCCAGTTCCGTCGCGAAGCTCACGCCGAGCACGTCGAACGCCCGTACCGGCCGGTGCGCATCGACCGTGAACTGGGGAATCCGGTGCTCCCGCATCAGCGCTTCGAGATCTGGCCAGACGCTGTAGGTGCGCTCCGCGAGCACGCCATCGGATTCGTTCAGGATCTCGTAGAGGATCTGGATGCCCTGGTTGGCCAGGCCGATCTCATAGGCATCGGGATACATGAGCGCCCAGCGGACCTCCGCGGCGTCCCAGTCGCTGACGACCGAGTTCAGTTCGCCGCCCACATACTGGATCGGCTCCAGCCGGGAGTACACCGATTCCACGGGCATTCCCACAGCCTACCGGCCCGCCATTGACCGGGCCGCCGGCGTCAGCCGAACGATTGTCACGGCCGCGCGCTGCCCGGCAACGAGCCCGGTGCGGAATCGGTGTCGTCAGGACGACCCCGGTGCGGAATCGGCGTCGTTGCGGTCGGGGAAGCGGGCGGGCGAGGAGGCGGCGGGGCGGTACGTCGGCGGGCGCTGGTCAGTCGAAAGACGCCGGGTCAGTCGAAAACTGAATGGCGGCGGTGGATGGCCTGGAGCATGCCGATGGCGATCATGTCGGCGAACATGGCGGAGCCGCCGTAGGACACGAACGGCAGCGGCAGCCCGGTGACCGGCGTGATCCCGATCGTCATCCCGATGTTGACGAAGGCCTGGACAGCGAACCAGATCGCGATGCCGGAGGCCACCAGCAGGCCGAACTGGTCGTCGGCGCGGACCGCGATGCGCAGCGAGCGAACCAGCAGCACGGCGATCAGGCCGACGATCGTGATCGTGCCGACGAAGCCCAGTTCCTCTCCGGCCACCGCGAATATGAAGTCGGTGTGCTGCTCGGGCACGAAGTTGCCGGCGACCAGCGAGCCATGGAACAGTCCCTGGCCGAACATTCCGCCGGAGCCGATCGCGATCTTCGCCTGCGCGGCGCTGTACCCGGTTCCCGTCGGGTCGGCCGACGGGTTGACGAACGCGGTGAGGCGCTGCACCTGGTAGGGCTTGAGCAGGTGCATGCTCCACGTCACCAGGCCGGCCAGGCCGATGACGGCGCCCAGCCCGGCCAGCCAGCGCAGCCGGATCCCGGACAGCGCGATCACGCCGGCCAGCATCACCGCCATCAGGATCGAGACTCCGAGGTCGGGCTCGGCGATCACGAGGGCCAGCGGCAGCGCCCCGCAGGCCAGCGCCGCCACCAGATCCCGCGGGCGCGGGCGCCGGTCCCCGTCGCGGAGTTCGGACAGGATCACGGCCGTCATCAGGATCAGGGTGACCTTGGCGAACTCCGACGGCTCCGTCTGGAAGCCGCCGGGCAGCGCGATCCAGGAATGCGCCCCGTTGACGGTGCTGCCCACCGGGCTGAGCACCACCAGCAGCCCGAGGCTGGTCATGGCGTACGCGACCGGCGCGTAGGTGCGCAGCGTCCGGTAGTCGAGCGTGCTCACGGCCGCCATCAGGATCAGGCCGATCATGATGTTGAGCAGTTGCTTCTTCAGGTACGTCTGGGGATCGGCCCCCGCCTGCCCCAGCCCGTGCTCGGTGGCTGACCAGACCAGCAGCACGCCGACCAGGCTGAGCCCGAGCACCGCGGCCGTCAGCAGCCAGTCGAAGCGGCGCAGCAGGGACTGTCTGGCCACGGCGCGCTGCCAGAGGGTCGTGGGGCGCATCAGGCCGCCGGGACGCAGGCCGCCGGGACGCAGGCCGCCGTAGCCCGGCCTGGCCTGGCGCACCGGCTCGAGCCGACCGTAAGCCCGGCCGTAGGCAGAGCCGCCCCGGCCCAGCCCCGGGCCCCGCCAAGAACTCATGAGGATCCCCCGTATCCAGCCGGAGCGGTGATCACGCCTGCGGCGGAGACGCCCGGCAGCGCGGCGGGCGCCCGGCCGCCCGGGAAGGCCGCCTTGTGGCCCTCCAGGCCGTAGATGCTGTCCCAGATCTGCCGCGCGGCGGGCGCGGACACGTCGGCGCCCTCACCCGACTTGGGGACCATGACCACCACCACGTACTTCGGGTCGTAGGCCGGGGCGAACGAGGCGAACACCGACGTGGCCTGGCCGCCGACGACTTCGGCGGTACCGGTCTTGGCCGCGATGGGCAGCTTGCCCAGCGGGAATCCGGCGAACGCGCCCGCCGCCGTGCCCTGGGTCACCACGGCGACCAGCGAGTCCTTGATGTAGGCCAGAGCGGACCGGGACACCGGCAGGTGACCTGTGACCGGCGGCTTGATCGTGGCGACCACCCAGCCGGCCGGCGACAGGAGCGCGGAGCCGATCCGGGGGCTGTACAGGGTGCCGCCGTTGGCCAGCGCGGCGTACGCCCGCGCCAGCTGCAGCGGGGTCACCGTGACATACCCCTGGCCGATGGACGCGTTGACCGCCTGGCCGGGCGCCCACACGAAGCCGGACTGGCAGTTGTCGTACTCGATCTGCTGGATGTAGGACCCGTTCTGCTTGCCGTTCGAGCACCAGAACTTCTTGTACTGCGCCCAGTAGTTGTACAGCCACTGCCGGGTCGGCACTGTGCCGGGTGACTCCTCGGGCAGGTCAATGCCGGTATTGCGGCCAAATCCCCAGGCCAGCTCCATCTGCTGCATCTTCTGCACCGGCGCATGGGGGTTGGCGACCAGGTCCGCATGCTGGTTGTCGGTCAGCCACATCTGGTAGGCGATCTGGTAGAACACGGTGTCGCAGGACATGACCAGCGCCTGGTGCAGGGACATCTCACCGAGGTTCTGGGTGGTCCAGTTGTTGAAGACGTGCCCGGCCACGGTCACCGCGCCCGGGCACGAGTAGGGCCCGTCCGCGCTGAACCCGTTCGCGAGCGCGGCCGCCGTGGAGGTGACCTTCCACGTCGATCCGGGCGCGTACTCACCCTGGGTCGCCCGGTTGAGGATGGGCTCACCACGGGAGGTGCCGAACAGGTCGTTGAACTGCGCCTGGGAGATGCCGCCTGACCACACGCCCGGGTTGTAGCTCGGGTAGCTGGCCATCGCCACGACCCGGCCGGTGGTGGTCATCACCACCGCGGCGCCGGTCGTGGCACCGACGTTGCCTTCCGCCTGCGCCCGCTGGATGGCCTGCCTGAGCGCGTTCGCCGTGTCGGCCTGGACCTGCGCATTAATGCTGGTGACCAGGTTGTCACCGGCCTTCGCCGGGGTCTGCCTGATGGTGCCGGTCACCTGGCCTGCCGCGTTCACCGACAGCACCTGCGTGCCTGCCGTGCCGCGCAGCTGCCGGTCGTACTGCGCCTCCAGGCCCGATTGCCCGACGAGATCCACCCCGGAGAAGCCGGTCACGGGCAGGTGCCGCTGCTGGACCTCCCCGGGCGTGATGGGCTGCAGGTAACCGAGCATCTGCGCCGCCTCGGCCCCGGTGGGCGCGGGGTAGCTGACCACCGGCTGCACCTCCGCGGTGACCCCGGGAAACTGGCTGTGGTCCTCCATGATGTGCAGGGCGACCGTGTCGGAGACGTGCTGGTCGACCGGGATCGGCTGGTACGGCGACCCGCTCCAGCAGGGCTGGGACACCCCGGCGGTGCACAGCCGGATCTTTTCCGACAGCAGCTGGTAGGGCATGCCGAGCAGGGTGGCGAGCCGGTGCAGCACAGCGGCGCCCCCATCGGCCTGCGCCGACAGTGTCGTCCTGGCCACCGAGACGACCAGCGCCGTGCGGTTGTCCACCAGGGGCTGGCCGACGTCGTCGACGATCTCCCCGCGGACCGAGGGCACGATGACATACCTGGCCTGGTCCTGCGCCGCCAGGCTGACGTATGATCGGCCGGTCATCACCTGCAGGTACCACAGCCGGCCGCCGAGCGAGATGAGCAGCGCCGCCACCACCACGTACAGCACCATCAGGCGCCGCCGCGACGCCGGGATCATGACCGGCCTCCCGTCCGCTTGCTTCCGATCCGCCACACGGTCGAACGGCGGCCGAACCTGGCCCGGCCCCGCCTCCGCCGCAGCCAGCCACCGCCGGCCAGCGCGCGCCGGGCCCGGCCGCCGGTCCCGGCGCCCCGGCGTGACTGACG
>WNFJ01707637.1_pt1 | contig 18486 bp, 12 predicted proteins | sample 5400461 | NCBI WGS metagenome assembly WNFJ01 (sample SAMN13153349, study PRJNA577476) | soil metagenome | isolation source: 115 cm saprolite on Douglas fir-dominated hillslope | place: USA:California | collected 2013-09-17
GAAAGAGTATTGGAAGCATCGACGAGGCATCACATGAGTATGCTGCAAGAGGTTCCATGATCAACCTAAACAGACGAATGGTAGCCATGATACGTGTACATGATGATAAGACAGGTAAAGATAGGATTTTTGAAGGTTGTCACATTCTAAGCGATCTTAGTTTCATATATGACAGAAGTTTTTAGAAAAGGATACATGACTATGAGCAGGTATAAAATAACACAAGTTTATTCAACAACTAAAGACGTTGATTTGAACAAGAAACTTGAAACACCTAAGAACTTTGGAATATATGATGCATATAACGCAGTGGAAGCTATTAAAGTTGCTTCTCAAGTTACAAGTGTACCACAAATATGTTTACATGCAAATAGGATTAAGGGGTAACAATTTATGATATATGTGAAAAATGCTGATCTCACAAAATGTCATATTGCATGCTTAATCAACAAATGTGAATACAAGGATATCACAAGTGCTATTCATGTATTAGGTGTAAATGTAAGAATTAAATAGCTCATATCCAGATTCGGGGCACACAGCTTGCTTGCCGATCTCCATCTTCGAGACATGGGAGCATAGCAAACAGGCAGTATGCACCAAGAGTGACCATGAGCCGTTTAATGTTGGCATTTACGCTCTTATTTATTCCCTGCGCATTTTAGCGAGCAGTGAGACCCAGTAGCGTCGGCTTAACTCAATGAGCTCGTCCTTATGTGACTCGATATCTTCTAATTGTTGTGGGAAAATGCGCCATTTGCCACCTCGCCCGTTGCTATTCGGGTTCTTTTCCCTGTCAGCTTGCAGCCATCCTTTACGACACCAGTTACACGCGGTCGCTTGACTGACGTGATAAATCTCGCTGATTTGTTTTGTTGTATAGTAATCCTTCTCAACTCGAAGATTACTGAGCGTTTGTTGATAATAGTCTTGTGCCACTAAATCTCTCTCCTTTTCTCTTGCATAATTCCGTTCAGTTTTAGCGAACGCTCTTCTTTATCGCTTTCTGTAACGGATGATTCGAACGTCTTTAGTGCATCGGGCAGGAAGGTATCAACGAGCGGCTTTAATCCTGCCTACGCGCCCGAATAATGGCTCTTTCTTGTCCACTTTTGGTGCTGGATGAGCTTATCTAAAAAACATCATCTTCTTTTGGCGCACATGATCAGAGAAACATACCCCTTATTGAAGAGCTTACCACCAAAAGTGGACATGAGCCCTGTTTAATTCTAGCATTTACAGAGGGAGAGTACTAGTATTCTCTCTCTTTTTGTTGTCTGGAGGCTCAATTGTAGATGACTAGTCTTCTTTCTGAAAGAACAGGTTCCGTCTAGAGCATACGAACAAAGGTTTCGCTACTTTTCCACTTGGCTACTGACTGCTCATGATGTAGAATATGTAGAGAAAGGGAGCAATTACAATGGCAATACGACATGAGCACTGGATAAGTCCAGAGGAGTACCTAGAGTTAGAGCGCACAAGCGTTGACGTAAAATATGAGTATGTAGATGGTCGCATCTACGCGATGTCTGGAGGATCGACAAGTCATTCTCTTATCGCCATGAATATCTCTACGCTGCTTAGAGAGCATTTAAGGGGTAGCCCATGCAGAACATATAATTCGGATATGAAATTTAAACCTTCAGAAAAAGTGTCTTACTATCCTGATGTCACAGTGAGTTGTGATTCAAAGGATACGCAAGCAGTGAAGCATGAACTGTACTATCCTCGCCTCATTGTTGAAGTCCTCTCACCAAGTACCGAAATGCGGGACCGAACAGAAAAACTTGCACAGTACCAGAAATATCCAACAATAGAAGAATATGTTCTTGTTAGCCAGGAAAATCAAGCAGTGGAGATCTATACGAGAAATGGAAAGAAATGGGTTTACCAGCGATTCGGACTAGGTGAAGAGATAGAACTCACCAGTATTGACTTCCACTGCCCAATTGAAGCGTTTTATGAGGATGTTCCATGGTCGACAGAGTCGGAGTAAATAAAAGATCAAATTTTTGAAGAGCTTCAGCGCCAGGGTAGGCTAAAAGCCTCGGCGAGACGAGTACGGCCTCCCAACTCATCACTTGCAGAAATGGAATATCTTCGGCAGTTGCCTTCCTGATAGTAATTGGCTTGCTAGTCATCGGTTCGATCTCTGCTTTCTCTAGGTGCAACTAGAACATATTTATCAGAAGCAATAAGATGCGTCTCTAATGTCAATTACCCACATTCCGCAGTTTGGGAAATGGGTTTTCAGAATATTCTGAAAACCTCTAAATTATGCCTATTTTACCTGTATTACGTTTCTTGATCATAGCAGTAAAAACAAGGGGTTCAAATGTAAGGACAAAAAAAGATCGCATGTTCTTTTTCTCGTACTTTTAGCCATTGCTACAATCTGACAAAACACGCAGAAAGAGCAATAATTCATATCCCACAAAAGCACTTTCCAAACTGCGGAATGTGGGTCGACAAAGCAAAGATGTGCTGTTGCATCGGAGTTTGGGAGGTTTCGAGAGTGTACGGTCAGGCAGAGGGAGAGTTGTGAAGGAACTCTAGCATTTGGCTATAAAGCGCCTGACCGAGGTACCCTCAAATAGCTAGGCTTTCGCTGACTCTTGGCTATTGATAGGAGAGCTGCTGTTGCCTTTCAGATCAGGAGCAACTTGACCGCCATAGTTATTCCGTGGGACACGATGGCTATCTTTTTTCTGCTGCACTCCCACCGGGCCAACATCTGGTGTCTGATCGTAGCCACTAATGTTGAACCTCATAATACCACCTGAGATATTACCCATAGCAGAGTAGAGATCTCCATTGCGTACTTGCTGATTTGTCTGGCTGCGTCCTATATTAGAAGAACTACTGTGAGGGTGACCACCCATTTGATACCTCTTTCTGTGAAATAGAGAGACACTTTATAAAATACAAAGGAACGCATTGAAAAATAATGCCCATGGTGTGTGACGAATGACAAAAGTAAATAGTCACAAGAAAGACAGGATTGGAAACAAAATCATGAATTGCTTCTATCAAATGATCGCATAAGTGACTCCATAAGCATTCTTGCGCAATTTGGCAAAGGAGAGTTCAACCCAGCCTGGGCATCGGCAGCTATTCTGCAAACGGCGCCCATCTTTACAGTAGTATTTGCCATTCTTTTGTTGCATAATACGCTTAGACTTATCCAAATCACTGGGGGCATCATCGCCATTGCCGGGGGAGTCATCGCAGTAAGTGGAGATGCTTTTCCCAAGAGGCCTACAGAAGTACCTGGCAAAAACCGCCCTGGTCGTCTTGCTAAAACGTTGTTATAGTATTTTGAAGATGAGGTTGCCCTCTTGGGATGCGCATGCAAACGGCAGTCTTCGCCTGACAACAGGAACTAGTTGCACGATGTGACCTCTGAGAAGGCCTATAATTGATGACATGTACAGCATAATCATGTATACTACGCCCTATGACAGCGTTACTTACCTACCTCAAAAATATACGCAGGATTAAAGAAAGCGGTATAGCTACCGATGAACGAAGCTATTATCCTGCCTTAGCTACTCTACTTGATACTGTGGGTGCAACATTGACCCCCAAAGTAGTTGCTATACACGACATCACTAGTCAAGATTCTGGTCATCCTGATTATGCGTTACAAGTCGAGAATACACATGATATTTGTGCAGTGATTGAGGCTAAACCGGCAAGTGTAGAGACAACAGTGATCATGCACTTGGACCAAGTAAGACGCTATCTCAAAGGGTATAGCCTCTGCCTTATTACCAATCTGCGTGACTTTGTTCTTGTACGTTTTGGAAGAAACAATCAAGTTGAACCGATCATGCGCTATACCTTAGCAACTGATGAGGAAACGTTCTGGCGGACATTGCCGGAAACTCTTGCCAAGCACCATAACGACGGACTTACTGATTTTCTTGTAAACGTGTTAACATGGGACGCAACTATTACACGACCGAAAGATCTTGCTGAATCGCTGGCACGTTATGCTCGCGAGACTTTGAGGCGCCTGGAATATCAACCGACAGAATCGCTAATAACGCTTCGCAGAGCACTTTCAGAGATTTTGGGACTACATTTCATAGATCAGGAAGGTGAGCATTTCTTTCGCTCATCATTAGTGCAAACATTATTCTACGGACTTTTCAGTGCATGGGTTGTTTGGAATCGCGGTAATGCAACTGATGACCAATTTCGTTGGCGTGAAGCTGGTGACTACCTAAGTCTTCCTGTAATGCGTGAACTATTCGAGCGAATAGCTATTCCAAGTCAGTTGGAAATGTTTGACATACGTAAACCATTGGAATGGGCTGAAGCAACATTGCGACGCACTTCATGGGAAAAGTTTGCGGACTCATTTAGTGGAGATGCAGTCAACTATTTCTATGAGCCCTTTCTGGAAGCTTACGATCCCAAACTGCGTGAACAGCTAGGTGTCTGGTACACTCCACGGGAAATTATTCGTTATCAGGTAGCTCGTGTTGATTCTCTACTAAAAGAAGAACTAGACGTTCCTGATGGTCTTGCGGATGATCGTGTGATTGTGCTTGATCCAGCCACAGGTACTGGTGGCTATCTCCTCGAGGTATTACATGTAATTAACACTAAACTACAAGAGTACGGCATGGGTGCAATGCGTGGTATCGAACTTCGCAAGGCTGCGACAGAGCGCGTATTTGGCTTTGAAATTTTGCCTGCGCCATTTGTTGTAGCGCATATGCAAATTGCCACAATGCTTGCGGATCAGGGCTCGCCACTTACTCCACAACAACGTGCGGGTATATACCTTACCAACTCATTGACAGGATGGAATGCAGATGAAATCAAGCAGCTAGCATTGCCAGAGTTTCCAGCGCTAAAGAGTGAAGCTGAAGCTGCAAGTAATGTCAAACATAAAGCTAAGATCTTAGTTATTTTGGGCAACCCTCCTTACCGTGGTCCTGCAGGAGTTGCTGAGGGTGAGGAACAAGAATTACTTGCACCCTACTATATTGGGCTGAATGAAAAATTCAATATTCGGGCTCGTGGAATTAATGAACTTTATGTGCGTTTTTTTCGTCTAGCAGAACGTCAGATCGCCGAAAGGGCTGGCCGCGGTATTATATCGTACATTAGTAACTCCTCGTGGCTCAGAGGCTTATCTCATCCTATTATGCGAGAACGTATATTAACTACATTTAATCGAATTTGGATCGATAATGTAAATGGGGGAGGCCTTTTCAAAGGCAGCCGCGGGCCAGACGGGAAGCCCGATCGTAGCATTTTTGAATATGTTAGGGGGCTTGGCTCGATTGGGATTACTGTTGCAACTACTATCACATGTATGGTAAAAACGGGAGAACAATTTGATCACTGTGAGGTCTTGTATCGAGATCTCTGGGGACAGGGATATGAAAAACGACAACAACTGGCAAAGGATTCTTTGCTGTCTACCTCTGAACTGAATTCTTGCTATCAGTCTCTGACACCCAACATAGGAACACGCTTTGTATTGCTTCCAAGAGGCATGGACGAAGATTACTTCTCATGGCCTACTCTTGATCAAATATTTACTCGCCACTACCCCGGCGTAAAAACCTCTCGTGATCCAGATCTTGTATCAATTGATCGTATATCCCTACATGAGCGTATGCTGCGTTATTTCGATTCTAACTTAACCGATGAAGAAGTTGCAAGATATGTTCCTGTGCTGATGCAAGACGCAAGCCAATATGACGCGAAAGCAACAAGACACGAGCTATTAATAAAAAGTTGCTTTCGTGAAGATCATCTAATTCAAGTAGCGTATCGCCCGTTTGATAATCGCTGGCTTTATTGGGAAGATAGGACAAACTTGCTTGATAGAAATCGTGAGGAACTCTTCAAGCAAGTCTTTCCAGGTAACTTGTTTCTTGAAGCTGTCAGGCATCAAAGAAAGTCTGGGTTGTACGACCATGGAGTCGTTGTTGCACATTTTATGGATTTGAATTTTGTTGATGGAGGCGCACGCTGTTTTCCTCTTTACGAGAAACCCAAAGGAGCAATGCTAGGGGATAAAGGGCATAATTTCAGAGATGAACTTTTAATAATGCTCGAGAAAAGGTATGGCCAATATCCCAATCTCGTGGAAGATCTGTTTTACCATATCGTTGCAATTTTAAATACTCCACATTATCGAGAGGAAAATGCTGGTAATATCGAATTGGACTGGCCACGCATCCCTATCCCGGCTACTCCTGAGTTGTTGAAAGATAGTGCTCTACTTGGCATGCAAATTGCCAATCTACAACGTCCCGAAATCACATTTCGCACTCCTAACGAACTATGCTCCTTAGGAGTGCCAACACGTATCAATGGAGAGCAATTGACTGAAGCGGATTTAAAAGTGAATATTCGGTATAGTGGCATTGGAAAGTACGAATTACGAGTTGGATCGAATGGTAATAAGACTGGTCGACTTTGGTGGAATGAGGTAGCTTACTGGGACAATATCCCACAAGATGTATGGGCCTTTACAATTGGAGGGTATCCAGTAATAAAAAAGTGGTTGGACTATCGGCATGTTAGTAAACTGGGGCGTGCCCTATATGCTGAGGAAGTACGCTACCTAGCTCAAGTAGTGCAACGGATCGCGGCACTACTTACCTTACAGCCTACCCTCGATACTAACTATGTGCTTGTTAAGGAGAATACATTCGCCATATCAAGCAATCGAAGCGCAAACTAATAGAGTATGAGTCACCTTACTATGCCTCTCCATGCTCTTCGATGTATGTAAAGAAGAATTAGGGGACCTCACTACGGTTTTTTATTCTGTAGTGAGGCCCATTGTGTAGCACGCATATTCTGCCTGTGATTACGGAGCCTGGACCACAATCACATGGTTCATAACATCCGCTGTAATGTTCTTCGAAGAAGGATCGTCGCCAGGCCCTTGAATCTTCTGCGCAACATCCAAACCTCGAACGACATGTCCAAAGATGGTGTAATTTTTAGGGAAAGTCGTGCTATTATCCTTGAGATTGATAAAGAACTGGCTCCCTCGCCATAGCAATCGTACCAGCAGTATAATCGCCTTTAACAGGCTCATCATTAATGCTATAGCCGGGGCCTCCAGATCCGTCCCCTTTAGGATCGCCACCCTGTATTACAGTTCCCGGAAGAATACGATGGAACTTCAGACCATCGTAGAAATGGTGCTGGGCAAGGTAAACGAAGTTATTCACCGTATGAGGAGCCAGACTGGGGTCGAGTTCTAGAACAATTAAACCGCGGTTCGTGTTAATACCAGCGCAGTAGACCTTGTGCTGGTCAACGGACATGGCTGGCTCTTTACTATAGGTATGGGTAATGTTCTGTATGTCGGAGGCACTCGGGGCAGACGAGGTATCGGTAATCTGGCTCAGCATGCTTGCCTGGACACAGGGTGAGGTAGCAGCTTGGGCCGCCGCTGTAGCATTAGCCTTTGCTGCCGTCGTAGCCGTCGCTCGAGCCTGGGCCGTCGCTGTAGCCTGTAACTGGCTGGTAGTAGGACGAGGTTTTGGTTTAGGCGGAGCAAATGGGCCGACATGATTTATATAAGCGGCACCGATACCAGCTGCGATGAGCAGCAAAACAAGCGTTATGGCCCAGGGATAGCGGGCAATGCCACGAGCGGGGGCCTTGTAATTAGGGGAACGACGACGTTCCGTATCTTTTACCTGTGATTCTGGTAACTCAGTGGCATGAGCTTTGGCAATCTTAGCTGCTCTTCTTGTTTCTGCACGTTTGTTTGTCTTTGGCATAAACTATGTATTGACGCTCCTTCATTATTACACAACCAACAGGAACTCGCGTGTGTTTGGTGTATGATACCCTTCTTACCTAACTGGGTCAAGTCCTGAGTCACCTAGCCTAGGATTCCCCCTTCGATGATAGACAAATGCGACCCAATTTTGTCTTTCGTAACCAATTTTTGGTGGATAAGTTCGTGGATAACTCTGTGGATAGCTGAGGATAACTCGGCCATGGTAGTGGATAAGTGGGGGAAAACTCCAAATTGTGACATAAGCTGCCCCTTTTCACGCTCACAGGATAAGGCAAGATATCCACATACCCACACCTCTCAGCAATCTTGATCATTTGATTTTGAGCGCGGGATTGGTTACACTGTTGTACACATGAGATTTGACAGCGTCGCATCATATCCTTTACGTCTGAGACACAAGGCATAGAACTTGACTATCCATCCCTGCTGGGGGAGCAAAAGGCATGGAAAAACTCTTACCACAGAATATAGAGGCTGAGTGTGGCGTACTCGGCAGTATTATTATCGATCCAGAGGCTATCGTCCAAGTGGCAGATTTCCTGCTGCCCGAAGACTTCTATCGTGATGCCCATCGTATCATTTACCAAACAATCATACAGCTTTATGAACAACATGAGCCAGCCGACTATATTACGATTTGTGATGAACTAGAGCGTACCAATAAATTAGAGGAAGTGGGTGGGGCCAGCTATATCACTTCGCTTATTAACCAGGTACCGACCAGCGGAAACGTCGAGTACTACGGGCGCATTGTCGAACGCACTGCAATCTTGCGCCGCCTGATTCATGCGGCAGGGCAGATCGCAGCCATAGCATATGAAGAAGGCGATGCCAGTGTTGCCCTGGACAAAGCTGAACAACTTATCTTTGCCATTAGCCAGCGCCATGCCCGTGCCGACTTCTCCGCGCTCCGCGACCTGCTCTCCGACTACATGTCCAAACTCGATCAGTTGCACGAGCACCGCGGCACGATTGTTGGTGTCCCCACAGGGTTCACCGACCTAGACCGACTCACTGGTGGGTTGCAACGCTCAGATTTGATCATTCTGGCTGCGAGACCAGCAGTTGGAAAGTGTTTACCAGCCTGGACACTGATAGACGATCCAGAAACAGGTGAACGACTTACCATTGAAGAATGTGTAAAGCGCCATCTACCAAAGATTCACAGCATCTCTGAAGAAGGCAAAGTCCGCGTCACGAATATTAGCGATTGGATTGATAGTGGCATCAAGCCTTGTTATCGGGTACAAACGCACAGTGGCCGTATAGTAGAAGTCACAGGGCATCACCCATTTCTTACAGTACATGGTTGGGTCCCATTGAATGAACTGAAAGTTGGGCAACACATAGCAGTACCGACTGCAGTACCAGCATTTGGCATAGATGAGGGCTGGCCTTTAGATAAGGTACGTCTGCTGGCTTACTTTATAGCAGAGGGTGGGCTTACACATACATTACCCAGGTTTACAAATACTGATCCTGTCATTGTAGAGGATTTTAAGCGTATCATTGCGACTCATTTTCCAGCTTGCGCTATCAAACAATATGGTATTGATTATGCGGTGGCGCAGCCAACTAGTATCCGAAGCCAGTATGGGTTCTCAGGGATGCCAAAGAACCCTGTTACTCTCTGGCTGAAAGAGCTAGGATTGATGGGGAAGCTAGCAAAGGATAAGTTTTTCCCAGCATGTGTATGGAAGTGGAGCCGCCATCACTTGGCAGAATTCTTGCGTGCATTGATGAGTTGTGACGGTAGCATTTATGCTACCTCGGCTGGTTGCCCTCGTATTGAATTTGGCGTTGCCTCCCTACAACTGGCAGCCGACGTTCACCATGCCTTGATCCGTTTTGGTATCCACGCAAAATACCACCAAAGTTCTCATAATGCATGGCGTGTTGCTATCACAAATCCTGAAAGCGTCAAGAGGTATCAGGACGAAATTGGCTGGATCGGTGAGAAAACCATACGTTTTGCTGAATACCAGTATGTTGTCTCGTTACGCGTTGGCAATCTTGGACATGCACCCAAAGAGACATGGGAACTTGTCCGTGCAGGAGCTAAGCAGGCAAACATTGCCTTAGTAGAATTGGCACGCCGGAGTGGCGAAACGACAAAGACTGGCAAGTATGGTGGATACAATTCACATACCCATCGCAGTATTCCTCGCTACCGTTTAGCTAGTTATGCCGAAGTATTACAGGACACTACACTGCACCAGATTGCAAGTTCCGACATCTATTGGGACGAAATAATCTCTATCGAGCCAATAGGTGAACATCAGGTATATGACCTAACAGTACCTGATGGAGCGAACTTTGTGGCGCAGGACATTTTTGTGCATAATACCAGTCTTTGCTTGAGTATTGCACATAACTCTGCTATCAAACACGGTCAGTCTGTCGCTATCTTTAGCCTGGAAATGAGCAAAGAGCAACTTGTACAGCGTCTGCTCTCCATGGACGCAGGAATCGATCAGCAACGCTTGCGTACTGGTTGGATCGAGGATGAAGAGTGGGACCGCATCATCTATGCCATGGGAACGCTGTCTGAGGCCAATATCTGGATCGACGATACTCCTGGTATCTCTACCATGGAGATGCGCAGTAAGGCACGGCGTTTACAGGCAGAGCACAACATTGACCTAATTATTGTTGACTACCTACAGCTCATGCAATCATCGGTCGGAGGGAAACGTAACGAAAACCGTGTGATGGAAATTTCGGAGATCAGCCGCAACTTGAAAGGGCTGGCACGTGAACTCGATGTGCCGGTAATGGCTCTGGCGCAGTTGTCGCGTCAAGTGGAGTCGCGCCAGTCGAAAGTTCCACAGCTCTCAGACCTGCGAGAAAGCGGTTGTCTGGCTGGGGAAACACTCGTTTATCTACCCGATGAAGGTATCTATCGACCAATTGAGCAGCTTGTAGGTCAGACCGATTTCCGTGTCCTGGCATTGAATACACAGACATGGAAGCTCGAGCCACATGTGGTTACTAACGCCTTTGCCACTGGCCGTAAACCTGTGTATAAGCTAACAACACGTCTGGGCCGCACAGTTCGAGCAACTGCAAACCACAAGTTCCTGACAATACACGGCTGGAAGCGGCTCGATGAGATTGTAGAAAGCGAACGGATAGCGTTGCCTCGTTGCCTTCCTAGTCCAACTCAGGCCACTATGAGTAATGATGAACTGGCACTATTGGGACACCTGATAGGTGATGGCTGCACATTGCCCAGGCATGCAATTCAATATACAACAAACGATGGGACGCTTGCTGAAGAGGTTGCACGTCTTGTAGTCAGCGTGTTTGGGGACAAAATCGTGCCGCGTATAGTTAAAGAGCGTGATTGGTATCAGGTCTATTTGGCAGCAAATGATCGCCTAACTCATAATAAGCGCAATCCAGTAGCTGAATGGTTAGACAAACTTGGCATTTTTGGCCTGAGATCACATGAGAAGTACGTACCTAATGAGGTCTTTGCCCAGCCCGCAGAAAGTATCGCGATATTCTTGCGACATCTGTGGTCTACAGATGGCTGTATTCATTTAAGTCACGGGAAAGGAGATTTTGTTAATATTTATTATGCAAGTAGTAGTGCTATATTAGCCCAGCATATACAATCACTGCTACTACGTTTAAATATTAATGCGAAAGTATCGCGAGTGGCACAAACAGGCAAAGGGCGAGATCAATACCATGTGCGGGTGAGCGGCAAGGCAGAGGTTGAGAACTTCCTCAAACAAGTTGGTGGACTTGGCGAGAAGAAAAAGCTGCATCAAGATGCTATCATAGAGCATCTTGCTCAACGGCTAGCGAAAACAAATCGCGACATTATACCGTATGGAGTATGGGATATTCTCGAAGCAGTAACTGTACAAACAACTGTTATGGCAAGTAGTCAAAGATATAGAGCATTAGCTAATGCTTATCCAGGTTCTAAGCAATTTACGCGTAATTTTAGTCGAGAGCGAGCAGCACAAGTTGCATTGCTCATCCAATCCGAGTGTCTAGCAAAACTTGCATGTAGTGATGTCTATTGGGATGAAATAGCTTCAATAGAAGCGAATGGAGAAGAAGATGTTTTTGACTTAACTGTAGATAATTTACATAATTTCATCGCAAATGATCTTATGCTTCATAACTCGATTGAGCAGGACGCGGATATAGTAATGTTCATTTATAGAGAAGACGTATATAATCCCGATACAGAGCGTAAAAATATTGCAGATATTATTGTAGCGAAACATCGTAATGGGCCGGTGGGCGAAGTCAGTCTCTATTTCCAGGCCAGCCAGACCAGATTCTGCGACCTGGAGGTTACACCTCCAGCTGATGCATAATGGGGGAGCAGAGCATCATGACAACTTTTGCGGGCTTCCCCACCGGGAAGAACCCATATGTACCTGTGCCAGAAGTTTTCTTCACGCAAATCCTGCCTCAGATCCAGGATAGCGCTGAACTCAAGGTAACCTTGCATCTCTTCTGGCTCCTGGCAAAAAAGCAAAAGCAGCCACGTTGTATCAGTGATCGAGAGTTACAACAAGATCAGCTCTTGTTGCGTAGTCTCAGGCGAGCAGGTGACCCGCGTCCAGCGCAAGAACGCGTGCTTCAAGGGTTGGAACAGGCGGTCGCACGTGGTACACTTTTACGTATCTATCTTCATATGGTCGACGAAGAGCAGGATGCAGATAGCGCTATAGCCTGGTACTTCTTTAATACGACTCGCAACCAGAGAATCGTTGCAGAACTAGAAGGGGGCGAAATGATCCCGGCTCGCCAGCTCCTTGTACACACCGATAGGCATGAACACGAGTACCACGAGCAAAAAGAGGAAAGGATTGTTGGGACAGGTATGTATCCTAAACCTGGAGGATATGAAAATGTTAAAAATATATACGTTGAGGTGGATCGTCCAAACATTTTCGCCCTATATGAACAGAACATTGGATTACTTACACCGCTGATTGCAGAAGATCTCAAAGATGCTGTCAACCACTATCCAGAAGAGTGGATCGAAGCTGCATTTCGAGAAGCATTGCAGCAAAATAAACGTAAATGGAGTTATATTAGCGCCATTCTCAGGCGCTGGGAAACGGAAGGCAGGCAATAGCAATCGTCAGGGACCCGATCCGCTTTTTGCGGATGGGCTCGCAGGAACCCACAGGGTGACTGCGGCTTCACCTGTCCAGACTCAGCTTTGAAACACAAGCTACGTTCATCGCGAATATATAGGTACCATAGGGTGCGAGGCCAGCCCGATGCTCTACGGTAGCAGGTTAAACAGGATTACGAGGGTTAGTGCCAGTGCTTGCTACATCAAACCGCTTTGAACATTGTCGAGGCTACCATTACCCGGGCAACCGGAGGCTCTCAAAGGAGCAAACGCGTGAGTAATGTTTTTGTAGTTGATACCAATAAAAAATCATTAAATACGATATATCCTGGAGAGGCACGATTGCTGCTCAACAAGGGAAAAGCTGCTGTCCTGAAAAAATATCCATTCACAATTATTTTGAAGGTTGCGATCGATGATCCTGTGGTAGCTGATCTTCGGATTAAGATCGATCCAGGATCTATGACCACAGGCATAGCTCTCATGAATGATGCGACTGGCAAGGTGGTTTTTGCTGTGGAACTCCATCATAGAGGACAGCAAGTCACATCAGATTTAGACGATCGACGTGGCGTGCGCAGAGGGAGGCGCTCTCGACACACTCGATACAGAGCGCCACGCTTCAGGAACCGATGCGACAAGAAAGTGGGCTGGTTGCCACCTTCCTTGCAAAGTAGGGTCAGCAATATCCTCACGTGGGTGCATCGGTTAATAAGAGTGTGCCACATCACGGCTGTCAGCATGGAAGTTGCCAAGTTCGATCTGCAAGCGATGGAGAATCCTGAAGTTGCTGGAGTCGAATACCAGCAGGGAACACTCGCAGGCTATGAACTGCGCGAGTATTTGCTGGAAAAGTGGAAACGAGCATGTACCTATTGTGGCAAACAAAACATACCGTTGCAGATCGAGCACATCGTACCAAAGGCAAAGTGCCGTGACGATCGTGTGAGCAACCTCTGCCTAGCATGTGAGAAGTGTAACCAGCGCAAGGGGACCCAGGATATCAAGGACTTCCTCAAAAAGAAACCGGAGCTCTTGAAGAAGATACTTGCCCAAGCCAAAGCGCCACTCAAGGATGCTGCAGCGGTCAATACCACACGCTGGGAGCTTCTCAGGAGGTTGCAAGCCTTGGAATTGCCAATCGAATGCGGTTCTGGCGGACTCACCAAGTACAACCGGACCATGCGGGAGCTTCCTAAAGCCCATTGGCTTGATGCTGCGTGCGTGGGCAAGAGTACTCCAGAACATATTGGGGTTGCGAGAGTTATCCCATTGGCTATCACAGCCTATGGGCATGGGTGCAGGCAAATGTGCTTGATGGATAAGTACGGCTTTCCTCGCACTGGCCCGAAAGAGAAACATCCCAAGCACGGCTTTAAGACGGGAGACATCGTGAAAGCCATTGTACCAGCCCATCTTAAGCATGCTGGTACACATGTTGGGAGAATATCAACAAAGGCAAGCGGTGCGTTTACCATTGCAACCAAGTCAGGAACCGTTTCCGATATTGGAAAAAACTATTGCCAAAGGTTGCAACGAGCTGATGGTTACGGCTATTCCCGCCTGCGGACAGCTTTCTTTCCTCCCATCCCTTTTAAGGGATGGGTACCCCTGAATGACATTCTTGGGAGAGTTACGCCACGGCGTCAACCAACCAGCAATCATCCTACACACCAAGGAACCTCCTCCCCGAGTTCCAGGGCTGCTCAGCCATTGCAACCGCCGCGCCAGCAGTCGCCAGAACAGATAGCACGCCTGAGGCAGAAACATTCTTATGGTTCTCAACAGCAGCCGTCGGATTATGCCGCAGTAGACCCACGTCGCCCCCAGGATGGATCGGTAACCTCTCGCCAGCCGGGCAGGTCTGCAGGTCAGAATTATCGTGAGCCGGACAGATATCAAGCTTCTCTCTCTCCGCGCTCCGAAAACAGGCTACCGGGTCATCGACAGACTCAGCAGCAGACAGGGCGCATGCTGCCACAGGCTCAGCAGGAACTCCCATCAACCCAGCCTCTCCTGCCATCTGCTGCAAGCAAAACAGGCAGTTACCATCGCGCCGATGACTCCACTTCCAAGAACTATGGAGATGTTATCGATGAGTGGGATGGGGAGGAGGAAGATGTTGACGATGAGGGGATGCGCTATGGCGATTGGGAAAGCGACGAGCCAGAGCCTCCCGTCTACAGGAGGCCGGAACTGGAAGTACTACCTAATCCCAGAACCCATCATCCATCATATCTGCGGGAAACTGCCCCGTCGCATAGAGCACCAGATGGCCGTCCAACGCGTGATCTGCGCAATATATATACCGATACCCATACGCCTGTGGGATCGTCAGCATCATCGACGCAACCACCGCATCCCACTGTACACACTGTACACACGCAGGATATACAACAGTACCGGCGCATTACGCAGCCGATCAACCCACAGATCGTCTCCGGACTGAAACGCGAGCATGGATTAACGCCACCTGATGTCCAGCGTGCAAATGATGGAAAAATAAGGCCGTCGAGGCCATCGCGTGATCGCGTTTCACAAGCCCATCAACTGCCAGAACCACCACAATCACCAATGTCTATCATGCCAGCCAAGATTGTCTGCTCGAGGTGTCAAGGAGCAGGATACCTGCGTGCTGATGTCCCCTTTGGACATCCTCATTTCGGCAAAGCGATTGCCTGCGAGTGTAAGGAGGCCGAACGAAGGGCAAAGCGCCGTCAACAGTTGCGTGAAATGTCTAATCTGGATGCTCTTCGTGACCAGAATTTCCAGACATTCAATCCGCGTGTTCCCGGAGTGCAGGAGGCTTACAATACAACGCTGGCATTTGCAGAGAACCCTGAAGGCTGGCTCCTGCTCGTTGGCCCCAATGGTTGTGGAAAAACCCATCTGGCTACCGCAGTCGCTAACCAAGCGCTGGATAGTGGATCTGTTGTACTCTTTGAGCCAGTACCCGACCTGCTCGATCACCTGCGAGCTGCCTTCGCTCCATCATCTAACGAAGTATATGATCAGCTCTTTGCCAAGATGCGCGAGGCCGAAGTACTAATCCTCGATGACCTGGGGGCGCAGCAGAGTTCGTCGTGGGCCAATGAAAAACTTTTCCAACTGCTCAATTATCGCTACAATATGGGTATGCCCACTGTCATTACTGCTAACCTGAAAGGCATACAAGGTGTAGATGAGCGTATCCGCTCGCGGCTCAGTGACATCGCGTTAGTGCAGACTGTTCATATGGATCGTGCATATGACTATAGGCCGAAGCGACCTAAGAGATATTAGAGCACATGCGTTCAGGAAACCCAACCGTAGATAGCAAACACTATAATATTGGCAATAAAAAAGATCACAGAAAATACCAGCAAAAGCCAAAAGAAAAAGCGATCTTTGCCCCAGAGTGCAAAGAGAATAAAGGTGGGAAAGACTTCGAGCATAAAGCGTGGAACTGACATGAGTCCCTGGTAATGGCATGGTACGGAGAGCACGAAGAGCATCAACGCCAGAGCAAAGAGACAGTAATGCACAGGTAACTGCTTCCAGCCTAGAATAAGAGCCACCAATGGCACAACCGTAAAGAAGATATCAGTTACCCCTGATCCGGCTAGAGGTCCCATTATCATAATTCCCCGCATGGCAATGAAGAATCCCGTCCAGGGAAAAGAGAGAGAACGCTGCCAGACAAGTGTTTCCTCAATACTAAAAAGCCATGGATTGCCAAAAGTAATCCATAGGTAGAGCATATATATCAGTAGTGCTGAAGGAACCAAGGTCATAGAGAAGATAGCATTAAGCTTTTGTGGCCAGTTCTCTCGTGCGAGTAGAGTACGCATACCAAACCTTTGCACGAAGAACACTAGAAATGGAACTATAACTATAATACCCGTTGGGCGTGTCAGAGTAACCAAAAAGCCACACAGTCCTGCTAACCACCAATCGAGGAGTTTTCCACGGCGCAGAAGGAGGAAAATGGCTAGAGTCAGCAGTAAGAAAAGCGACTCGTCATAGCCAACGAAAAAGAAGATAGCATGTGGAGCAAAGGCCAGATAGACGAGTGCATATTTTGCAACCCTTTGACCAAAATCTTTGGATACCAAGTGGTAGAACAAGACCAGGACAGCATAGAAGCAACTGTTAGCTACTATGAGTCCGGCAGCATAGTCAGCAGTAGCTGATCCTCCTAAGAGATATCCCATACTATGTATCAAGAGTGGAAAAAGTGGGAAAAAGGCTGTGAGCGATGCCTGGGAATAGCCACCATAAGCAATTTGCACATAATGAGTAGCATCCCAACGCCACCAGCTCACTAAGAAACACGTGAGATTATCGGCGATGGTATCGGTACACTGCTTTGGCCCAGTGTACATATAGCTATACAGAGAGGAGATAGGCAAGAAAGTTACAGCTAGATACGAAAACAGCAATATTATCAGGCGGCTCAATCCAAAAATCCAAGCTGCCTCTTTCCAAGCTGTTTTTTGCTTTAGTGTCATAAGTCCTCTCATTACATTAACTTGCTGAGACAATCCTCTTTCTACTGAAGGTAGCACCTGTGTTTATACAACACCCAGTTATGGGAATATCAGACAATCCAACTGTAGGTAGCGAGCTGCATACTATGGACAATAAAAAAGATTACAGAAGGAATGAGAAAGTTCCAGGCGATACTGCGGTGTTTGCTCCAGAGTGCAAAAAGGAGGAAGATGGGAAACACGACGAGCATATAGCGTGGAACTGATGTGAGTCCCTCCACTTGAGCAGATTCACAGAGCACGGAAAGGATCATCGCCAGGGAAAAGAGACGATAATGGAGAGGTAACTGCTTCCAGCCCAGAATGAGAGCTACCAGTGGTATAAGTGTAAAGATGATATCACTCAGGCTCCACCTGGATAAAGGTTGTCCCTTTGTGGCAACTTCGCGGATAGCAGTGAAGAATCCTACCCAGGGAAAAGAGAGAGAACGATGCCAGACATGTACTTCCTCAACAGTAAAAAGCCATGGATTGCCAAAGGCCCTCCATTGGTAGAGTAGATAGATGAGCAATCCTGCGGGAATAAGGATGATGGGGAGGAGCGCAGTGAGCTTTTGCCGCCAACGGGCCCGATTCACCGTGCACCCTTTGGGTGTTGCGCCCGTGTGAATATCAAATTTTTCCATGAATAGAGATAGAAAGGGAATAACAAGTATGATACCTGTTGGGCGTGTAAGGGCTGCCAAAAAGCCGCATAGGCCGGCTAACCACCAGTCGAGCGGTTTCCCGCGGCGCAGAAAGAGGAAGAAGGCTAGCGTCAGCAGCAAGAAGAGCGACTCGGTGTAGCCTACGAAGAAGAAGATGGCATAGGGAGCAAAGGCCAAGTAGATCAGGGCATATTTTGCAACCCTTTGACCAAAATCTTTGGATACCAAGTGGTAGAACAAGACTAGGACCCCATAGAAACAGCTATTGGCAAGGATGAGTCCGGCAGCATAGTCAGCAATGACTGATCCTCCTAAGAGAAATCCCACACTACGCATCAATAACGGAAAAAATGGGAAGAAGACTGTGAGCAGTCTCTGGGAATAGCCGCTATAAGCAATTTG
>WNFJ01000659.1_pt2 | contig 18484 bp, 17 predicted proteins | sample 5400461 | NCBI WGS metagenome assembly WNFJ01 (sample SAMN13153349, study PRJNA577476) | soil metagenome | isolation source: 115 cm saprolite on Douglas fir-dominated hillslope | place: USA:California | collected 2013-09-17
GCGAAGCGCAAATCGGCGCACCAGCCGGAGCGCGGGACCGAGGTGGGCTGGTTCGTTTCATCGCACCGAAGGCGAGACCGTCCGCACCGGGAAAACGTGCCGAAGGGGAGCGTCAGCCGGCGCTTGACCTCGAACCCGAGCAGCAGCCGATACTGCCCTCACTTGAGCTCTTGGTGAAGCCGCCGGCGGCCAAGGCCGAGGCGATTAACGAGGAGGCTCTCGAAAAAAATGCCCGGCTGCTCGAGACGGTGCTCGAGGATTTTGGCGTCCGCGGTCAGATCGTGCAGGTTCGCCCGGGGCCGGTCGTCACATTGTACGAGTTCGAGCCGGCTCCCGGGATCAAGGCGTCGCGGATCATCGGTCTTGCCGACGACATTGCTCGCTCGATGAGCGCCATTTCGGTTCGCGTCGCGGTTGTTTCGGGCCGCAACGTGATCGGCATCGAGCTTCCCAACCGCAAGGCGGAAACGGTGTTTCTGCGCGAGCTGCTCGATTCGCCCGTTTACGAGAGCCATCCCGGGCGCCTAGCGCTAATTCTGGGTAAGGACATTTCCGGTGAGCCGGTGCTGGCCGACCTCGCGAAGATGCCGCATTTGTTGATCGCGGGCACTACCGGGTCCGGCAAATCGGTCGGCATCAATACGATGATCCTGTCGATCCTGTACCGAATGCCGCCCGACCGCTGCAAGTTCATCATGATAGACCCGAAGATGCTCGAACTCTCCGTCTATGACGGCATCCCGCACCTTCTGGCGCCGGTTGTCACCGATCCGCGGAAAGCGGTTCTGGCGTTGAAATGGACGGTGCGGGAGATGGAAAACCGCTATCGCAAGATGTCGAAGCTCGGAGTGCGCAATATCGACGGCTTCAACGCCCGCTTGGCAGATGCCGAGGCCAAGGGCGAGAGCGTGGTCCGGGAGGTGCAGACGGGGTTCGATCCCGAAACGGGTCAGCCGATTTTCGAGCCGCAGCCTTTCGATACCAGCGAGCTGCCGCTAATCGTCGTGGTGGTCGACGAAATGGCGGATCTGATGATGGTCGCGGGCAAGGAGATCGAGGCGGCGATCCAACGTCTGGCACAGATGGCCCGAGCTGCCGGGATTCATCTGATCATGGCGACGCAGCGCCCGTCCGTCGACGTCATTACCGGCACGATCAAAGCAAATTTTCCGACCCGCATCAGCTTTCAGGTGACGTCGAAAATCGACAGCCGCACGATCCTCGGCGAGGGCGGCGCCGAGCAGCTCCTCGGCCGAGGCGACCTGCTCTATATGGCAGGCGGTGGGCGCATCACCCGTGTCCACGGCCCGTTCGTCTCGGACGAAGAGGTCGAGCGCGTCGTTTCGTTCCTGAAAACGCGCGGGATACCGGACTACATCGACGAGATCACTGAGGATGACGATGCTCCGTTGGATCCGCTAAGTGGAGACGAGGATGGCCAATCGGCCGACAACCTGTATGCCCAGGCGGTGGCGGTGGTGTGTCGCGAGCGCAAAGCTTCGACGAGCTTTGTCCAACGTCATCTCCAGATCGGCTACAATCGCGCAGCGCGAATAATCGAGCGTATGGAAACGGAAGGGATTGTCACTCCCGCCAATCATGTCGGAAAACGCGAGGTTCTGGCGCGCGGCGGCGAATGACCGCAATTGAAGCCCCAGGTGGCCGGGGTCATCTACCTCGCGTTGTTGGCATAGAGGAGCGGAGGCGAGATGATCGGTATAGTCTCCGTGAACCGCCGGGCAGTGCTGGCGGCATTTTTTGGATTAACGACCGCGCGGCTCTCGGCCGCTGCCGCGGCACCGCCGGCCGCCGTCACGCTTACGCCGCAGGATAACGCTGATCTACAGCGAATTGCTGCTTATTTGGGCGGCATCCGCACGATGTATGCCAAGTTTCGGCAGGTTGTCTCGGGCGGCGGTATCGCCACAGGACAGCTCTGGATGGCGCGACCTGGCCGGATGCGCTTTGAATATGATCCGCCCTCGCCAATCCTGCTCCTCGCCGAGCCGACATGTTTTACGTCTACTACGTCGACAAGGAGCTGATCCAGATGTCCAAAGTCGGGTTGAAATCGACGCCTGCTTGGCTCCTTCTCCGTGATCCGATCACGTTTGGCGATCTTATCGTGACCCGCCTCGAGCGAGGGGCGAACACCCTAAGGCTAACCGTTGTCGAGAAGGCTGAGCCGGACAACGGCAGTTTGACGATGGTGTTCAGCGATAACCCGCTCGCGTTGCAGCAATGGTCGATCGTGGATCAACAGCGTAAGACCACCACGGTTTCACTCTATGATGAGCGATTCGGTGTGGCGCTCGACCCCAAGCTGTTTGTATACCAGGATCCCTATGCCGCCTCGCGCCGCCAATACGAGCCTTGAGCCCAGCCCAATGCCCGGTCATTTGCCGATTATCGGTATTCCCACCTGCATGCGTACGGTCAATGAGCGCGTTTTCCATGGGGTCAACGAGAGATATCCGAATGCAGTCATCGATGCGACCGGTTGTCTGCCGGTCTTGATTCCGGCGATAGGTTCGAAGGTCGATGTCTGCGTGATGCTCGACAGGCTCGACGGGTTGCTGCTGACCGGAAGTCCCTCGAACGTCCATCCGCGCCAGTACGGCGGCGAGCCGAGTCACCCGGAAACCCTGCACGATCCGGAGCGCGACGCGACGACTTTGCCGCTGATCCGCGAAGCGGTTCGGCGTGACCTGCCGATTCTTGCGATCTGCAGAGGGATCCAGGAGTTGAATGTCGCGCTTGGCGGCACCTTGCACCAGCGTGTGCACGAGCTCCCGGGCCGTCTGAACCATCGTTCGCGGAAAGACGCGCCGGAGGGCCCTTATGGCCCGGCGCATAGTGTGGCTCTGAGCCCTGGTGGGCTTTTGGCATCGCTGGCCGGCACAACTGAAGTGATGGTGAATTCACTGCACTCGCAAGGGATCGACCGTCCCGGGCCCACGCTTCGCGTCGAAGCGGTTGCGCCCGACGGTCAAATTGAAGCGGTGAGCCTGCCCGAGGCCCGGTTCGTCGTCGGCGTGCAATGGCACCCGGAGTACAAAGTGCTGGAGAATCCGCTGTCGAGGGCATTATTTGAAATGTTTGCCGAGGCGTGCCTCCATGCGTCCTATGCGGGAGTTGCCGTCGCCACACGCGCGGCCTGAGAGAACTCAAGTTAGTTCCCCGACCTGCATGCATTTTCCCCGATTCCGATATGCAGAAATGCAAGTTTGTTTTTATTCGGCTGCACCCCATCTGCATCACTCGGAAGCGGAGAGAGTTGCCAAACTCTCTTTAGAACGGTCCCGTCTCCCCTGCGGGCCCGATTTCCCCCAAACGCTTCTGACATGCAGGCGCCCGGTCTTCCCCCCCGACCGGGCGCCGTTGTTTTCGCGAGTTCGCCCAGGCCGCGAGCGCCAACAGGCGGCAAACTCGTAATGCTGCGCTTGGTCAGTTGGAACATCAACTCGATCCGCCTCCGCGTAGACAACGTCCGGCAACTCGTCGCGGAATGGGCACCCGACGTTTTATGCTTCCAGGAAACCAAGACCCCAGACGAGCGCTTTCCGCGCGAGATGTTCGAGGCGCTCGGCTATCGCCATATGCTGGTTCACGGGATGAAGGGGTATAACGGCGTGGCAATCCTGTCGCGCGCGCCATTCGCATCGGCTGGGACCAAGGCCTGGTGCAACCGCGCCGATTGCCGGCATGCTGTCGTCGAGCTGCCCGGCGGCATCGAGCTCCACAACATCTATGTGCCGGCAGGCGGCGATGTTCCGGATCCGGAAACGAATCCCAAATTCGCCCACAAGCTGCAGTTTCTCGACGAGATTACGGATTGGTTCAGGGCAGAGCGCCAGAACGGCGGTGCGATGATCGCGGTTGGCGATCTCAACATTGCGCCGTTGGAGACGGATGTGTGGTCGCACAAGCAGCTCCTGACGGTGGTCAGCCACACCCCCGTAGAGGTGGAGCGGCTCGGACGACTGCAGCAGGCGGGCGCTTTTGTCGACGCGGTGCGGCACTTCGTGCCTACGCAGGAGCGTCTGTACACTTGGTGGAGCTACCGCGCCCGCGACTGGTCAGCTTCAAATCGCGGGCGCCGCCTCGATCATATCTGGGTGAGCCCGTCTCTCGTGGACGCGCTCAGCGAAGCGCGGGTCCACCGCGACAGTCGCGGTTGGAGCAAGGCGTCGGACCATGTTCCGGTCATGGTGGCGATTGGCGGCTGATACGCCGGTATAGGTTATATCGGCCCGGCTCGATCCCGTCCGGCAGCGGAAGAGCGCGTAAATCATCGCCAGTCACGGGTGGTTCGCTGACCAGCAGTCCGTTCAGCCGCAAAAGTGGGACGATCAGTGGGGCGATTTGGTCGGCAAGCGCCTTGCTCGCCGCGATCTCGCCGTTCCCGGGATCGAGATGCGCAAGCACTACACGCTCGGCAAGCCGCGCGCGAACGGCTGGCAAAGTTTCGCGCATATCGCCGAGTAAGAGGAATTGGGGCGGCGGAACGCAATCTGGGTGGGCTGCAACAGTGCGCTCGAAGACATAGATGTTGCGATGCGGGAAGAGCTTTCGGAGATGATCGTAGGTCCGGCCGTTGCCGAGGCCGAGTTCGAGCACTTCACCATCCAGACCGCCAATCAGATCGGCGGCCACTTCGAGGCAAGCGCGCTGCGCTTCGAGCCGACGAATGAAGCTGTCCAGCCGGCTCACCGGCACTCACGCGGCAACGCCGGTGGTTTCGCGCAACTTTTTCAATTCGGCGAGAGCGGCGCGCAGCTGATTGTTTGTCGATTCAACACGCTGTGCCAGCTCCTGCATGATCGAGACCGCCATGTTCGGGAACTCGCGCACCATACGCATGAACGGCTCCTTCGAGATGCGCAGCGCGATGACGCGGTCTTTGGCGCGGACCGTCGCCGCGCGGGGCACATTGCCCAATATGCCCATTTCACCGACGATCTCATTGGCGCCGAGCGTGGCCACGACTACCGGTCCGGCCGGTGTTTCGAGAATGACCTCAGCCCGCCCGTCGATAAGCAGATACGCCGCGTCGGCCTGGTCGCCCTGCCGCATCAGATTCTTGCCAGGATCGAACCCGACCCGCTCGCTCATAAACGCCAGCAGCTTCAGCTTCGAGGGCTCGATCTCTGCAAAGAACGGGACACGCCGAAGCAATTCGAATTCCTGTTTGAGGCTCATTTCCTCCCTCCTCGGGTTCGTTTTGCCATTGGTTCCTTCACTCGGCTGCGACCAGCAAGGACATCAGTGAACCGTTGCCTTGTAATTCCGAGACACTACCCTGCTCTTGCAACTTGCCGGCGCTCAAGATGAGGGCGCGGTCGAAATTCCGGGCGAGGCTCGCCCGGTGCAGCACCCAGATGATCCCTCGGCCGGCAAATTCCTCTCTCAATCCATTGCTGATCTTGGTCTGGTCTTGACCGTCGAGGGCAGAGGTCGCCTCGTTGAGAATCAGGAGGTCGGGACGTTTGAGCACGGCGCGGGCGATTGCGGCCTTCTGTCGTTGCGCCGTGGATAAGCGTGATCCGCCCGTGCCAACGTTGTAGTCGAGACCAACATCGATGATGATTTGGCGGAGCGACAACCCGTCGATCACTTCGCCGAGAACCTTGGGGATTCGGGTCGGGGCATCTGCTTCGCCATAGGCAATCTTACCAAACAAGATATTGTCTTGGACAGAGGCAGCCGCGTTGTAGCGCTCAGGGTCGAAGAACTCGATCTCCTGCCGTGCTTTTTGTGGAAGATCGGCGCGAAATACCTTGCGTGCTTCGAGCAGCCGGCCTTGCATGAGGTCGTCGACGATGTCGAGCCGGTGTCGCGCCGGGACCAGTTTGAAGGGCAGCGAGAGAAGTTTCGCCCGGTCAGGCTTGGCGAGGGCCGCGGTCCCCCCGTCACCGATCCGGCCGAGGATAGCTACGAACTCGGGGAGATCATTGGCACTGATGAAGCTGAATTGCTCGAAGAATTCATGGTCCGCCGGCAAGTCGGCGAACATTTCGATCATCGTTTCGGCCACCTGCTTGCCGGCGGCGACCAGATCTTCGATCAGGCCGACCTGTGTCAAAACATGCAGCACGTAGGCGTTGTCTGCGAGCGCTTCGAAATCGAAAACCGGGCCGATCGGCGTGCCAAACAGCAAGTTCTCCGCCACGGACGCGTTGAGATTGAACCGCTCGGGATCGTAAGTCTCGACGAGGTTGGTAATTCCGTCCTCGGCAAGCCGGCGAGCGAGTGCCTTCCGGGCCTCCAGCAACTGCATGGCGGCTTCGGGATCAACCTCCGGATCCAGTCGCCAACGCAACCCGAACGAATAGATCGCCTCGTCGAGATCGAGACGGACCAGCACCTCAGTGATGCGCCGCGACAGCGCGCTCACATCCTCAACCCCCGCGGCTTCGTAATCGATCCAGTCGGCATGGATATCGAAATCGATGTTCCCCGAACGTTGAGCTTCGTAGGTTTGCCGAGCTCGGCGTTTGAGCGTTACCCCGGTGTAATCGGCTGGTCTTACCGGAATGTGACGAAGACCGAACAATAAATTGTCGCGCAGAGTACCGGCGAACAGGTAGGGCGCCGCGCCGACATATCCAATCCGACGCCCGACCACCGCGGTCGGCAGCTTCGCCAACTCGAACCCGCCAATCGTGATCCGCCCACCGATAGGCGCGACCAAGCGGGCGAGCAACAAGGCGAGTTCGTTCTTGCCGCTGCCGCCTTGTCCGACGACAGCGACGTGGTCGGCGAGCGAAACCGTGAAGCTGATCCCATCTAGGACGCGGCTGCCGTCCTCCTCGGCAAAAGACAAGTTGATGACCGAGAGTTCGCCGGTTAGGGATGGCGAAGTTTGCGGCTCCGCCATCTGCAGACGGGCGTCGATCATTCCGGCTGGTTGGAACTGTTCTACGATTTGCTCGTATTTGATGCGCGAATCCTCTTTGATCTGGTAAAAATCCAACAGTTCCTTCCAGGGGGACGCCAAATCCTTGTATGCCGCCAGCACCGCAACTAGAGCCCCGAAAGAAAGATCCCCGCGGATAACCAGATAACCTCCGATAGCATAGAAGAAAAAAGGTGTAAGCTGAGCAATGAAGTTATTGAGGAACTTTACGAAAAACTTGCGTTGGTAAATCTCAAATCGTATGTCGTAAATCGTGCCCAGAAGATGGGCAAAGGCTGTCAGCTGCCGTTTCACCGCATCGTTGGCATGGATGTCGACAATGCCGGCCGCCGACTCGTGAACCCGGTCGGCCACTTCGCGCACCGTGCGGACACGGCGTTTCCCGAGCTGATTGACCTTGCGTTGCAATTTCGGGATCGCATAACCCTGCAGCGGATAAAGTGCGACTGCCGCTGCACCGAGCACCGGGTCCTGCATGAACATGAAAACAATGATCGTCAGTAGTGTTCCCCCCTGGAACACCGGCGTTACAAAAGCATCGCCGATAAAACCCCCAAGGGATTCGCACTCCGACGTGATCATCGGGATAATTTGCGCCGAGGAAGTCTTGCTGAACTGAGACAGAGGAAAGCGCAGCATCCGATGATAAAGTTGGTATCGAAGCCGCCGAAGCATGCGTTCGCCAAGCCGCCCTTTTAAAGTATTTATATAATATTTGAATCCACCATTAATAAAAACGAGGGTCAAGAATAGTCCGCACAAGATTAGGAGGTATGTCACCTGATTAAAGTCAATTCCAAACAAGTGTTGTGGGAATTGCTTACCGCCGATTGCTCGGTTGATAATAGTTTTAGGTAGATCCAACGAGAAATAAAGGAAAGGAAAAGAAATTAAGGTGAATGAGATTAGTAGTAGCTGTTGTGACGAGCTGTGTCTAAGAATAAAACGATAAATCGTTGGCTCAAGCACGTTTGGATCACTGGCTTCCGCTTCCGGCGGTTGCGCGGCCGGTGAACCCGCCTGTCTCTTTGGTTGTGCCACCGCTCGAGGCGCATTTCGCGAAGCGGGCGGCACGCTGTCCAAGGGGGTGAGGACCGTCGCCACTCCCTTCATCATCATCGCCTTCATGAAAAGATCATTTCGCGATGACGCCGCATATGCAATAGTCGGGTGGTCGAATATGAGAGAGACCCCTGTGTGACCGTTCGCCGTCATCACAAACGGGTGCTTGTCTACAGCCACGACAGCTTCGGACTCGGCCATTTAAGGCGTTGTCGGGCCATCGCGAACTCGCTGGTCGACGCCGACCCCGCGGTCTCGATCTTGATCCTCTCCGGATCGCCGATCATAGGCAGCTTCGATTTCCGCTCCCGAGTCGATTTTGTGCGCGTGCCGGGTGTCATCAAGCTCCGAAACGGCGAATACGTCTCGCTCAATCTGCACATTGACATTGATGACACGCTGGCGATGCGCTCGTCGATAATTCGCCACACGGCAGACATCTTCGATCCCGACCTGCTGATCGTAGACAAGGAGCCCCTGGGTTTGCGCGGCGAGGTGCGCGATACCCTCGATCTGCTGCAGAGGCGTGGAACCGCCCTGATCCTGGGGCTGCGCGACGTCATGGACGATCCTGAAGCGCTCGAGAGCGAGTGGGAGCGCAAGCAGGTGGTTCCGGCCCTAGAGGAGTATTATGACGAGATCTGGGTCTATGGGCTGCCCCAGATCTGCGATCCGCTCGCGGGCCTGCCGGTACCAACTAGCGTTTACGAGCGTATGATTTATACCGGGTATTTGAGGCGCACCGCCGGCGAGCTACAGCTCACCCCCGAGATTGCGGGCATCATCGACAATTTCCTGCTGGTCACCCCGGGCGGCGGCGGGGATGGCGAGGCCCTGATAGATTTGGTGCTATCGGCCTACGAATACGATCGGGTTATTCCTCACCCCGCCCTGCTCGTTTTCGGTCCTTTTATGCTGCCGGAACAGCGAGCTGTTTTCGCCAGCCGAGCGGCTAGGCTCGATAATGTGCGGGCGATCACCTTTAACGCCCGGCTCGAGAGTCTGATGGCGCGTGCGGCTGGCGTTGTCGCGATGGGCGGCTACAACACCTTTTGCGAGATCCTGTCTTTCGACAAGCGCGCGCTGATCATACCGAGGACGGCCCCGCGCTTGGAGCAGTTCATCAGGACCAAGCGCGCCGCCGAGCTTGGCATGCTGGCGATGCTGTCCGAGGATCAAGCGCGCGATCCTCGTGTGATGGCGACCGCCCTTCGCCGTCTCCCGCACCAGCCGCCCCCGTCCGAGGTTCATATTCCCGGCCTGCTCGACGGCATGCCCAAGGTGAACCGCATGGCCCGGTGGTGGCTCGACCAGGGGCGGGCCGGTTGCTTTGCAGCACGAGCGCGTTACGGAACTTGAGGGTGGCGGCATCTCCACGGGCAGCAGGACGCGTCGCCTTCGTCCTCAAAGGGTATCCGCGGCTTTCGGAGACCTTCATAGCTCAGGAGATTTTGGCCCTGGAGCACTGCGGGCTCGAGATCCTGATCGTTTCTCTGCGTCATCCCACGGACCGCGCGATCCATCCGGTCCATCGCCAGATCACTGCGGCGTTGCTCTATCTGCCCGAATACCTGCATCAGGAACTGGCGCGGCTTTGGCGGGGCTGGCTGCAGTCTCGCCGACTGCCCGGCTACTCCGCGGCGCTGGCTGCCTGGCTCTCCGACCTGAAACGCGATCCGACCCCGAACCGCATCCGCCGCTTCGGCCAGGCATTGGTGCTGGCGGCCGAGCTGCCGCAGGACATCGGCCATATTCACGCACATTTTCTGCATACGCCGGCCTCGGTCGCCCGTTATACCGCGCTATTGACTGGGCTTGGCTGGACAGTTTCGGCGCACGCTCGGGATATCTGGACTATGCCGGAATGGGAGAAGCGCACCAAGCTGGCGGAAGCAGAATGGATCGTGACGTGCACCGAGATAGCGCGCTGCCATCTCGCGGGCCTGATATCGCGGCGGGGCGCCGTATGGCTCTGCTACCATGGGCTCGACCTTGAACGTTTCGAGGCGCCGCCGCGGGACGCGAACTGGCGCAGCGGCAGCGACCCGCACCAGCCGGTCCTCATCCTCTCAGTCGGTCGGGCGGTCGCAAAGAAGGGCTACGACGACCTGCTCGAAGCGCTCGCGCTTCTTCCGGCCGACCTCGAATGGCGCTTTGTTCACATCGGCGGCGGTGCACTCGCTGGTGCGCTGAGGCTCCAGGCGAAGCGGCTGGGTCTATCGCACCGGATAGAGTGGCGGGGCGCCATGGCCCAACCGGAGGTGCTCGCCGCCTATCGCGAGGCCGACTTCTTCGTGCTCGCCTCCAAGGTTGCGAAGGACGGCGACCGGGATGGCCTCCCCAACGTGCTGATCGAGGCGCAAAGCCAGCGGCTCGCCTGCGTTTCGACCGACGTTTCGGCGATCCCGGAATTGATCGAGCAAGATGTGACGGGCCTGCTGGTTCCGCCGGGCAACCCAATTGCACTCGCCGAAGCGCTGGAGCGCCTGATCCGCGATCCCGAGAAGCGAACTTGGCTTGGGGCGGCCGGCGAACGCCGTGTGCGGTCCCGTTTTTCGATGGAGGCGGGCATCGATTTGCTGGCAAGGCGCTTCGGGCTGGCTTCCCAGCACCCGTGGGGAAACGATCCCAGTGAACCTGTCCTCCCGTTCCCGGGGGAGGTTTCTCGCAGGCCGCGGAATGCGGCGCAACTAGAAGAATGCGTATCGCCTTTTACGCGCCGCTGAAACCTCCCGATCATCCAGTTCCTTCGGGAGACCGAAGGGTCGCGCAGCTCTTCCTCGCGGCCTTGCGGATGGCTGGCCACGACGTCCTGATAGCCTCCCGATTTCGCAGCTATGACGGGCGCGGCGACACGATGCGCCAGGCTCGGGTAGCCTCTATCGGCGCACGACTTGCGGCGCGTTTTGTTCGCCGGTGCCGCGAGGCGCCGCAAACTGCTCCGGAGCTTTGGTTTACCTATCACCTTTATCATAAGGCGCCGGACTGGCTGGGCCCTCAGATTGCAAATGTTCTCCGCATTCCCTATGTCGTCGCCGAGGCCTCCGACGCGCCAAAGCAGGCGTCGCGCGGCTGGGCGGCCGGTCGTCGTGCGGCTGAGCGCGCGATTACGCGGGCCGACGCGGTGATCGGGCTGAACCCGGCCGATCGGGAGTGCGTCCTGCCGTTGTTGCGGGACGCGCGGCGTTGGGTAGCCTTCAAGCCCTTTATCGATGCTGAGCTCTATGGCGAGCAAGCACGCGCAAGGGCTGGGCCGCCGCGCCTTATCGCGGTCGCGATGATGCGCTACGGCGATAAGCTCGCTTCGTACCAAATTCTCGGGGATGCCCTTTCGCGTCTTCTGGATCTCCCATGGTCATTGGAGGTGATCGGTGACGGGCCGGCGCGGCGAGATGTCGAGGACGCGCTCTATCCGCTCGAAGAACGGGTGACCTGGGCAGGAGAGATCGGCCCCATGGAAATTGCACGACGCTTGGCCTCGGCCGATCTATGCGTGTGGCCGGCTCTTAACGAAGCCCTCGGCATGGCGCTACTGGAAGCGCAGGCGAGCGGAGTGCCGGTTGTGGCAGGCGCCGCGGGCGCCGTCAGCGACATCGTCGTGCATGGGTTAACCGGTCTTCTCGTCCCACCGAGCGATGCGCCGGCCTTTGCCCGGGCGGTGCGCAGCCTGCTCGTCGACTGCCCCCGGCGTGCCGTCTTTGCCGAAGCCGCGTGGCACCGTGTCAGGGCAGAGCACGATATATCCTCCGCTGCTCGCCACCTGAATGCGGTGTTCGATGCGGTATCGCCGGGAAGCTGGGCGTAACCGGGAGCCGACGCATTAATGACCGGCTCCGTCCTGCTCTATGTACAGCACCTGCTCGGGATCGGGCATTTGCGCCGCTCATTGCGAATTGTCGAAGCGCTGGCGCGAGAAGGTATCAGGGTCACTCTGATCTCGGGAGGAGAGCCGCTTTCCTCTCTGGCATGCACCTCGGCAGAACGCCTCATCCAGTTGCCCCCGATCAGGGCCCTCGACGCGGGGTTCAAGATGCTCGTGGACAAGATGGGCCGGCCGATCGACGACGAGCTGCGAACAGCACGTCGGTCGGCGCTCTTGGCCGCCTTTGTGGACGAGCAGCCTGATGCGTTGTTGATCGAAGCGTTTCCGTTTGGCCGCCGGGCGTTTCGCTTTGAGCTTGATGGGCTGATCGAAGCCGCCCGGGCGCGACGTCCCCGGCCGCTCATTCTTTGTTCGCTGCGCGACATCGTGGTCTTGCCGAACGACCTGCGGCGGCCCAAGGAAATCGTCGATCGGGTTCGTAATGATTTCGATTTCGTGCTGGTTCATGGCGATCCCGCATTCATCCCGCTTGAAGACAGCTTCCCGCTTGCATCGGAAATCAGCGATAGGCTGATCTATACCGGCTACATAGCGGAGGCCCATGAGGCCGGTGATGCGGTTGCCTTGGACGAGACCGCCGGTGCCGACGAGGTTGTGGTCTCGGTTGGCGGAGGTGCAGTCGGCGGTGCGTTGCTGAGCACGGCTATCGAGACCCGCCGACAGGGATGCTTGGCGAACCTCAGATGGCGCTTGCTTGCCGGCCCCAATCTGCCCGAACCGGAATTCGCGGCACTCGCCGCCGGCCTGCCCGAGGCAGTTGTCCTCGAACGGTATCGGCCGGACTTTCCGCAAATTTTGGGGCGCTGCCGTGTCTCGGTAAGTCAAGCCGGGTACAATACGGTGCTCGATATTCTCGCGGCCCGCGCAGCCGCGGTCGTCGTGCCGTTCGCATCCGGGCGCGAAACCGAGCAGAGCTTACGCGCGGAACGGCTCGCAGACCGGGGCGTTCTGGAACTTCTTCCCGAGAACCAGCTGTCGCCCGAACGACTCGCTTCCGCCATAGATCGTGCGATTTTTGCTCGCCCGGGAACGATTGCGATTGACACCGGGGGCGCTCGACGAAGTGCTAGGCTGATAGCAGACATGATCCGATCTCCCGACCGAGTATTTGGCGTCGCTCGGGACTATCGATATGATCCGCCCATAACCGGGTAATTGCCGGGTCGATGATGGTGAAGTGGCCGGATCTAATGGCCGAGTTTGATCGTTGGGAGGAGGCCGGGAAGGTCGCGACGCTATGGTGGCGCGACGACGACGCGGTGGCACCGACCGCACAACTCGACCGCCTGCTGCGGATCGCATCGGGAGTGCCGGTCTCACTCGCGGTGATCCCTGCTGATGCTGAACAGGAGCTTGCTCAGTGGCTCGCCCACTACCTGCGATCAGCGCCAAAGGCGTCTGTTGCGGTTCTCCAGCATGGTTGGCGGCATTTGAACCACTCGGGCGCCGGGGAAAAAAGCGAATTCCCAGCGGAACGCCCAAGATCAGAAATGGTCTGCGAGCTGACCGCCGGCCGCGCGCGCCTAAGTGATTTGTTCGGAACCCGAGCGCAACCAGTCCTGGTACCACCGTGGAATCGGTTCGATAACTCGCTTTTGGATTTGCTCGCTCGTTGCGGCCTCACTGGGATTTCACGGGCGCGAACGCGAAGCGCCCCCGCGCGGGGACCGGGCGTCATCGAGGTGAATATCCATGTCGACCTCGTTGCGTGGAAAGGAAGTCGCGGGTTTGTTGGGGAAGATGCGGCGTTGGGTGGTCTGGTGAAACACCTGCGGTGGCGCCGCCTCCGCGCCGTGTGCGCGGACGAGCCGACGGGAATTCTGACCCACCATCTAGTCCAGGATGCGGCGACGGACGCGTTTCTTGATCGGCTGATCGCGGAAAGCGTTGCCCATCCCGCGGTGCTCTGGCTCGATGCAAGCGAAATCTTCACTCCTGATATGCTTGATCTGGAATGACCCGCCACGCGTATCCACCTTCGGCTCTTTTCGGCGATTATCTTCGGGCCGCAGCCGGTTTCTTTCCGACAATTGCGGTACTCGCGATCGAGCCGGTCGGAATCGTCGGCACGACAATGCTGGGTGGGTTTGCAGCCCTTTTTGCGGTATTTGGAATCCGGACCGCGCTGCGCCATTGCATGTTCATCGAAGTGACCGAGGCGGCTTTGCAATCTTCGGGTCTGCTGCAGGCCTCGATCTCTTGGAGCAAACTCGACCGAATGAAACTATCCTATTATTCCACCCGCCGGGATGGGCGCGGCGGGTGGATGCAGCTCAAGCTCGGCGCCGGCTGGTCGACCCTGCGAGTCGACAGCCGGGTTGACGGGTTTTCCGAGTTGGTGATCGCCTCGGCCAAAGCTGCCGAGATGCGTGGCATATCGTTGGATCCGGCCACATCGGGCAATCTGCAGGCTCTCGGCATCGAACTGCGGGCCACAGAACCGCGATTTGGGGACGCGGCCGGAGCAGCTATATGACCGATCTCCTCGAGGTTCGCGATCTCCACGTCCGGTTCGCCGCACCCGGCGGCTTTATCCGCGCGGTTACGGGCGTTTCGTTGCGTGTGCGTCCACAATCAATCGTGGCTCTGGTCGGCGAATCGGGGTCCGGAAAGTCGGTCGTCAGCCAAACAATCCTCCGGATTCTCCCGCGCAGCGGTGTCATCACTCGCGGCCAGGTCTTGTTCGCCGACCCCCGGCTCGACGGCCAGGTTGTCGACATCGCGAAGTTGCCGAGTGACAGCGCGGAAATGCGGGCAATCCGCGGCGGCAGAATCTCGATCATCTTTCAGGAGCCGATAACGTCACTGTCGCCTCTGCATACTGTGGGCAATCAGGTTGGAGAGGCACTGCGACTCCATCGCTCGGTAACAGGCGCACAAGCGGCCGAGTTGACTGAGGAGATGTTGCGCCTCGTCGGCTTTCCCGACCCCAAGCGCGCCTCCCGCAGCTACCCTTTCGAGCTGTCTGGCGGATTGCGCCAGCGTGCGATGATTGCGATGGCGCTGGTCTGCCGTCCCGCGCTCCTGATTGCGGACGAGCCGACGACCGCGCTCGACGTGACGATCCAGGCTCAGATTCTAAGGTTGATGATCGACCTGCGGCACGAACTCGGCATGGCGGTGCTGCTGATCACCCACGACCTCGGTGTCGTCGCCAATGTTGCCGAGGAAATAGTTGTCATGTACCGCGGCGAGGTGATGGAGAGCGGAACTCTCGAAGACATCTTCCGCCGGGCGGAACATCCATACTTGAAGGCCCTACTTCGCGCGGTGCCGCGCTTCGATATGAAGCCCGGCGAGCGCCTGGTCCCGATACGCGAGATAGCACCCGGAGACGCTCCGCATTTGATGGCGGAGAAGAGGAAATGGCCGGCCGATGCGGTCGCTCCGCTGCTCGAATGTGTTGATGTGAGAAAGACCTACACGATCCGCAAAAGCGGGTTGTTCGGCAGCGCCAAATCGGGGCCGCGCGTGGTCGCGGTCGACGCGATCAGCCTCAAGATCGAACGTGGAGAGTGCCTTGGATTGGTAGGAGAGAGCGGTTGCGGCAAGACGACCCTCAGCAAGGTTCTGTTGCGCGCCGTCAATCCGGATTCCGGCTCGATCGTTTTTAACGATCACGGGCGGTTGATCGATGTCCTCTCGCTCGAAGGCGAGGATTTGAAGAAGTTTCGTCGACAAGTGCAGTTTGTGTTTCAGGATCCGTTCGGATCTCTAAACCCGCGGATGACGGTCTACGACATAATCGAAGAACCCCTGATCATCCACGGCATCGGCGATCAGCGCTCGCGTCGCGAAATGGTGCACGAACTCGTGACGCTAGTCGGACTGGATTTACGGCACGTCAAGCGTTATCCGCACAGCTTTTCCGGAGGCCAGCGGCAACGCATCGGCATTGCCCGCGCTCTGGCGCTGCGGCCCGGCCTTGTTATCTGCGACGAGCCAACCTCGGCTCTCGACGTTTCGATTCAGGCACAGATCCTCAATCTGTTGATGGATCTGAAGCAAAAATTAGCCCTAACCTACCTTTTCATTTCACATAATCTTGCCGTCGTCGACTACATCGCCGACCGCATCGCAGTGATGTGCGCCGGGCGTATAGTCGAAATCGCCGACCGTGCCATGCTGTTTCGCAACCCGATTCATCCTTACACCCAGGCCCTTCTTGCCGCTGTGCCGAAGCCGGACCCGGCGCAACGGTTGGATTTCAATCAGCTGCTCGCCGACAAGGCATCGGATCCGGCGGCTTGGCCGGAGCCGTTTCGTCGCGATCCCGTGAACCCGCCGCACCTGATTGAGATAGCCGAGGGTCATTGCGTCGAGGCGAGTGCGCCTCCGATCGTGTTGCCCGGTCGGGCAGCCAGCCGCGTCCGGGCGTAAATCCACCGGCGCGGATGACCGAGACCCGTCCCAACCGCCGCGAGGCGATGCGACTGGGAATTGCGGCGGCTGTCGCGCTTGCCGTGCCGAACGAAGCACCAGCCGAATTGCGGGAAACGCCAGCTCTTAAGAACGATATAGGAACTGGAAACCTCCCCAAGGTGGAGGAGCGGGTGCCGGAGGAGCCGGCTGTGGCAGAGCTGGAGACTATCGGCACCTCGGGGGGCGAGTTGCGGATGCTCATGGGTGGCCCCAAGGACACCCGGATGATGGTGGTGTACGGCTACGCGAGGCTGGTCGGGTACACTCCCTCGCTCAAATTTGCGCCGGATATCCTCAAGTCGATCGAAATCGAAGACAATCGTATCTTTACTCTCCACCTACGCAAAGGGCATAAATGGTCGGATGGACAACCGTTCACCACGGAAGATTTCCGGTATTGGTTTGAGGATGTCGCGCAGAATAAACACTTGTCGCCATCGGGATTACCAATATCGATGCTGCCGCAAGGTGAGCGACCTCAATTCGAGGTGTTGAGCACAACGGCGGTTCGCTACAGCTGGGCACGACCGAACCCGCTTTTTTTGCCGGATCTGGCGGGGCCGAGCCCACTCTACATCTATCGGCCATCTCATTATCTTAAGCAATTCCATCAAAAATATGCCGATAGCGCGGTACTCGATGCCCTGGTAAAGAATGCGAACCAGCGGAATTGGGCAGCGTATCACAATAAATTAGACACGATGTATAGGGACGATAACCCGGATTTGCCGTCTCTGGAGCCTTGGATACTAAAGACGCGGCCTCCTGCTGACCGTCTCATATTCGAGAGGAACCCGTATTATTACCGGATCGACAGGGAAGGGAATCAACTCCCGTACATCGATCGAGTAATCCTATCGATAGCCGATAGCAAGATCATCCCGGCCAAAACCGGTGCCGGGGAGAGCGATCTCCAAGCGCGCTATCTGCGTTTTGACAACTATACTTTTTTAAAAGCGAGTGAAGAGCGCAACCACTACAAGGTACGGCTTTGGCGAACCGGTCCCGGCAGCCAGCTCGCGCTTTATCCGAACGTAAATGTCAATGACGAGATCTGGCGTGGTCTCGTGCGAGATTTGCGTTTCCGACGCGCCTTGTCGCTCGCCGTCGATCGTCACGAGATCAACCAGGTTATCTATTTCGGGCTGGCCATAGAAGGGCAGAACACCCTGCTGCCGCAGAGTCCGCTCTATGATGCCCGGTATCGTTCGGCTTGGGCACGGTTCGACCCGCGTGAGGCCAACCGCCTCCTCGACCTGGTCGGGCTCGTCAAGGGGCGCGACGGCATGCGGCAGCTTCCGGACGGAAGGCCAGTAGAGATTATCGTAGAGAATTCGGGAGAATCGACCGAGCAATCGGACGTGCTCGAGCTGATTCGTGATTCCTGGCGTCGCATCGGGATCAAGCTGTTCGCCAAACCGTCGCAGTTGACCCTGTTCAGGCGGCGAGTCTTTTCTGGCGAGACGTTGATGTCGATCGATAAGGGGATCGAGAACGGCTTGGCAACCCCCGCCATGTCGCCTTGGGAATTCGCCCCGACTACTCAGCAGCAACTCGAATGGCCCAAATGGGGTCAATATTATGAGACGAAAGGCATGGCCGGCGAACCTCCAGCTCTACCTTCCGCCGTCCGGCTGCTCGAACTCTACGAAGAGTGGCTTGCCGCAGGGTCAGATGAAGAGCACACGCGCATTTGGCGGGACGTGCTTCAGATCTGGGCTGACGAGGTGTTCTCGATCGGAACCGTCGCTGGCGTGCTGCAACCCATAGTAGTCAGCGAAAAACTTCGAAATGTCCCGGAGCAGGGGATCTATAATTGGGATCCGGGAGCCTATTTTGGCATTTACAAACCGGACGGGTTCTGGTTCGACCTGTCCGAGACGTCGGCGAAATCGGCGTCTGCGACTATCTCGCCATCAATGCCTCGATAGGAAGCCAGGCGAGATGCTCAGCTACATTGTGCACCGCATTCTGATCATGATCCCGACACTGATAGCGATCAGTATCGTAATCTTCACGATAATCAACCTGCCGCCAGGGGATTATTTTTCTACCTACATCGCCGAACTGCAAAGCTCGGGCGAGGCGGCCGACCTCAACAAAATCAATTTCTTGAAAGCACAGTACGGTTTCGATCGCCCGCTTTGGGAGCAGTATATATTCTGGGCCGGCGGTCTCCTCCATGGCGACATGGGATA
>WNFJ01283346.1_pt1 | contig 18472 bp, 17 predicted proteins | sample 5400461 | NCBI WGS metagenome assembly WNFJ01 (sample SAMN13153349, study PRJNA577476) | soil metagenome | isolation source: 115 cm saprolite on Douglas fir-dominated hillslope | place: USA:California | collected 2013-09-17
CGCCCTCGGCGCGGGCTGACACTCCACGCGGCCACGCCCGAATCGCCACGGGCCGTCACATTCGCCGTCTCCGCGCGGCTGCCGCGCGGTCCCCCATCCGAACCGCACAGATTACCGTGACATGTCGCGCCTGCCGGGGGAATGGCCGCCTGGTACGGGAGAGCCAAAGGATTGGACATGACCGTTTAACCGTCCGCATTTGAATCATCGGATTCGTTTATGACACGTGACGGTACGGTTACGCGGTGGAGGGTGTCTGTGTCACTCTGACGGGCACGATGCGGTAAGTGCCCCGTCAGTATTCGAGGCCGATGCGGTCGGCGAGTTCGCGGACATCGGCGGTGAGGGTCCTGCGCTTGGTGATGATCGTGTGCAGCAGGTCCTTGGCGGCACGCTGGTTCACCAGCCAGACGGGCGCATCGTTGGATAGCTGCCGCAGGACGTCGAAGCCTTCCGGGTAGCGCTTGAGGTCAAGGTGTGCCGCAGCGACGTCGAGCAGGTGCCGGTTGCGGTTGTCGGACGTCGGGCGCAGGCCGGGAGGGACGGCCTCGGCGAGGCGGAGGGCAATGTCGGGCCGGCCGTCGATGACGGCGTTTTCAACTCGTTTCATCGCCACGGTGGCCGGGCCGAATGTGGTCCAGTAGGCGTGGTAGCTTCCGCGCTCGCGGCCGACGACGACTGCTGCGGCCTGGGCCAGGCGCATCATCTCGGCGGCCTGGTCCGGGCGGTTGTCGCGGATGGCTGCCGCAGAGGCGCGCAGCAGGAGCCATCCCCAGGTGGACAGGTGAGGCACGGTGGCGGCGGAGAGTCTGGGCTCGATGCGGTCGGCCCATTCGATGGCCATCGTGCGTACCTGCTCGAATTGCGCCTCCAGCAGCATGAGCCAGCACAACGTGATAACGGCGGATGCGGCGTCCAGGATGCTGCCGGATCGCTCAGCGTCGGACAGGGAGCGATCCAGGGCCATCCGGGCGCTGTCACGCTGGCGGGTCTGAACCATCAGCGATCCTGTGAGTTGCAGCACACGGGACCTCAGCAGGGGGGACGCGCCTTGGGCGTCGCGGATCAGGCCGGGCAGCACGCGGGACAGATCGTCATAGCGGTTGTCGTGGTAGAGCTTCACGGCGGCGGCGAGTGCGTCAGCTAGGCCGTGCTCGGTTCCTGGCTCAAGGGCATCGCTGTCCGCAGGCGCGGCAAGTGCGTGGCCTACGGGTGCCCACATGGCGTCATCGGCAGCGTCCGGCGGTTCGGGATTGTCGCCGAGCAGGACCATGGTCGGCACGTCCAAGGCCACGGCCAGGCTGCGGAGCGTTGCTGTCCGGGCCGTGGACCGTTCCCCCTGCTCCAGCTTGCGGATCAGGGACAGGGAGACATCCGACTCTTGCGCTAGTTGGCGCTGGCTCAGCGCGCGCCGTTTGCGTACCGACTGGAGCCGTTCACCGATGGTGGCCATCGTCACGTCGTCGCCGTGCTCCCGATCGTTGTCCTTGACCTCTGATTTTACGGTCCCTCAGAGCCCGCGCATCGGCTTCTATCAATGGCGCGTCGAAATGCTGGTCGGACTGCTGCGCTCCACAGGGTTTCTCCGTCTTACTGAACATCTGGGGTGCAGTAGTCAGTGGTACGACGAGACCGCTGTGACGGGCACCACGATCTGATCGTGAGTAGTGTGATCCGTTAGGAGCAACCACGCTGTGCCATCCTCGTCCGCGTACTGACTTACGTAGGAACCCTCGAACGGCTGGTCGCGGTACCTGCCTTCGATGACGTGCCCTTTGACTAGGCTAGAGAGCATGCGTTGCGTCTTGTCGTCGTAGGTCGCATAGTCACGTTTGCGGGGGCGGCCGTGGCGGTCGAGTATTCGATACAAGCGTGACGGCGGCATCGCTGCGGCGATGCCGATCTTGCGGCGATCAGCGGCAGGGCCTGAAGCGTCAGCCTTGCTGATAGCAAGCTCTCGAAACGCGTCAAGATGACTGATCACCTGGGTCGTCTGGGCGATCACGGTTAGGAGTGTCTCGAAGTCCTCTGCTTGTGGCGGCGCCGGTCCGTTCGTGGGAGATCCGCACGTAAATGGCGGCGCATACGGGGTGCTGGCGGGGTGCCCGGTGGGGGTGGCTACCTGCTTTTCGGTGACCTGCATGGTACATAATTTTAGTCGTGCTATAGCAACACCAACGGGCCATCGGTGCTGCAGTGGGACGACCGACCGGCGATGGGCCGTCGGAAAGGACGCGTCAGCGGTGGGTTGGCGCTACGGGCAGGTCGTAGTAGCGGCGGACGCTGGAGCCGAGCCGGTAGATGTCCGCACCGTAGACGTGGATCGAGATCGCGGTCTGTGCGTGGGTGTTGTGGACGCGATGTATGTCGCCGGGCGGCGCGAACCCGCTCACCGATCCCGCCACGTTGTCCCTGACGGTGGTCCGCACCAGGCGCCCGCCGGCCCGGCCGCCTTCGAGCTCGAACAGTTCCTCGTGCTCGGTACCCGCCACCACGCCGACCACGCACCAGGTCACGTGGTCGTGCACGGCGGTGGCCTGGCCGGGCCGCCACACCACGGCGACGACGGAAAAGCTCCCGTCGTCCTCGGCGTGCAGGATGTGCTGGATGTAGCCGTCCGGATCGCCGGCCCGCTCGGCCGCGGTCAGCACGTCGGGCGACGGCAGGTGGCGGGCGAGTTCGGCGGCCACGAGCGCAGCCGTCCTGTCCCAGTCCGCGCGGATGCGGGTCGCGGTCCGGATGCCGGCCAGCAGCGCGGCCGGACACCGGGTGCTGAGCTGGTTCGTCGCCGTACCGGCCATACCGCGCCTCCTGCCATGGCTGGATTGCGGCCCCGCGCCGCATGTCTCCAGACTGCGCAGTCACAAGCCGATAGGTCAAATTCCAGTAATCTTCACAACCCATAGACCCAATCGATGGATAGGTGGCGCCCTGGCCACGCCCGGCCGCGCATGACGGCGCCTGATCGGGCCGCGAGGGCGGGCGCCCGCGGCCCCCGGCCGCTCAGCCCGGGGCCGCGCGGCCCAAGGCCGCTCGCCCGGCGTTACGGTGGAGTCATGGACGACACGCAGATCATGCGCCAAATCGACGAGCTTGTCAGCGAGGAACACGACCTGCGCGGCAAGGTGGCCCGCGGCGAGCTATCCACGCAGCAGGAGCACGACCGGCTGCGCAAGGTCGAAGAGGCCCTCGACCAGTGCTGGGATCTGCTGCGGCAGCGCCGCGCGCGCCGTGAGTACGGCGAAAATCCCGACGCCGCCGAGCCGCGGCCGGCGCCGGAGGTCGAGAGCTACATGCAGTAGCGCGTCATTCAGCCCGCGCTTGGCAGTGGAATCTGACGGAAGAAGCCCTGCCGCAGGCCCTGCAGATTCGACAGGTCCACGATGCTGACCGCCGTCGCGGTACCCCCGCTCACCGTCGCGGTCACGGCGGCCTGGTCGCCTGCCTTGATCGACCCGATGCCATCGCGTTTCGCACCGACGATCGTCGAACTCGTCACGACATAGCTCCGCGTGAAGCCGTCCGAACTCTTGATCGTGATGGCGCTGCCGCTGACCGCAGTGACCTGGCCGCGCTGCACGTCGACCGTCTCGTACCCGCCGCCCTGCTTGGGCACGACGAACTCGCCGTGCACGGCGCGGAGCGGGCCCGCGCCGAAGGCGAAGGAAGGCCCGCCAAGACCGCCGAACGCGAACCCGCGACCGCCAAGACCGGGCGGCAGCAGGCGGTGCGGGGGCGACGCCGTCGGCGCGGGCGACGAGACAGCGGGAGATGAGGCGGACGGTGACGGGCTGGAGGAACCCGTGACCGCCGCCGCGACACCCGCGCCCACGCCGACGACGAGAGCGACCACACCGGTGATGACAAGCGGCCGCCCGATGCGCCGCCGCGGCGGCCCCGCAGCCGGCGGCTCGGGCGGACCGAGCGGATCTGGCGGACCCAACGGCCCCGGCGGAAATGGCGGACCTGGCGGATGTGGCGGCGGCGAGTGTGGGGGCAGATCAGTCATGAGGCGGTCCGCTTCCTTTCCAGAACCCTTCCAGAAATCCAGACGGCAGCTCGCGCGAGCCCGATGTCTGTAGCGGCGAGGTTACCGGCGGTACCTGGAGATTTCCTGAAATCACTCTGCCGGTCCGCTGCGTGACTTTCGCGGCATGGTTCCCATCCCCGGGCGTGTGGGATCATCGCCGCAGCGGTACCCCGCCGGTCAGCGCGCAACGCCAGGGAGCGGCCATGACTGCGACGACGAACAACGCGAAGGTCCCGGGTCTGCGGCGGAACGCGATCGGCCTGCGGGAGGTGCTGTTCCAGAGCATCACCGACATGGCGCCGGGCGCGGCGATCGCGGCGTCCATACCCGCGGGCGCCGCGTTCGCCGGCGGATCGCTTCCCCTTTCGGTCGTCCTCGCCCTCGTCGCCTGCCTGTTCTGCGCGTCGTGCGTCGGCGTCCTGGCCCGCCAGATGCCCTCATCGGGCTCGCTCGCCACCTACGCGGCCCGCGGCCTGCACCCGTCGGTGGGCTTCCTGGTGGCCTGGGGCTACGTGCTCGTCGGGGCGCTGATCCCACCGCTCGTGCTGCTGCAACTGGGCTTCACGACGGCCTCCACGATCAACGCGGAGGTTTCCGGCTACCCGGCCAACCTGTGGTGGCCGTGGTCGATCCTCGGCGCGCTGATCGTGCTCGCCGCGGGCTACTACGGGATCCGCACCTCCGCCCGCCTCGGCACCGTGCTCGGCGTGTTCGAGATCGGCGTCTTCCTCGTGCTCGGCGTGTTCCTGGTGGTCCACGCGGGCAGCCACAACACCCTGTCCGTGTTCACCACGAAGTACACCCCGAGCGGCTTCCACGGGATGTCGGGCGTCATCGCGGGATCGGTCTTCACCATTCTCGCGTTCGGCGGGTTCGAGGGCGCCGCGCCGCTGGCGGAGGAGGCCCGCAATCCGGGGCGCACCGTCCAGCGGGCCGTGCTCGGCGCCACCCTCGGGATCGGCGTCCTGTACCTGTTCACCACCTACGCCGCCGCCGTGGCGTTCGGCCCGGCCAAGTTCGCCGGGTTCACCGGTGCGGGCCCGGCGTCCTGGGAGGGCATGGCCCGCTCCCTCTACGGCATCTTCTGGTTCTTCGTCTTCCTCGCGATCGTCAACTCGACCATCGCGAACGCGAACGCGGGCGTGAACGTGTCCAGCCGCACCGCGTTCGCGATGGGCCGCATCCGCGCGTTCCCGCACTTCCTTGCGCAGGTGCACCACAGGCACCGCTCGCCGGTCAACGCGATCCTGGTCGGCACCGCGGTCACGATCGCCGTGACGCTCGGCCTCGGCCTCGGCTACGGCCCGGAAGTCGCCTTCGCGATGGTGGGCACCGGCATCGTGATCATCCTGGCGGCGATCTACATCGTCGTGGACGCGGCGTGCATCGGGTTCTTCGCGCGGCGCGGACATGGCTGGAATCCGTTCCTGCACCTGGTCGTCCCGGTGCTCGGCATCGCGGCGTTCATCCCGGCGTGGCTGGCCGCGGTGGGCATCCACGCGTTCTCGTTCATCACGCCGCTCACGCCGCCGGTGTCCTACATGGCCCCCGGCGTGGCCGCGTGGATGGTCGCCGGGGCCCTGTACCTCGGCTACCTGTATCTGCGTGACCCGCGGCGGGTGACCGAGGTCGGCCTCGTGCATCTCGACGCCGACATCGGCGAGGCGGTGCCGGCCATGGCCGGCGAGGCGGAGCGCCGCACCGGCGAGGGGGAGTAGCCGTGAGCGATCCACGCGTCATCGCCTTCCGCCCGAAGCCCGAGCAGTACGCGTGGACGTTCGGCGGAGCCGCGCCGGTCGCCCGGGTCCGCCCGCCCGCGGTGCTCGAGGTCTTCACCGAGGACTGCTTCGCCGGGCGGGTGCGCAGCGAGAAGGATCTCGTGTCGCAGGTCTGTGAGTTCCCCTACCTCAACCCGCAGACCGGGCCCTTCTACATCGAAGGCGCCGAGCCCGGCGACACGGTGGCGGTGCACTTCATCTCGATCGAGCCGGCCCGTGACTGGGCGGCGTCCGCGACGGTGCCGCTGTTCGGCGCCCTGACCGCCACCCACCTGACGGCGCTGCTGCACGAGCCGCTGCCCGAGCTCGTCTGGATCTGGGAGCTGGACCGGGCCGCGCGTACCTGCCGGTTTACCGCGCGCCGCGGCGGCTACACGGTGGATCTGCCGATGGAGCCCATGCACGGCACCGTCGGCGTCGCACCGGCCAACCTGGAGGTCCGCAGCGCGCTGGTGCCCGACGCCTTCGGCGGCAACATGGACACGCCGCAGATGCGCGCGGGCGTGACGTGCTACCTCGGGGTCAACGTGGCGGGCGCACTGCTGTCCCTTGGCGACGGGCACGCGCGGCAGGGGGAGGGGGAGACCTGCGGCGTGGCGGTCGAGACGGCCATGGACACAGTGATCGCGGTCGACCTGATCAAAGGCCGCGCCTGCCCCTGGCCACGCCTGGAGTCCGATTCGCACATCATGACGGCCGGCTCGGCGCGGCCGCTCGAGGATGCGTTCCGTATCGCGCAACACGACATCATCGGCTGGCTGACGGCGGACTACGGGCTCGATCCGCTCGACGCCTATCAGCTCGTCACGCAGGCCATCGAGTCGCCGCTCGCGAACGTGTGCGACACCAACTACACGTGTGTGGCACGGCTGCGCAAGCGGTACCTGCCGTCCGCCGACCCGATGGACGGCGCGCACGCCAGGCTCCGCGAGCTCGCGGCCGCATACACGGGCCGGTGACCCCGCCGGCCGTGCCACCCCGCGGCCGCCGTTCAGGCTGTATCGCCCCGGGGGCTCCACCCCACGGGATCCCTCCGGACCAGTGGATGCCCCATCCGCGGCAGTCAGTTAAGGCTCTGCCTGCCCGGGGGGCGACCCCCCGGAACCCCCGCTGCGCCTGTCGGCGCCACCCTGCGCAGCCGTTACGGCTCTGCCTGCCCGGGGGGCGACCCCCCGGAACCCCCCGCTGCGCCTGTCGGCGCCACCCTGCGCAGCCGTTACGGAGCATGATCCAAAACGGCTGCCGCTGTGTGACGCGCTACCTGAGTGGCACGGTGACGTCGCCCTGATTCGCGAGCAACTGGTCCCAGGTGCTGAAGGTCATGCAGAACCGGCCGCCGAGGCCGTAGGAGGCGCCCCAGCTGTTCCAGAACCACACGAGCTGGTTGTCCGCATCGATCTGTTCCGCGACGATTTCGTGCCCGCCCCGGATCGTGGCGCCCGGCGCGATCTGGACCAGACCGGTCGACGGATCCGGCTTGTCGAAGCTCGAGTACCAGCCGATGCCGGTGATCACCGGCCGGAGGACCAGCGCTTCGAGCGCGTGCTGCACGCCGAAGGCGTGCGTGTAGGAGCTGATGAGCCCGCGCTGCACGGCCGCCTTGCAGACCATCAGGCCGCTGCCGCCCGGGTCGTTCGGCGGGTACGGCTTATCCTCCAGTTGCGTCTCGAGCTCGTAGAGGCTGATCGCGTCCTTCTCGTTCAGCACGGTGTCACCGGCAAAGTCGGGCGCGGAGTCGAGTGCGCCGCAAAGCGCGTTCGCGGTGCACGATCCGATCTGCCCCTGGTCCAGCGGCAGGCCCGTGGCCTGGTGGGTGACGCTGACGATATTCGTCGCGCGCTCCGCCGTGAAATCCCGCGAGCGCGGGTCGTGCAGGACGTGCCGGCCGAGACGTTTTCCCTCGACGTGGCGCTCAGGAAGCTGGACTATGCGGACGTCGTTCGAGGCCATGAGGTCCCCCTAAATCGAGCCGATCACAAATGGCGCCCCGTCCCGTACTGGCGCGGCACGCCCGAGCGCGAGCATTTCGTCAGCACGTGCGTGGGCGCCGCCGCGGGCCAGGAAGCACGCGGGCTCCCCCCGGATGAGAGATACCCGTGATGATAATGGTAAGCCGGGCGTATACGGCGGTAGCGGTTTAGATACACCGGTAACACCATCGGGGACCGGCGGGGGTCGGGGCGGCCGGGTCCCTACCAGCTGCACACGGCCTAGAGCCAGTCCATGCGCTTGAAGACGACGTAGAGCACGACACCGGCGGTGAGCATGATGCTCACCGAGCTGATCAGGCCCGATTGCCTGCCGAAACCGGGATAGGGCACGTTCATGCCGTAGAAACCGGTGATGAACGTGGGCACCGCGATGATCGCCGCCCAGCTCGTCACCTTCTTGGTGATGACGTTCATCCGGTTGCCCTGGATGGTCAGGTTCGTCTCCAGGATCGTCGTGACCAGGTCCCGCAGGCTCTCCGTCCATTCGGTGGCGCGCAGCACGTGGTCGTAGACGTCCTGGTAGTAGGGCTGCAGCACATCACTGACGACATGCAGGTCGCGCCGCATCAGCGCGTTGACGACCTCGCGCATGGGCAGCACCACCCGGCGCAGCAGCACCAGGCTCTTCCTGAGCTCGAAGCTGCGCCGCTGCACCTCGCGATCCTGGGGCAGGTCGGCGAACAGCTGGTCCTCGAGGTCCTCGATCTCCTCGTCGAGGGTCTGCACCGTCTCGAAGTGCCCGTCGACGATGTAGTCGAGCAGCCCGTGCAGCAGGTAGCCGACGCCGCTTTTGATCAGGTCAGGGCTGGCGTCCCAGCGGTCGGTGACCGCACCGATGTCGAGCCCGTCGTCCTTGCGCACCGTGATGAGAGCCCGCTCCGTGACGAAGGCGGCGATCTCGCTGGTGGCAAGCTCACCGGTTGTCCTGTCCAGGCGTGCGGCATACGCGGTCAGGAACAGGTGACTTCGGTACCGGTCGAGCTTGGGTCGCTCGCGCTCGTGCACCGCGTCCTCGATGGCGAGTGGGTGCAGGCCGAACTCCTCGCTGAGCACGGCGAGGTCGTCGCGGTCGGGATCGCGCAGATCCAGCCAGATCACGACCGTGTCGTCGGTCAGGTAGTCGCTGATCTGGTCGACGGGAAAGCCCTCGCTGACGAGCGTCCCGTCGCGGTAGAGCCGGGTGCGGGCCTGGCACTTCGTCGGCGTTGCCGTGGCGATCGCCGGCCGGGCCACCGTGTCCGGGTCGTGTCCGCGGAAGGTCCGTGGGGAGTCGCCAGAATCGGGCGGCGCGTCTTCGCCTGCCGCCGGCGCCGGGCCGGGCTGCGGTCGGTTCGCTGGGTTCATCGGTTCTCAGTAGGTCAGGGTGGTCAGCAGGGAACGGGTGCGAACGGCCTCGTCGCCGCGCGCGAACTCCAGCGCGACGAAGTCGGTGACGCTCGCCTTCGCCAGCGCGTTGATCTGTGCGGCCACGGTGCCTTCGTCGCCGACGATGGCGACGTCACCCGGGCCCGCGGCGCCCTCGTGGTCCAGCATCGCCCGGTAGGAAGGCAGCTGCCCGTAGATCGAGAAATCCCTGGCGGCGCGGGCGCGCGCGGTGTCGGGGTCATTGGTGACGCAGACGGGCAGGATGCAGACCACCCGCGGCGGCGGCCGGCCGGCGGCCTGAGCGGCCACGCTGATCGCCGGCGCGATATGGCCAGCGATCGTGGCGGGGCCGGTCATCCACAGCACCGTGCCGTCGGTCCGCTCGCCCGCCAGCCGCAGCATCTGCGGCGCGAGCGCGGCGAGCAGGACGGGTACCCGGCCCGGGTGCGGAACGTTCAGGCTCAGGTGGGCGCGCAAGATCTCGCCGTCGAACGCGGCCGGCTGGCCGTCGAGCAGCGGCATCAGGATGGACAGGTACTCGCGCATGTAACGGGCGGGCCGCTCGAAGCTGTACCCGTACATGTCCTCGATGACGACCCTGTGCGACAGCCCGATGCCGAGCGTCAGGCGCCCGTCGACCGCCGCGGCCACGGTCAGCGCCTGCTGGGCCAGCGCCGCCGGGTGCCGCGGATAGACAGGGACGACGGCGGTGCCGAGCTCGATCCCCGCCACCTGACTGCCGGCCACCGCGAACGCGGTCAGCGCGTCCAGGCCGAAGATGTGCGACATCCACGCGGAGCTGAAGCCGTCATCGGCGGCCCGGCGAAGCTGGTCGCCGAGCAGGGCGAGAGCGCGCGGGCCCGCCGGCTCGGCCAGGGACACACCGATGCGCATGTGCTTTCTCCGTTCGCTCACAGTTCTCGATCTTGGCGCTAGGTGGGCGGGCCCGCAATGGGACGCCTGCATCCGTTGAAGCTAACGGGTGCCGGCCCCACCGAAGCTACGGGCGCCGGCCCCACGCGGAGACCATCGGTGCCGTGGCGAGATCGAGACCACCCGCCGCGACGTTCGCGAGGTGGCGGTCGATGTCCTCGGCGGTGGCGTACCCGCTGGCGATGAGCGCGGTACGGATCTGGTTCACGGTCGCGGTCTCGAGCGCATCGCAGGCCGGCGAGGTCAACGGGAAGAAGGCGTCGGCCGCCACGTCGACCAGGCCAGCGTCACGCAGCAGCCTCGGCAGCTTGCGACCGTAGCTGAGGTCCGCACCACGCTGCGCGAGCAGCGTGCGGAAACCGGTGCGCAGCGCGTTCGCGAGCCGCTGCTCCGGGCCGCACTCGTCCGGGCAGCTGAGCGGCTGCAGGGCGGGATCGGCGTCCTCGAGCAGCAGCCAGCCACCGGGGCGGAGCACGTCGATCATCGATCGCAGGGCCTGACCACGGGCCGTGACGTGGACCAGGACCAGCCTGGCGTGCACGAGGTCGAAGGTACCCGCCGGAGGCGGGTCGCGCCCCACGTCGTGGCGGCGCACCTCGGTCACCGCGCTCGCGGCCGCCCGGGTCCAGGACACGTCGATGTCGGTCGCGAGCACGCGGCCGGCCGGGCCGACCCGCCCGGCCAGCCATCTCGGCACCGACGGCCCGCCCGCGCCCACCTCCCAGCACCGCCATCCCGCACCGATTCCGAGGTCGTCGATGTGCCGGAACGTCGGGGGATCGAAGATCACCGAGAGGGCGTCGAACCTGGTCCCCGCCTCGGCCTGCGCGTTGTCGAGCAGGTAACCGTCCGCACGTGCCATGTACCCGATGATTCCATGTGCGAAGACCGGGTCTGGGGGTATGCCGCGCCGGACACCGCCGCGGATCGCATGGGTCAGGGCACGTGTGATCCGCGGCGCTGATGAGTCGCCGCATGGACCACGACCGGCTGCCCTGCGGCCGCCGTCGAACCTGCGGGTAACATCCACCGCGTGATCGGCAGCTTCTACGTACCGCTCGGCGAAGATCGGTGGCGCGCGACCGTGCATACCGTCGGCCCGTGGGATGCGCGGGCACAGCACGGCGGCCCACCGAGCGCGCTGATGGGCCGGGCGATACAGCTCCGCGCACCGCGTGATGACATGATCGTCGCCCGGTTCACCTGTGAGATCCTCGGCCCCATCCCGGTCGGCGACGTCGAGGTATCGGCCCGGCTCACCCGAGCGGGCCGCAGCGTCGAATTGCTCGAGGCTGTGACCCGGGCCGGCGGCCGTGACGTGGCCAGGGCCACGGCGTGGCGAGTGCTGCGGACAGGCAGCGAGCCGGTGGGATCACCGGCCGGGCAGGCCACCGCACCCGCGCGGCCGGCCAGGCCGGCCAACTCGCCTCCCGGCCCGCTGCCGCCCGGCACGCTGCCTCCCGCCGAGCCGCCACGAGGCTGGGTGGACGGATACATTTCCGCGGTCGAATGGCGGGCGGTCAGCGGTGGTTTCACCGTGCCAGGCCCGGCGAAGGTATGGGCCCGGTTGCGGTATCCGCTCGTGCCCGATGAGGAGACGACCCCGCTGCAGCGCGTGCTCGTCCTGGCCGACAGCGCCAGCGGTGTGTCAGGCGAACTCGATGTCAGCCGGTGGCTGTTCATCAACCCCGAGCTCACCGTGCACCTGCACCGTGACGTGCGCGGTGAGTGGATCTGCCTGGACGCGGCGACGACGATCTCCGCTGACGGGGCCGGCCTGGCCACCTCGGTCCTTTCCGACCTCGACGGGCCGGTCGGGATCAGCGCTCAGGCGCTACTCGTCGCCCCGGCGCGGTAAGCCGTCACCCCGGCGCGGCAGGAGCGTCTTAAGCTGATCACCCAGAAACACGCCAGCCCGAACACGATCAGCTCCTATCGCGACACCTGGCGCCTGCTCCTGTGCTACGCCCAGACGGCCACCGGCACACCGCCGTGGCGGCTGGACCTCGGCCAGCTCGACCACGATCTGATCACCGGCTTCCTGCACCACCTCGAGGTCGAGCGGAACAACTCCGCCAGCACCCGCAACGCCCGGCTCGCCGCGATCCGCTCGCTGTCGGCTACGCCGCGCTGCACGCACCCGAGGACGCCGCGACGATCCAGCGGGTCCTGGCCATCGACGGATGCACCACCACCCGCTCCGACATCAACTGGCTCACCGACGCCGAAGCAGACGCCCTGCTGGCCACCTGTGACCGCACCACCTGGACTGGCCACCGCGACCACGCGATGATCCTCACCGGCCTGCGCACCGGCCTGCGTGTCTCCGAGCTCACCAACCTCACCTGCGCCGACATCCGGCTCGACGCCGGCGCGCCCGTCAGGTGCCCCGGCAAGGGACGGAAGGAACGCTGCACGCCGCTGGACAACCGACCGTGACAGTTGTCGGCCAGCCCGCCGACGTGTTGTTCCCCGCCCGCCATGGCAAGGTGATGTCCCGCGACACCTTCCAAGCCCGCCGCTACGGCATCCCCTCCCTCCCGGCCGGCCGGGGTGCGCAGCCGCCCCGAGATGATCACCAGGCTCAGCGCGGACATCCCCGCGACATCCGCCGCGCCGTCGAAGGCGGCCTCAAAGGCTGGCACCGCCTCCTGCGCTTTCAGGCAGCCATGACCTTCCCCCACCATCGAAGCCGCCGCCGCCCACCTCGGCGCCCACCAGTCCGCCCTCGTCCATCAGTTCAAGCGGCTCGAGCGCGACATCGGCGCCAGGCTCTATTACCGGTCGACTCCACGCCAGCCCATGCGCCCCACCCGCCACGGCACCGCTCTCCTGCAAGCCCTCTCCCGGCCAGGCATCCAGGCCCTCGCAGCCGCACAAGCCTCAGGCCAGCAGCCATCCGGCCATCCTGGTGGCCAACGGCAGCCACGCCGCCCCGCAGCTAGCCGGACCCAGTTCCCCGCGATGACCGGCCAGCTGCTCGCCCGGTACCAGGCGGTCACCGCCGCAGCCGGGGTCCCGACCGCCGCCGCGGACATGACCGTTGTCTTCGACGCCGGGCAGAACTCCGGGGACAACTTTGCCCATCTCGCCGGCACCGGCCTGCACTACATCAGGTCGGTGCCCGCCAGCGACTGCCCGGACCTGACCACCCTGCCCGCCAGCGTCCGGTCAGTGGCGGACCAGGACCGGTTCGGCGGACCTACGGCGCCGCCCGGCGGGCGATCCTGACCCACTCCCCGGAACTGCACCGGTCCCAGGCCCGCGGGTTCGACGGCACCACCTTGGCCAAGGCCAGCAAGAAACTCGATGAGCTGGCCGCCACCCTGGCCCGCGGCAGGACCCGCCGCCCCCGCGCCAAGGCCGAGGCCGAGATCGAGGCCATCACCCGCAAGCCCTGGGTCCGCCGCGTCATCACCTGGCAGCTGACCGGCGACCAGCCCAAAGACCTGCGCCTATCCTGGAGCGCCGACCCAGCCGCCCGCGCCGCGCTGGAAGAGGAAATCTTCGGCAAGCACGTCCTGATCACCAGCCACGACGACTGGCCGGTCCCTGACGTCATCGCCGGCTACCGGTCCCAGTCCGAAGCCGAGTTCTCCTTCCGCCAGATGAAAGACCCGCACGCCGTGCGCTGTGTGCCGCACACTAGGCTGGAGCCCACAAATCTGCCACGGGCCGCGCGGAAACCGACCGTTCGATCACGCGGAAGCGCTGCGCTGATCGTCGGTGCACTTGAGCCACCGCCCGAGCGCCCGCAGCGCATACGTGTGCGCGATCAGGTCATCGCTGTAGTACATGGTCGGGTAGTAGAGGCCCACCGCACTCGGCCGCCAGGTACCGTCACCGTCCTGGTTCTCCGTGAGCCATTCCACCGCGCGCGTGATCTCATCGTCCCAGGCCGGTTGACCGGCTCTGAGCAGTGAGTAGAGCGCCCACGACGTTTCTTCGACAGTCCCGCCATCAGGCGGGCCCTCCGCCACCGTTGCAGGCCACCCCCCGTCTGTTCGCTGGTTGGCAAGCAGCCAACGGCGCGCCCGTTCCGCCACCGGGTCCGTCTCCCGGCGTATGTCGGCGTATGCCTCGAGCACCTTGGCCGTGCCGTGTGTCGAGTCCCGGAACCACAAGGAGGAGAATGCTCCATCCGATCCCTGCGCCGAACGGAAGTAACGCAGGGCACGAACCAGCGCCGAACCCCTGCCGTCGTACACCGAAGGCCGTCGCAGAGCCATCACGACATGAGCAGTAACACCAGGGCATGGCCCGTCGAACAGTTGCGACGCGCCACGGATCCACTCTGACCAAGATCCGTTTCTGTTCTGCTGGCGCAGCAGCCAGCGCACGCCCAGTTGGATTGAGGGATCCTTCTTCGTTACGCCAAGTTCGGAAAGCACGGCCAAGACAACAGCCGTGTCCTCGGATTCGGGCCAGCCCGAAGGGACTGCCCACGACCAGCCGCCGGCGGGCTGGCCGAGCGGATCGAATGGCTTGCGCCACTGTGTCGACAAGAGCCAGTCGCGCGTCGGCGCGAGCCGCGGCTCGGCGGCGACATCGCAGAATTCGGCCAGCGCCAGGATTGCGTAGGCGGTGACGGCGATCTCCAGGTCACGGTCCGTCGCCCAGGATCCGTCCGGACGCCGCGTCCCAAGCAGATAATTCACGCAGCCCCGTTGGATGTCGTCGCCAACACCGGGTCCTGCCATTTCCAGACCCATGAAAACGAAGCCTGCCATCAGCTGACATTCCTCGATGCCGCCGTTCGGGCCCTGCAGAGCCCGCAACCAGGCCATTCCCTTCGGCTCCGCCAAGCGGCGCAACGCTAGCCGGGGAGGACTCCAGTGCAGCGCGCGGGTCTGCCACGCGCCAAGCGCGACGACACCGGGCAGCGCGATTGATGCCCTGTTTCGTATCTGCGCGGGGAGCAGCATCGCCTCAATCGGCTGACGGGGCACCTTGTCGATTTCCCTGAGGCCGACGAGCACCCACAGGATAGCCACTAGCTCCCGCCAGGTGCGGACGTCACCCACAATCGCGGATTCGCCGCCGTTCGCCGTTATGTAATCCGCCGCCCTGGCCAGGCACGACCTGGACCCTTCGGGATCGAGCGAGCTGAGCGCCGCGACCGCGAAACCGGTGGCGGCTGTGTCACTCGGCGGATCGGCGTCCGCCTGGCCCCATCCGCCGTCCTCGCGCTGATGGTCCCGCAGCCACCGCAGCCCTTCCTCAATATGACAGCGGTAGCGGTCAGGATCGGCGCGGGAAAGGACCACAAGCGCCATTGACGTCGGTACTGCCGAAGACGACAGGCGGTCCGTCCACGCGCCGTCGCCGCGCTGCCGCTTGTACAGATATTCGATGCCCCCCGCCGCTGCCTCGCTTACTCGTTTGCGAAGGTGATCACGATTCACGGCTGACTCCTCGGTGCAGGCCTCTCCGTGGAGCGGCGGTTGGTAACCGGCGAGGATGCCGGTGACTGCTCACCGGGTCTTTGGTCAGCGCGCCCGCGACCCGGTTCGTAACGCCCGCGCATCATGCGGGCCGATGCGAACAGGGTCACCGCTACGGACGAAACAGCCAGGACCACGGCGAGCATGACGCGGCCTGCGGCCGCTATGAAACCGCACGCCAGCACCAGCCGGTCGATCACAAGGAACTCGTGGGACCGCAGGGCAAGCAGGCGCGGGATTGGCCGTCGTGCACGGACCAGCATGATGACAGTGACGCTGCCGAGTGCCGCGGCGATAAAGAGGAAGGGACCGAACGCGGCGAAGTCGAACCCCGGGATCACTTCGACGGGGTAGCCAGCCGCGAGGGCCAGCCATGCGACATCGAAAGCGATCAGCAGGCGCAGCGCAGCGGTATCCCCGTGGCGCACCGGGAACGTCCGGTAACCGCCCGCGCGGTCTCCATCTCTGTCGCAGATCGCGCCAACGACGTTCGACCCTGAATCGTGCAGCCAGAACACGAGGGCAAGGGGCAGCAGCTTCACCGGGGGCAGCGGCGCCGCTGACATGGTGCCGAGAATGAAGGCCATCGCAGTCACGCCGCCGCGAACGAGATTGCCCCACACGCCGCGGGTCTTGAGGAACCTGCTGTATGAGACGCCCAGCACGAGAGTGATTACCACGACTGCGAGGTTGCGCGGGTTGAGCAGCATGGCGACGACCGCGCCGAGCACAATGTTGATCACCATGCCGGCCAGCGCGGCATTCGCGCTCATCCGCCCGGACGGGATCGGCCGGTGCGGCTTGGCCACGGCGTCGAGGTTCCGGTCGAAGTAGTCGCCACCGTACATCGCCGCAAGCCAGCCCAAGGTCGGTGCTAACCAGGCGCCAAACAAACGTAATGGCCCAATGTGACCGGAGGTGAGCAGGGCGCCCGCGAGGCTTACTAAGCCCGCATAGGTGAGCAGGTCCGGGCGGCCGGCCTCGATGTAGGTCATCAGCCGAAGCTGGACCCCGACCTGGCGCCAGCGACGCACTGCTAACATTGGCCAGTCGCGGCCCGTGCCTGGATCACTTCTCACAGACCGTCATCCTCCCGCAGCTTCGCGGGGTCCATTGCTTATCAGCATTCTGCGCCCCGTTCCCTTACTGGTACCGGATTATCCAGCTGTCCAAAGGCCCGTGAAAGTCGTCCTGATCTCAGCCGATTCAAGGCCACTAGTCTATAGGTCTATGTAATTTTGGTCAGCACTTCTAGCCGGGCTGCCTTGGCAGTTAGCATTGATCTGCTGCTAGGAGATGCGGTGCGTGTGCCCGTACGGCAGCAAGTACCCGGGCCTTCGTGGGATTGACCAGCGTTGCGTCGCCGACAGCCACGGTCGGGACAACTTCGTCGCCACCCGTGATATCACGGACCCGTTCCGCGGCCGCCGCATCCTTCCAAATATTGACCTCGCGCACTGACAAGCGGACTCGGCGCAACTGCCAGCGCAGGCGCGTGCAGTAAGGGCACCAAGGCCGCCAGTAGAGCGTCACCGCAGTAATTGGCGCCTGGCCGTGCGGGCTTTCCTGAGGATGGTCGTTGTGCACAGCGTCCCCTTCACAGTCGATGCGATCCTGGGCGGTCCATCAAGATTGATCGCGCCATGTCACGTCGTGACGCTCGCACACAGGGCGGGCAGCGCGATGGATGCGAGCACAGCCACGTCGTGAACAGCATGTCCGGTCATTCCTCCTGCTACAGGCCTATGCCCGCGACGCCGTGCCAAGAACATGAGGGGTGAAAGGCAGCGTCAGGCGGGTGCTGGGAAAGCGCATCTGGTCGAGCCGCGAAATCACGAAGCCAGCATTGGCGATCGCCGCCACCGTATCCCGGCTGAGGTGGCATCCGCCGCATAGGGACGGCCAAACGGTGGCGTCGAGAAACCGCTGAACCTGGCCGAGCACGCGAGTCCCGGCGGTGACATGCTCGAAGAAGCGCAACTGGCCTCCGGGCCGCACGACTCTGCGGATCTCATTCAGTGCGGCATGGGAATCGTCCACGGAGCACAGCACGAGGCAGGCGACGACGGCGTCGAAGGCAGCATCATCGGCCGGCAGTCGCTCGGCGATGCCATCAACCACCTTTATCGGGACGGGCGCAATGTCGGCGGCCCGCGAGGCGATCTCGCGCAGCCGGGGCTCCGGCTCTACGGCGAGTACTCGCGTGACCTGGCGGGAGTAATGGCCGAAGTTCAGGCCGCTGCCGGCCCCGACCTCCAGCACATCACCCGCCAGGCCGACCAGAAGCTTCCTGCGTTGATCCGCCAACCCACCCCTATCCATCATCGGCCCGACACACGCGTAGAAACGGGCGAAGAAGGGGTGGCTGGTACGCACGTCTGGCATTCGTTCTCCCTTAATTCGCGTGCGACCGCGGGCCTGTCCCCAGAATCGGCGGTGAGCGTGCGGACTGCCTGATCGAGATCGCTACGTTGTGTCGTGAGCCCATGGAACTCAATTCCCGCGCAGAACCAGCAATATGCGGCCCGCGAAACCGTCTTGGCCCAACACTGGACCGGCAGTTTCTCACCGGGGCGCGGTATCTGCACTGCGCACCCGTCGGAATGTGATTGGGAGCGCCTCGATGGCGTGGACAGCATTAGGCAGGTAACTTGGCGGATCAGCTGCCAGCGCAGGATCGACAAGGCGACGGCATAGGGTTCCTAGCGCAATCTGCGCCTCGACGCGGGCAAGCCTGGCGCCCAAGCAGGCGTGGGCGCCGACTCCGAACCCCAAGTGATCGTTACCCTCCCGCCTCATATCGAACCGGTCCGGATCGATGAAATGGTCAGGGTCGCGGTTTGCCGCGCCGATCCAGGCCAGGACCATGAGGCCGCGGTTTACGGGAATACCGTTTACCTCTATATCGTCCACCGCGACTCGCCGGGTGAA
>WNFJ01226450.1_pt1 | contig 18467 bp, 17 predicted proteins | sample 5400461 | NCBI WGS metagenome assembly WNFJ01 (sample SAMN13153349, study PRJNA577476) | soil metagenome | isolation source: 115 cm saprolite on Douglas fir-dominated hillslope | place: USA:California | collected 2013-09-17
AATCAACTGTTTGTACATCGCCCTTTTCCCTCCGTCATGGTCGCATCGACACGATTTCCTCGCGCAATTCGGTCGTGATCTCTTTGCGATCACCGGCTCGGATTTTCGGAAGGGAAAACGAGCATTTCGAGCGGATTTCGCGTTTGGAAAAGAGATTCAGAAGATGAGGCAGCAGTGTCATGTCCCCCCAGTAGCAGACCTCGTCGGCAACCGAACCATCATCGAGCGCATGTTCGATCGCCGCGGCGGCGACCGGACAGCGAAGCTGCACGGCTGATTCCAACAAGGACGACTTGAAAGGCAACACCGTCGAGCCGTCGGAACTTGTCCCCTCAGGAAATAAGACCACGAGCGAGCCGCCAGCGATCGCTTCGCGAACAAGGTCGACAACATCCGCGCTCGCCAATCTGCGTTCGTGATCGACGAAGATTGTGCCGGCAGCGTGCGCCAGCCAACCGAATAGGGGCCACGCGGCGACATCGCGCTTGGCCACGAAAACGCATGGCCCAATCGAGCTGAGCACAACGACGTCGAGATAACTAAGGTGATTACACACTAAAAGACCGGATTGCGGCATCGAACTGCGTGTCGTTACGCGAATCCCAAGGACGCGACAGGCAAAACGAGACCAGCGCTGAAGCCATGCAGTTCGCGCGTGAAGACGTTCGCTACGAGCAACAAACGGAATCGCCACGCTAATCTCCGCGAGAGCGACTAAAGAGAAAAATCCGACCGCGAATGCGCGCCAAATTCCCAGAAATGTGGTGCTCATCCGTGTAATTGTAACCGGAACCGGTGGCGTCGGATCGCCCCAATTACTTTCCCTTCAAATTTTGACGATCTATCGGGATCGAGGTCGTCTCCTGAAGCTTATCTTTATTCGCGCAGGCGTGAATAAGCCGAGAGGGGTTCCGCTGTTTCCAAATTCTTGATTACGGTGCTGAGATAGACTGACTCGGGATAAATTGCCTTGTACTTAGTGATCTCCGCTCGATTCAATACTTTGAATCCGTAGCGTTCGAACATTTTCTCCCCGCGCCGGCTTTCAAATGTGACGATCTGTCCGTAAACGCGCTTCTCCCCGGAGCGGTAAAGATAACTCAAATACGCGCTCATAAGCGCGCGAGTTGTGGAAACTCTTCGCGCTTCCGGAAGGAGATTAATGTGAAAATGCGGAACCCGGCGCGGACGCGCGGGCACTTCTCGCCAACCGTACACGAGCGTCCATCGAATAAAGCGACGTGAGCGTTCGTGGTAGCGAAAGTAGCGCGCAAGCGCGCGGAAAAAGAGCCAAACATTTTGATAAAGCGCGTAGAGTTGATTGCGTAATGGTTTGCGCGAACCAAGCAGATAACCGCGAATTTCGCCATCTACCTCCAGGAGAAAGCACGACTCGGGTTCATGATCGGTGTAGTAAGTAGTCAGAAAATCGGCGAACAATTCCCGATCTTCGTAAACCGGGTCGATGGGGTCGCCTAGAAATCCCGTCTCGCAGCATAAACGCCGCACGGCGTCACGATCGGAATTACGATAGCTTCGGATTGTAAATGATTTGTGGTTCTTCATCCGTTGCCACCCCCTGTGTAGCTGGAGCAGACCTCGTCGTAAATACAAAAAATCTGCTCAAATACACGCGGCCACGCATAATCGGCGCCGGCACGACGAGCCGCGGCGCTGCCGAGCTTTTCCAATTTCTGGATGCTCAATGCTTCAATCGCATCGGCGAGGGCTGCCGCCGTGTTTTGCCGCGCCCACGATTCCTGCGCATGAAAAATAATCCGGTCCATGTAACTGCCGCGGATTCCCATCACCGGCGTGCCGCAGGCCTGACTTTCCAGCGCGACCAGCCCAAATGTCTCCTGAACCCCCGGGTGAACGAAGAGATCGGCCGCGCGATAATAACGCGCGAGATCAGCGGACTCGGTGCAATACCGAATCCAGGAGACGTTTCCGGCGCGCCGCTGCAGCCCTCGAAGGTCCTTCCGTTGCGGCCCATCGCCGATGACCAGCAGATGAAATTCGTCTGGGCGTCGCCGGTGCAAAACCTCGAAGGTCCGAAACAATGTTTGAGCGCTCTTTTCCCTGGCCAAGCGACCGATGTAGAGAAGCAGCTTTTGATTCCGACCAATACCTAACGATGCGCGTGTCGCCTTTCCGTCGTCCGGCTTCGGCTTAAAAACGTCGGTATTCACGCCGAGCCGGACCACGCGCACATTGCGCACCCCCCATTCAGAAAGGACGCCGGCCAAAAGCTCGGACGGCACAAGAGTAGCCTGAAAGCGATTGTAAAGTTTGCGTACATAGGCGCGCGACAACGTCATGGCTCGATCCGTCCCACGTCTGCCTAAAAACTTCGCGCTGCCGCGCAGATACGCTTCCGGAAAATGCGAGTGATAAAAACCAACGACTGGGATTTTCAACGACCGGCCGACCGCAATCGCTTTCCACCCGATTTGGTACGGGTCACTCGATTCGATAATGTCCGGGCTTTCACATTCCAAGATCTCTTCGACTGCACGCAGGTTTAGTAGGGCTCGATAACGCGAGGTACGCGAAAGCAACGGTGAGTGAATTGAATAAATGCGCGATCTTGGGCCGGATGTTATTTGCGTTTTTGGCCCCGGAACAACAAGAACGTGCTCATCGTCGGGCGAGTGTCTGCCAATGTACGCGATCTTCTCGTGTACGTAACGTTTAACGCCACCGCTCAGTGGCGAATAAAACTGCGTCAGATCGCAAATCTTCAAGGGATTGCCAACTTCCGATTGCCAATTGCCGATTTACGCGACGCGGCCATGATCGCGACGAGTTCGCCCGCGGCACTCGGCAATCGACAATTGGCAATTGGCAATCAATTCTCCAACTCGCTCAGGTATTTCTCCGCTTCCATTGCAGCCACGCAGCCCGATCCCGCCGCCGTTACCGCTTGTTTGTAAACGCGATCTGCGACATCGCCGGCTATGAAAACACCAGGATGTTTACTCTCTGCCAAATTTTTGGCGACCAAATAACCGTCCGGATCGGTCTCAAGTTTGCCTTCGTAAGCTTTGGTATTCGGATCGTGACCGATCGCCACAAACACGCAAGCGACCTCCAATTCGCGCTCCTCGTTCGTTTTCACGTTGCGCAATCGCACCGCACGCATCTCGCCTTTTTCATCGGGAATATATTTTGTGACGACCGTGTTCCAGATCGGCTCGATTTTTCTGTTCGCCAGCACACGGTCGGCCATGATCTTCGAGGCGCGCATTTTATCGCGACGGTGAATCAAATAGACTTTGGAGGCGAATCGGGTGAGAAAAAGCGATTCTTCGGCGGCAGAGTCGCCCCCTCCGACCACGCACACGGGAACGTTTTTGTAAAATGCGCCGTCACACGTTGCGCATGAAGTTAAACCGTGACCGATGAGCTTCTCTTCGTTTTCCAACCCGAGGTAGCGTGCCGACGCGCCACTCGCAATAATAAGCGCCTGTGTCTCCAGCCACTCGTCATCCGCCTTGATGCGAACATGATTGTTGCGCGGTTCGAAATCCGTCACCTCCGCGTAAGAAAAACGGGTGCCGAATTTTTCGGCCTGTTTGTGCATATTCATGATCAATTGCGGGCCGTCGATCCCTTCCGGAAATCCTGGGTAATTTTCGACTAGAGTTGTGGTGGAAAGTTGTCCGCCAGGCTGCCGGCCTTCCAGGACCAGCGGACTCAAATTGGCACGCGCCGCATAAATGGCCGCTGTCAGACCCGCGCAACCACTCCCAACAATGATCACTTTCTCCATGAGTAAATCTAGCACGCCGCGCAAGTGCCCGACAATGGAGGGGCGAGCTCTGCGTGCCCTTCTCAGGCCCGGCGTCGCGGGAGCTCCGCCCTCCACCCGCTTCCTCTTCAGACGTCATTGCCGCGTTAGTAGTGCCGCGTAACCTGTGCCATGCCAGAGCTGGCCGAAGTCGACTGGTATCGCAAACAATGGGACGCCGGACGCCGCGATGAAGTTGTCGATGTTAGCCTCCACAGACGCAAATACGTGTTTCGCGGCACTAACACTAGCGCGCTTCAGAAACTCATCGGCGAAAAGTTTCTGAGATCTACACGGCTTCGAAAACAGATGCTGTTCGAGTTTTCCGGCGATAACCGGCTCGGCATCCATCTCGGCATGACGGGCAAGACGCAAGTCGCACCGCGCAGTTTCCGGCCGGGGCAAACATGATCACCTCGCCTTGTATCACCGAAACCGCGCGCTGGTCTTCACCGATCCGCGCCAGCTTGGCCACGTTCGTTTCCATCACGGATCGCAAGAACCAGACTGGTGGAAACGCGATGCGCCTGAAATCGAGTCGCGTGACTTCGATCAAGAATACCTCAACAATTTTTTAGATCGACATCGTAAGGCGCCGATCAAAGCCGTCCTGCTTATGCAAAGTGGTTTCCCTGGAATCGGCAACTGGATGGCCGACGAAATCTTGTGGCGCGCGAAGGTCTTGCCGTCGAAGCGAGCCGGCACATTAAGTCGCGGTGAACGCGCTGCGATTCTCCCGACAACAAAATTAGTCGTCCGTCGCTCGTTAGAGACTCTCAGCAAAGATTTCTCCGATCCGCCCAGGAACTGGCTGATCCATCAAAAATGGAAACGCGGCGGAGTCTGCCCGCGTCATCACACCGCTTTGCGTCACGCAACAATCGGCGGCCGCACGACCGCGTGGTGCCCGAAGTGTCACCGCTAAGAGCTGAAATCTTTCCAAGCCAGCTCGTAAATGGATCGAATAAAGTGACCGCGCACGTATCTGAAATTCTTTTTCAAAGCGGTCTGATAAAATTGCACACCAACTACAGCCGAACGCCCAATTACGAGCTTATTATTGCTTTTCTTCCTATGAACTTTCAGTCCCCAAATCCCGCCGCCGCTCGTTCCCTCGAACGATGACGGCAACGGATTCGAATCGGCATAAGAGCATTTGCTGTCGATATAGTCCCAATCTTTTCTTCGAGTGATGTCCCCCTTCACAATCACATGAGGACACGTCAGGTGATAAGAGACGCGACGAAATACATTGCCGCTGATCTCCGTGTGGCATCTCTCCTCTGGAAATCCTAGTGAGGTCAATAGCGAACCTACGGAGCTAAAGTCTTTTATAAGCACATCCGAATCGCGATCGAGCGACCACACCGACGCTAGCGGCGGGGCTTCAACAGACGTGCTATGCGATAACGTGTACGCTAATTTTGTGAAAACCGGTCACGCCGGAAAAGAAGCTGCGGTTCCAATCGATTTCCTGAACTTTGCCAGTGCCGTCGGTAGCGCGAGCGACGAGGTCATAATCGCCTGCTTGGTTAGGTCGCCAATCGTAACTCCATAATGCCCAGCTGAGTTTTGTTCCGGGATAATAAATCTTCGATTCGTTCCAGGTTTTTCCGTCGTCGAAACTAAATTCCACGCGCGATATCCCGCGGTCGCCGCCGTAGGCCATTCCCTTGACTTCGATCGGGCCGTTTAGTTGCGCGAGCGAGAACGTCGATTCGTTATCGGGCACGTCGATTCTCGATCTTGTCGGCGTAATGAAATCGGGTCCCCAGCCTTGCGCTTCGTAAAAGCCTTTCGCGTCCGCGGTGGTCAGCTCGATGCGGGTGAGCCATTTGACGTGTTTCTCTCCGAAGTAACCGGGAGCGATCACTCGCAACGGATAACCGTGCCGATCTGGGAGCGGGACGCCGTTCATTTCGTAGGCGAGCAACGTCGTCGGCTCCATCGCTTTCTCCAGCGAGATGGTGTCGGTGTAATTATCGACGCCGTGAAGACGGACACGCGCGGCGCCGGAAAGCGGCGCGGCCTGGTCCAGCAGGTCGCGCAACGGAAAGCCCTTCCAGATTGCGTTGCTGATCAAACCGGCATCCAAGCCGTTGCTGATGCACATCAGCGTCGTTTCCTGCTCGACCGTCGAAAATCCCAGCAGATCCTGAAACCGCCACGTCGCTCGATTCTGCACCAGCCCGGTAACTTCAAGGTGCCAAAGATCGATATTTACCCGCGGATCGACCACGTTCTTGGTCACGCAATAAAACAAATCGTTCGGCGTGATCGGCTGGACGATGCGACCCTTGTATTGCGTGCCGTCGTAACTGAAGGTCGCTGCGCGGTAAAGTTTACGCGCCAACGCGACACCACCTCCGGCCACTGCGACTCCAATTGCGCTCAGCACAAATGCGCGTCGCCCGATTGCCGGAGTGAATTCTGTATTGTCGGTCTCTTTTGGTCGGGCGAGAAATTCGAAACCGCCAACCAAAGTTCGCTCGAAAACAAAAACGCAGAGCGCAAAACCGATGAGCGTGACCAAGCGGGCGGCATCAATGGGCAACCCCGCATAGCTTGTGCCCAGAACCGGCCAAAGCGCGAGAGCGCACGCAATGATCGGCAGGACAACAAATATCGACATCGTCCAAATCGTCGAGCTCCGCGCTGGAATGCGCCGCATGAGCAAACCGAAAATCGCGCCGCCAATCGCGCCAACGAGAAGTTGGCCGGCGATTGTTGATCCAACGCCGAGCTGTTTGAGGTGATTGTAGCCGCCGACTTTGCCCATGAGTGAGAGAAACGGTCCCGGCGGAATGAAGACCGAAAGTCGATCGCCAATAATTACGAGCGGTGTCGCGACGCCCAAACACCCGAGCAACAACATCATGACGGTCATCGCGATTGCCGCGATGAAGCCAGCAAGCAAACCGGCGGCGATTACTTTTGTTGGACTCATCGCCCGTCGATCCTACAAGCTAAGCGCCGCAAGGAAATCAAATTGCACGCGCCTGACTTTTTACAGTCGCAAGGATTTTCCATACCCGTTCCATGACCATTGTGGACGTAACCTGCTTCATGCATGCGTGATCGAACGGGCACTGGCTGAGGCGGCGATAATTGCACGGCGAGCAGGGTAAATTGGCGCGCACGACCGACTCCGACCTTCCGTATGGGCCGATGTGAACAGGATTGGTTGGCCCGAAGACGCTCACCATCGGTTTGCCGAGCGACGCGGCGACATGCATCGAGCCAGAGTCGTTCGTCACACAAAGCTCCGCGCGCTGGATGAGGGCAGCCAGATCGGCGGGACTCGTTTTGCCAGAAAGATCGCACGCGCCGGGCGCAACGGCCGCAATTTGCCGGCATCGCGACCGGTCGCGCTTCGTGCCTCACCCGCGAAACCTTCAATCGTCCAGTGTTTGGTCTCCCATATGGTACCTGGCACGAGGACGACCAGCGGCCTCGAGGCGTGCACACCGCGCTCATCGAGCAGCCGCTCCACATTGGGCACCGTTTCCGGCGGGAGATGGATTGTGAGATCAGGCGGCTCGTCGTCCAAACTGAGCATCGTCGCGACCCACAGGTAGCGATCGATTGCGTGCACATCGAGCGTCGGGATGGGAATGCGGTGCGTATATGCCATCCACGAGCCTTCCCGCGCGCCTCGCCAGCCGTGGCTCGCTATGTTCTTGAGGTCATGTTCAGCAGAAACTGTGAGAGCGGGTTTGATAGGTCGATCAAATCCGACGCGCACCCGAGCTCCGCTGACGAGGGCGAAAAACGCCGAACGCACCTGGCCGTGCAGATCAATGACGAGGTCGTATTTGGCGCTGTGAATTTGTTGGAGCAGATTGAAAAACGCGCCAACCGCCTGCCATCTACGACCGCCTCTAGCAAAGTCACCACGTGCAAAAAGCACGACGTTCGATAGCGCCGGGTGACAGCGGACAATCTCCGCGTTTTCCGGCGTGATCAGCCAATCGATCCGCGCGCGCGGATAGCGCGCGCGCAGCTTCACGAGCACTGGAAGCGTGTGCACGACGTCGCCAAGCGCCGAAGGCTTGATCAACAGAATGCGCGAGAAATTTGCCGCCCGGAGCGACGCGTTCTTTGTTTGAGCCATTTCGAATCGGCCGTTCCGGCGCTGCATACTACGCCGCGGCTTTTTCGTCCGAAAACGGGCCGCGCAACTTTTTGAGCCATGAAGAAAGCCGATGCCGGTTCTGCTCGCGGCGCACCACCGCCTCGCTCGTAACCCAATTGAACTGAATCACCCGGCGGGGCCCAGAGAACGGCTTATGGCCGTGCCACGAATTTTTACTACGCCGGAATGCGAGCAGCGTTCCGCCGGCAGGGGGAACTTCAAGGATCACCTCCTCGAGGTCAGTGCCCGAACGCAGCAGCCGGAGCCGGCCACCAGAGCATTCCCACGCCCGGTTCATGTAAATGAGGATGGTGATGATCTTCGTCTCGGAGTCGGTGTGAATCTTGCCATCTTTCTCGCTGCAACGTCCGCGCACGGTGATCATGTCTGGGCGGGTGGTCAGATCGATGTTGAATTTTTCCTCAAACGCTTTGCGAAACTCGTCGCTGCGCATCTCCTCGATGAGCCTCGCAAAGGCCGGCCCATAACTGACCTCGCGCAGCGGAAAGCTGCCGGGGCGGCCAACCTCGGGATAATCCTTGTCGATTGCTGGGCGCGCCTCGGCTTTTACAAACTCAGAAACCACCAGAAAATCAAACGGCTCGCAAGTGAGCGGCGTGCTCCGGAACCTCTCCAGATCGAGTGTCGAAAGCATGAGCGACGCTACACAATTGGGCGCGAATCGCCAGATTGAATTTGCGGGAAGGCTACTGTGACACAGTCCCAGCCTCTTGCCTTGCGCGGTGCTCTATCGCGTCACGAGCCCGAGTTCGCCTTCTTCTCCGCCGCGATGCGCAGAAGAGTCGCGATAATACGCGCCCCGGCGAGAAATGTCCCGCGCAACGTCCCTGAGACTTTCGATTCTCCACCGGCACGACGGCGGTGATTGACGGGAATTTCAAGAATGCGCAGCCCGTTGCGCGCAGCTTTCATCTGCATTTCGAGATTCCAGCCGTAGGTTTCCTCCCACATGCCGAGCTTTTCAAGCGCGCTGCGGCGGATCGCGCGAAACGGGCACATGTCGGTATAACGAACGCCGTAAAGCAGCTGCAGAATCAGCCCGGCGATCCGTCCCGAAGAAATCTGTTGGAAATTCATACTGCCAGGTTCACGTTGGCCGCGCGTACGCGAGCCGATCACGAAATCGTGCGTCCCGCTCGCGATTGGATCGACAAGTTGGTTCATGAACCCAGGGCAATCGCTTCCATCACCATCAAGAAAAACGACGATCTCGCATTGCGGCCGCAACGCGGCGACTCCGGCAGCACATGCGCGTCCGTATCCACGCGGAGCCTTCACGACGCGGGCTCCCGCTTCGCGAGCGCGTTCCGCGGTTGCATCGGTGCTGCCGTTGTCCACAACGATGATCTCGACTGGAATGCCTGTCGCTGCGACTTCGCGCACAACACCTGCAATTGGTTCTTCTTCGTTAAGCGCCGGAATTATGACCGAAACAGCGCTCATCGCAGTACCACCCAGGCGCTGGTGAAATAAATAACGAGAGCGACAATATCCGCAAGCGCGAGTGTGACTGGGCCGGCTGCGATTTTTGGATCGAGTTTCAACCGATGCAGCAACGACGGCACCCCGAGGCCGATCGAACATGCGCTGATTAACGAGAGCGCAATGCTTCCGCCGATGACAAACGCGCCGCGTCCGTCAGCGCGCCAGATCCAAACGATAGCGGCCACTAGCATGCCGCAAGCAAGCCCGAGCAGAAGCGCGGTGGTGATTTCCCGCTGGAAAGCAGCTTTAAACCATTGCCAGCTGACCCGTGCGGAGCGCAGCGCATGAGTCGTCACGCTCATCGATTGTGCGCTCACACTTTCATTCAACCCGAGAACCATGATGAGAAAAAACGCGATCACCAGACTGTGTGCGAGCGTAGCTTCAAAGAGGCCGGCGAGCAGCGCGCAGACAGTGCCTCCAGTCACGGTTACGAGTAGCCACGGAAAACGGTAACGAAAAACCCGCCAGGGTGATGCATCGCGCACTTGCGCAAGATGAAAACCGAGCGCCTCGAAAAAATCATCGCGCACGCCCCCGCGCTCGGGTTCATCACTCTCGAGAACGCTCTCCATGAAAACGTCCGTGTCCACAATTCCAATGATTCGACGCTCCTCATCGACCACCGGAAACGCGAGAAACTTGTAGAGCACAAAAAATTCGCACGCTTCCAACACAGTCGCTTCCGCGTGCAAAGCGATTACGCGCGGCACCATGATCTCGCACAGTAGAGTGTCCGGGGCGGCCGAGAGCACACGCCGCGTCGGAACAACGCCAACTAGTCGCTTGCGCTCATCGACGGCGTAAAAATAAATGACGCGTTCACCAATGCCTTCGCGCCGGATAGTTTCGAGTGCTTTCTGAACGCTCGCATCCGCTTCAAGTAACGGGAAATCTTTGCGCGCGTAATTCAGCGCCGACGCGTCAAAATCAATCGCCCCGGAAATCTTCATCGTTCCGTTTTGTGCACCTTGTGCACGATACCTTTATCGCGCAGAATCGCCGCCGCTTCGGTAAAATAATCGCGCACATCGCGCTGTGTGCGGATCCAATCAAGGTACCGCCCGATTCCAATGGCAAGATCGACACGTGGCTCGTAGCCAGTCGCGCGAATCCGCGTGGTGTCGCTCGTGAGATGGCGCATCTCGCCGGGACGAAATTCGCCGTTCACTTCTGGCGCGATGTCGATCTTTAGGACGTCGGAAATGTGCTGCGCGATCTCGCGAATGCTTGTCCCTCTGCCGCTGCCAGCGTTCACCGGAAGCCCGTCGAGCTTGTCGGTTTCCGCGGCGAGCAGATTCGCCCGTGCGATGTCTTCCACAAACGAAAAGTCACGTGTCTGCTCGCCGTCCTCATAGAGGATCGGCGACAAGTTATTCAGCAACCGTGTGCAAAAAATCGCGATCACGCCAGTGTATGGATTAAAGATCGATTGGCGCGGTCCGTACGTGCACGAGTAACGTAGTGCCACTGTAGGGATCCCGATCTGTTTTCCCCAGAGCAGCACTAATCTTTCCTGATCTACTTTCGTCAGGCCATAAACCGTTTCGCCACTGACAGGTGCGCTTTCTGGTGTCGGAACGCTTCTTGTGATCCCGCCGCAGATCGGGCAATGCACGTCCCAATCGCCCTTACGCATCTGTTCTATCGGCCGCACAGACGGGAAAACCAAGCCATGTTCGGGACATTCGCCGGCGCCTTCGCTGTAAACGGCTTGCGAGCTTGCGACGATGATTTTTTTTATCGGCAGATTGTTCTCGCGGATAACATCGAGCATTTGCGCTGTCCCGAACGAATTCACGTGCACAAATTTGGCGACTTCCGGCATGTAACCGCCATAGGCAGCTTCGTGAAAGACGATGTCGACCTTGTCCAGAGCGGCGGTGATGGTGTCGCGATCTCGCAAATCGCCTTCGATGAACTCCACGCTCGGATTAATCCACGCGGGCTTGCCGCGCTTGTGCGTGTTCGCCTCGAGATTATCGAGCACGCGCACTTTCCAGCCTTCGCGCACTAGCAGATCGGTGACATGCGAGCCGATCAGGCCCGCGCCACCGGTCACTAGCGCGTGTTTAGCCATGCCGTTCTTGTAGAGGTGCGTGTCCTCACGCGCAAATTCTGGGTCACTCCGCGATTGGGAACTTCGAAAGCATTCGCGAGCAAGCAGCCGCTGCTACACTGGCCAAATGCGGGCGCGACCTTCGCTCTTGATGATCTCAGTTAGGAATTTTCGGGTATTCGGCGCGACCTCACCACGTGAATTTTTCGCAAGTAATTCGCTACACAACCACTGCAATGTTGGCCGATCGTCAACGTCGTAACCCAGCGGCAGCAATTTCGCTTCGAGACCACTCTCGGCCGCACGTTGCAACGTCTGATCGAGCACATGCTCTGTGCTCCAGTCGATTCGTTCGAATATTTCGCGATGCAGTTTTTTGAACCCGATCAAATAATAGCCGCCGTCGTCACAAGGACCGAGAACGATGGGATCGCCCGGCAATCGCAAAAGGTCTGCCGCTCGCGTGAAAGTCTCTGCAGGAACCGTCGGACTATCGGAGTTAATCAGACAAACAGAAGCGAACCCGATTTTGAACAAATCCTCCGCTGCAAAAATTAGACGATCGCCAAAATGTTCGCCCCGCTGCGGGATGAGAAAGAAGTCTTCCGGTAAAATATCTCCGTATGCCGCTTCGGCGCCCCGCGGAGTGTAAACGGCGACACCACGGGCGATTCGCTCGGCAGCTGTGGCGGAAATCGCAGTCGCGACGTCTCGCAAAAATGAACTGTTCAGTTGCGCGGCTTCATCATGCGTAAGCGGTGGGACGAGCCGCGTCTTCACCTGTCCGGCTAGCGGCACCTTGGTCATCACCGCCAGTGCACAGGAACCGCGATCAGCGTCGGCCGGCCTGCTTGGATCAAGAACGCGATGAACCGTCTTCATCCCGCCGTTCTAGCTGCAATTTCAACCCTTCTCACAGAGCGCGTATTGATAACGCCCTTCCTGCCAGATCCTAATATTCTTCCATGGTTGCGTCGGGAAGAGATTCTCGAACGCGCGCGCCGAAAATACCGTTGCTTTGTGTGGTTCACGATAACCATTCCGGAACCGGGTTAATCCAGCCAGCAACCACATCGCAAAAAGTGGGATCGATGCCCGAAACGCATAACGCGGTTCGGCAATGAGGCCGCGACCTCCCGGCTTCAAAACACGGTACATTTCCGCGATGACGCGATTTTGCTCCGGCAAGATAGTAAAGAGCCTCGAAGCAATAACGATATCGAATTTTGCGTCGGCGCACGAAAGCTCGAGCGCATTAATCCGTTTGAAGCAGCAATTGCTCAGACCAAGGGCGTCGGCTCGCTCTCGGGCCCGTCGCAATTGACTCTCGGAGCGATCAGCGCCTGTGACCAAAATATTACGAAAACGGTCCGCGAGTCGGCACGAGTAAAACCCGGGCCCGCAACCAAGCTCGATCAACTGCGCACCAGGATCTGGCCGCGCGTTCGGCCAAAGGGCTGCAATTATTCGTTTAGTGTCGTCACGGAAAAGATGCTCGCGACAGAACGCATATACCCACCCAACATGTTCAAAAAGACTATCGTAGTCATGCTCGTGGCGCTGCAGGATCGGAACGGTGTTTGATGTTGATTTTCTAGTCTTATCGGGGCTGAAGGTTATTACATCCGGCGGCATTTTTTTGTTTAGCTCCGATGAAGTAAACGATTTAACCTGGGCGGCTGAAATAGTTTTCACAGCGCGGCATGATGATTTGAACATTTAATTCCAGTCTTGTCTTCTTCTCCTTCGCGCGAATAAACGCCTCCGGCCGCTTCGAGCACCAGTGCAAACGCCGTTAAAGCGAGCTGTTAGTAACATCTATAACGGGCACTGGTAAATCGCGGTTCTCTTGAGGAAGACGAAACTTATTCGAACTTATTCAAACATGTTGGCTTCTTGCCACACCATGATTTAACAAGTCGGAATGGTCATCCTTAATCGTGTCTCCGCAGTCCCAATCGCTTTTGGGTTCGCAACGATTAATTCCGTAGCAAGTGCCGGAGACAACCCAACACTCTGGAAACTTCAGAAAACGCTAGCTTCGAAAGAAATATGTCGATCTCACTCACGTGTTTGCACCCGGTATCGCGCGCTGGCTAGGCTTTCCGGACGAGACGCGTAAGACAATTTACTGTTACACGTTATCGTCAGTTTTCCAAAACCGAAAGGCGGCTCGAGATTTCCTGCGCGAGTATTTGCAATTATGCCTAATTTGACCCATAGGTTGCACGCACGACGCTAATCGCATCTTCTGTGGATTCTACTTCACGACCTTGAAGATCACGTCGTCTGCGGTGACGGGCGATGGAGGACGTTGCTGCTCGATCGCGGTTTGCCGGTCCGAAATGTTAAACGCCATGCTGCCACAGGCTTTTCGAGTTTCGACTCGAGCTTTCATCGTCGAAAATCTGCTCGGTGAGTTGACCGAAAGTCGCGGCACGAACGAAGATAAGCTTTGAATCATGCATATCACGGACATTATGCGAGGGGATTCTCCCACGTTTTCGTTCGAGTTCTTTCCTCCGAAAACGCCGGCGGCTGCTGAGGTTCTCTACCAAACGATTCGCGATCTTGAATCGTACATGCCGCACTTTGTCAGCGTCACCTACGGTGCCGGTGGTTCAACGCGAGATTTAACCCACGACCTTGTCGAGCGCATTCAGCATACAACAAAACTGGACCCGATGCCTCACCTGACGTGCATCTGCCACAAAGAAGATGAGATCGAAGCGATCTTACTTCGATACGCCAGGTCGGCGATTGGAAATATTCTCGCGCTCGGGGGCGACCGACCGCGCGACATTCCCTACGATAAATCGCGCGATTCGTTCCAACATGCGATCGATCTGGTTAAGTTCATTCGCCGATTTAACGAATCCGGCGCGCACCCAGACCGCCGCGGTTTCGGGATCGGCGTGGCCGGTTTCCCCGAAGGACATCCCGCGACGCCGAATCGATTGGTTGAAATGGATTATCTCAAAGCGAAAGTGGACGCCGGCGCCGACTACATCGTCACGCAACTATTTTTCGATGATCGCGACTTTCTCGATTTCCGCGAGCGTTGTGCGCTCGCCGACATCCATATCCCCATCATCGCGGGCATCATGCCTGTCACCTCCATGAAGGGATTCAAACGCATCGCGGAGCTGGCCGGGGGCGCGCGCTTCCCGGCCAAGCTTCTGCGTGCTCTTCAAGGATGCGAAAAAGATCCTGAAATGGTCAGGCGCGTCGGCATTCACTTCGCCTTGGAACAATGTCACGATCTTTTGGATAACAACGTGGCCGGCATTCACTTTTACACGCTCAATCGCTCCGACGCGACGCGGGCAATTTTTGATAGGCTCGGCATTCCGCGTCGGCGGAACGCACAGGCCCTGACCGTTTAGTCGAGCGATACCACGTCTAACACGCTTACGATTCATACGGTCTGCGATGCCGTGGAAGGAGCTTACAAGGACCAGCCCGCTACCAAAGTCGGTCTATGACGTGGCGTCGATCGAGTTAATCTCGATCATCAAACACTGAACGCCGGATTCAGCAAGGCCGGCAAGCCGTTGAAAGCGAAGACCAATCTGTCATCGGATGCACTTTTAACCCGTAGCGCAAGTGCAGCGACTTGAACGCAAAGTTGCCGCAGGGGCGCAGTTTGTTATGACACAGCCGGTCTTCGATGTCGATCTTGTCCGAGAGATGCGGCGTTGAACGCAGCATTTACGCGTGCCAATTTTCACAGGCGTATGGCCGTTATTTAGTTCACGCGAGGCAGAATTTCTGCATACGGGATGCAAGTTGCCGAAAAGATTATTGCTGCAGCACTCGGATATTTCCCTGACGTCTACTTGATCACGCCGTTTCTCCATTATGAAGCGACGACAGAGCTGGCGAAATTTGCGCGGAGCTTATGAAACGGGCACAATCTCTAGATGTTCGAAATCCGTCGTGCGATCTACTGGCAACTCGCGGGATTGGCGATTGCAGTCGCACTGGTGTCCATGCTTTCAGGCTTTTTTCCGGTAGCCGATTTTGTTGAGGCGCTGCAAGAGCGGGTGATGCGTTGGGGCGCGTTGGGCGCGATCTGCTATCCGCTGCTTTTTGCTGTTTGTAACATTCTCCTGCTTCCCGGCGGCGTCCTAGCCGTCGGCGGCGGCTTCTTTTTTGGGCTGTGGTGGGGTTTTCTGGTCGTGTTCGCGGGCAACATCATTGGCGCAGCAATTTCGTTTGCCTTGAGCCGATGGGTGACCGGGCAATGGTTTCGGCAAAAACTTTCGCAGAACCCGACGTTGCGCGCGTTGGAGCCGGCCGTGCAGCGTGAGAGTTGGAAGATCGTTCTCTTGAGTCAGTTGCATCCGCTTTTCCCAACCAGCTTGTTGAACTACTTTTATGGATTGACGCGAATTCCGTTTCGCACGTACATGATTTGGGCCTCACTCGGGCGAGTGCCGGGGCTTTTTTTATATGCGTATGTCGGAACCTTGGGCCAACTTGGACTTCGAATCATACGGGGGAAGAGTCAACCGCGCATGATCGAGTACTGGACGTGGGGAGGTGCGTTTCTAACGACAGCATTGCTCTTACTGGTTCTGGGCCGCATTGCGTCTCGAGCCGTGCATACGGGATATAAGAATGAAAGGCCAGCAGCGTCTAAGAATGAAAAGAGCCAAGGAAAAGAGAGTGTTGAACACCGTGTTACATTATAAGTGATTCTATCTAAATTACTTATGTTATGAACCGTTTCAGTGCCGAAGCCTCAAAGCGCGCATGACGGTGCTTGCCTCTGAACTAGGGCTAAAAAATTTTGGAGCAAATTGGAAAATGTTTAGACTGCCGACCAAATACGACGTCGTAGTGGTGGGGAGTGGTCACGCTGGAATTGAAGCGGCGTTGGCCGCGGCGCGCCTCGGGTGCCGCACGTTGATGTTGACGCAAAATCTGGATACAATTGGCCAAATGTCGTGCAATCCGGCCGTTGGGGGCTTGGCGAAAGGGCACATTGTTCGCGAGATCGATGCCATGGGCGGCGCAATGGGACTAAACGCAGATGCAACGGGAATCCAGTTTCGCATGCTCAATAGGGCGAAAGGCCCCTCCGTGCGAGCGCCACGAGTCCAATGCGACAAAAAAGCTTATCAATTTCGCATGAAGGCGGTTTTGGAGTCCGCAGAGAACTTGGATCTGAAGCAGGCGACAGTGGCGAACGTACTGACAAATGATGGCAGGGTGCTGGGGGTCGAAACAGACCTTGGATTAAGCATTGCTGCGCAGTGCGTTATAATTACATCCGGCACGTTTTTGCGCGGACTGCTACACGTAGGCGAAAACAGCAAGCCTGGCGGACGCATGACTGACACGAGTTCAGGATTAAGTGAAAATCTTCGACAACTGGGATTTACGGTAGGTAGATTCAAGACCGGAACACCATGTCGAGTCAATAGGCGCTCGATCGACTTCTCGCAGTGTGAAGTTCAGCTGGGAGATGAGCCGCCTCCTCGTTTCGCGTTTTACTCCGAGGCGAGAAAATTCAAAGATGCCATATTTACTCTAAATTTCGACAAACTGGGCGAGTTCCATGTGGAACAAATCCCGTGCTGGATTACCCACACGACGCGGAAAACGCATGAGATAATTAGAGCCAATTTGCATCGGTCACCGCTTTATTCCGGCCAGATAAAGGGAACCGGACCACGATATTGCCCATCCATCGAGGATAAGGTCGTAAGGTTCTCAGATAAAGCTTCCCACCAGCTTTTTTTAGAGCCTGAAGGCCGCCAAACGGAAGAGTATTATGTCAACGGAATTTCAACAAGCCTACCATACGATGGGCAGCTGGAATTTTTGCATTCGATACCTGGTTTGGAGGGTGCTGAGATCATGCGACCGGGATATGCGGTGGAATATGATTTTTTCCCTCCTACTCAGCTTTTTCCGACTTTAGAAACCAAGTTGATCAAGGGGCTCTATTTTGCTGGCCAGGTCAATGGCACATCAGGATATGAAGAGGCGGCCGCTCAAGGCTTGGTTGCTGGAGCGAACGCGGCATTGAAAATTCAAGGTCGTCCGCCGCTCGTGCTGAACCGAAGCGAAGCTTACATCGGCGTCCTTATTGACGACTTGGTCACGAAGGGAACCGAAGAACCTTATCGAATGTTCACAAGCCGTGCTGAGGATCGACTGTTTCTCCGACAGGATAACGCCGACCAGCGGTTGACCAAGTGTGCATTTGACGCCGGATTAATTAGCAATGCCCGTTGGGCTCAGTTTCAGGAGAAGAGGTGCCTTCTGGGCCAAGCTCGACTCGCAGCGACCGAGACAAAGCTCGACGGGATTCCGATCTGTCAGTTGCTTAAACGGCCGGATTTTAGTGTCAAGAATTTGCCTATCGGGGTTGCGTCGCTCGCCCCCACTGAAATTTGGGAGTTGGTCGAGACGGATTTCAAATACGAGGGATATGCGGCACGCCAATCGGAGCAGAATCGGCAGCTGCAACGTCGGCACGATCAAATCATTCCCGATGGATTGGACTACAACAAAATCACGGGACTGCGTTCCGAAACTAGACAAAAGCTAACAACCATTCGCCCGACGTCACTAGGACAAGCGGCGCGCATAAGCGGAATCACTCCAGCCGATATTGCAATAATATCTATTTGGCTATCCAAGAGGGACTTGAATGATGGATATCTCGCCTTTAGGTAAGAGTTATCAGTCGCTACTAATATAATATTCCGGATGCTTGCGCTTGCCGCCATCGCGATCATCAGCTATTTGCTCGGATCGATACCTGCTGGCTATCTCGTCGGGCGGATGGCAGGAATCGATATCCGAAAGGCCGGAAGTGGTAACATTGGCGCGACGAATGTGACGCGCGTTCTAGGAAAGCGTTACGGCTATCCGGTATTCGCCGTGGATTTCCTAAAGGGCCTGGCAGCAGTGATTCTGTCGATTTTGATCCTGAAACACACACAGCCAGGCTGGTT
>WNFJ01721543.1_pt1 | contig 18463 bp, 15 predicted proteins | sample 5400461 | NCBI WGS metagenome assembly WNFJ01 (sample SAMN13153349, study PRJNA577476) | soil metagenome | isolation source: 115 cm saprolite on Douglas fir-dominated hillslope | place: USA:California | collected 2013-09-17
TTGGCGATCGAAAACCTCGAAAACCAGACCGGTATAATAATCAAGGCCGCGAACGATCGTAAGATCCAATTTTACCATTTCCGCCACTCCTCTCCATCGGAGCTCTTGAGCGAGAGCCTCGAAGCCCGGAATAGCCTCCGCCGGGGTTTGCAGAAAGGCTTGCACTTCATCCCAGGTGACGTTGAAGTCCGCCAGTTTTCGCGCCGTAGCACTCTGTTCTTCGCGCTCTATCTTATCAATGATCGCGAGAAACTCGGTCAATCGTTCGGCTGGAATACCGCGCTTTTGAATGAAATCTAACCAGAGCGTTCGATTATTTACCCGAACGTAGAAGTCATTTTCGGTTAGTCCGAACCCTCGAAACATGGCCACCGCCAGCGCGATTAGCTCGGCATCCGCAGCCGCGGATGAATCGCCAATCAAATCGCAGTTCACTTGGAAGAATTCTCTCAGTCTACCTTTCTGCGGTTTTTCAAACCGAAAGAAAGAAGCGATGCTGAACCACTTAATCGGTTTTTTGAAATCCCGCTCCCGAGCCGCGACCAGTCTCGCCAGCGTGGGAGTCATCTCCGGACGAAGGCAAATATCGCGCTCGCCCGGATCGAAAAATCGGAACAACTGAGTTTTCAGCTCCTCGCCACTTTTTTTCCGATACAGGTCGGTCGCCTCCAAGGTCGGTCCATCATATTCGACAAATCCAAAAGAACGCGCGCAATTGCGCCAACCCTCACAAATGTAATTCCGCCAGGCATACTCGTACGGATAAAAGTCGCGGAATCCGGGTAAGCGTTGAATTTCCATTGGAAGAACGCGAAGGACGCACGCAATTGGCCGATTTGCAACGAAGGATGCGGACGACTTTTTCGCAAGTCTTAGTGGCGCAACTGCAATAGCTCTGCCATGTTGTCGACCCCATGGAGCCGCCAAGACTTAAATTATCGTTGTTGCCCGACCTGCTTGCGGTCTGCCGACTCGAACGTGGACAAGAGATACCCGCCTGGGCAACTGGGGGTGATTTTTACTCTGTGTCGCGAATCAGAGAAGAGCTATCGATTATCTGCGCCAGCAGCTCCGTACCGGAAAATGTGAGAGCTAGCCGTGGTTGGCGCGCAATCAAGATCGAGGGTCCACTCGATCTTGATCTGGTCGGTATTCTTGTGTCGGTTGCTGTCCCTCTGGCCCATGCTGGGATCGGGATCCTGCCAGTCGGTACCTTCGACACCGATTACATTTTAGTCCGCGATCGCCAGTTAGGAGAGGCTCTCAAAGCGCTACGGTCGACGGGCTTTAATATCTCGGAATAGATTCAGTTTGCGGAATGCGGAGCGCGAGTTGCCGAGTGTGAGATCCGCAATTCGAAATCCCGTTCCCAGCGCGACGACGATGCCGACGTTCCGGGGATCGGGCTACGCGATCAAGACCGTTTCGCCCTTGTGAACCTCTAAACTCTGCGCAACCATGCGAACCATGGCGCGACCGGCAAAAAGAACAAAGATCGTTGCGACAATCGGACCGGCGAGTGAGAGCGATGATATGCTTGCTCGTCTGATGGAGGCTGGCATGGATGTTGTCCGGCTGAATTTCTCGCATCGTTCCGCCGAGCAAGCAAAGCCGCTGGTCGAGCGTATTCGCTGCGTCGCTGATAAACTAGGCGTTTCCGTCGGGATCCTCGGCGATCTGCGCGGGCCCCGCATCCGCGTAGGCGAGATGCAGAATGGCATGATCTCGCTCCAAAGCGGAAACAAGATCATTCTCTCACCTGAACCGATAGTTGGGTCTCCGGAGCGTATCGCCGTTAGCTTTCGGGGACTGGCAAATGATGTCGCACACGGAACTGTTATTTTGTTGGACGATGGTAACATCGAACTCCAGGTTATAGCGCTAATGCCGCGGGGTGAGGTGCTCTGCGACGTTCTCCGGGGAGGGGACCTCAAGAGCAACAAAGGGGTTAACCTGAAAAATCGGCTGGTCTCGCTGCCTTCGTTGACGACCAAAGATTACCAGGACTTGGACTTTGCCGTTGCCGAGCAACTCGACTTCCTCGCTCTATCTTTTGTGCAATCTGCTTCCGATGTCCGTTTTTTGAAGCAAGCCTTGGCCGAACGCGGAGCCAACATTCCAGTGATCGCTAAAATCGAACGAAAAAACGCGCTCGAGGACATCGAACGCATTGTCAAGGAATGCTATGGCGTAATGGTCGCTCGCGGCGACCTCGCGCTGGAAATGAGCTTCGAAGATGTTCCCATTGCGCAGAAACAGATTATTTCGGCCTGCCGGCAAGCTGGCGTACCGGTGATCACGGCGACTCAGATGTTGGAGTCGATGACGAACTTCCATAAGCCGACGCGAGCCGAAGCCGCCGATGTAGCCAACGCAATCGCAATCTTGGATGGAACGGATGCCGTAATGCTTTCCGGTGAATCTGCGGTCGGAAAGTTTCCGGTCGAGGTGGTGTCAACTATGGCGATGATCGCTGCGCGTGCGGAGCAGGCCTGGTTGAATGGAGAACTGCCCGGCCTACCAGAACTCTCGCGAAATGCTGACCTCGATGCGGCAGTGGGACAGGCAACGGCGATGATCGCAAGTACCGTTTCGGCCCGCGCAATCATTACCGCTACGACCTCCGGGACCACTCCGCGGCGCGTCGCCTGTCACCGGCCAAAAATGCCGATTATCGCACTATGTACATCCCCGGAGACTTGCCGTCGCATGAGTTTGACTTGGGGCGTTCAACCCGCACTGGTTCCCATGATCACGAGCACTGCCCACTTGGTACGCCTGAGTGCAGAGGCAGCCACGAAAATTCTGAAAGCGCAACCGGACGACGTTTTGGCGATCGCGGCCGGCACTCCCTACAATGTCACGGGAAAGACAAACCTGATCAAAGTTGAAGTGGTCGCGGACGGGCTGGAAGCGGAGGCTCAAGCCTTTGGAGAGTAGCTAGCATCGCGCCGGCTCAATTCCCCGACGGGCTGCTTCAGAGCTGTTCGATTCGATAACCGCGTTGACGGAGCGTTTCGATCAGACCGTGGTTACCGACCAAATGGCCCGCTCCAACGATAACCAGGCAGTTAAAGTTTTCGTGGGTTAGTCTCTCGATCTGAGGCAACCATCGTGCGTTTCGTTTTGCGAACATACGATAGAACATTTCCGGATCATTCCGCTCATCCTGATTTAAGAATCGATCTAAGACGTCGACCTGACCGTTTCGCCACGCCTCCACCATTTCCGTCAATGCGATTTTGTACTCAGGCAAACCTCCAATGGTGAACAGAAGATGCTGCTCGCCCTTTTTTCCATTCTCGACCAGGACGTTTGCTTGATCGCTGATGGTCTCGAGACCGAAGATCGGCTTGTTGAGGGCCTTGGCTCGCTGGTAAAAATAGATATCGACTCCAAGATCCTCCTTAAATCCAGCCAGTTCGGTGTAACGGAGGGTCAACAGCTCGGCTAACAGACTTGGTTTGAATCTCTTCGCTTTTTCATAGGAAACGCCCAGTTCCGCGCAGGTTAGCTTTACGATCTGCAGTGTGAGCGGAGAGACGTGACGCGATAAATCGTCCCCTTTAGGATAAGCCCCGATTTCGCTGAACGCCTCTCGGACCTGACCACCCGTCGCTCGGCCAATGTCGACTTCAAAGGCTACCTGCTTCGAATCCGCAAAAGCACGTTCCAATGCCGGGTGAAGCGGATAAGCGCTTTTCGGCAAGATGTGAACCGAGCCCAGGAGATAGACGACGTTATGCTCTCCGTGAATCCGCCAGAGGGCGCTCTTGCTTTGGTTGAAGCCTCCGAGATTTGAGCAACCGGCAACAAATGCAATCAATCCGAGAAGAGCGACGATCTCCAGACATCGACGTTCAACTTGCGGACGGATCTTCATTGGGTTCTCGGACCGCCGGCGGTGTTTCGTTGCGCCTTTCTGAAACGGTTAATTTCTTTCCGACAATACCCATTACTCCGTCAAATGCTTCTTCGGAGATACCGTGCGACACCTTGACGCGAAAGCGTTCCCAAAGAAATTCTTCCATTCGCATCCACTTACCACGGTAGTTAACGCGCTGGGTCCAAGCGCAGACAGTAATGATGTTTTGCAGCAATTGAATCCGCAGGAACAGGATACCTGCACCAACGATCAACGCGGTGCTCGTAAGTAATAGAGCGGTGGAAATGTTTTCTCTGAGATCGAGCTTCTCCTCACTGGTCAAATTGCGCTCAGCCAGCAGCTTGTCCTCGGTAACCCGCATCGCTGAAATTTGTTGGCCGGCAGTGGCTATCAGATTCCAGGCGCTTGAATTCACCAGAGCACCGGCCCCCTTTTCGTCGCCGGCGGCGCGCAGTTCTAGCCCTTGTGTCAGTTCCGCCAATTTGGCCTGCAGCGTTGTCTGAAGATCGCCGGCCAGCTTCTCCTGGGCCGGATTGTCTGCGACCAAGATGCGAAGGAGGGCACTCTGAAGCAGCAGATTCGCTCGGGTGAGAATGTATATTCCCATGTATTCCGGACGCCCGCTAAGCACGTAACCGCGTTCGTTGCTTTGAGCTCGGTAGAGCAAAGCCTCGACGATGAAGAGTTTCTCGCGTACCAGATAGGAGTGGCGGACCCAGCGAAGGGCCGTGGTTTGCTGGTTTCGGATCTGTCGCGAAACGTAAAAGAATAGCCCCGAAATCAGCAGCGGCACCAGGATAACAACCAGAAGCAGGTATCGCCGGTTGTGCTGGAGAAAGCTGCTTTTCATCCTACGTCTACTACTTTAATCCGCAATTTACAGGCCATCTGGTTTTATTGCGGGCTGATGCACATTCTGCCGCGAATTGCGAACATTTGTACAGGCGTAATAGAAAATCATCGGTCAAAGAATGAAAAAGTTTAGACCCTATTCGAAACAAAAATGCGGCACGGACCAGTAAATTGGATACCGTGGCTCGATCCCTTGAGGATTGCTCATGCAGACTGAAAAGATCGAGGCGAACGCACCCGCGACCGAGTATCGAGCCAGCCATCGCGGAAAACCGATGCTGATCGCCGGAGCCGCGGTCTTGGTATTCTTGTTATTGGTCGCCGGCGGCTCGCTCTACTATTTCGGTAAGAGGGAGATCTCGGCTACCGGTGGGTTGTATTTTCTCTCTCGGGTGGAGCTGAATGTGCCGAGGTTTGCACAAGCGGACCCTCGTTGGGCGGACGATTTACTCGGCCCAACCGATTCGACGATCGGCGGTGAAGGTTGGGCCGTGAGCTCTGCGGCCATGGTGCTCGCTTATTACGGAGTGAACATCGACCCGGGCGTACTCAATACCTTTCTGACCAACAACAACGGTTACACTCCCCAAGGCTGGCTCTATTGGGAAAAGGCAGCCGCTGTCGCTCCGGAAAAGGCCAGACACATTTATGAAGACGCTCCTTCTTACTATCTAATCGATAGCAACCTGCTGCGGGGGAATCCGGTCATTATTCGAATTCGCCTCCGGTCCGGCGTTACGCATTTTGTGGTCATCGTTGGAAAGAGAGGGCTCCATTACCTGATTCAGGATCCGGGATCAAACGGGGATAAAGGCATCTATCCTCTGTACCGGCTGGTGCCAAAGATTGATGCACTGCGCTTCTACGAGAGACTAGGCGATTCTACTTAGCTCCGGCAGCGCCAAAACAGGCTCTTAAATAGACGCGCAGCGTCCGTTTAAGGGCTTTCCAGCCCGCAATCAGCGTGTGGATGTATACGGCGGGTGAGATTTGCGCGCCAGATCGATTTCCTGCTTGCGCCCAAGCAGCCGAGGCTGCCTATTCTTTGATTTTCCCTTTGATGGTCCAGCGTTCATGGAGAGTAAATTCGATCCTATTGATGTGCCCAACCGCAAGCCCAGGATTGTCGGGGTGGTCGCGTCGCGAGCAGACTGGCAGCTTGTGTCCGGGGGCGAGTTTTCGGAGCTCGACTTGTGCGAACTGCGTATGGACCTCCTAATCGCCGAACAAACCCAACCGCACGAGTACTTAAAACCTTTGCGGCTGCCGAAAATTTTGACGATCCGTGACCCCAGAGAAGGCGGTAAGGAAAGTCTGAGCGAAAGCGAGCGATTGAATCTCTTTCGAGAACTTCTCCCGCATGTGGATTACATCGACATCGAATTGCGGAACTTTAGCCTTTACTCGGACGTGATCGCCGCTGCGCGTACCTCAGCAAAACAACTGATTGTCTCAGTTCATGATTTTGAAAAAACGCCCGGCGTCGAACAGATGGAGCAATGGGCAAACGAAACCGAGGCGCGATATCCAGACGCGATCTTCAAAATTTCGGTGAGATTGAGCCGCTGGGAGGAAATGGTTCGAATCGGCAATTTCCTCGTTAACCAATCCCGGATCAGAGTGGCAGCGATGGGGATGGGACCATTGGGCAAGATATCCAGGCTTGCTTGTGGCGAGGCGGTAGTGCCTGGCCAATGGCATTTCCGAACGTTGCGTTCTATTCTGTCGGAAATTGTCGAAGGCAATTGATTTCTATTTGCCAGTTCTCGGAGATCGGAGTTCAACGATTTCGGGCTTTTCTTGCTTATTACTCCAAAAAGCTCTGATGCTGCGAACTTAGTGGTGTTAATGCGCATGTTCTGCTCTCTCGTCTCAATCTGCGGATCGGCAGTTCATTTGCCACAAGGCCTCATCCGAATATTGCGTTCATGATCGGAAAATACTCCCGCTGCCTTCGCGAACGATTTGGCAAATTGTGCATCCGCTCTCTGTTCGCAATGATTCTGCTTAATCTCAGCGGGGTCGGTCTTTTTATATTCTTGTGCGACTGGTGGGTTTCTCGTGCCGGGGGGTTTCCGCTGTTCGATTCCGTTGAGCAAATACCGGCCAGCGAAATCGCTCTCGTACTTGGAACTGCGCCGGTGCTCGCCAGCGGGCTTCCGAATCGCTACTTCGTTTCTAGAATGAATGCCGCTGCTGCGCTGTTTCATGCCGGTAAGGTCAAGGTGCTGCTTCTCAGCGGAGATTGCCGCGACGATAGGTACAATGAGCCAGTGGCGATGCGTGAAGCGCTGATGGCGCGAGGCGTGCCGGAAGAAGTGTTGCTCGAGGACCCGGCCGGGGTTCGAACATTGGATTCGGTGATACGTGCGAAATCGGTTTTCGGCTTCTCCCGATTGACTGTGATCTCACAGGAATTTCATAACCGCCGCACATTGTTCTTCTGCAAGCAATTTCAAATCAATGCGGTCGCGCTTAACGCGGACCCGGTTGTCCGGCGTCACAGCTGGCGTTTGACTTGCCGGGAGTTTGCGGCTAGAGCGGTCGCGGTTTTGAATGTTTGCCTGGTGCGAGCTCGACCCAATGGCGGCAAAATAAAAACTACGATTTTGCCGAAGATGACACCGCGCAATTAGCAGATAGGATCATTATTGTGCACATTTCTCTCCTTAAATCGAAAATCCACCGCGCCACGGTTACGGGGGCCGACGTGAATTATGAAGGAAGTATCACGATCTCAGCGGATCTCGCTGACGAGGCGGGTCTGGAAGAGCACGAACGAATCTTGACCGGCAACATGACTAATGGCGAGCGATTCGAAACCTACGTGATTTATGGGACCAGGGGCCGTGGTTTGATCGAGTTAAACGGGGCAACCGCCCATCTTGGGAAACCGGGCGATATTCTGACTATCATGAGCTTTGGTTGGTATGATGCTGAGGAGGCGGCAAGTCACCAACCAAATGTGATTTTGCTCGACGCCAACAATTGCGTGATTCGTCAAAAAGCGACAGTTTGAACCCATCGAGTATCGGCTTCAGTCCTTTTGAAAAAGTGCCGCAAAAGCCCCGTCCATATTGTTCTGGAGCGGTCCGACTTTGCGCGATTCCAAGCAGACTAGCCCGGGAAATTGGTTGAGAATCTGCGAGACTACCTGCTCGTTTTCTTCCGGTTCGATGCTGCAAGTGCTGTAAACCATGCGTCCTCCGCGGCGTAGATACGGCACGATGTTCTCGACCATGCGGAGCTGCAAATGAGACATTCTCCGAAAATCATCAGGTGTGAGCCGCCACCGCACGTCGGTGCGTCGCCGAATCACGCCGGTATTCGAGCAGGGCGCATCCACCAATATTGCATCAAACGTGGAACTTCCGGCTGGAAGCGGGTTCCTTAACCAATCTACCAGGATCACTTCGGTATTTGTTACTCCCAACCTGACGAGATTTTGCTGCAAACGAGACAGGCGTATAGGTTCGTAGTCGCCGGCAAACAGTCTCCCTTGGTTCTGCATCAACTGCGCAAGGTAGCAGGTCTTCCCACCCGGAGCGGCGCACGCATCGAGTACTCGCTCACCAGGCTTCGGGGCCAGCAGCTCGCATGGAATCAGTGTACTCGGATCTTGCACATATACCACGCCGGCCGAAATCCAGTCGGACGGAAGATGTTCGACCTCGAGACAGTCCTCCCGATCGAACAAGGGCTTCGCGCCGGGGAAGCTATGCAGCAGCTCGCCCGGGGTCACCCGAAGTTCGTTGGCCCGGACATAAATCTTGGCCGGCTGGTTGTTCCAGGCACAAAGTTGAGTGGCTTCCGTTTCACCCAATGCTCCCTGCCATTTGAGATAGAGAAATTCCGGATGGGAGTAGCGGACATGTACCGGTGCGTTTTCGAGCTCTTCCAGAACCGCCTCTTTTTCAGCGATCGATTTCCGAAGAATGGCATTCACCAAGGTTCGGGCCGGCCCGGCAATATTTACAGTCTCATAGACCGCGGCATGAGCTGGAATCCGCATTTTGTAGAGCTGATACAAACCAAGCCGCAGGACCTGGCGAGTCGCGGCATCCAGTTTGTTTGCCCTAAATCTTTGGATCACAAAATCCAACAGCGTACGATTGCGGATTACTCCGTAAAAAGTCTCGGTGACAAAGGCTCGATTGCTGAGCGGAAGATCGGATTGTTCCAGCGTTCGGTGCAGGACTCCGTCGGCAAACTCCCGGCTGGATTCCCAGCGCTGCAGCGCCTTCAAACAACAGATGCGAGGATTACTGGCTGCCATAAACGCGCACAAAATATTCTTCCCCCTCCGTTGGCCCGGATGCTAAAAGTTAAGGTTCCATAAAATTCAACCGGTGCCACCGCTTTTGAGGAGCGGCTAGCCCGCAATAAGCGTGGGGATGCGTATGACCCGGTGAGATTTGCGGGCTAACCGCGGCGGTTTTGCCAATGGAGCGAGCCTTTGTCGACACGCCCGTCGAGCCGGACCAATGACGGGTTCCGCCGCATCGCCCCGATCACTGGAACAATAACGCCCTAACCAGAAATAGCCTTCGCCAACGGACGCCCGATTCCGTAATATTGAAAACCGAGATCTCTCATCGTTGCCGGGTCGAATAGATTGCGTCCGTCGAAAACGATTGGTGTATGCATCCGGCGGCGTACCTCGGTGAGGTCCACGTCGCCGAAATCGGGCCACTCCGTTGCTAAAATTAAAGTCTCTGCACCTTGTACTGCCTCGAGCGCAGAATCGGCCAGATGAACTCCTGGACAAAGATCAAGTTCCTGGACTCTTTGGTTGCCTTTAGGGTCGTAGGCCGTCACTTGAGCACCTTCGCGAATAAGATCGTTTACGAGATCAATCGCGACCGAGTTCCGCACGTCGTCGGTATCAGGTTTAAAGGTGAGACCCCAAACTGCGATTCGCTTTTCCTTTAGCACCCATAAAGTGTCGCGTAGCCTCTTTACGAAGCGCTCGCGCTGATACTGATTTATCCTCTGGACCTCTCGCAGGAGATGAAAAGGTTCGCCGATTTGTTCGCTAATCGCGATGAAGGCGGCAATATCTTTCGGAAAACAAGACCCCCCGTATCCGAGACCGGCATTGAGAAAGCTGCGTCCGATTCGTTTGTCCGCTCCGATCCCATCGGCAACTTTTTCAATATCTGCTCCACTCGCTTCGCAAATTGCAGACAGCGCATTAATATACGAAATCTTGAGCGCAAGAAAGGAGTTGGCCGCGTGTTTGATCAACTCGGCGCTATTGATATCCGTGACCATGATTGGCGCCATAAAAGGTTCGTAAACTTTTTTCATAATCGCCAAAGCGCGCTCGCTGTTCGATCCAATCACAATGCGATCGGGTTCCATGAGATCGGGAACGGCGCAGCCCTCGCGAAGAAATTCAGGATTGCTGACAACATCGAAGTCGACATTCACTTTGTTGTACCGCCGGATCGTATCGGCCACTTTTTCTCCGGTCTTCACTGGCACAGTGCTCTTGTCGACGATCACCCGGTATTCTTTGAGCACCGAAGCAATCTCGCGAGCGACCCGCTCGATGTAAGTCAAATCCACACTGCCGTCGGCTTGAGGAGGGGTTGGAACGGCGATGAATATGACCTGAGAGTTATCGACTCCTTGTTCGATGCTGCCGGAAAATTGCAGCCGATGCGCCGAGACATTCCGCAGAACCAGCTGTTCCAGACCAGGTTCGTAGATCGGTATTTTGCCGTTCGAGAGGGCTTTGATTTTTCGTTCGTCATTATCAACACAGATCACTTCGTGGCCCACCTCAGCGAAGCAAGCGCCGGTGACCAACCCAACGTAACCGGACCCAATAATTGCAATTTTCATAAGGAGTCTGAATCAAAGCTGTTCCAATAACGACGATTGCCTCAATGTCCAGCGAAAGCTCTGGTTACCGACTCAGAGGCCTGATCCTCCGGGGTTCAGATCGACCGGTAGGCCGAACCGGGGCAGATCTTTGAGTGTCAAAATCAACTGAATGCCGACGTCTTGCTTGCCGGTGCCGTTGTTCCGGGTAATTAGCCCCAAAGAGGCGACCCAACTGCTTAAATCGCGGTGGATGATATACCGCTGCTCTTGGAAGCGGCCGATTTCAGCCTCGTAATTCTCGTAAATGCTGAATCCCCAGTTGTCATTGAGGCGAAAGTAGGTTTGTAGGAAAATCTGATGGCTATTCGGGAAGTTGGGATTGTGATCCAGGTAAAGGTCGCCTAACGAGATATCGATATTTGGAGTGACGGTCCAAGAAAGGTATGTGTTGATTTCCCAGAACTGGTTCTTGTTGAAAACCGGCAGCTGCGAATTTACAACTAGAGAGAGCCAAGGTACCGGACCGAACCGGACATTGGTGACAAAATCGGAGTAGTGACCTGGCTGATACGGATTCTTGAAGTTGATATCGAAATAGTTATCAACCTCTAGCCAATTGATGGTCTGATTATCGCGTCGGGTTTGCAGACGATTTCGAAGACCGAGTCGCCAGACGGTCTCATGGTCAATCGAATCGGTCGCGACAAATTGGGGGAAGTCGATTGGCGGTATCTGAGTACTTGGAATGAAGCGATCAAAAGGCAGAATATCTCCTGGCTTGAGCGTTGGGTTCGAAACCCAGGAAAAATTAGTGTAGGGTTGGATGACGTGACGTAATCCGTCCAAGCCCAGCCATCGGATTTGAACCCCTTCGTAGGGCCGCGACAACTTGAAAGAAGCTTCGACGCCGGCATTGAACAAAAACCGCGTTCCGGCTCCTTCGTCCTGAACTGTCCCTACCGCCGGAAACGTGTCATTGAACAGAGAGTCGGCTTGTACGAATTGGCCCGTGCGTTCGTAGTAAGTGGCTCGCACCCCGACTCGGGGAACAACGGAGAGCCAGCCAAAATAAGTTTTCGGTAAGGTAAACTGGTGGAATGTATCAAACCGAAATGAGGCGAAGTCAGGATTTGGCGAGCCAGACGCGAATGCTTCGCGCAGGTAGCCAGCGGTCGTAGTAGCCTCATAAAAAATCGGCGAATTTAGGAACGGTGTACGAGCCACTTCCCAAGAAAATTCCGGCAGTCGTTCGGTGGTCTGGAAAAAAGGATTCACTTGGTAACGAACGAAACCGCTCAGCGTGTAGGCTTCGCCCTTCTTAATGACCTCGACAAAATTGTCCGGCTGCGGATTGGTCTCAAATTCGAACGGATAAAAATCCTGGAGCAGAAACGCGTCACTAAGTTTGTTTACCTCGACCACCGCGGAGATATCGCTTGTGAGAAACGTCCGCGACTCGTAACTGACCCGGTAGCGGCCGGGACTAATCGGCGGTCGTCCCAAAGACGTCTCGTTCAGGTTAGGCTCCTGGTCATTGATGAAAAAAGTCCTTAAGCTGCCGTAGTTCTCGTCGTTGTCGCCAAAACTATACTTGAGATCCAACCCAATCGAGGGACCCCGCAACGTGCTGTAGTTAAGATGTAGAGTCGCATCGGTATAGTCGTTCACCGGAAATTTGATCAGGGTGAACAAGAAGGCGTTGTAGGTGTTGTTGTACCCAAGGCTCGGTAAAATCGAAAATTCGTCGTTCAGCGACTGGTAAAGGTATGGGAACCAAAAGATCGGCGTTGTGCCGACATATAATGTGGCATTGGTGAAGATGACCCGATCATCCGGGTAAATCCGCATGCCTCGGGCTTTGAGGTAGTAATCCGGTTTCGACGAATCGCTCGTGGTCAGCGAGCCATTGTAAACTCTGTATTCGTTCTCCTGAATCGAGGAGAGATTCTCTCCGGTAAACTCAAACGGCGTCTTGGCTCCGCCAAAATCCGCTGCATCCAGTTTTTTGGTTTCGAGGTTATAGACGGCTCGATCACAAACAAACGCATAATCACCCCGATAAACGCGGACGTGATCTTTCAGCAGCACATCATGCGTGTCGGGATTGTATTCAGCGTATTCGCAGTAGATCGCCACATCGCCGTAATGAATGACCACATTTCTTTGGGCAATGGCGATCCCGCCTTCAAATTTGGTTTCGCCGGCCGTAATCTCGACCGGAAATTCGCCGAACTTCGGGAGCTGCGTAATGTCCTCTTGGGCGCGACAGATTGCCGTAAACAAAAGCAAAAGAGAGAAGGCGATTAGCCGGCCAGACATGGGAGAGATCAGCGCATTGAAAATGAATCCAGCGAATCGCGGCTAAACCATAAAAGCAAGGAGAAACCTTTACGCAGACGACTAGATGCGAAGCGGTAAACGGCTTGGCTAGCCTTTGTCCTCCGTTTCTAGTCCGTATACCCGTTGGGGTGTTTGGCGTGCCACGCCCACGCGCTCTTAACAATCTCGTGGATATCCTGAAATTTCGGTGTCCATCCCAGCTGTTTTTTGGCTTTCGCCGATGCTGCAACCAGCCGCGGAGGATCCCCCGGTCGCCGTGGCTTTTGCACAATCGGAATTTTGTGCCCGGTTACTTGGCGGCAAGCTTCGATGACTTCGCAAACGGAGACACCACCCCCGGTCCCTAAGTTGAAATAGCCGCTTTCGGCCGCGGAAAGGGACAGGATATGAGCCTGGGCGAGATCTTGGACATGGATGTAATCGCGGACGCAACTGCCATCTGGAGTGGGGTAATCACTACCAAATATCTCCGCGTGCGTGCCATGCCCAAGAGCAACTGCGAGTATTCGCGGGATCAGATGAGTCTCTATTCGGTGGTGTTCGCCAAATTGCTCGGAAGCTCCTGCTGCGTTGAAGTAACGAAGGGCCACATATTTGATCCCGTGAATTCGATCGAACCACCGCAGGATCTTTTCGAACATCAGTTTCGACTCTCCATACGGGTTAATCGGGTTTTGCGGTGTCTCTTCGTCGATTGGCACGCGTTCCGGGATACCGTATGTGGCACAGGTAGACGAAAAGACGAAGCTTTTCACTCCTGCCTCAACCGCCGCATGCAGCAGGTTAAGAGCGCCGTAAACATTGTTATGAAAATATTTGTACGGATTCTCCATGGACTCGCCAACCAGCGCCTTTGCGGCGAAATGCATAATCGCCTCTGGCCCGGTCGAGCCGACTGCGGAAAAGATCGACTCCGGATCGCATAGATCTCCCGCGATGAATCGAGCGCGCGGATCGACCGCCTGCCGGTGGCCTTCCGAGCAATTATCGAAGACAGTGACTACGTGTCCAAGGTTGAGAAGCTCCTCAACGCAGACGCTCCCGATGTAACCGGCCCCGCCGGTGACGAATACATTCACAGGCGGTGAGCTTAGCCGGATTTTGTGGGCTGCCTAGCCGAAAAAGCGAGAGGTCGTGCGGTGAGGCTTCTAAAAAAAGCGGCGGCCGCCTACCGGCGGTTGCTAGCTTTTGGATTGAAGAATAGTCACCATCCTTCGGATATAGGCGGCTCGACATCGCGGGCGAAGAATCTTCAGACTTTCTTTGTAAGAACCAAGCTCAAGCAGCTCGATCATCACATCTCTTGCGCCCCAGCGTTTCATCATCGCGCGAGTCGGCATATAAAGGTCGATCGTGTTCTTTCCCACCAGGGCAGAGCCGTAGTCGTCAATGACGTAAAGCTGGTTTTGCCCCACTATCTTGAACTTTGTTCCAAGCGGGAACCTCGACCAATCGGCGGCCGCACTGTTGCATCCGCCCGCCGCCAGCTGAGTACCCACCGCATTGTTCCTGCCATAGCGGCGATGGCCGGACTCAGAATGAGTATATGCGGTCGTCCTTACCTGGACGGCTTTATGCGAGCCTTTGATGGATGTCGCAGATTCGTTGTGAAAGTCATCGAAAGCGCAACTTGCAACCAAGAACGACAATCCCACCGAGAGCGGGTGGAACAATTTCATAAAGCCCGGAAAGTTCTTGTTTCCAAAAGGATGTCAATAAATATCTGCAAAATCCACATTGTCGTGAAACTGCCAGAATTGGGGGATTGAGTCCGATTTTACGACAAAACCTATCCGCCTTTTGTCGGAGTTTGGCCGATATTGTACCGAATCGCGCGGTTTGGGAAGCGAAAAAAGCGACGGTAACTAACGGGCGTGGTGGCGAGAAAGCGATGACGGACCAAGCTCTTAGTCGCCTCTGCCCACTAATCTACGCCGGTGATGCTATCTTCCTTAATGTCGCTGAATCGCGCAAACGCGCAGATACCGCGTCGAGAGGATCGAATGAAATCCCAGAACTCCTGGACCGGTGCCGGCCAGCTTGTTTCTGCTGCACGGGCTGCCGCCTCAGTGGTTTTCATGCCCGAGTGATACAATAGTTCGTGCGCTTTTTTTACCTCAGTCCGTAAAGCCGAACCGAATCCTGCCCGGCGCAGACCGACGGTATTGATTCCCACAATGCTGTTCATTCCGACCGCGATCGAGAAAGGAGGGATGTCTTTGCTAATCGCGGCGGAACCGGCCACCATTGAGATCGTTCCGATCCGAATGCTCTGGTGAAAAACCGCGCCACCGCCCAGAAACGCCCGGTCGCCCACGTGGACATAGCCTCCAAGCAATACGTTGTTGGCCAGAATGACATGGTTTCCAATTTGCGAGTTATGTCCCAGATGCGCCCCGACCATCAGCATATTGTGGGAACCGACAGTTGTAGCGCTCCCGGGCTTCGTACCACGATGAATGGTACAATGTTCGCGAATCACGTTGGCGTCTCCGATTTCGATCCGGGTCGACGAATTGCGATCAAATCCGAGATCCTGCGGCAGGCCTCCAATGACAGTTCCATAGCCAATCAGGTTTCCAGCTCCGATCCGAACCTCTCCAGTCAGGATGCTATGCGCCTGGACTTCGTTATTCGGCCCCAGGACTACGGGGCCTTCGATTACCACATAGGGTCCGATCTTCGTCCCTGGCCCAAGTTCGGCACGTGAATCGACAATAGCGCTCGGGTGAATCATTCCAGATTAATAAAATGTATCCCCGACAGAAACAACGCCGGTAAACGCCGGTAAACGCCAAACCGCCTTTGGTAGCGGCGACTAGGTTGTCCGACGTAGTCCCGATGTTTACGGGATCCTACCGAAGTCAAACGCGTACCGGGCCGCGAATACCTGGCCGTAAGGAATCAAGCGAAACGCACCATTGAGCGCGGTCGCCACCGCGCGGTTCGCGAAATAGCGGTCAAATGCCCGAGAACGCCAGCAGCAACCGGAACCGCCGGAACCGCCGCCAACCGCAAAACGGCTCGTCACGCTTGACCAATAAGCAATCACCAATACGACGTTCACGGCGCATCCCGCGCGTTATCGGCGTTCTTAGGCCTCGGCCATTGCTGTGTCGACCGTGGCGACGTCACGGCCGCGGTTTTTTGGAACCAACAGCAACAACAGCGACGCGACAGCAAGAAGGACCAGGTTGATTAAGCTCGAGATTACCAAGCCATGAGCGTAGTCTGCTGGCGTGGCATGGGAAGGAATTGCGGAGAAGATGATAGCGCCTATCACCGCGATACCGACAGAATTAGCCACCTGCTGCGCCATCGAGGCAACTCCGGCAGCGGAACCGGCGTCTCGCGCCGGTACTCCGCTGAGTACCGTATTATAAAGCGGAGCAGTAACCAGCCCGCGGCCAACTCCATAGATAAAGCAGATGAAAACAAAAGCGAGGGAAGCCTGGCCGTGGCTTGCGTTGGCCTGCATCGACAGGCAAACCGACAGGCAAACAAGAGAGATCGCCAAAATCCCAGCTCCCAGATGCAGCGAGTTCCGCCCGAGAAGGCCGTTGAGCTTGCCAGAAAAAGAAGATCCTACCAGGAAGCCGAATGAGAATGGAGCCAGCAGTAGTCCGGCGTGAAATGGATCTAATCGTAAGCTTAACTGCAAAAACAGGCTGAGCACTAATATCATCGAAGTGTGTCCCGCGAAGTAAATGCAAGTGACTAGAATTCCAACCATGAATCCTCGGTCCTGGAACAGGCGCGGCTCGACCAACGGCGAACCTCCGTCCAGCGAGCAGCGACACTCGAATCTATAGAAAGCCCAAAGCAGGGGGATGCTGGCTGCCAGGGCGCCCCATGCCCATGGTGGCCAGCCAGCATCTGTGCCCTCCATGAAAGGCAATGAAAACAGGAACAAGCCGATGGTAAGCAATATCGTTCCGATGATATCTACGCCGGGTGCCTTTTTGGCCTTCGATTCACCCAGACTGAGAGACGCGGCCAGAATAGTGACGAGTCCAAGTGGAAGGTTGATGAGGAAAATCGGTCTCCAACCCAGATTGAACAGATTGGCTTGGATCAGGAAACCACCCAGGATTTGGCCGACAATCGAACCGAAACCAATCATGGTCCCGTAAATACTGAAGGCCAGGCGCTTCGCCGAACCGGTGAAATTGATCTGAATGAACGAGAGTGCTTGAGGAAACATAACCGCTGCGGCGCATCCCTGCAGCAGTCGGCCAAATACCAACGTTCCGGCATCCCCAGCCCAGCCGCAGAAGGCGGAGGTGGCGGTAAAACCTGCCATTCCGAAGATGAAGACCTTTTTTCGACCAAAGATGTCACCCAACCGGCCTCCGGTGATGAGACAGACGGCATAAGTGAGACCGTATCCGGCAACGATCAGCTCCGCTTCGCTGAATCCCGCGTGTAAAGAGTTCTTGATCGATGGGATGCCAATGTTGGCGATGAAGAAATCAATAACCCCGAGAAAAGGCCCGACTAGCAACACCAGGAGCGATATCCATTTATTTCGCTCGGCCTGACCGGGTCCAGTTTTCCGCGGGTTGCCCATCTTCAGGCCGGCTGCTGGAGACCTGAGATGGTGGGAATCGAAACTCTTTTGGTCCTGAGGGGAATGCGAACGGACCAACAGTCTCATAAGTGCAACCAGACTAATTTGCGCAGATCAATAAGTGAAATAGCTGGTTGCGCATGCTCCTATCTCAAATATAGATTGATCCGGAGGAACAGGCTCCCCTCGCGGCGCCGGCATCGCGACGCTTTGGGCGCGCCCGGCACCTAGGTTTGGAAACGCCACCGGTCTTGCCACGACGCCGGCGCCGCGAGGGGAGCCTGTTCCTCCGGATCAATCTATATTTGAGGATGGAGCTGCGACATCTACGCTATTTCAAAACCGTCGCGGAAGAACTGAGCTTTACCCGAGCGTCGTCGCTCCTCCACGTCGCTCAATCCGCAGTGAGCGCCCAAATTCGAGATCTGGAAGCGGAACTCAGCATCGCTCTGTTCGAGCGCAATAGTCGTCAGGTTCAACTCACCGCAGCCGGCAAAATCTTCTTAGACGGAGTCGATCAAGTTTTCCGGACGTTGGAAGATGCCGGACGAAAACTCCGCCGGATAGGTCGAGGTGATGCTGCCTCCCTTGCGATCGGCTTTATCGGTGCTCAGAGCCACGAGTGGATGCCACAAGTGCTGAAGCGGTTCCGAGTGGAGCATCCGGGTGTTGAGGTCACGTTAGCGGAGATGGTGCCTTCTCAGCAAATGGAAGCGCTGCTTGCGCGCACTCTGGATATCGGACTGGTTGGCCCGATTGATGGAAAACCGCCGCCAGGGCTCCGACTTGAATGCATCACGGAAGAAGACCCAATGGTTGGGGTACCTAGCGATCATCCCATCGCAAGGATGGATTCGGTCTCTCTCGCGCAGCTCCGCGATGAACCATTTATTTTTACATCCAGTAAGAATTCTCCGAACTACCGGGCCTGGTTATCCCGTTTGTTTAGCCGGGCGGGTTTCACGCCCAGAGTTGTGCAGGAG
>WNFJ01281014.1_pt3 | contig 18460 bp, 15 predicted proteins | sample 5400461 | NCBI WGS metagenome assembly WNFJ01 (sample SAMN13153349, study PRJNA577476) | soil metagenome | isolation source: 115 cm saprolite on Douglas fir-dominated hillslope | place: USA:California | collected 2013-09-17
CAGATATTCGTGGCGCGGCAGCCGCTTCATGTCGATCGGCAGCATGACGTTGGCGAGGATGTTGCGCCATGGCAGCAGCAGCGAATTCTGAAACACGATTCCGACATTGCCGTGCGGTTTTGTCACCGCTTCGCCCTCGACAAAAATCTCGCCGGATGACGGCGCCAGCAAGCCGGAGATCATCTTCAACAGCGTGGACTTGCCGCAGCCGGAGGGTCCGACCACGACAAAGAACTCGCCGACCTTGATCTGGAAGTCGAGCGGGCGCAATGACGGCACGTCGCCGTCGCGCGAGCGATAGGTTTTCGACACGCCGGAGAGTTGAATTCCCGGCGTGCCGCCGGCGGCGCGATCGGACACAACGCGAAGATGCGCAGCCGATTGCTGGACGCCTGGCGTTTTGGCCGCCGGGTTCATCAGAGGGGATTCCGATTGCGCCCGACCGCTTCTCCGCGCGTCATCGCCCGGCTCGACCGGGCGATCCCATACTCCGCGGCGCGCATTGTGGAAACAAATCGGCGGTACGGGTTACTGGATGCCCCGCTTGAAGCGGGGCATGACGGCGGAGGATTGATTGCATCGCATCGAAACATGGTCCAGCCAGTCCGTTCAGGAGTTGCCCTTCGGCAGATAGTCGTTGCTATAAAACGCCTTGGGATTTTCCTTGGCCTTGGCGTCGAGGCCGCCATACTCGACCAACAGGTTGACCGTGTCGGTCATGTTCTGATCGGTGACCTGGAACGGTCGCTTGCCCTTGGTTTCCGGCGTCCGATACAGCGGGATCGTCAGCTCAAAGCCTTGCGTCAGCGTGTCGATCTTGCCGCCCTTCGGGTTGGCGTCGAGGATCGCCTGCGCCGCGCCCTTGGGGTCCTTCTCGGCGGCTTCGACGGCCTTGGTGGTCGCCGACATGAAGCGCTTCACCAGATCGGCGTTGGCCTTGACGTAGTCGGCGTTGGCGACGATGCCGGAGGACACCATGTTGATGCCGTAGTCGGCAAACTTGATCGGATAGACATCCTTGCCGGTGGCGTCCTTGATCTTCATCGACTGGTCCATGACATAGCCGAGCAGAAGGTCCGCCTGTCCGTTGATCACCGCGTTCAGCTTGGTCTGGGCGTCGCCGGCCACGGTGGTGAAGTCACTTTCCTTCAGGCCGGTCTTCTTCAGAAACAGCGGCCAGATCTGCGTCATCGAATCCGCCGGCGTAATGGCGACGGTCTTGCCCTTGATGTCCTCGGGCCTCTTGATGTTCTTTTCGACAAAGCCCATCGCCGACATCGGGCTCGTCTGCAGCAACACGCCGGTGGCGATCACGGGCGCACCCTTGACGGCGGCGCGCATCATGGTCGGCACGTCGACATAACCGAAATTGGCGGTCTTGGCGGCGACGGCCTGCGTGGTCGCCGCCGAGCCGCGGCCTTCCTGGATTTCGAGATCGATATTTTCGGCGGCGTAGATGCCTTTGGCCTTGCCGTAATAGAACGGCGCGTGCTCGCCATAGACATACCAGTTCAGCATCAGCACGACCTTGTCCGCAGCCTTTGCCGGGGCCGCCGCGAGCGCGGACCAGATCAGCGCCGCCGCAAATGCCGTTATGAATCGCATCATGTGTATTCCTCCCTTACCTTTGTTTTTCGTCATTGCGAGGAGCGATAGCGACGAAGCAATCCATTCTTCCATTGTGGCTCCATGGATTGCTTCGCGGAGTTTATCATCGGGCGCGCATTCGCGCGACCCGTTGGCTCGCACTGACGGCAGCTCTTCTGTGGTGGTTCCTCCACGACGGTTCCTACGAAGCGAAAATGATGTCCTCGCGCTGGCTGACATGCCAGGGAATCACAAAGCGCTCGATGCGGTCGACGATCCAGAACAGCACGACACCGAGCAGCGCCAGGATTACCAGCGCTGCAAACATGGTCGGCAGATCGAAGGTGCCGATCGAGCGCTGCAGCACGTAGCCGATGCCCGAATTGGAGCCGACGAATTCGCCAACCACCGCGCCGACCACGGCCAGCGTCACCGAGACTTTCAGGCCTGAGAAAATCGCCGGCATCGCGTGCGGCAGATTGACGGCGCAGAACACATGAAAGCGGCTGCCCTGCATCGCGCGCGCCAGATCGACCATGTCAGGGTCGACCGATTTGAACCCCTGCACCGCCGAGACCACCACCGGAAAAAATCCCAGCAAAAACGCCGAGATCACTTTCGGGATGATGCCGAAGCCGAACCAGACTACGAACAACGGCGCGATCGCGATCTTCGGCACCGATTGCGAGAACACCAGCAGCGGATAGACGTAGCTTTCCACGGTCTTCGATCCCGCGATCAGCATCGCGACGGGAATGCCGAACACCGCCGACAGCAGGAAGCCGCATATCGTCGCGTAAGTCGTGGGCCACGCCTGCCGCATCAGCTCGGGCCAATCCTGCCACAGCACCACCACGACATCGCCCGGCGCCGGGATCTGATAGGGTGGAATCCGGAACAGCCGGATGGTCAGATCCCAGGCCACCACGATGAAAATCAGGAACAAGAACGGCCGAATCCACGGCGCATTCAGCGCCTTCGACACGCCTCCGGGGCCTTTCGGCTCGACCACGCTTCGCTCCCTTTGCTTATCCGTTTTCTTGGGACAAATTAACCTGTTGGATAAATACTGTCTAGCACTTTTCCGAGGGGCAAATTGGCGCGGCCAAAATCCCTCCTCGTCGTCCCTGCGAAAGCAGGGACCCATACGCCGCAGCTTTTCTTTAGGCACGCGGGCCGACGGCTTTCGCAATAACTAAGGCCGGTGGCTATGGGTCCCTGCTTTCGCAGGGACGACGAAAGATAAGTTCAAGCGGGCTGTTGTGCCGGAGCACGCAGCTTCGGCGCCTTGCTCTTCCCGAACGCCGCGGCTGATTTGCCGGTCAGCGCCGCCAGCACCAGCGCGACCATATGGTCGAGGCGCTCGTCCTTGGCTTCCTTGGTCAGGAGGTCGCGGCCGAAAATCACGCTCAGTGTTGCGCTGTTCGACAGGTAGAAAAAGCACAGCGCCGCGATCGAAATGTAGAGCTGCACTGGATCGACCGCGACCTGGAAGTCGCCGCTCTCGACGCCGCGTAGCACCACCGTGCGGATCATCTCGACGAAGGGCGAATGCATCGACTTGACCTTGGTCGATCGCTTCAGATGCCGTGCCCGCGCCAGATTTTCGGTGTTCAATAGCGCCAGAAACTCCGGGTTGCGGATGAAATAATTCCAGGTGAAGTCGATCAGCCGCTCGATCGCCTTTGGCGGATCGAGATGTTCCAGATCGAGCCCGCGCTCTTCGACCCGTATTTGCTCATAGGCGCCTTCCAGCACCGCGAGGTAGAGATCGTCCTTTTTGCCGACGTGATAATACAGCATGCGCTTGTTGGCGCCGGCGTTGGCCGCGATCCGGTCGACGCGCGCGCCGGCGAGGCCGTGCGCGGCAAATTCCTGCTTCGCGGCCTCGAGGATGCGAAGCCGCATCCCCTCGGGATCACGCTGCCATTTCAAAATTCGCTTTACCTTGGCCAAAATGATCACTCGACGATGATGGAGGATCGGATGTAGCACGCGCGGCGCAGCTTGAGAATGGAATCATGTTCTATCGGCCGTCATTGCGAGCGCCAGCGAAGCAATCCAAAAAAGTGGGTATCGCAAGACCTCAACCCATCCCACGGCCTGCGGCCCTGCTACGCGCTACGCCCGCGCCGTTCGCTCCACCAGCAGCGTAGGAATGCCGCAGGTGCCGTTGCGCACGCTGAGCACACGCGTCCCCGGCTTGCGGCCGGTGCGCACCTCGGACACATCGATGCCGGCGGAGGCGAGTCGCGCCCGCGTCGCGCCGATGTCGGCGACACGCCAGCTCAAGCCCCGGAGCTTGTCATGCGCCTTGTCCGCATTGGGGTCCGGCCGGTGCACGACTTCGACAATGAGATCGCCGCAGCGGAAGAACATCAGCCGGCCCCAATCCGGATGCGAACGGTCCAGCGCCATGTCTAGCCCGAGCCGCGCACCGTAGAGCGCCGCTGCCGGCTCGGGATCCGCGGTCGAGATCACCACATGATCCAGCGCGGTGATCGGGGCGGCAGCCGACGGGATCGAGCGCGGGCGTTCTCTCGCCATCTCAAGGAAAAACAGCCGGACGCCGCGCGCGGCGTCGGTCGCCGCGCGGGTTCGCTTCCACGACAATGTCGCGCCGGAGGCCGCATCGCGGCTTTCCGCATCAGCGATCGGCTCCGGCTTCAGCGCAAGCCGATCGAGCCTGCGATGCATCTTCACGATGTCGCCGGTGCGAAAGCAAATGCTGGCCAGGCCCTCGCCTTGCTCGGCAATGACGGCGCGAATCCGGTCCGCGGTCACGCTGAAACCTTTGGGCGACATCAGCTCCAGCGTCATGTTGTCAAATGTGAAAAGCGCGCGGTCGGCGCCGTCGCCGGCGCTCTGCCATGCCGGCGCGCAGCCAAACAGCGTCCGGTAGGCCGTGGCGCCAGCTCCGATATCGTTGACCAGGAGGACAACGTGATCGAGCCCGGTGATCACGGGAAAAGTCCCCGCGTGTTCTTCGCGGCACGGACCTTCTCCACCCCCATCGCCATCGCGGCGGTGCGGTGGGAAACCTTGTCGGCTTTCGAGCGCATCACCATCTGGTCGAAGGCGCGATCGAGGATGTGATATTCGCGCCGCATCACCTCCTCTTCTTCCCAAAACAGTTGCTGCAGATCCTGCACCCATTCGAAATAGCTGACCACGACGCCGCCGGAGTTGCACAGGATGTCTGGAATCAAAAAGATTTCACCCTGACGCTTTTCCAGCACCAGATCGGCATCCGGCGTGGTCGGACCGTTGGCGCCTTCGGCCAGTACCCGGCACTTCAGGTTTTCCGCGACCCGCGCATCGATCACACGCTCCATCGCCGCCGGCACCAGCACGTCGCAAGGCAGCGTGAGAATTTGATCGGGGTCGAAGTGCAACTGGTTGGAAAAGCCGGCGATGCTGCCATGCGTGCCGGCGTGCCGCATCAGGGCGGGTATATCGAGGCCGGTTTTGTCGTAAAGCGCGCCGGTATGATCGCTGACCGCGATCACTTTGAGCCCGAACTGGTGCAACTCCAGCGCCGCGTAGGAGCCGACATTGCCAAAACCCTGTATCACCGCGGTGGCGGTGCCCAGGTTGATGGAAAGTTCGTTCAAGACGCGCTTGGCGAGATGCGCCACGCCGCGGCCGGTTGCTTCCCGCCGCCCCAGCGTGCCGCCGGAGGACACCGGCTTGCCGGTCACGATCTCGGTCACGGTGCGGCCTTGATACATCGAATAGGTGTCCATGAACCAGGCCATCACCTGCTCATTGGGGCCCATGTCCGGCGCCATCACGTCGGTGTGCGGCCCGACGAACGGAATCATCTCCTGCATGTAGCGCCGCGACAGCGCTTCCAGTTCATGCTTGGAAATCGTCGTGAGATCAACCCGGACGCCCCCCTTGGCGCCGCCATAGGGGAGGCCTACCAGCGCGCATTTCCAGCTCATCCAGATCGCAAGCGCCGCCACCTCGCCGATATCGACGCTGGGGGCAAAGCGGGTGCCGCCCTTGCTCGAACACCGCGACCGTGCCGTCGTCACGGTGGATCGGGCAGGAGATGGTGATCGCCCGTTTCGGCAGCAGCAGGCGGTCACGCTCGTCCATGGGGATCGACAGATGATTGGCGATCACGCTGAATTGGTTCACCGCCATGTCGAACACCGGACCGGAATAGACCGTCATTGTCGCCTCCCCTTAACTTTCTGTCAGGAACTCAGAACAGGCGCAGACCGTTAGACCGGCCCTTTACGCCGACGAGCCAAGGAATGGTCGTAGTCCGGCCCTATGCTTATCTCAAGCGACCAAGGCAGCACTCTTGCGAATAATTTTAGCGAATCTCCGGGGATAACCGGTGCTAGTGTGGGGCGCCGCCGGGACCACCCATCAGCGCACGACGGATGACTTTATGCAGGCCCTCTTCATCGGACAAACCTATATCGACGTCACCTTCATTACCGACCACATGCCGACCGGCGACGAGAAGCATGTGGCAAAGGCCTATGCGGTCTCGTTCGGCGGCAACGCCGTCACGGCCGCGTTCTGCTGTGCCAAGCTCGGAATCGTGCCGGACCTGATCGCTACCGTGGCCAATGACTGGTTGGGGCGGATGTTTCAGGACATGAGCGCGAAGTACGGAATCTCGATCCATCCGCGCAAGGTCAATTCCTCGTCGCTGTCCTTCATCATGCCAAAGGACGGCAAGCGGGCGATCGTGCGCTGCCGCGACGACGAGCATATCCATCCTTTCCCGCTGCTCAATCTCGGCGGCTGCCGCGCGCTGCATGTCGACGGCCACCAGCCGGATGCTGCGATCCATTATGCGAAACTGTGCCGCGAGGCCGGCATCCTGACATCGCTCGATGGCGGCGGCTTGCGCACCAACACCCACGAGCTCCTGGAATTCATCGATGTGGCCATTGTCGCCGAACGGCTGTGCGAGCAGATGGACCTGACGCCCGAAAACATGCTGAATTATCTCAAGAGCCGGGGCTGCCGGGTCGGCGGCGTCACCATGGGAGAACGTGGCCTGCTTTGGTATGACGAGACCGGCGCCATCCGCACGCTTCCCGCGCTTCCGATCCCGCCCGAACGCGTGCTCGATACCAACGGCGCCGGCGACGTTTTTCACGGCGCCTATATCTATTCCTACCTCAGCAATCCCGGCAAAAGCTGGCACGACCATTTCGATTTCGCGCGCGCGGCATCGACCTACAAAATTCAGCGCCTCGGCAACGAGGCCGGACTGCCGACAATTGCCGACATCGAAGCCGTCGCGCAGGAGTTCGAAGTCCGGGCATAACCAGCTCTTTCGGGAATAGCGCATGGGCCGCGTTTTCGTCGCCGGAAGCATCAACATGGATGTGGTGGCGACGGCCGAGCGGCATCCCCGCATCGGCGAGACCGTCGCCGGCAATGCGGTGCTTTACTTTCCCGGCGGCAAGGGCGCGAGCCAAGCAGTCGCAGCGGCAAAACTCGGCGCCCCGACCGTGCTGATCGGCCGGCTCGGCAAGGATGCATTCGGCGACGAGCTGAAGACATTCCTCGCAGCGCAGGGAGTAGACCTGAGCTTCGTGCAGCAAACGTCCGAGGCCCACACTGGCACCGCTCTCATTACCATCGCCAATGCCGACAACACCATCGTCGTCATTCCCGGCGCGAATGCGCTTGTGAGCCCAGCCGATGTCACCGCGCCTGCTTTCGCGAAACGCGATATCGCGGTTAGCCAGTTCGAGATTCCGCTGCCCGTCATCGGCGCCTTCTTCCACCAAGCCCGCGCGGCCGGCGCGACGACGATCCTCAATCCGGCGCCCGCAATCGAATCGAAACGCGAACTGCTCGATCTCGTCGATATTCTCATCCTCAACGAAAGCGAGCTCGGCTTTCTCGCCGAGAGCGAGCTTCACGACACCGACGATCACGCGGTTTTCATCGAAGCGGCGCGATCGCTGCAAACCGGCAAAGACAAAAATCATCTGCGTGACATTGGGTGAGCGCGGCGTGGTTGCGCTTATCGACGGCAAACCGCTGATTGTTCCGGGCCGTACCGTCAAGGCCGTCGATACCACCGGCGCCGGCGATTGTTTTGTCGGCGCGGTCGCGGCACAACTTGCGGCGGGAAAATCAATTCGCGACGCGCTGGACTACGCCAATTCAGCGGCGTCGATCTGTGTGCAGCGGATGGGTGCGGCGCCGTCGATGCCGACGGCGGCGGAAGTCGAGGCGACNNACCCGGTATCCGCCGCCTGTGCCGGTTCGATCGACCGGTTCATGGCAAGGGCGCGGCGTCCGAACACATGGTCCGACGCCCGATTGATCGATTCGATCCCGACGAGCTGCCCGGACTTGTAGCAAAATGCCGAGAACGATCGCTGGGCGCGATCGCCGCGCACCACGACGCGATCGTATCCGATGGTGAGGCCCGCGATCTGAAGCTTGTCGTCGCCCTGGTCGCTCCAAAACCAGGGCAGACCGTCGTAGGTCTTGGCGTCGCCGGTCAACCGCGCCGCAACGCAGCGCGCGTGATCGGTGGCGTTCTGCACCGACTCAAGCCGCAGTGACGCACCGAAGCGCGGGCTCTCAAACAGCGCGCAGTCGCCGATCGCCGAGATGTTCGGATCCGAGGTCAGCAATTGCTCATTGACGATGATCCCCGACGCGACCGGCAGGCCGGCTTCCGCCGCCAGTTCGACATTGGGCCGGACGCCGACGCCGATCACGACAAGGTCCGCCGCCACATGACGGCCGTCGCTGAGGCCGACACCGGTGACGCCAGTGCCATCGCCCTCGATGCGGGTGGCCTGCACACCAAGACGAATGCGAATACCCGCCGCGGTGTGCCGTTCCTGGAAAAAGTCCGAGATTTCCGCGGTCACCGCACGCGCCATGACGCGGGTTGCGAGTTCGACCACATCCACCTCAAGGCCCTTGGCCCGGGCGGTAGCGGCAAATTCCAGGCCGATGAAACCCGCACCGATGACAACGACATGCCGAGCCGACGCGATCCGCTGCCGCAGCGCCTCGCTTTCATCGAGGATTCGCAGATAACGCACGTCTTCGAGGTGGGCGTTGGGGAGCTCGAGCAGACGATTGCGCGCGCCGGTGGCCAGCACCAGATGCCCATACTCGAGCGACGAGCCGGATGCGAGCGAGAGCCTGCGCGCAGCGCAATCGATCGAAGCGGCGCGATCGGCGATCAGCTCGATGTGCTGCTCGCGATAGAATTTGTCCGGGCGGAACATCAGGCTATCCGGACGGCCTTCGCCCTTGAGATAGGCTTTGGACAAAGGCGGCCGCTGATAAGGCAGATGCGGCTCATCGTTGATCAGGCAGATGCGCTCGGCAAAACCATGCTGCCGCAGCGATGCCGCGACCTGGAAGCCTGCATGGCCGGCGCCGACGATCAGAACTGTTCCTTGCGCCATTGGGTCAGACCGGCACGATGCGGAGTGGCAGCGGATAGATGCTGGAAACCAGACGGCAGATTCTTGTATTCATGCTGACCACGCCTGCTCCTGCCTGCCGCCATCTCTAGGCGTTTGCGTCTGATTTTCCTCATCCTGAGGAGCGGCGTTTTCGCCGCGTCGCAAAGGATAAGGCTGCTCTGTGGCCTCATGGTTCGAGACGGCGCAAGAGCGCCTCCTCACCATGAGGGGAAAGATACGGTCATTTTGCAGGCTTCGCCGGGGATTGTCACCTCTTCCCTTCTGCTATTTAAATGCCGGGCGACGTTCTCCGCACCGAGGCTTTTCACATGCCGACGCTCGATCAGGCCACCGCCTCCCTTCCCGACGATCCGGCGCTGCTCAGCATCGACGGCCCGATCGCCACCATCACGCTCAATCGGCCCACCGCTTTCAACTCGATCGATCTTTCGATCGCGAAGAAGCTCGAAGCGCTCGGCGCGGAGGTCGAAGCCAATGACGACATCCGGGTGCTGGTGATCGAAGGCGAAGGCCGCGCGTTCTGTGGCGGCGGCGACCTGCAGACCATCGGCGCCGCTGCCGAAGCCGACAATATCGCGTCGGTGGTCAGCGAGATGCTGACGCATTATCACGCGTTTATCGAGACCGTGCGGCGGATGCCGAAGATCGTTTTGTCCAGCGTTCACGGATCTGCGGCTGGCGCGGGCATGGGATTGGCCTTTGTCACCGATCTGTGCATCGCCGCCGATGACGCCCGCTTCACGCCGGCTTACGCCAAGATCGGTGTGTCACCGGATGGCGGTAGCACCGTCGGCATGGTCGGCACCGTCGGCACCCGGCGCGCGTTGCAGATTTTTCTGGCCGAAGACAGCTTCTCCGCGCAGCAGGCGTACGATTGGGGTCTGGTCGCCCGGGTCGTTCCGGTGGCAGACCTGAAGGCGGCGACGCGAAAATTCGCCGAGCGGCTGGCGCAGAATCCGCCGGCAGCAATCGGCAGTACCAAATCGTTGGTCTACCAGGCCGCGGTCACCCCGACCAAGCTGCAGCTCGACGCCGAACAAGAGAAAATCATCGATTGCATGCACACCGATGAATTCCGTGCTGCGGTGAAGAAGTTCACGAGCAAGGGAAAGTAGCGGGCCCCTATGCACGTCGTCCCCGCGAACGCGCGCGAACGCGGGGACCCATACGCCGCGGCCTCTCGGTTAGGACGATGGGGCAGACACCTTCTAGACCAACCAATGCCGGTGGTTATGGGTCCCCGCGTTCGCGGGGACGACGCTAATCCGGGCAGATATACCCCGTCCCGGCCGGCGACCTGAAGCAGCCGACCGATTCCGGGATCACCTGCTTCGGCAGCCACAGCACCACCTTCGGGAAATAGATCGTGAAGGTGATGGTCACCAAAAACACCACATAGATCGGCAGCGCCGCGCGGAGCGCCTTGGCAAAACTGACGCCGACGAATTTCGATGCCATCAACAGCACCAGCCCGTAAGGCGGCGTGATCAGTCCGAACGCCAGCGTCGCGATCAGCACCACGCCCATGTGCACGCCGTTGATGTCGCCGGCTTGCGTGAGCGCATTCACCAGCGGCATGAAGATGATGATGGTCGGCACCGGCTCGATGAAATCGCCGACCACGGTGAACAGCAACACCAAAAGCAGCATCATGATATGCGGGTCGCTGCCGGCAATCGAGGTGATCCAGTCGGCGATGACGATGGCGCCGCGCAGATAGGCCAGCATCCAGCCGAAGGCGTTGGCGGCGCCGATCGTGATCAGCGGCAGCGAGAAGATCAGCCCGGCCAGGCAGAAGTCGTAGGGAATTCTTTTGAGATGCCCGCGATTGAGCGCGGGGATCACCACCGCGATGATCCAGATCACCGCGACGACGCCGGCTTCGGTCGGCGTGAACCAGCCGGTGAGGATGCCGCCGAGCAGGATAACGGGAATCATCAGCGGAAGCGCGGCGTCTCCGGCGGCGAAGACGACCTGGCGCAGCGGCGCCCGCGGCTTGCGCATGCCGGAGGGGCCGAAGAAATAGCAATAGATCATTAGGCCGAAGCCGATCATAAATCCCGGTACCACGCCCGCCATGAACAGCCCGGCGATTGAAACATTGCCGACCGCGCCATAGACCACGGCGGTGATGCTCGGCGGCACCAGCGCCGCGATGGTGGATGCGGAGGCGATGATCGCCGCGATAAAGGCGGGCTTGTAGCCCTCCCGCTTCATCGGGCCGCCCAGTGCCCGGCTCATCACCGCGACATCGGCGGTGGTCGATCCCGACATCTCGGAGAAAAACATGCTGAACACGACGACGACCTGCGACAGCCCGCCCCTGATGTGCCCGACCAGTGACAACGACAGATTGGCGATCCGTACCACGACGTTCGCCGAACTCATGAGCTCGCCGACCAGGAGGAAAAACGGAATCGCCAGCAGCGCTTCGGAATCCATGCCGTCGAAAATCTTCTGGACGATCGCCGCCAGCGAAACATCCGTGAGCAGGGCACCTATGAACACGCCCGCCATCAGCGAAAACGGCACGGGCACGCCGAGATAGCCGAAAAACAGAAAGCAGAACGACATCAGCGCCAGGATGACAGGCGCGCTCACGGCCGCGCCCCCCTTTGGACGCCAGCATCAATTGGCGGAATCGGAAGATCGTCTTCCGGCGGCTCGGGGTGATCGAACCCCTTGGTGATACCGTTGACCAGTTGCTCGATCGCGAACAGCGCAATCAGCACGCCGGCGAGAGGAATCGCGGCATAGAGCGACGCGATCGGCGTGCCCGAGGGAAGGCGGAAACTGCCGAAACCCCGGAGATAGTTGATGTAGCCAAACCAGATCAGGCAGAACGCAACGCCGAGAACCACGATGCGGATCATGATCTCGACGATGAGGCGCGGGGTGCCGTGCAACGCCTCGGAGATCGCGGTCAGATACAGATGATCGTTGCGGCGGGTCGCGACAGCGGCGCCGACGAAAATCGCATAGATGAAAAGCGTGGAGGTGACCTCCTGAAGCCACAGCCAGGGATGGCCGATGGTGCGCGTGACGATGTCGGCCGTTACCGACAGCGAGAAGCCGAAGCACAATACACCACAGGCGATCATCAGGATCAGTTCGAGCTTGTCGAACGATCGCCATTTCAGGTGATGCTGGCGCTGCAGCACCAGTTTGTCGGCGATGGACATCGTCAAACTCTCCGTCGGCCCGGATCAAACTCTCGTCGTCCCGGCGAACGCCGAGACCCATAACCACCGGCGTTTTATTGTTTGCAAGAGGTGGCTACCGGATCGCCCCACTGATAAGCCGCGGCGTATGGGTCCCGGCGTTCGCCGGGACGACTCGTGGAGACATGGCAAGCTGCCGCCTAGTTGATCGCCCGGATCAGGTTCTTGATTTTCTCGGCGTGCGGCCCGAGCTCCTTGGCGAGCTTGTCGAGATAGGGGTCGGCCACCGCCGTGAAGCCGGACTTGTCGACGTCGGTGACAACCTTCACGCCGATCGATTTCAGCTTCTCCTGCGATTGATGCTCGAGTTCGATCGCCTTGGCAGGCTGGTTCTTGTTGACCTCGTCGGCCGCGGCCTGCACCCATCCCTGCTGCTCCGGCGTCAGGCTGTTCCACAGTTTGTCGCTCACCCATACGAGGCTGTTATTGGCCTCGTGTTCGGTCATCGAAAGCACCGGTGCTACTTCGTAGTGCTTGTTGGCGAGATAGACGTTGACGCCGTTTTCCGCGACGTCCACCACGCCGGTTTGCAGCGACGTGTAGACGCTGCCGAACGGCATGTGCACGATCTGCGCGCCATAGGCCGGAAACATGGTGTCCTCGGTCGGCGTCGCCTGCACCCGCACCTTGAGACCCTTGATGTCGTCGATCTTCTTGATCTCGCGCTTCGAATACATGTTGCGAAGGCCGAGCGTCGAGAGCGCGATGACGCGAGCGCCCTGAACGGTATCGGCGATCATCGCCTTGACCGCTTTTGACACTTCGGGGTCCGCGATCGCCTTGATGAGGTGCGCTTCCGAGCGGAACAGGAAATGCATCGACATCACCCCGGCCTGCGGCGATAGCGTCGCGGCATTGGCCGAGGACGAAATGCAGAATTCCACGTCGCCCGCTTTCACCAGTTGCAGGACCTGCGGCTCCTGGCCGAGCTGCGCGCCGGGATACTGGTCGATCAGTATGGTGCCCTTGCTTAATTCCTTAAGCTTGTCGCTGAAGATATCGCCGAGAATTCCGTAGCCCGTGATCTTTGGCTGATCGTAGGCAAAGCGATAATGCTTCACCTCCTGCGCGGGCGCGCTTGCGGTCATCATGATCGCGGATACGGCCACGGCCGCACCGAGAATCCTTTTCAGATTGCTCATGGTCTCCCCCTCTGATGTTTTCTTTCATCATCCCATTGGCGGTATTTGATTGTCAATCAAGCATCGAGGGTAGGGACCAATATCAACGTCGTCCCGGCGAACGCCGGGACCCATACGCCGCGGCTTATCGGTTAGGCGATGAGGTAGCCACACCTTTTGAAGCAATCGGCATCGGTGGTTATGGGTCCCGCGTTCGCCGGGACGACGCGCGGAGATGTCGCGCGAGGCAGACTGCGCTCATCCGCGCTACTCCTTCCCCCTGCCGCGCATGAAATCGAAATCGCAGCCTTCGTCGGCCTGCAGGATGGTCTCGTTGAACAGATGCGCATAGCCGCGCCTGGCCCACTCCGGCGTCGACGCGGGCGCCAGCGCCGCGCGCCGCTTTTCCAATTCCTTGGCGTCGACCAGAAGATCGATACTTCGTTGGGCGACATCGAGCCGGATCAAGTCGCCGTTCTTGACCAGCGCCAGCGGACCGCCGACGGCGGATTCCGGCGTGATATGCAGCACGATGGTGCCGAACGCCGTGCCGCTCATCCGCGCATCCGATATCCGCACCATGTCCTTGACGCCGCCGCGCGCCAGCTTCCTCGGGATCGGCAGATAGCCGGCCTCCGGCATGCCCGGCGCGCCCTTGGGACCGGCGTTGCGCAACACCAGCACGTCGTCGGCGTTGACGTCGAGCGCGGGATCGTCGACGCGGCGCGTCATGTCTTCCACGGATTCGAACACCACGGCGCGCCCAGTATGCTGCAGCAGTTTTGGACTCGCCGCGGAATGCTTGATCACCGCGCCGCGCGGCGCGAGATTGCCGTGCAGCACCGCCATTGCACCTTCCGACTTGATTGGTTGATTGCGCGGGCGGATCGCGTCTTGCCCCGGCACCTCCTCGGCGCCGGCGACGACGTCGCGCAGCGTCGCGCCGGTGATGGTTCTTGCGTCGAGATCGATCAGATCGCCGAGCTGCGCCATCAATTTCGGCAACCCCCCGGCATGATGGAAATGCTCCATGTAATGCTCGCCCGAGGGCTTCAGGTCGATCAGCACCGGCACCTCGCGGCCGAGCCTGTCGAAAGCTTCGAGATCGATGCGATGCTCGGTGCGGTTGGCGATCGCGGTCAGATGAATAAGCCCGTTGGTCGATCCGCCGATCGCCTGCAGCACCACCTGTGCATTTCGGAACGCAGCCTTGGTCAGCAATTCACTCGGCCGCGGCCCTTTCGCGACGGCCATGGCCGCGGCGACCCTGCCGCTGGCCTCCGCCAAACGAAAGCGCTCGGCATGCGGCGCCGGGATCGTCGCGCTCATCGGCAGCGACAGGCCCAGCGCCTCGGTGATGCAGGCCATCGTGCTGGCAGTCCCCATCACCATGCAGGTGCCGACCGACGGCGCGAGCCGGCCGTTGACGGCTTCGATTTCCGCATCGTCGAGTTCACCGGCGCGGTATTTTGCCCATAGCCTTCGGCAATCGGTGCAGGCCCCCAGCACCTCGCCTTTGTGATGGCCGACCACCATCGGCCCTACCGGGATCACCACCGTCGGCAGATCGGCGCTGACCGCGGCCATGATCTGCGCCGGCAAGGTCTTGTCGCAGCCGCCGATCACGACCACCGCATCCATCGGCTGGGCGCGGATCATCTCCTCGGTATCCATCGCCATCAGGTTGCGCAGATACATCGAGGTCGGGAACGCAAAGCTTTCGGCAATCGAGATGGTCGGGAACACCATCGGCATTGCGCCCGTCAGCATCACGCCGCGCTTCACCGCTTCGATGATCTGCGGGACATTGCCGTGGCACGGATTGTAGTCGCTATAGGTGTTGGTGATGCCGACAATCGGGCGATTCAGCGCGTCGTCGGAATAGCCCATCGCCTTGATGAAGGCCTTGCGCAGGAACAGCGAAAACCCGGCGTCGCCATAGCTCGTCAGTCCCTTGCGCAGTCCGTCGGCCATCTCGCGTGTCCTCTAGAATTCGAACCATAAGTTAAAGTGCCAGCGCTCTGTCTTACCTGCCCCGTTGGGAGAGGTCGAATTTAGAGCGCAGCGAGAAATTCGGGTGAGGGGTCACAGCCTCTCGATAGACCGTAACCCCTCACCCCACCCCTCTCCCAAAGGGAGAGGGAGCGCGCCTTTGTTGTGGCAATGTCGAAGCAACCCTTCAAGATCAGGATCGCACTTTTATGGTTACTTCCACTCGATGATCTTATTCTTGTCGCCGTCGAACTCCATGCTGCAGAACGTGCCGCCCTGGTAGAAATCGCCGACCGGATCGGGCTTGAGCTTGGCCTGCTCGGCAAAAGCGTGCTCGCGAAAATCCTCGCCGCGGCCGGTCGGGCGGTAGCCGAGGTCGTAGGCGCGGCGGTTGTCCCACCACACGCGCTCGTTATACGAGGCACCGTAGAAAATTTCGAAGTGGATGTCGGGATGATCGAGCCCGATCCTACAAAGCTGCACCAGGTCTTCCGGTTTGAGCCAGATCGAGAGCCGGCGATGATCCAGCGGCTTGTCGCCGAAATTGCCGATCCGGATGCACGTAACCCCAAGCCCGTGCTTATCGGCATAGAGCGCGCCCACCGCCTCGCCGAACACCTTGCTGACGCCGTAGCGGCTATCGGGGCGCGCCGTCACATCGGTTCCGATCCGGTGATGGCGCGGGTAGAAGCCGACCGCATGGTTCGATGACGCAAACACCACGCGCTTGACGCCCTTTTTGCGCGCGGCCTCGAACAGATTGTAGCAGCCGATGATATTGGACTGCAGGATATTGTCCCACGGGCCTTCGACCGAATAGCCGCCGAAATGCAGAATGCCGTCGATGCCTTCGCAGATCGACTCGACCTGCGCCAGATCGGAAAGCTCGGCCATCTTGAACTTTTCGCCTGCGCCGAGGTCGGCGGGCGCTTTCAGGTCGCTCAACAGCAGATCCGGATAGATCGGCGGCAGCAGCTTGCGCAGGCTTGTGCCGATACCTCCCGATGCGCCGGTCATCAATATGCGTGGCATTTTTCCCTCGTGCTTGCAGTTTGAAACAAGTATGGCGCGGCGACGATTGTCCCGCAAGGCGAAGCGCCCTCCCCGTCATTGCAGGAGCACAGCGACGAAGCAATCCATGTTTCCTCCGTGGCTCGATGGATTGCTTCGCTTCGCTCGCAATGACGATAGAAATAGCGGTTGCTTGCCGCCGGAGCAGGCCGGTGATAGCAAAACGGCTCAGGTGAGGAAGCACAGCAACAACGAGAACAGCAAATGTCCGAGGCAACATCCTGCGGCTGGCGGCCGGCGACGCGTTATCCCGATCCGGCGATCCACGCGATCGATCCGCGCTTTGAAAAATACTGGCTAAAACTGTCGGCGGTGGAGCGGCTGACCACGGGACTGCGCTGGGCCGAAGGGCCGGTGTGGTTCGGTGACGGGCGCCATCTGTTGTGCAGCGACATTCCTAACCAGCGCATCCTCAAATGGGAAGAAGAAACCGGGGCGGTGAGCATCTTCAGGAAACCGTCGAATTTCGCCAACGGCAACACCCGCGACCGCCAGGGGCGGCTGATCACCTGCGAGCATGGCGGACGCCGCGTCGTCAGAACCGAGTATGACGGTTCGATCACGGTGCTGATGGATTCCTTCGACGGCAAGCGGCTGAATTCTCCCAACGACGTCGTGGTGAAGTCCGACGGCTCGATCTGGTTCACCGATCCGGTGTTCGGTCTGCTCGGCAATTATGAAGGCTACAAGGGCGAATCCGAAATCGATCCCAATGTCTACCGGATTGACGGTGCGACCGGAAAGGCCACCATCGTCGCCGAAGGCGTGCTCGGGCCGAACGGGCTTTGCTTTTCGCCGGACCAAAAAATCCTTTACGTCGTGGAATCGCGCGGGGTGCCGAACCGCAAGATTCTCGCTTATGATCTGGCGCCAAGCGGCGACAAGATTTCCAACAAGCGGCTGTTCATCGATGCCGGTCCTGGCACGCCCGACGGCATGCGCTGCGACATCGACGGCAATCTGTGGTGCGGCTGGGGCATGGGCGATCCCGAACTCGACGGCGTCGTGGTGTACGCGCCCGACGGCGTCTTGATCGGCCGCATCGCGCTGCCCGAGCGCTGCGCGAATTTGTGCTTCGGCGGCTTAAAACGCAACCGGCTGTTCATGGCGGCGAGCCAGTCGATCTATGCGCTCTATGTGAACACGCAGGGCGCACCAGGGGGATAGTCTCCACGTGTCGTCCCGGCGAAAGCGGAGACGATCTCTGCCGTCGTCCCGGCGAACGCAGGGACCCATACGCCGCGGCGGTCGTGCTTGGGCACGCGGGTAGACAACTTCTGTAAATAACAGCGTCCTGTGGTTATGGTTCCCTGCGTTCGCAGGGACGACATCGAGTTTGTTCAAGACTCTCCCAAGAACGCAAAAACGCCGGAGCGAGAAAAATCCCGCCCCGGCGCTGCATCTAGCGTAAAGCTTACGCGGCGTTGTAGCCGGCGATCGCCTTGACCTCGAGATATTCTTCCAGGCCGTATTTGCCCCATTCGCGGCCGTTGCCGGATTGCTTGTAGCCGCCGAACGGCGCGGTGCGGTCGTTCGGCAGGCCCTGCAGGTTGACATTGCCGGCGCGCAGCTTGCGGCCGACCTTGCGGGCGCTTTCGACGGTGTCGGCGGAGACGTAACCGGCGAGACCATAGGGCGTGTCGTTGGCGATCCGCACCGCGTCGGCTTCATCCTTGGCGCCGAGGATGGTGAGCACGGGGCCGAAGATTTCCTCGCGCGCAATCGTCATGTCGTTGGTGACGTCGGCGAAGATGGTGGGGCGCACATAGAAGCCCTTGTTGACGCCCTCCGGCAGGCCCGGGCCGCCGGCCACCAGGGTGGCACCTTCCTCGATGCCCTTGTGGATCAGCGTCTGGATCTTGTCCCACTGGATGCGGGACACCACAGGGCCGATGGTGGTGCCTTCGGCGCGGGGATCGCCGGCCTTGGTCTTCTCCGCCACGCCCTTGGCGATGGCGGCGACTTCCTTCATCTTCGACAGCGGCACGATCATCCGCGACGGCGCATTGCACGACTGCCCGGAATT
>WNFJ01561887.1_pt2 | contig 18452 bp, 13 predicted proteins | sample 5400461 | NCBI WGS metagenome assembly WNFJ01 (sample SAMN13153349, study PRJNA577476) | soil metagenome | isolation source: 115 cm saprolite on Douglas fir-dominated hillslope | place: USA:California | collected 2013-09-17
AAAAGAATTGGCATATGAGCTCGTGTTGTTGTGAATGGTCCGGGCAGAAAAACCAGCCGTGATCGTGTGCGGACCCTTGGTCCATGTGACGTCATCGTTCGGATTCAGTGTGGGCAAAGTCTGAGCGAATGGGCGTGCGTAGGGATTCAGCAGCGGGTCGAGACTGGTTTGGAATAGAAGCGGCCCCGTCACCCCGGACAAAGCCTGGCCAAATCGAGTGTAACTCATGTTCAAAACATTGATTAGATTTGCTCTCAAGACCGCCGTGTACTGCGCCGCAAAACCTTTGCTGTTGTCGCGCAGTGTTGATGCTGGTCTTTGCCCCGGGAACTGCGCCAGGACTTGGTCGTCAGTGTTGTCCGCGAGCGTTCCGCGCACACTCAAAGTGTGCTTTGCGGCTCTATCCAAGTGCACATCGATCTTGCCGACAATCGCATGATCGCTGCGATGACTCGGCGCATTAAACCGGTACCCACTAAAGTTTAGCCCGCCGTCCTCGCCAAAAGAGGGAGCGTTGCCGCGGGGGTATTGATTCAAGACGGGAAGGATGCTGGCGTTGACTCCCTGATTCAAGGGGTCCACCGCTTTGATGTCGCTCGCCGAAATAGTCTGGACAAATATCGTGTCCTTTGTCGGATCACAAATGCCGTTGAGGCCGCTAGGGTTGTTACACATCGTGTACTTGAAGATTCCCTGGCGCAGAGTATCTGAAGGCACCGCGCGAACCTGCGCGACGCCGCTGCCATCCTGCCGCTGCTCGTAGTTGAAGAAATAGAAGGCACGGTCGCGCACGATCTTGCTGCCCGCGGAGCCGCCGAACTGGTTTCGCACCAGTGGTTGCCGGGGCACTCCGGCCTGATTGTTGAACCAGGTGTTAGCAGCAGTAGCGGTATTGCGGTTGTATTCATACAACGAGCCATGGAGTTGATTTGTCCCGCTTTTCGTCACCAGCGTAACCTGTCCGCCCGAGGATCTCCCCTGGTTGGGCCCTTCTCCTGCCACCGTCACGCGGAATTCCTGGACTGAATCCAGCGGAATTGGCAACACCGCATTAAACCCGGAATTAATGTTTGCTCCATTCGCATTTGATCCTTGGTATCCGCCCATGCCCGTTGCCGTCGTCTGCGCCACCAGGCCCGAATTCTGGTTATTGTTTACATCCGCGCCGTCCAAAGTGACGTTGTTCTGGTCGCGGCGCGCCCCCAATACTTCTCCATTGGAAGTCACGCCTGGCTGCACGCTCAGTAGTTCCACCACATTTCGCGTTTGCAGCGGGATTTGTCTGACCTGCATTTCGCTAAACGGATTCCCCATGCTGGCGTCTGTGGTGTTCACCTGGGAAACTTCCGATGCCACATTCACCACCTCCCCTGTTGCGCTGATCGCCATGGCCAAATCCAGCGTCGCGGGCGTATTCACGAGCAGTTTGACGTCACTTCGCGTCATTGTCGCGAATCCTTCTTTTTCCGCCGTGACCTTGTAAGTTCCGGGAGCAATTTGCAGGAATTTATACTCTCCACTGGCATCGGTAGCGTTTCGACGCAAGAAGCCGTTGTCGACATTGGTTATGCTAACGATCGCGTCCGGAATGACACCGCCGGACGGATCGGTGATGACCCCGCGCAATGATGTTGTGGATTGCGCGTAACAACTAAGCGTTGCCAGGAAAAAGCCAAGCAAACCCAGAAAAATGCTTCTCATACTCGCCCCTTGTTTTGAACAGGAGAGAAAATTTCATTGGGGAGCATTAGAGGTGGCGGACGCGGCGCTGTCAAAACGATTCTTTCGATGGCATTGATGCAAGTTCTCGATTGATTTTGGCGATTGGCAAAAAGGCGATAGTTGTCAGGCAAATTTTGAATTTGACTCGGAGCAAAGAAGGCGGCACCCTGCCTGCCATTTAGTAGCGCTGTTCGTTATTAATTTTGAAATGAGAACGCGAACGAAATGGTTCTCCCGTTTCTTCTTGCGGGATCGGCCTGGCCGCCGCCCAGCATGGCGTTGCGCTTCGCGAAGAGGGCCACTTCGCCGGTGAAAACGAAAAGAAGCGAGGGACCGGACTTGGGACAAGCACTTATCAATTGCTCCCGTACGGGCTTTACCGATTCGGTGCGCACCCGTTGAAGTGTTTCTATTCGGCTCCGAAAGGTTGCGGCGCTTGGAGTTTCATGGAGGAATTCATATGAGGTTATGCAGGGCCGGTATGTTGCTGTTCAGCGTCATTCTCACGTGCGCTCTTAGCGCGCTCCCGCAAACTGCGGTGACTTCCTTGCGCGGCACGGTCGTCGATCCCGGCGGGGCCGTCACTCCCGAGGCTGATATCACGCTGACGAATCGCGAGAGCGGTTTTAAGCAGGCCAGAAAATCCAACGCCGAAGGGGAATACAGCTTCCAGCAGATTCCACCCGGAAAATATACACTGAGCATAACAGCGACCGGTTTTGCGCCGCAGCAGAGGCAAGTTGAACTGCTCGTCAATCAAGTCGGGAGGCTTGACGTCAGTCTTACTTTGCAGGCGAATAGCAGCGTTGTTGAAGTCAATGCCCAAACGGTCACGCTCAATACCAACGATGCGACGATCGGCACTCCTTTCAATCAAGCACAGATTCAAGTCCTGCCATTTGAAGGCAACAATGTGCTTGACCTTCTTAGTCTCCAGGCGGGCGTGATGTTTTTGGGCCGGCAGTCGGACAGCCAGATGGATGGCGACAGCCGCAGCGGGTCCGTGAATGGCGCGCGTTCGGACCAGAACAACTACACTCTCGACGGTCTGGACGACAACAACCAGAATAAGGGCTACGCGTTCGAGGGGTGGAAGAGTTTCGCGTGGTCACCACAAATTCCAACGCGGACGCAGGCCGCTCCTCCGGAGCACAAGTAGCGCTAGTGACGCGCAGTGGAACAAATTCGCTCCACGGGAGCGCCTATGAATATCATCGTCCCACCAACATCGTGGCCAACGACTGGTTCAACAAGCACGCCGAACTTCAGAATGGACAGCCTAATGTTCCAGGAAAATTCCTGCGAAACACGTTTGGTGGTTCCTTTGGCGGTCCGGTCTTAAAGGACAAGCTCTTCTTCTTTCTCGCCTATGAAGGACAAAGAACCGCTGAAGACACCCAAGAGATTCGTGAAGTGCCAACTGCGTCCTTTCTGCAAGGGAACCTGACGTACTGCAAGTTTGTCCAAGGCGAAAATATCCCGTGCAGCGCGAGCACTGACTTTGTGACGCTCACACCAGCCAATATCGCCTCGATGGACCCGAACTGCAGTAAGAACGGAACTTGTCCGAGTGGACCGGGGATCAGCAAGGCAGCGCTAGCGTATTTGAGCCAGCTTCCGCTCCCCAACGGCAACCAGTTGGGGGACGGCTACAATTTTGGCTCGTACTCGTTTTCGTCTCCGTCTCCGCAGAAGTTGAGCACCTACATCGCCAAAATGGATTACAACCTGAACGCCAGGCAGCGCCTGTTTATGCGTGGGAACCTTCAGTACGATACGACCGTCGGCCCCAAGCAATTTCCAACTTCCTCGGCGGCGAATACCACGCGCTACGACAATTCCAAGGGAATTTCCGCCGGCCATGTATGGACCATCTCGGACACCATGGTAAACAACTTGCGCTACGGGTTCGTTCGGCAAGGCTATGCCGACCGCGGAACCACCAACCACGACTATTTGAACTTTGCCAACGTAGATACCTTCAGCTCGAGCGTGACCGGCGCTACCTATCCCACAGGCATCATCAACGTCCCGGTGCACAACGCCGTGGACGATCTTACGTGGGTAAAGGGAAGGCATACGATGCAGGTGGGCGTCAACTATCGGGCGATCTACAACAATCGCACTACCGATTCGACGGCGTACAAGTACGCCAACGTGACCTACAACTACCTCACGGTGGGATCGATCGCCGGTACCGGCAGCAGCCTGGACCCCGCGGCGTTCGGCTTTGCGGCCGTCGATGCTTCCTTCAAGACCGCCTACAATTCCGCGATCGCGGATGCCACCGGCCTGATCACTCATGCGGTGGAGTTTCTGAATTACGGCGTTTCCGGAAACAACCTGACGCCGCTGGGCGCCAATAGCTTGACGAAGCGCCATTATCTGTCAAACGAGTTCGAGTATTACCTGCAAGACAGTTGGAAGGTGAAGCGCAATCTGACTCTAACGTTTGGTTTGAGACATTCGCTGCTGCAGGTGCCGTACGAACGCAACGGCCAGGAAGTCAGCCCGACAACCAGCGTCGGCCAATGGTTCGACACCCGCGCGGCGCAGATGGTTCAGGGACAAACCTACGCCACGCCAATCGCTTTTGGCCCGGCGGGGCGCGCCAACGGCAAGCAGGGTCTCTGGAATATGGACAAGCTGGATATCGCCCCGCGCTTTGCCTTTGCCTATTCGCCGAGTCACGATGGCGGATTGTTAGGTAAGCTCGTCGGGTCGAAAGCCAATAGCACGTCCATTCGCGGCGGGTTCGGCATGTACTACGATCACTTCGGCGAAGGCATCATGAATTCCTTCGATGCTCATGGCTCGTTTGGCCTGTCGACGCAAGCCGAGAACGGAGTCGATCAACACGTCGACACGGCGCCGCGCTTTGTTGACCCTCAAACCATTCCCACGTCCATCATTCCAGTGCCTTCCTCAAGCGGATCGTTCCCGGTAACCCCTGGGAGCGTCCAAGCCATTTCCTACGGCTTGGATAACCGGCTGCACACGCCTTACGCCTACGGCCTTGATCTGGCCATTTCCCGAGAGTTGCCTAAAGGCCTGATTGTGGAAGCGGCTTATACCGGACGGCTGGCACACAGGCTCTTGCAGCAACTTGATTTGGCGATGCCGCTGGACCTTGTGGACCCCAAAGGGGGCGGCGATTACTTCGCTGCCGCAACAAAGATGACCAAGCTCGCTGACGCCGGCACTTCCGTCGCCAACGTTCCCGTCATTCCCTACTGGGAGCACATGTTTCCCGGAGCGATTGGAGGCGGGCTCTCCGCCACGCAAAATATTTATCAGGCGGAATTTGCCCACTCTCGAGTTGACCCGGTGACACAGCAAGTCATTTGGTCTCCGATTGTCCAGGGCAATGAGACCGCGGCGCTTTATGACTTGGATCTCGGGTTTTCTCCCGCCGATTCCATCGACCCACTGTTCCGGTATTTTGATCCCCAGTATTCTTCGTTCTACGCGTGGTCCTCGATCGGCTCCAGCAGCTATCACGCCATGCAACTGTCGCTGCACCACCCCATGAAGCACAACGTTCAATTTGACCTGAACTACGTGTTCGCAAAGTCCATGGATCTCGGATCCGATGCCGAGCGCGGGTATCTGGGGGCGGGACAGCTCTTCAGCGCGCTGATCAATTCCTGGAATGTCCGTGGAAATCGCGGCCCATCGGATTTCGATGTGCGCCACGCAATTACCGGCAACTTCGTTGTTGCCCTGCCTTTCGGGCGAGGCGCGGCCTTCGGTTCGGGAGTAAACCGCGCGGTGGATACGCTGATCGGCGGCTGGACGCTCTCCGGGCTCACGCATTGGACCAGCGGTTTGCCGTTCAGCACCGTCGATGGTTTGGGCTGGGGCACCAACTGGGCCACCCAGAGCTACAACGTGCAGACTGGACCGATTACCACGGGAGGGCACAACTCCAATGCGGGCAATCCCAACGTGTTCAAGGACCAGACGCTGGCGCTCGCCAACATACGCGCTCCCTATCCCGGAGAGGCAGGCCAGAGAAATACTTTTCGCGGCGATGGATATTTCAGCGTTGACGCAGGTATTTCCAAAATATTTCGCATCACGGAAAGACAGAACCTGAAGTTTGCTTTCGAATCGTTTAATGTCACCAATTCGGTGCGGTTCGACCCGAACAGCATCAGCAATAACCCGTTTGGGAGCGCCTCGAGCTTTGGGAACTACAGCGCTCTGCTGACGCGTCCGCGCGTCGTGCAAATTTCGTTGCGCTACGTGTTCTAGAGTTCAACGAGGGAGGGGCCATCCGGGCAATGCTGGGTTGGCAACCGCCCTTCTTTCGTCGTATTTTTAGGGTGGCAATACCAGAGGCCTCGGATGAACCTTTGTCGAACTGCGTCGGGAATCCTGGCGCTGGGGTGTTTCCTTGCTTTGACGCCGGCTGCCAGCCACTCCGCCGCGCCGGAAAACGACGACAAGACTTTGTACGACTATTCGCTGGTGGCCTTCGACGGAAAGGAAGCGCCGCTCTCCTCGTTTAAAGGCAAGGTATTGCTGGTCGTCAATCTTGCCAGCCAATCCATTTTCAAAGAGCAGATCTCTCAATTGGAGGAACTTCAAAAGAAATATAAGGACCAGGGATTGATCGTCCTGGGCGTCCCGTGCAACGATTTTGGCGCTCAAGAGCCGGGAACCGATGCGGAAGTGCAGAAGAGGTACACCAACGAGTTTCACTTGAGCTTTCCCGTATTTGCCAGGGCCTCCGTTCGGGGCAAAGATCAGGCCGCGTTGTATGCCTTTCTGACCAGAGACAAAAAAGGGGGAACGGGAGGCGATGTTCACTGGAGCTACACGAAATTTGTCGTCGATCGGAGCGGCAAGGTGGTAGCGCGATTCGAACCGGACGTGGCGCCGAATTCGCCGAAGCTCGGAGCAACGATCGAAGAAGTTCTCGCAGGAAAGTTTAAGCCACCGGCGCAAAAGCCCGGCGACGATGAGAAAAAGGCGCCCGATGCGCGGCGCAAGGAACCGCCACGGTAGGCCGCACATCTACAGACGGCGTATCACGCTGGTGTAACGCTTATTTCCCATGGCGCTTCGTCGAAGGCCGGGTGATTATGGCAGTTTAGGGTTCAGCCGCCAGACTTTGGCATGGGCGAAGTCGGTGAGCCAGATGGATCCGTGCCCTAGCCGTATGCTGTCGCCGCCCGGTCCTACCCACTGCTGGACCACGGCGTTGGATGCCGGATCAATTCTGGTCATCGGAACTTCAAAAACCGTCGCCCAGACGGAACCCTCCCCGAAGGCAATCTCTCCGCCTGTTCCTGGGATGCCTGCGGCTATGGTGGCCACCAGGCGATTGGTTTTCATGTCGACGCGAGAGATCGTTCCATCTCCCTGATTGAGGGTCCATACCGAGCCGGCACCGACCGTCAAAAAACGAGGCTGGGGCCCTATAGGGATGGAAGCGACTACCTGATTCGATCGCGCGTCCACGCGGGTCAGTAGATTATGCTCGGTCGAGCTAATCCACACGGCGTCCTCGGCGAAGGCCGGCACGTAGGAACCCGAAGGGATTTCAATCTTCGCGGCAACTTTATTGGTTTGCGGATCAACGCGGACGAGCAGCCCCTCTTTGCTTGTGACTATCCAAACGCTGCCGTCTCCCGTGGTTACTCCCCCTTCGGAATCGGCAGGCCCNNNNCGACAATTTTTCCAGTTTGCGGATCGACGCGCATCAAAGTATGTGCTCTGCAGCTGGGAACCCAGATGGCGCCGAAACCGGCGGCCAGCCCCGAACACGGCTTGTCGATGGTAACGACAAGAGTGGGCCGATTTGTGGCCGCATCGAGTCGCACTACGTGATTGACGTTGGAACTGGTTACCCACACGGCGTCATCGGTAACGACCATCCAATCCGGCTGACCCTCCACGGCGAAGGTTGCGTCGGGGTGCAGGTCCGCCATCGAGCGCCTCGCACCCGGAGTGGTTACGCCGGGGCGGGGAGGACTCGAGTTCTGAGCCTGCGCCTCCCCTGAACTGCATAGAAGCAAACCTGGGAGCAGAATGAGGCAGAAGCGCCTCCAAGAGACAACATGATTCAAATGGACTGGATTGGCAAACATACGGAGATTACCGTCCCCCATTAATATGGCCAGCGCCGCTGGGGCCCATCACCGATTTCCCGCATGTGAAGTTCCAGCGGAAGAGTGTATAGTAAACGACCAACAGAGGTGAGTGCGATTTGTTCAAGCACTGCATCGCAGGATCAGAAGCGCATTCATTTTGTCCATTGAATGAATCAAGAAAATTTGGTTGCTTCTCGATGGGCCCCCGGATTAAATCTCGTCCGAGATTTTGTGTGGGAAGGCCCCTATTCGCCCGCGGCATGGATTCCTGGTCGCCCTCTCACCGACCCCTTGCGTGGTGAGCCTTTCGGGCGTCAGAATTCCGGGAACGACTTGGAATGCGCAAGGTAGCCGGCAGAGCCAATCGAGAAATCGGAATTGACCTGCTGGATTTTGCCGCGTGAAGCGAAAAGGCTGCCGACCAATCAACGCTCTTTAGGGAATTTCGCGATGAAGCCGTTGTTCTTGATTGCCGTCGTGGCGTTGCTAGCGGGCGCCATGCTCAGCGAGTTTGAGCCTGCGCTTCTCGGGGCGGATGACTCCCCGCCGTCCAAAGAGCAGGTGCAATTCTTCAAGGAGAAAGTGCGCCCGATCCTGACCCAGAGCTGTTATCCGTGCCATACAGACGCGGCGATGGGCCAACTGCGCCTCGATTCGCGCGAGGGGCTTTTGACCGGCGGCCGCAGGGGACCCGCCATCGTGCCGGGAGATCCGGAGAAGAGCCTGCTGATCGAAGCCGTTCGGCAAACTGGGGCCTTGAAAATGCCGCTGAACGGGAAGCTCGACGAGCAGCAGATCGCCGACTTGATTGCCTGGATTAAGATGGGCGCGCCCTGGGAGCAACCGGAGCAGGCTGAATCCAAGGTTCCCGCTGCAAATGCTTCCGCAGATACTTCCTCCGCCGGGGAAGACTTCTTCGAGACCAAGGTCCGCCCGATCTTCGCCAATATTTGTTCCAACTGTCATGGCGATGCCGCCACTTCGGGCTTGCGCGTCGATTCGCGCGAGTCGCTGCTAAAAGGCGGCAGCAGGGGTCCCGCCATCGTCCCCAACGACCCGGACAAGAGCCTGATGATTCAAGCAGTCCGGCAGACCGGCGAACTCAAGATGCCGAAGGGCGGGAAGCTGACACCGGAGGAAGTTCAGAGTCTCACAGAGTGGGTGAAAATGGGCGCACCCTGGCCGCGATCGAAGCCGACCTTAACCGCGGCACGCGGTAGCCAATTCAAAATCTCGCCCGAACAGCGTTCCTTCTGGTCGTTTCGGCCGCTCAAGATGCCGGCCACGCCGCCAGTGAAAAACATGCACTGGGCAAAAACCGCGCTTGACAAGATTGTGCTCGCCAAACTCGAGTCTCAGGGAATACCCCCCGCGCTAGCGGCGGACCGCCGCACGCTGATTCGGCGCGCGACTTTTGACCTTATCGGCTTGCCGCCAACGCCGGAAGAGATCGAAGCCTTTGAGAAGGACAAATCTCCGCGAGCTTTCGAAAAGGTGGTGGACCGCTTGCTGGCTTCTCCGCGCTACGGAGAACGCTGGGGCCGACACTGGCTGGACATTGCCCGCTACGCTGAAGACGATGTGCGCGGCCTGGATCCCAAGGGGCGCGGCTATATGCCCTTCTATGGCGCCTATGCCTACCGCGATTGGGTCATTAAGGCATTCAACGATGACCTTCCCTACGATCAATTTGTGCGCATGCAACTGGCGGGAGATCGTCTGGAGGGTCAGAAACCCAGCGATGTCCTCCCGGCCACGGCTTTCCTTGGAGGCGGGCCGTGGCTGTGGGATCAAGCTGAGCCGGTGCAGGGGCGGGCGGACGAGCGCAACGAACGCATCGATGCCGTTTCGCGCGGCTTACTGGGCCTGACGGTGGCGTGCGCTCGCTGCCATAACCATAAATACGATCCGATCTCGCAGCACGACTACTATGCGCTGGCGGGAGTTTTTGCCAGCTCGACGTACAAAGAATACCCGCTGGTTTCCGAGACACAGGTGGCTGCGTGGCGCCAGAAAGAGCAAGAGTTGCTCGATCTAAACGAGCAGCTCGAGGAGTTTACAAAGGCAGAGACGGAGCAACTGGCCAGCATTCTTGCGGCGCAAACATCCCAGTACATGGTGGCCGCTTGGCGGGTTTCCGGAAAGCCGAAAGCCACCGTGGCGGAGTCCGCCGAGCAAAGCCATCTCGATCCCGAGATGCTGGAGCGCTGGGTAAAGTTTCTCGCGCAGCCGCCCAAGTTCTATCCCTTCCTAAAAGATTGGCAGGCCTTGATCGCGGCGGGCGGCAAGGAAGAAGACGAAGCCAAGGCCCTCGCCGACGCCTTCCAGAGACTGGTCCTGCGAATAGAAATCGCGCAAAGAGGGATCAAGGAACAGAACGAGGTTATCAAAGCGAAAGCCGATACGAGATGCACTCCCCAATGAGTTCGAGACCGACGATCAGTTTTGCCCAGGATGCAGCCTCGAACTGAAAACGCTACCCACGGAGGAAGCCAGCCTCTGGGTGGACCTTTTCATGCGTTCGATGAACTCGGACGACGAGAAGCCCGAGCCTGGGCTGTTTGTGTTTCGCGAGTGGGCTTTGAAGCGCAGGTTGAGCGCCGAGTGGAGAGAGTACATCACCAGCCTGGAACAGCAGATCGCGGCTCTCAAGAAGTCCCTGGAGCCACGCTATCCATTCGTCCATGGCGTCAGCGACAAACCTAAGCCCGTCAACATAGCTGTGAACTTGCGGGGGAATCCGCACACCCTCGGAGATGAAGTGCCGCGCCGCTTTCTGGCGGTCCTGAGTCCGGCGGATGCGCAACCATTTACACGAGGAAGCGGCCGGCTGGAATTAGCCAACGACATTGTCGGCAGTCCTCTCGCGGTTCGCGTATTTGTCAACCGCATTTGGAAGTGGCATTTCGGGAGCGGGATTGTTGGCACTCCGGACAACTTCGGGGTTGCGGGCGAAAGACCCTCCAATCCCGATCTGCTGGAGTACGTGGCCTCCATGTTCAAGCAGAACGGTATGTCGGTGAAGAAGTTACAGCGCGAGATCATGCTCTCGGCGGTCTACCAGACCAGCGCCCTCGAGTCCGCTGAAGCGCGTGAAAAAGACGGCAGCAACCGCTTCTATTCGCACTTCAACCGCCAGCGGCTGGACGCCGAATCGATTCGCGACTCGGTCTTGTTCGTGGCAGGCGATCTCGATCTGAAAGAGACCGGGGGACCTTCCAAACCTCTTGCTCCGGACAACGCCCGTCGCACGGTCTACTGCAAAGTCAGCCGCTTCCGGCTGGATAACTTTTTGCAGGTTTTTGACTTCCCGAATCCCAGCTTTACCGCCGAGCAGCGCTTCTCCACTAACGTTCCTTTGCAGCGGCTGTACTTCATGAACAACGACTTCGTCTACGCGCAAGCCGGCAAGCTGGCGGAGCGCGTCTACCCCAAGCCAAACGATGCCGCCAGGATTTCGGAAGCCTATCGCTTGCTTTACGGCAGGGCCCCCACCGCCAAGGAACTGGAAATCGGGCTCCAATTCTTGAAGACCAGCCCGGAAAAGCCGGGGAACACGGTGAACCGTGAACCCGTGACCGCGTGGCGAGAATACGCGCGAGTTCTGCTCAGCGCCAATGAATTTGAGTTTGTGGACTAATACTAAGGACTAAGGTGCGAATTTCAGAAAGCCAACCGGAGAGTTTGCGGGAGGACTTATGATTCATGTTCCGACTCCAAGGCCGATTACCCGCCGGGAAGCGCTCTGCAAGATGGGCGCCGGGTTTGGAATGTTGAGCTTTGCCAGCCTTGTGGGTGAGTCCCTAGCCAAAGCGGCGGAAGGTCCGGCTCCCTGGATGATCCAGGATCCTCATTTCAAGCCAAAGGCGAAGCACGTCATTTTTCTCTTCATGAATGGCGGGCTTTCGCAGGTGGATAGCTTCGATCCCAAGCCCATGCTGGAGAAATTCGACGGGCAGCCGCTGCCGGGAGAAACGCCGCAGCATGAAAGAAAGACCGGCGGGGTGATGAAATCGCCCTTTACCTTCAAGAAGTACGGCAAAAGCGGCATCGAAGTGAGCGAACTTTTCCCGCATGTGGGGGAGTGCATCGATGACATCTGCGTGGTCCGTTCCATGCATACGGAAATTCCAAATCACGAGCCGGCGCTCATCATGATGAACACCGGGGCAAACGTCAGTGGCCGGCCTTCCATGGGGTCCTGGCTTACATACGGCTTGGGAACAGAGAACAAGAATCTGCCCGGCTTCGTGGTTCTGTGTCCCGACGTCCCGACAACCGTGGGGCCTCCGCTGTGGAATTCGGCCTTCTTGCCGCCGATGTACCAGGGAACCTACGTGACCGATAATGCGAAATCCAAGGACTTCGATCCTCAGAAGCTGATTCCAGACATTCACAACGAAATCTTCGACCTGACTCGCCAGAAAAAAGAACTCGACCTCATCGCGGAGCTCGATCGCTTGAACATGGGACCGGGCGCTGTGCATGACCAGCAGTTGGACGCGACGATTTCCGCGCTGGAGACCGCCTACCGCATGCAGACAGAAGCGCCGGACGTCTTTGATGTCCGCAAGGAAAGCGAAGCCGTGCAGAAGCTATACGGCGAGGGCAGCACGGCGCGCGGCTGCCTCACAGCGGCGCGCTTGATCGAGCGCGGCGTTCGCATGGTGCAGTTGTACTACGCCAAGGGCGATCCCTGGGACCATCATTTTGATATTCAACTGCATCGCAAGAACGCCCACGATTCGGATCAGCCGTTTGCCGCCCTCATCAAGGACCTGAAAGCCAGGGGGCTCCTCGACGAGACGCTGATTGTATGCGGCTCCGAATTCGGCCGGACGCCCGTCGTAGAAATGGGAAGCGGCTTCATGGGCGGCCAGACGCACAACGGCCGCGACCACAACCCGCATGGATTCACCATGTGGCTGGCCGGCGGAGGCGTCAAGGGCGGAATGACCTATGGCGCTACCGACGACTTCGGCTGGAAGGTCGTGGACAAGCCGGTGCATGTCCATGACCTCCATGCCACCATCCTTTATCTATTGGGAATCGATCATACGAAACTCACCTACCGGTATAGCGGCCGGGATTTCCGGCTGACGGATGTCGCCGGCAACGTGATTCACGACATTATCGCCTGAACGCCGGGCGCGCCTGGTTGGCTACTCTTGAGGCTGGTCCCACATGTGGTCGTGCTGTTGCTTTTGGGTTTTCTCGAACACCGTCTCCATCGCATTCGACGTATCGTATGCAGGGCCGGCCGGCCAGATCGTGAAGTCTCGCAGCGCAACTCGCGCGGGCTTGCCGTGCAGCGCCAGCAATCCTTCCTCCAGCTCCAGTAAGGCACCCCTCGACAACGACAGTTCGTGCTCATTCGGCTGGTACATCGTGCCCACCGGATAATCGAGATAAGGCGTCCTCGTTTCCTCAATGTGGTTGCCGAGGATGTGGGCCACCGGTTTGCCCTCCGTGAATTGAATCATTCGCTCGGTGCTCTTCTGGAATACCGGAAAATCGCGAACATATAACCTGCCCGGGTACAGATTGTCTCCGCTGAAGAGAATTGCCGTCTGCCGGTCGTACAGCGCCACCGCAACTGAATCGTGGCCCGGAATCGGGATGACGTCGATCGGGCGATTGCCCAGGTCGATTTGGGCGATTTCGTCGGGCCAGTTTGCGATCTTGTAGAAACGCTTGGTGGCTTCAAGTTCTGCCGGAACCAGGTTCACGGGAATTGCGGGATCATGCATCGCCTGAATGTCCGCGTCTCCGGCGATGTGATCGGAATGCGCGTGTGTGTGTACGACGACCAGCGGGATGGTCTCTCGCCCGGTGCGCTGCAGCCAATTTTTAACTGTGCGTTGAAGCGTGGGAACGAGGTTGCCCTTTCTTGAGCCGGTATCCAGCAGCAGCGCGCGTTCTTCGCCGAATAGCAGGTAGACGAACGGTTTCTCAAAGTCCGTACATCCTGACTGGCGCAATATATAAAGGTCCCGGTTGTACTCATGGACTTGCCATTCCTGGCTCTCCATGCACTTGGGGCCGCCCGTCATCCATTGTCGCGGCAACACGCCAGCGCGAATATTTCCTCCATCCGGCTGTGGCAATTGCGCCCAGGCAAATTGCATCGAACCGGCAGCAACAAGCGCTGCAAAAACAAAAAACCTGCGGGCCCTCATCATGTCTCCCGTTTAGTGATGGCGTGATAGCTTGGTGAACCGGGGAGGACTCGAACCTCCAACCCGCTGATTAAGAGTCAGCTGCTCTACCATTGAGCTACCGGTCCATGGGTTGATTCTAGAATTTTACATGGGACAAACAATTTTGTCGAACATCCGCACGCGCAGGTCGCCCGCAGTTTACGCCTTATTTTCGCGCAGCGTGGCTGCCAAGCCGCGCGCGACCTCGCGCGCTCGCGGCACGTCTCCGGGTTCGAACGAGATGGCCGACACCCGCGAGTGCCCGCCGCCGCCGAATTTTTCCGCCAGCGAAGCCAGGTTCTGATTCGCTTTCGCTTGATTCCACGGATTCGTGCCCAGAGAGACTTTTGCACGCACCGCCGACGCGCTGACGCTCACCGAATAAACGCATTCCGGATGCAGCAAGTAGGGAATGAACTTGTTGTAGCCCTCTAGATCCAAATCGCTGACGTCGAAAAAAATAACTCCGTCGCGCGCTTCAATCCGCTCGCGCAGAATTTCGATCGATTTGCGGTGCCGTTCCAAAAGCGGCCCCAGATGCTTGGCCACCAGAGGAAGCTTCACCATTTCGTTGAGCGGCCTGTAAGCGAGCTCTGGAATAATTTTTGCCGGCAGGCCATTTTCCGGCGCCGCTTCAATCACCAGCGCGAGTTGTGTGGCCGGCTCGGCTAGTTCGACGGCTGATTGCGGCGTCGCATACTGCGCTCCGTCAATGATGTCTCCCCAATGAATCAAGTCTTCAAGGGGCTTGGTGTCAAAGCCGAATTTTTCCTTTGTGATCGTCGCGATGAGCTTGGTGCACGATTTGTAATCCGGCTCGTAAAACATCTGCGGGCCGGGCTGCTTGCGGAATTGCTCGGCATCGGCGGGCGTCAGAAACGCGCTCTGGTGATGGTCGAACCACCAGGTCACTTTCGGCGAATTCGAAAACTTGAAGTCCACGATGACGTTTTCGTCGCCATCGAACAGCCCGGCTTCCCAGGGCTGCGCGGCGCGGTGCGTCATTCCCGTGAAGCCGAACTCGGCCCCTTGGTCAAAACGTTCGCGATAGAACCGGTAAAAAAGAGCCGCGGAAGCAGTGCCATCAAAGCAGCGATCGTGAAAGCAGAGCCGGACCTTGGTCATAAGTTCGGGAATTCGCTCCTCCGCTTCCAGATTGCCGGGCGGGACTGGCAGCAAAGCCAATCAAGATGTACGCGCGCGACTCGATTGTCAAGAGGAAAGGTGCCGCTACGCTGGTTCCAGAATTCCAAGCCTTCTCTTAGCCGCCACTTGAATGCTACGGTGCGGCTCCCGCCCTTCGCTTGACTTCCAGTACGGATTAGCCTTACTAACTGTATTATCCCAGCATCGCAATGGATCTGTGTGCCAAGGAGGCCGCATGCCCGAAGAAAAAAATTTCTTTACGGGACTCTTCGACTTCTCGTTCGAGCACCAACTCACTCGCCGCATCGTAAAGCTTTTGTACATTCTCGGCATCATCTTCGGCGGAATCACGGTCGTAGCTTGCGTCGTGCTTGGTTATCAACAGTCCCCCGCGCAAGGGTTGATCAACCTCGTTGTGGGAATCGTTTCGCTCTTCGTCGGGATTCTCGTCACACGAGTCCTGCTCGAGCTGGCTCTTGTGATCCTGCGGATCGCAGAAAGTATCGAGCGCGCCACGCACCCCGGAACATAACTCGGAACGTAACAAAAAGACGGCATCGGGGACGCACGCGCCGGGATTCACTCGCTCAGGCGCGGGCGGCGACTCTCGCCCGTATTCGTGAACCTCCTGCCTTTAACGTGAATTTCTGACCGAAATAGGGGGTCTGGGCCAGTACTTTCTGAAGTTCCAGATTATCCGCATAGCGGCGCTTTGGAATTCGCCGTGCCAGTATGCTGATTTCCAGCGGGTCGCGGCGGAAAGGGTAGGGTTCCAGCGTCGCTGAGTTGTTCCCCTCCTGCTGCAGATCCCAATCCACTTCGCCACCATTATAGTCCGAGGGTACGGCGTCAATGGTGGCCGCTTCCATAGGGCCCAAACAAAAGTACAGGGAAAGACGGTCCAGCGCCTCGAGGCGAAGCGCGTTGGCCTGCAACCATTTTTCATCTGCAAAATTCTTTGTCGCTGGATCGGCGCGAAGATCCACTTTCAGCCGCAACTGCTGGAGCCGCAGCCTTTGCACAAAATCGGTAACTAGCGGTGTTTCCTGAGACTTCACGTACTTGGCGGAAAATCCGGGCATGGTGGCGCGCGTTTTATCGTACAAGCCCGCGCAGTGCATGCTGACGAGCAGCCCGGCGTAGCGGTCTACTTTCACAATGCGTTCAATTCCACGCTGGTAGAGGTCCATGTGCTGTTGCGTGGGCAACGACATGAAGGTGAAAGGTAAAAACGTGACCGGGTCGATATGCGGCTGGAGCTCCCACTCGTTCCATCCATTGTCGTGCTCCATGGCGGCAAGTCGAACGGATTCCTCTGGCTCGGACCGCGCGAAGTTCTCGTTGCCCAATTCGCGAGCAAAATATCCCGACAGAACCGCATGGTCCGTCTGGCGAATCAAGATAAGATGATCGCCGCGTTCTTGAATGATCATTTCGCTGCCCTCATTCGCAGCGACGGCTTACGAGCGCGCCTCGCGGGGTAGGCGCATTCGCCTGGCGGGAGACTGGGCCAAGCAATTCTCTTCTTAACGACCGTATTATGCACTCACCTATTACTCAAATCCAGCATCATCGTGGCCCTCCACCCGTCTGAAGCTCGCTTGCAAAATCGTGGTGGAGCCCTTCATCCCCGCCCTGTAGAATAGAGGCACCACCGCGGGAGTGGCGGAACTGGCAGACGCGCAAGACTTAGGATCTTGTGGCCGAAAGGCCGTGCAGGTTCAACTCCTGTCTCCCGCACCAAAATCGTGCTCCCAGCGAAATTTGCCCTGAACAAAGCCGAAGGACTCTTCTGTTCGACTTCCTTTAACTACTCCCCTAAGGGAACTGCCTGCTGAGGTAATTCCCGGGTTCTGCTAGAATCGCGGCGAAATGGCGACAGTCGAAAAGCTACGATTTGCCGTGGACGGCGGAGGCGAGGTATCGGCGCTGCTCTCCCAGCCGGCGAAGGCACGGCAGCTCATGGTTTTGGCGCACGGGGCTGGGGCGGGCATGAGTCACCCATTTATGGAGACTCTGGCGGGCGCACTGGCCAGCGTAGGCGTGGCCACGTTTCGATACCAGTTTCCGTACATGGAGGAGCGGCGACGAGTTCCTGACCCGCCTGTCGTGCTGACGGCCACTGTGGTAGCGGCAGTGCGAGCCGCCGCCGAGGCTGTTCCTGGGTTGCCGTTGTTGGCGGGCGGCAAGTCCATGGGCGGACGAATGACTTCGCAAGCTGCGGCACAGCATCCACTAGAAGGAGTGCAAGGATTGGTGTTCTTTGGTTTTCCTTTACACCCGCCCAACCGGCCGGGAACCAAACGCGCAGACCACCTCGCGAAGGTTACGACGCCGATGCTGTTCCTCCAGGGAACCCGGGACACGCTTGCCGATCTCAAGTTGTTGCGTCCGGTCTGCGAGAAGCTCGGGCCGCTGGCGACACTCCACGTTATTGAAACGGCGGATCATTCGTTTCGAGTCCTGAAGAAGTCCGGAAGGAACGACGCGGACGTATTGCGAGAGCTAGCAGAAACTGCAGCGTCCTGGGCCGCCGGCCTGGGATCTCCATTCTCCTGACAATCGGCCGCGCATAGCGTGCTGCATGGATCAGCGGAGTTTCCCCTTGCTTACCGAGGGGAGCTTGTGTATCCTACTCTCGGTAACCGAGGAGAGCCCGTGAGCAAACCATCTGACCTGGTCCAAGGCACACTCGACCTTCTTCTCCTAAAGATCCTCGCGCTTCAACCCATGAACGGCTGGGCCATAAGCCAGCGCCTAAAACAAATCTCCGGCGACGTCCTGCAAGTCAGCGACGGCTCCCTCTATCCCGCTTTACACAAGCTCGAACAAGAAGGCTGGATCACCGCCGAATGGAAGCCCAGCGAAAACAATCGCCGCGCGAAGTTTTACTCGCTCACCAGACTCGGGCGCCAGCATCTGGAAAAAGAGGCCGCCAACTGGAGCCGCCTCTCCGCCGCCATTTCCCATGTCGTTAGACTCGAGGAGGCCTGAGCGCAACGCGCGCCTAGCCTAAGGAGATCTCATGCGTCCAGAACATTGGTTGTACACCATCCCGCTTCGCCTGCGCTCCCTCTTTCGCCGCCGGTACGTCGAGCAGGAGCTGGACGAGGAGCTCCAGTTTCACTTGGAGCGCAAAATCGCGGAAGGCATCGCCAATGGGCTCTCCCCAAAAGAGGCGCGCTACGCCGCGATGCGCGCGATGGACGGACTGGAACAGCGGAAAGAGGAGATGAGAGACATGCGACGCATACATTGGTTGACGGATTTCCTCGACGACGCG
>WNFJ01629485.1_pt2 | contig 18446 bp, 7 predicted proteins | sample 5400461 | NCBI WGS metagenome assembly WNFJ01 (sample SAMN13153349, study PRJNA577476) | soil metagenome | isolation source: 115 cm saprolite on Douglas fir-dominated hillslope | place: USA:California | collected 2013-09-17
ACGCGCGAAAGAAGTTCGCGGAAACTCGGATCGCCTGACAAGTCAGTACGCAGCGCCAGATTATTCAGAAAGAAGCCGATCAACTTTTCCGTCTCGGCGCGCGGTCGGTTGGCTATCGGCGAGCCCACTATGATGTCTTGCTGTCCGGTGTAACGGTGGAGCAAAACCTTGAAAGCCGCGAGCAAAGTCATGAACAACGTCGCGTTTTCGCGTTGACTAAGCGAGCTCACAGCCTGTGTCAGTTCCGTGGGCAAGGTCAGGGTTACGCGCCCACCAGGATACGTCTGCACCGCTGGTCGCTGTCGGTCGGCGGGCAGTTCGAGCACCGGCAATTCTCCGCCTAACTGGTTCCTCCAGTAGGAAAGTTGCTGCTCCAGCAAATCTCCGCACAACCACTCTCTCTGCCAGACGGCGTAGTCGGTGTATTGGACTCGTAGTTCGCCGAGCGACGACGCTTTGCCATTTAAGAAAGCCTGATAGAGCGCCGATAGTTCCTTGAAGAAAAGCACGATCGACCAGCCATCACTGACGATGTGATGCATCGTGAGCAGGAATATCGAGTCCTGCTCGCTGAGTTTCAGCAGGGTCGTTCTGATAAGCGGACCGCGCGCAAGATCGAAAGGTCGCAAGGCTTCGTCGTTTGTGAGTCGATGACTTTCCGCTTCGCGCTCAGCCGCCGACAATGAAGTGAGATCAACTATATGTAATTTTGCTTCGGCGTCCGAAGAAAGCAAAAGCGCCGGCCGGCCGTCAACTGTAATAAAGGTCGTGCGAAACACTTCATGACGGCGAACAATCTCTTTAACGCTCTCTTGCAGAGCATTGAAATCAATCGCGCTTGAAAGTCGCACGGCGATGGGAACATTGAACACCGCCGAGCCGGGCATTAACTGATCGAGAAACCAGAGCCGCTCCTGGGCGAACGAAAGCTGCGGTGAGGTCCCTGGCGCGCGTTGCGGGATCGTGCGCGACGAAGTCAGCGCCTGATCGATCTCTCCGCGCAGATACTTCTCCAGCAAGTTGCGCTTGACGTCTGAGATGTGCGACAAACCAGGTTCTGCCTGTAGATTTGAAAGTTGTTCTTGCAAGAAATAGATACCGGAGAATTCAATTACGCCGATCGGTGAAACGGACAAGTGCTTTCCGGGCGCTCGAGGACTGGTGCGACCAGACCCGTTGAAAGTTCTTCGTTGAAAGTTACCGGCAAAGACGTTAGCCCACGGAGACCAAGATTCTCGCGCCAGACGATCGGGCCGGGTTCCAATGTCAGATTATTCGTTCGCGACGCGATGGCTTGGAAAACCAGTTGGCCCTCGATACGCGCCAACGCGGCGCCGAAGCAGAAATGACTGGCCCAACCAAAGGCCAGGTGACGGTTGTCAGCGCGCCCAAGATCAAGCCGGTCAGGTTCATGAAATCTTTCCGGATCGCGATTGCCGGCGGCCATCACGGCGATGACCGCCTGGCCCTTGCGAATCTGCTTGCCGCCGAGTTCGGTGTCCTCTGGGCAAATACGTGCCGTGTGCTGGCTGGGACTCTCATAGCGCAGCAGTTCTTCGACGGCGGAGGGAATCAGCGTAAGATCATTTTTCAGACGCCGCAGTTGATCGGGATTACGCAGCAGGCTCAGGACGCCGTTGCCGATCAAGTTGGTTGTGGTTTCCTGTCCCCCCACCATGGTGACGATACAGTTGGCGACAATTTCGTCTTCGCTCAGACGATCGCCGTCGATCTCTGCGGTCATGAAAGAATTGATCAGACCTTCGCGGGGCTCAGTCTTCATGCGGCGGATCGCGTCGCGAAAATAGGCCGTCATCTCTTCGACGCACTTCAAAGTCTGCGCGGCGCGATCGGGATTGTGTTGAAAGTTGCCCAGTACCTCGGCAAAGTCCGCGGACCATGCTTTCAATTGATCGCAGTCAGAAGTTGGCACGCCCAGCATCTCAGCCGTAACAATGGCCGGCAGCGGCGCAGCCAGGTCGTTTATCACGTCCATGTGCCCCGCGCGCAGCAACGGCCGCATCAAGTTCTCGACGATCTCACGAATATGAGAACGCAAGACTTCCACGCGGGCCGGAGTAAACGCCATCGAGGCCAAACCCCGCAGGCGTGCGTGCGCCGCTCCGTCCATGAACAACATCTGGCGGGTCATCAACTGCGCGATTGGTCCCAGCTCCGCCAGCCCCATGGCCGCGAAGTGTTCCGGCGTGGGTGTACGATTGGCCGAAAAGTGATGTAGCACCGTGACCACATCGGCATATCGCGTCACCACCCAGGCATGCAGGTAAGGGTCCCAGTGGACCGGAGCTTCGGTTCGCAAACGTTCGTAGAGCGGGTACGGATTGGCCAGCACCTCAGGATCGAGCAGGTGATACAGGCTGAGCGGAGCGGATTTGTTGGTTGGGTTCTGGGACGGATTGGCACTCATACGGTCTTCCTTACTTTCGGGCGAGCAGTAGCGCGCCGCTAAACTCAGGTTTGGCTTTTAGGCGAGCAAGCGCATGGCTTCGTCTTCGCTCATGCTTTCTACTCGCGCGAGAATCAGCCGTTCAATCTCAGAGGACAATTCTGAGATCGTCGGCGCGTCGAACAGCGTGCGCAGCGTCAGATCGACACCGAACGCATCGCGAATTTTGACGATCAGTTGCGTGCCCAGCAGAGAGTGTCCGCCAAGCAGAAAGAAATTATCGTTGACGCTGACCTCATTCAGATTCAGCAATGAACAGACGATCTTAGCCAGCCGCTCCTCAATCGGGCTGCGCGGCGCGGTGAAGATTTCGTCGCGCAGAGTGTTTTCGGCATTCGGTTCAGGGAGCGACGCGCGATCAACTTTGCCGTTAAGGGTCAACGGTAACGCCGGCATTCTTACGAAAACCGTCGGCACCATATAGTCGGGCAGAGAGTTCTGCAGAAACGCGCGCAGGTCTGCAGCCGTTGGAGCGGTCCCCTTCCTCATCACAGCATAAGCGGTGAGACGTTTTTCTTCGCAAGTCGAACCACAGGCCGTTACGATGCTGGATTCAATTGCCGGATGGCGATCGATAGCGGCCTCGATTTCAACCGGCTCAATCCGGTATCCGAGAATTTTGATCTGTTCGTCGACGCGGCCGAGATAGGCGATCTGCCCGTCGTCCAGATAGCGGGCCATGTCACCGGTCTTGTACAGCCTCGCGCTCGGTTCGTCGCTGAATGGGTGGCGTACGAACCGTTCCGCGGTCAGATCGGGACGATTCAGATAGCCGCGGGCCACGCCCGCGCCGCCGATGTATAACTCGCCGGGCACACCAAGCGGGGCTGGCTGGAGATTTTCATCAAGGATATAAACGTGCGTGTTCGCAATCGGCCGGCCAATGGTTGGTAAGGTGCCGGATGTGGTTTCGGCCTGAACGCGGCCTGACGTGGCCACTACTGTGCACTCAGTCGGGCCATAGTTATTAACCAACTCGAAAGGAAGATTGTCGGTTGGATAACGATGCAGAGTATCGGCGCCAGTCAGGAGATAGCGCAGCGGGGTCGTCGCGGGCCAGTCCAAAATCATCACCGGCTCAGCCAGTGCGGTGGGAAGAAAGCTGATAGTGATTTGATTCGCAACCAACCAATCGCGCAGCAGCTCAGGCGAGACGCGCGTGATTTCGTCGGGCAAATGCAAACTCGCGCCCGTCGTTAGATAAGGCCAGACTTCCCAGACGGCTGCGTCGAACCCGACGCCGGCGAGATGGCTCGCTTTGTCCTGCGACGTAACGGCGAACTCATGCGTATGCCAGTTCACAAGATTCAACAAACTCTCACGTGTAACCTCGACTCCCTTGGGCTGGCCAGTCGATCCGGAAGTGTAGATGACATAGGCAAGTTGATCTGCCGTGACGGTCATTTTCGGGGCATCACTGGAACAAGCTTCGATGTTTTGTTCGGTATCAATATTGACGACTTCCCATTGGCCGCACGACAACTCTTCCGCTAGGTCTTTGCGAGTAATCAAGACCCGTGGACTTGCATCTTCCAGCATGAAGCGTAATCGCTCAAACGGATAGGCAGGATCCATCGGCAGATAAGCGCCGCCGGCTTTAAGGACTGCCAGCGCGCATACCACCGATTCCGTCGAACGATTCAGGCAGAGCCCCACAATCGTTTCAGGTCCAACCCCGAGCGCAATCAGATAATTCGCCAGGCGATTGGCCCTGCGATCAAGATCGGCATAACTCAATGCCTCGCTGCCTGACACTATTGCTTGACAGTTCGGTCGCAAAGCGGCCTGGGCAGCCACTAGATCGGCGACGCATGTTTCAGGCGGATAGGCCTGACAAGTGACGTCACGCACCGCCGCCGATCGCGGCTTAAACCGCAGCGTCTGACAATTTTCTAGCATGCTGGAAGAAGCAAAGGATGCAACCATGGCAGTCAAATCTGTCGAAGTACGGCGGGAGAATCCTCTCCTCGGATAGTTAAATGATTAATAGCAAGCCATTTCCCTGTGTTATGGCGGGTCAAAATTTCGCGTGGGCATGAATCGGTTGTTCCCCAGTCTCGTTTCAAACACAAACTCGGACACTCTGACCTCCATTTTCTGGCACGAAGTTGGTTTTGAGCTTTTCTTTTGCTGAAGACTCGATGCGGGTCGGGAGGCAATTGATTTGATTAGTACAGTGGTCTTTTCATCCATTCTGATTTCGCTTGCGGGCCGCTTGACGGACCTCAACGACCAGCTGTTGCTGGGCATAAATAGTCTGGCCGGACGCTCGTGGCTGTTCGATAGCGTCGTCGCCTTTTTCCGGGACAATGATTTGGCCAAGGCCGGCGTGATTGGTTGCTGCTTTCTGGCCGCATGGTATGGGGGCAAGACCAGCAACGGAACCAACGCGCGCCGGAAGATTCTGATTGTCACCCTGATCGCCGCAGTCTTTGTCATCGGCACGACCAAGATCCTGTCGCACACGATTTTTCTGCCGCGGCCTGAGATTCAATCGCAGAAGATTTTCCGTCTTGAAGGCGATCAACTGGTCGAGATGAAACGCATCCAGGTGCGCATTCCACTGGATGATACCAGCCAGAAGGATTATCGCGCGCTGCTAAACGGCGACGTGGAGACCAACGACCTCGGATCATTTCCCAGCGATCACGCCGGGTTCTTTGTGGCGATTTCGCTGGGTATCTGGCTCGCTTCACGCCGGCTGGGATTGATCGCCCTCGGCTGGACACTCTTTGTCATCCTGGCGGGAAAGATGATTGGCGCTCAACACACGCCTTTGGATATTGCGGCTGGGGCGGCCGTGGCGATTGCCGAACTGTCCATTATCCAGTACGCGCTGCGGAAGAGGTTGAGCGGGTGGCTCGACAAACTGACGGGCCTGACCTTGCGTTACAGCGCCCTCTCGAGCGCGATCATTTTCGCGGTCGTCTTTGAAGTATCCAGCACGCTGGTACACGTTCGAGCTTTTCTCGGCTTGCTGGCGGCAATGAGACGTCACGTGCTTTTGGGAATGGGCTGAGGCTTTCGTGACCGTAGCCCGACCGTGAGGGAAGGCTTAGTCAGACGGACAAATAAACGATAAGTAAATAAATCCATGAAGCGAATTAGCATTGCATTCATTTTGTGTGGACTTGCCTTTCTGACCTCCTGCAAGCTGCAGAAGGAAGGGCTGGTCGTGATGACCGACAACTCGTACAAGGCGAGCGTCTTTGCCACCAACAAGATGGGTTTTGGATCACCCGATGGTCTGATCTGGCACAAGGGAAAGCTTTACATCGCTGACGAGGGCGGCTCTGCTCTCGAAGTGTGGAGCAAAGCGGATGGATTGAAAACCCTTATGGACTCTAGCTTTGGCATCTCTTCTCCTGAGAAGCTTGTCGTTGACTCTGAGGATAACGCCTTTTTCACTGATGACGATGTCGGAGGTCTGTGGGAAGTCGACGCTCGCGGCAATCGACGTCTGGTGGCCGGAAAAGACAAGGGACTCATCTACACTAAAGGCATCGCGCTTGCTCCCGACGGCTCGATTCTGGTTGGCGATGGTGAGCAACACGAAGTATTCCGCGTAACCAAAGATGGCGTGGTGTCTGAATTTCTTGGCAAAGAATACGGAATCACCAGACCAGAGGGCTTGGTTTACGATGACAAAGGGAATTTGTATATCGCCGATGAAGAGGACAACGTGCTCTACATGCTGGATCAGAATCGCAAGCTTCATCGTCTAATCGATCGGCGAGACTCGTTTTCGCCGGAAGCCCTTTGCTACGTCAATGGCTTGCTTTATATCGCGGACGAACATTTTGGAAAGGTGTACGTCTATACCCCGAATGATGAGTTGAAACCAATCGCCACGTTTGCCGGCACGTTCAGACAACTTCAAGGGATCACAGTGGATGATCGAGGAGACCTGTATGTTGCTGTGCAGACAGACCTGAAGCACAAGGTTGGTCACATCATCAAGCTCAGCAAGGACAGCACTGCAATAGCCCAACAATAAATCGCCGTGCCGCGCGACTAGCGCCATCAAGCATGCCCCAATTACTTATCGAGAGACCAAATCTCGAATCCGACGCCATTACTGACCTCGCGATTCCGCCAGCGCTCGCCCAACTTCGGGGGGTGCGAATGGAACGCTTTACTGAGCGTCCTTTTCCGCGTTTATTCGAAGACCAGGTAGCGCGCGATCCGTCGAAGGTCGCGGTGAGCTGTGAAAACGAAGAGCTTACTTTTGGTGAGTTGAACACCCGCGCCAATCAACTGGCGCGGCATCTGCGGGCGCAGGGAGTTGGACGCGACTCGGTGGTGGGGATCTGCATCGACCGCTCGCTGGAGATGGCCGTTGCCATCCTCGGGATCCTTAAGTCCGGCGGCGCTTACCTGCCGCTTGATCCTGAATACCCGATGGAACGCCTGGTCTTCATGATTGAAGACGCGCGGCCGAAGCTGGTGGTGACGAGATCAAGTCTCGCGCGCGAGCTTTGTCATGCTGCGGACCATCTTGTTCTACTCGATCATGACTGGCCCGCGATTTCCCGGAATGCGAATACGGATCTTACTGAAGGCCCCGAGCCGGACGATCTCGCTTATGTAATCTATACCTCAGGCTCGACTGGAAAGCCCAAGGGCGTGATGATCACGCACGGCAATCTGGCCAACTATCTGGGCGCGCTTAACCACGAACTGCAAATCTTTGCCAGCGATCGATATCTGCATACGGCGTCGATTGCTTTCTCGTCATCCCGGAGACAACTGATGTTGCCGCTGTCACGGGGCGCTACCGTCGTGATCGCGAGCTCCGACGACCGCAAGGATCCGTTGGCTTTGTTCGCATTGGTCAAGCAGCGCGGCGTTACAGTAATGGACGCAGTGCCATCGTTCTGGCGCAACTGCACGACCATTCTGTCAGGGCTTTCTGATGACGAGCGAGGGCAATTGCTCGACAATCGACTGCGCCTGATGCTTTCCGCCAGCGAGCCCATGCTGTCCGACATTCCGCAAATATGGATGAAGCAGTTCGGCCATCCGGCCCGTCACGTTCACATGTTCGGCCAGACAGAGACGGCCGGCATCGTCTGTTTGTATCGCGTTGAGGATAACGCGAATGACGAAGTGCAGGTTGTGCCGATCGGCAAGCCGATTGCCAACACAGAAATTTACATCCTCGATGAACTGCAGCGTCCGTGTGCAGTTGGCGAGGCCGGCGAGCTCTACATCGGCGGCGCGGGCGTAGGTCGTGGTTACCTGAACCGACCGGAGTTGACCGGCGAGAAATTCATTCCGCATCCATTCAGCGAACAGAAAGGCGCACGGCTGTATCGCACCGGCGATTGGGCCCGGCTCACCGATGATGGCCAAATCGAATTTGCCGGTCGCCGGGATCAGCAAGTGAAGTTGCGCGGGTTTCGCATTGAGCTGGGTGAAGTGGAAACCGCGCTGGCCAAACACCGGGCCGTGCGCGAAAGCGTCGTCGTGGCCCGCGGTGAAAGCACTGAAGAGAAGAAATTGGTCGCCTACTTTGTGCCATTCGGCGCCCCGCCGACCGTGGGTGAGTTGCGACACTTTCTGAGTGCGCAGTTGCCGGAGTATGCGGTTCCTTCAGCGTTCGTGCAGTTAGCGGCACTGCCGCTTTCAGCCAACGGCAAAGTGAATCGGCTCGCATTGCTTGAAGCGAAGGTCGAGCGGACGCAACTGTCGGCCGATTTCGTCGCGCCTCGGAACGAGATCGAGGATCGGCTCGCAGCGATCTGGAGTGAGGTTTTGCGACTGCCGCGGATCGGTGTGAATGATGACTTTTTTGAACTGGGTGGACATTCTCTGTTGGCGGCTCAGATTGTGTCCCGCGTCCGCCGCGAGTTCGGCATTGAGATTCCGTTGCGCGCGATGTTCGAGAGTCCGACCGTGGCTCAGTTAGCGCACGGTCTGGTGACACCCGGCGCGCAGCACGCGGATCAATCCATTAAACCCGCCGGGCGAAACCAAACGGCGCCTCTCTCATTTACTCAACAACAATTCTGGTTGCTTGATCAGGCGGGACCACACCGCGCGGCTTACAACGTTTGCACCGCAGTACAAATTACCGGCGCAGTAGATACGCCAAGATTGCGCGAGGCGCTGGAACAGATCGTCGCTCGTCATGAAGTCCTGCGTACCAGCATCGTCGTGGAGCAGGGCACGCCGGTACAAAAAATCTCGGCGGCCATACCCGTCCCGCTTCGCATTTCAGATCTTAGGGACTTCCCCGAAGGTAAAAGGGAAGTGGAAATAAATCGCGCGCTCGCTGCTGAAGCCGGCACGCCTTTCGATCTCTCCCAGGGTCCGTTGTTCAGAACTCATCTCCTGAATCTGAACGATGACGAGCACGTTTTGCTTCTCACATTTCACCACATCGTCTACGACGGATGGTCTGAGGGCCTGCTGCTGCGGGAACTCGCGGCGCTTTACAAAAGTTCAGGCAGCGATGCGGTGTCCGACTTGCCTCGGTTGTCGATTCAGTACGCGGACTTTGCCAGGTGGCAGCGACAATGGTTACAGGGTGCGACGCTCGAACGACAGCTTGATTACTGGAAGCGCCAGCTCGCGAATGCCCCGTCAACGCTCGATTTACCCGCGGACTATGCTCGGCCGACGGAACGAAGCTTTAAAGGAGTCCGACAGTCGGTACTATTGCCGCCCAGTCTCCGTGAGTCGTTGCAGACCCTGAGCCGGAACGAAAATGCGACGTTGTTCATGACGTTACTGGCGGCCTTTCAGACGCTGCTGTTTCGCTACAGCGGACAGGACGACCTTATTGTCGGCTCGCCCGTTGCCGGCCGCACCCTGCTGGAGACGGAAAACCTGGTCGGCGCCTTTGTGAACACAATTGCGCTCAGAGCCGACGTAGCCGGCAATCCGAGCTTTTGCGAATTTCTCGGCCGAGTCCGGGAAACAGTCTTAGGCGCCTTTTCGCATCAAGACCTGCCGTTCCAGAAATTGGTGGAAGAGCTGAACCCCGAGCGCGGCATTAATCGCTCCCCGCTGTTCCAGGTGATGTTCGTGTTCCAGAACACTCCCGAACCGGATACGTCGGTGTCGGAACTAAAGCTAACGCCGCTCAAGTTGAAGACCGCAACCGCCAAGTTCGATCTGACTTTGGAAGTTCAGGAGCAGACGGAAGGCCTGGTCGTCACTTTCGAGTACAGCCCGGATTTGTTTGCGCCCGAAACGATCGAGCGCCTGCTCGCACATTTTCAGACCTTGCTTAGGCAGGTGGTTGCGGATCCGCTGCAGGGGGTCGCTGATCTGACTTTGCTTAGCCGGGCCGAGCGCGACCAGCAGTTGATTGAATGGAACGAAACCAGCGCTGACTTTCCGCTCGACACGTGCGTTCATAGGCTGTTTGAAGCGCAGGTTGTCAGAACGCCGGAGGCTGTCGCCGCAGAGTTTCAAGGCGAGCAGTTTACCTATCGCGAGTTGAATCGCCGCGCGAACCAGCTTGCTCACTATTTGCAAAAGCAGGGCGTGGGGCCGGAGGTTCTGGTAGGCATTTGCGTCGAGCGACGCCTGGAAATGCTGGTCAGCATGCTGGGCGTGCTCAAAGCCGGCGGAGGATATGTTCCGCTGGATCCGAAATACCCGCGCGAGCGGATCGCTTTCATGATCGCGGACGCCGGGCTGTCTCTCGTGCTGACTGATCAAAGTTTGAGCACCGACATTCCCGCCGGCAAAGCCCGCCTGCTATGCATCGATCAGACTGAAGTGACGTTTGCTCAGGAAAGCATTGAGAATCCAGTTACGGAAGTCGCGCCCAGGAACCTGGCTTATCTAATCTACACGTCGGGCTCAACGGGGAATCCCAAAGGTGTAATGATCGAACATGGCTCACTGGCGAATTTTACCAGGGTGGCGGGAGCGGAATACTCCATCAAGCCCGGCGATCGCGTCCTCCAGTTTGCGTCGCTTTCATTCGATCTGAGTGTCGAAGAAATCTATCCAGCCCTGACGCAGGGCGCGACGGTAGTCCTGCGCACTGAAGCGATGGTTAGTTCCGCTCAGGACTTTTTGCATTGCTGTGAAGAATGGAAAGTGTCTGTGCTCGATTTGCCCACCGCGTACTGGCATGAACTGGTGGACGCCGTGACCCTCTTACAGTTGAACCTCCCCGCTTCGGTCCGTCTGATAATCATCGGCGGAGAGAAAGCCCTGCCTGAGCGTGTGATCGCGTGGAAGAAGAAGGTCGGAGAGCGCGTGCGTTTGGTGAATACGTATGGACCGACTGAAACGACCGTTGTCGCCACGATGCACGATGTCAATTCAATAGATGAAATCAGCCGGCGCCAAAACGTCGCTATTGGACGGCCCATCGCGAACACAACTGCCTACATCCTGGATGAATTTCTCCGTCCGGTGCCGATTGGAGTGGCCGGTGAATTACACATCGGCGGCGCGGGGATGGCACGCGGCTATATCAATCGTCCCGATTTGACGGCGCAGAAATTTATTACCAACCCATTCAGCAAGCGGCCGAACTCTCAGTTATATAAGACCGGTGATTTGGTTCGCTATCGGGCCGATGGAAATATTGAATTCCTGGGCCGCGTCGACAATCAGGTCAAGATTCGCGGTTTCCGCGTCGAACTCGAGGAGATCGAACAGACTCTGCGCCAACACGTTGGCGTCAGCGATTGTGTAGTGGTCTTGCGCGAAGACGACGACAACGACCAGCGTTTAGTGGCGTACGTCGTTGCGCGCGAGGAATCACGATCGGTGTCCAGCGAGCTGCGCAACTTTTTGAAAGCCAAGCTGCCATCGTACATGGTGCCCGCGGCTTTCGAAATGATCGGCGCGTTGCCGGTAATGCCCAACGGCAAAATCGATCGCCGCGCGCTGCCTGAACCGCAAACGCCCACCGAGATGGACGAGAGTTTTGCCGCGCCGCGTACTCCGATCGAGGAACTCCTGGCCGCAACCTGGCGCGAAGTCTTAAAGCTCGAACAGATTGGCATTCACGACAATTTCTTTGATCTGGGCGGACATTCGCTGCTCGCCGCCAAAGTAGTTTCGAACGTGCGCATCATGCTGGATGTCGAGTTCGGAATGGTGGATGTGTTCCAGGCCCCCACGATCGCGAGCCTCGCGGAGCTGTTGTATCCGCGTGCCATGCAGCAAGAGCCGGCAGACGAGCTGGCAGTATTGCTCGCCGAACTGGAAGGCCTTTCGGACGAGGAGGCTCAACGCCGCTTCGATCATGAATCGCAAACGAGCGGAGCCGCAGCCGCCTGATCTTTAGAAGACTGATGGAAACGATCGTCTCGAATAATCAAAGCATCACGCAGCAGCTGGCGGCGCTTTCGCCGGCTAAGCGTTCGCTGCTGGAATTGCGCATGATGCAGAAAAAGCGGCGCGGTGAAACCGCGAGCCCGGCCATTGTGCGACTGTCGGAGCGCGAGTCTGCGCCGCTCTCAAACAGTCAACAGGGCCTTTGGGTGCTGAACCAACTAATGCCGGGCGAGTCGCTGTATCACACGCCGACTGCCGTCCGTCTCAACGGCAATTTGGACGCAGTGGCGCTACGTAAGGCGCTGGATGCGATTGTCGCGCGTCATGACGCGCTGCGGACCACCTTCGTCACCGTGGAAGGAACGCCGAGGCAGGTCGTGACGAAACATATCTCGCTCGCAATGCCCCTGATTGATCTTACCAAGCTGGCGGAAACCGAACGTGAAGAGCAAGCGCAACGGCTGCTGCGTCACGAAGTTCGAAAGCCATTTGATCTGTCGGAGGGGCCGCTGATTCGCGCCCTCCTGCTGAAGCTGAAAGACGAAGAACACATCCTGCTCGTCACTATCCACCACATCGTCACTGACGGTTGGTCGATGGGAATCTTTAGTCGCGAGTTGTCAGCACTGTATGAATCTTTTCACAACGAGCAGCCGTCACCGCTCGCTGAGCTCCGGATTCAGTATCTGGACTATGCCGACTGGCAGCGGCGTTGTTTTGACGGCGAGGTTTATCGATCGCAACTGGCGTATTGGAAGGAAAAATTTGCGACCTTGCCGGCGGCGCTGGAATTACCCACGGACCATCCGCGTCCGAACGTACAGGCTTATAAAGCCTTTCGCGGTGAACGTCACACGATCCGCCTGCCAAAGCAAACCACAAAAGATCTGAAGCTACTCTGCCAAAAAGAAAACGTCACGTTGTTCATGGCGCTGCTGGCTGCTTATCTGGTCCTGCTTCATCGCTACACGGGTGAGGGAGACATCGTGGTGGGAACGCCCATGGCCGGCCGTCAAATGCCTGAGACGGAAGAACTGATCGGTTTGTTCATCAACACCCTCGCATTGCGCACGGAGGTTTCCGGCGACCTCTCGTTCCGCGAGTTGCTGGAACGGGTAAAGCAAGTTGCCCTGGAAGCTTATGCCCATCAGGACCTGCCGTTTGAGCGACTGGTTAAGGAGCTTCAGCCTGAGCGCACGCTGGCGCACAACCCGCTGTTTCAGGTGATGTTCGTGCTCCAAAGCGAAGAGATCCTGCCGTTGCAGCTTTCGGGTCTGATGGCCGAGCACTTCCGTATCGACCATGTGATGGCGAATTTCGATCTGACGCTGGACATTGCCGAGCGCGATGGACAACTGGTTTGCTTATTCGAGACAAACGCCGATCTCTTCGACTCAGATACGATCGCGCGCATGATGGATCATTTCCGGATCCTGCTGGCAGGCACCGTCACAAATCCCGAACAGCCAATTTCCCAATTACCGCTACTGAGCGAGACCGAGCGCCGGCAGTTGTTGATTGAATGGAACGACACGCACAACGAATATCCGGCGGACAAATGCATTCAGGAACTATTCGAGCAGCAGGTTAGCGAACGACCCGACGCGGTTGCGCTGGTCTATGAAGATCGGCAGATGACTTATCGCGAGCTGAATTCGCGAGCGAACCAGTTGGCGCATTACCTGCGCCGGCGTGCAATTACCCCGGACACGCGAGTGGCAATTTGTCTGGATCGATCGGCCGAGATGATCGTCACACTCCTGGCTATTTTGAAGGCCGGCGGCGCCTATGTGCCGCTCGACCCGGCTTACCCGCGAGCGCGTCTGCAATTCATGCTGGAGGATGCGCAGGCGCCGGTCCTACTAACACAGAAAGCCCTGCGGGAAAGCCTGCCGCAAAATGCGGCCGAGGTGATTTGCCTCGACGAACTCGCGGAAGAAACCGCGCGCGAGAGCACGGACAATCCGGCCATTGAAACCACTGCCGACAATCTTGCTTATGTAATGTACACGTCGGGATCGACCGGCAAGCCAAAGGGCGTCGCCGTCACGCATCGCAACGTCGTGCGGCTGGTTAAGAACACAAACTACGCGTCGTTCTCTGCCGACGAAGTCTTTTTGCAGAGCTCGACCATTTCATTCGACGCGTCAACATTTGAAATCTGGGGCAGTCTGCTAAACGGTGCGCGCCTGGCGCTGCTGCCGCCAGGGCCGCCTTCGCTGACCGAGTTGGGACAGGCCCTGAAGCGTTATCAGGTGACTACGCTCTGGCTGACCGCGGGTCTGTTTCATTTGATGGTCGATAACCATCTGGAGGACTTGCGTAGCGTCCGGCAACTGCTGGCGGGCGGTGATGTGTTGTCCGTCCCGCACGTGCGAAAAGTGTTTACCGAATTGAGTGACTGCCGGCTGATCAATGGTTACGGGCCGACTGAGAACACGACGTTTACCTGTTGCTATCCGGTAATGGACCTGAGCCGCGTCAACGGCTCGGTGCCAATCGGTTTTCCGATCTCGAACACGACCGTCTATGTGCTGGATCGCTATCTGAGTCCGACGCCCATAGGCGTGCCGGGGGAACTCTATATTGGCGGCGATGGATTGGCGCGCGGCTATCTCGATCAACCGGAGCTGAATGCTGAGCGGTTCGTGCACGATCCGTTCTCCGGCCAGCCTGACGCGCGGCTGTATCGCACCGGAGACCTGGTTCGCTATCGGGCGAGCGGCGAAATGGAATTCATCGGGCGCATCGATAATCAGGTCAAGGTGCGCGGGTTCCGCATTGAGTTGGGCGAGATTGAAGCAGCTTTGGCTGAGCATTCGTCGGTGCGGGAAGCGGTGGTCGTGGCCCGAAAGGATGAAGGCGACAAACATCTGGTTGCTTATCTGACCGCGCGCGAAGGTAACGCGGTAACCACAGATGAGCTGCGCGATTTCTTGCAGCAGAAGCTTCCCGACCACATGGTGCCTTCACATTTCGTCGTGCTCGAATCGTTGCCGCTGACTCCGATGGGAAAAGTTGATCGGCACGCGCTGCCGCCCACCAACGGATTCAAGTCGAGGGCAACCAAAGAGCTTTCAACTGGCAGCGACGAACTGGAAGTGATGCTGGCCCGAATCTGGGAAAAGGTTCTTAATGTGCGGCCGGTGGGAATGGATGACAACTTCTTTGAGTTGGGCGGTCACTCATTGCTCGCCGTGCGGCTGTTCTCGCAGATGGAAAAAGTATTCGGCAAGAATCTGCCGCTCGCGACGCTCTTTCAGGCCCCCACTGTCCGGCAGCTTGCGCGCGTCCTGCGCCAGGAAGGCTGGCTCGCGGCCTGGTCGTCAATGGTGATGATTCAGGGTGGCGGTCAGCGAACGCCTTTTTTCTGTGTTCACGCAGCCGGCGGCAACGTGCTTGAGTATCGCGACCTCGCGCGGCTGCTGGGACCCGATCAGCCGTTTTATGGATTACAGGCGAAGGGGCTGGATGGAAAAGAGGAGCCGCATACCACCATCAAAGAGATGGCCGGCCATTATCTGAAAGAGATGCGTGAGGTGCAGCCCGAAGGTCCCTACCTGATCGGTGGCCGTTCTTCCGGCGGCACGATCGCGTTCGAAATGGCTTGCCGGCTCGCTGCCGAAGGAGAGGAAGTTGCGCTGCTGGCGCTGCTCGACACCTATCCGGCTGGTTACTTCAAGCTCTTGCCGGGATCGATGTCGTGGCGTCACCGAGTCAATCGCTACGGTCGCAAGCTTCAATCACACGCCGCGAACCTGCGTCAATTGAACGGGCCCGAGAAGATTGCCTATGTCTTTCGCAAATTGAAATACGCGCCCGCAAAAACCAAACACAAGCTCTATCGACGGGCTTACAAAATCTACCGGCGCTACGGCCGGCCGCTGCCGCCCGCTCTGAAGAACATTGAGGAGATCAACTTCGCCGCCGTTAAGGACTATGAGCCGCGGACTTATTTCGGCAACGTCACGCTTTTCCTGGCCGGCGATCTCACTGCTGACTATGACTTGCATGACGGCTGGCGCGAGCTGGTGCGGGGCGACATCGAAACTCATGAGATTCCCGGCAACCACATCAACATCATCAAAGAGCCACACGTCGGTCCGCTGGCTGAAAAACTAAAGAGCTGTCTGGATAAAGCCGAACAGAACGCCGCTCAGGCTACCTTCGGCCGGTCTTCATAACTTGATGAAGGCGTGTTGGTTCGCCGAACAGGATCGAGTGTCCTTGCCGGAGAAAAAGGGAAAATTCCGGCCAACATTCCTTTATTCAGATTGTATTAAGTCGATGTGTGTCTGTGGTCTTCGCTCGCTGAAGTCTGGGCCCGGGTTAACGGATAAATAACGCGATGAAACGATTCTGGTACGGCTCACTATTTCTGGCGCTACTATTCCTCTTGCTTCCTGTTCGTACGTTGGCCCAATGCGGAGTCGAGCGTTGGTCCGTAAAGACGGGCACTGATCCTGACGCCGGACTGGTCAATCTCAATTCGCCGACTGCCACTACAATTGCGAGCCTGTCATCTATTGCCACACCCGGACCGCTTCCTGACAACCAGCGTGTGCAACCAACGGAGACTACCATCTGGGTCTTGAATGCTACGCTGACGAAATTCGTGCTCGCCTATGATTCCGACTATCACATGGTGCTGACCGACGCTGCCGGTCGCACGGTGATTGCAGAGATTCCATCGCCGAACTGCGTCGGCCCCGGCAGTCCTTTGGCCGCCGGTATTGCTCATGCACGCGCACAGTTCGACGCCATGTTTACAGCCACGACAGCTTTTCAGACCGTCAACATACCGGTGCAGATTACCGGCGTCGGCTTTTTTGATTATCTCGAAGGACAGGAAGGCCTGGCCCCAAATGGCATTGAGCTCCATCCGATCATCGACATCATTTTCAATCCTTATTTTTCGCTCTCGTCGTCAGCTTCATCTATGACCGTGGGCCAGGGCGGAACGGGATCTTCAACGATCACTTCGACGCTTTCCGGAAGTTTCAATTCTTCGATCGCGCTCTCAGCCTCGGGCCTGCCGGCGGGAACGACAGCGGCCTTTAGCCCGTCATCGATCGCCGCGCCCGGATCGGGTTCGTCTACGCTGATGATCTCCGTGGACGCTTCCACTCCGGTTGGCACCTATGGAGTGATCGTCACTGGCACGGGCGGAGGCCAGACGCATTCCACATCATTTAATTTGACGGTGACTACCGGCGGCAACACAGTCCAGCAATTGCTCGGCAATACCGGATTCGAAAACGGATCTTCGAATCCTGCGCCCTGGACAGTCACTTCAGGAGTAATCGACAGCTCGAGTTTCCAGGCGCCGCACACCGGATCGTGGAAAGCCTGGCTGGACGGTTACGGCTCAGCTCATACGGACACGCTGCTACAGTCAGTGAGCATACCGTCAACGGTCACCAATGCCGCACTCTCGTTCTGGTTGCACATCGATACGGCCGAAACTACGACCACCGCGGCGAATGACACGATGAAAGTCCAGGTTCGCAACTCGTCGGGCACAGTGTTGGCGACGCTGGCAACTTACTCGAACCTGACTGCCAATGCGGGATACCGGCAAGTGTCTTTCGATCTAACTTCGTACAAGGGGCAGACGATCCAGATCTATCTGATCGGAGTTGAGAATTCGAAGCTGAAGACTTCTTTCGTGGTTGACGACTTTGCGCTGAATGCGACAACTTCCGGCGCGCCTGCCGGCGACTTCGCGATTTCATCTTCGCCGTCGGCGCTGGCAATCACTCGCGGAAGTTCGGGCGCAGCGATCGTCACAACCACGGTGACGGGTAGTTTCAATTCCGCGATCGCGCTTTCCGCGTCGGGTCTGCCTGCTGGTACGACGGTGACGTTTAGCCCGTCAACTATAGCCGCGCCAGGCGTTGGCTCATCCACCGTTACAATCTCAGTCGGCTCTGCCACGGCGGTAGGGACCTATAACGTCACGGTCACCGGCACTGGTGGGGGAAAGACACAAACCACGGTGATTAGCCTGACCGTCAACAGCAGCGGCGGCGGCACGACACAACAGTTGCTCGGCAATCCCGGATTTGAGAACGGCGCAACGAATACAACACCCTGGATCGTTACAGCAGGCGTCATTGACAGCAATTCGGCTTCCGAGCCACCGCACACCGGCTCATGGAAAGCGTGGCTGAACGGCTATGGCTCAGCTCATACCGACACGCTCTTGCAGAGCGCCACCATTTCAGCGACTGCGACAGCGGCCAACCTTTCATTTTGGCTGCACATCGACACGGCTGAAACTTCTACCAGCACGGCCTACGACACTTTGAAGATCCAGATTCGCAATTCGTCCGGAACGGTGCTCAGCACGCTGGCGAGCTATTCAAATCTGAGTGCTAAGGCTGGATATGAGCAGGTGTCTTTTGATCTCACTGCTTACAAAGGACAGACGATTCAGATTTATCTGATTGGCGTTGAGGACGCCAGCTTGAAGACTTCATTTGTAGTAGACGACTTTGTGCTGAATGTAACGACGCCTTAAGGGCTCGGCGAGTACGGGCCCGCTGGCGATAACCGGCTAGTAGCAGATGCTGAGCAGGATAAGTTTATGAAAATCAGATTAATTCTTCTGGCCGTCATGACGCTTGCCGCGGGTGCGCAGGCTCAGCCCAGAACCCGGGAAGCGTCCAACGAACCACAGAGTGTTACGAACGACGACCGCGGGCGCGCTTTTATCATAGAA
>WNFJ01086491.1_pt1 | contig 18441 bp, 15 predicted proteins | sample 5400461 | NCBI WGS metagenome assembly WNFJ01 (sample SAMN13153349, study PRJNA577476) | soil metagenome | isolation source: 115 cm saprolite on Douglas fir-dominated hillslope | place: USA:California | collected 2013-09-17
GAGAAATCAGAGGTCAGAGGTCAGAGGTCAGAGGTCAGAGGTCAGAGGTCAGAGTCGTCGCTCCGCCACCAATAACAATTAACTGATAATCAGCGGCTACGCCGCTACCAGCTGCCGATTCCGCAGGACTACGAGAAAACAGGACGGCGGACTGCGCGGCTTGTTCGGGTGGTCGGTGGTCAGCGGTCGTCAGTAGTCAGTCGTTGCTGAACCAACTGTGCCGCTGGCGCTTGGGCCGCCCCAATTAACCACCTTCGACGCGCCGGTGCTCGGCGATGCAGACGATAAGTGGCACGGGAGCGGCTCATTTATTTCGGCGCAATGCGGCTCGTTGTGTCCAACAGGAGTTGGTGGCAGCCCAGTCTCCTCGCGGCGGCTGGGCTCGTCGTTTTATTTCCAACCTTCAGCTTAGCCGACGACCAAGTCTGGACGAAATCAATCAATTTGACCGGTAACGCAGCGTTCACCCGTTCAACCGCTGATCTCGTCCTTGCCATTCATGCTTCGGCGTTGAGCGGTCTCGGGTCATCCGGCAGCATCAGTCTCAGAGGGAACCAAAGCTCTTCTATTGTTGGTGCGCCGGGCGAAACGGTCACACTGAACATTCGAAATTTTGTCCTGACCGGTCATTCCACTCTCACTCTTCAGGGGACTGCTACAACAAGCTTTATCATTAATGTTACGAAACAATTTTCCTTGTCGGGGCGCTCGCGGATCATTCTGTCCGGCGGGCTGCGCTGGGATCACGTTTTCTTCAACGTGCTCAGACGCGGCAGTGTCGTGTCCCTAAGCGGCAATGCGCAACTTTACGGGACACTGACGGCGACGCTGCGAACGGTGAAAATCGACGATCACTCGGTCGTGTATGGTGCGGTTACAGCCAGAAAAATTCTTGTAACTGATGCCGCTCGGATTATTCCACCTCCGATCGCCAGCCCGTAGCGGCTGGCATCCGAGCTTAGTTGATCGCGCTAATTAGCCGCAATCGCGCGGACCCGACTATGGGGTCTCTCGATTGAATGCCTGAATTCGTTCATGTAGACAATAAGTGGCACAGGAGCAGCTAGGGAAGATGGATGGTTCTCCTGAGCTGTGGCGACGGGCTACGCCTTTCCGTCGCGATATGCCGGCGTCGCTCTGCGATCGCGACCGCCTGCATCGTGCGCCTTGCTTTATCGCCGATGGCTCGGGCGATCGCGGTGGCGCTTATCATTTTTACTCCGCAACGAGTTCTGGCTACGGACAAGGTTTGGAAAAATAGCAGTACCACTTTCAACGCGAGCGGTAGTTGGAACCCCAGCGGCACTCCCGGGAGCTCGGATGTCGCCGATTTCAATTCCGCGATGGTCACTCAACCCAACTTAAGCGGGTCCCTCACGATTCTGGAGTTGTACTTTTCGACGACCGCGTCGTCTGGATATGATCTGACCAGCTCAAACACGGGCGTCAAACTTACGCTGACGAGCACCGGCACCGGAACAACCAGCGCGATTGACGCGGAGGACACCAGCGGCACCAACACGATCGACGCTCCGCTAATCCTCGGCGCCGCCGGCGGTTCGACGCAGACATTTACTCAAGCGAGCGGCGGCACACTGGTGGTTAACGGCGTTATCTCGAGCACTAACAGCGTCACGCTCAGTCTCGCCGGCAGCGGAATTATCACGCTCGCCGGCGCCAATACCTACAGCGGCGGGACGACCCTGGCCAGCGGCACGACCTTGAGGATCAATAACGCGACCGCGCTCGGCACCGGCACGTTCACCATCAATGGCGGCACAATCGACAGCACTGCGACGTTTCCGAATCAGCTTCTGACAAACAATAACGCGCAAGCGTGGAACGGCGATTTCACGTTCACCGGCACGCAAAGTTTGAACATGGGCACCGGCGCGATCTCGTTAGGCACGACCGCTGGTACGACACGCACCATCACGGTTAACGGAAGTACTCTCACCGAAGGCGGTGTCATTTCTAATGGCACCACCGCCAACAGCCTGACCAAGGCCGGCACCGGCACGCTCACACTCACCGGCGCCAATGCTTACACGGGCGCGACGACCATCAACGCCGGCGTTTTAAACATTCAGAACGCAACCGCACTCGGTACGACTGCGTCGGGCACGACCGTTACCAGCGGCGCGACCTTGCAGTTGCAAGGCTCAATCACCGTCGGCGCTGAAGCGCTCACTATTAGTGGAACAGGAGCGAGCGGCCAAAACGCCGCGCTCGTTAACGTGAGCGGAACCAACAATTACCGCCACCACGATTTCTTCCGACAGCGGCACACTCAATCTGACCAACGCCGGAACAATCACCGGCTCCGGGTTCAACCTGACGCTCACTGGTTCGGGAACTGGTTCTGTTTCGAGCATCATTGGAACGGGCACTGGTACAATCATGAAAAACGGCGGTGGCACTTGGACCCTGAGCGGAGCGAACACTTTTACTGGCGGAGTGACGATCAATGCCGGAACGCTGACCGCGGGCAGCACCACGGCGCTTGGGCCGGCGGCGAATGCGAACCTTACCTTTGGTCCGTCTAGCACAGGCAAGTTCCAGCTAAATGGATTCAACACGACGATCATTGATCTGAATACCAACGCCACAGTGGGCACTCCGATCATCGAAGACGGGGCAAGTACGCCGGCGACCCTGACGGTGAACACGACCAACAGCGACACCTACGCTGGCGTGCTCCAGGACGGATCCAGCGGTGCCTTGTCCCTGACCAAGTCTGGCACGGGCACGCTCGGATCCAGCGGTGCCTTGTCCCTGACCAAGTCTGGCACGGGCACGCTGACGCTCTCTGGCGCGAACAGTTACACGGGCGCGACAACCATCAGCGCCGGCGTTTTAAACATTCAAAACGCGACCGCGCTCGGCACATCTGCGTCAGGAACTACGATTTCAAGTGGCGCGACCTTGCAGTTGCAAGGCTCAATCACCGTCGGCGCTGAAGCGCTCACCATCAGTGGCACGGGAGCGAGCGGTCAGACCGGCACGCTCGTTAATGTCAGTGGAACGAATAATTACGGCGGCCTCCTTACTCTCGGAGCGGCGACGACCATTTCTTCCGACAGCGGTACACTTAATTTAACCAACACTGGCACAATCACCGGCGCAACTCTTGGTTTAACGCTGACTGGTGCCGGAAGTGGTACGCTCTCCAGCATTCTCGGGACTACGAGCGGAACACTAACCAAAAGCGGCACCGGCACTTGGACACTCACCGGTGCAGACACTTTCACTGGTGCGACAACGATCAGTGCGGGCATTTTGAATATTCAAAACGCGACCGCGCTCGGCACGATTGCGTCCGGAACAACCGTGGCCAGCGGCGCGACGTTGCAATTGCAAGGCGGAATCACCGTTGGCGCCGAAGCGCTCACCATCAGCGGAACTGGAGCAAGCGGCCAAAACGGCGCGTTAGTAAATGTGAGCGGAACGAACAACTACGCCGGCCTCCTCACTCTCGGCGCTGCGACCACGATCTCATCCGACAGCGGCACGCTCAATTTAACGAACACTGGAACAATTACCGGAGCTACCTTTGGACTTACTCTCACTGGTTCGGGCAGTGGCAGTATCTCCAGCATTATCGGGACAACCAGCGGCACGCTGACCAAGAGCGGAACCGGTACCTGGACACTTACCGGTGCAGACACTTTCACCGGCGCCACAACTATCAGTGCCGGCATTTTAAATATTCAGAACGCGACTGCGCTCGGCACGACCGCGTCGGGAACAACAATTTCCAGCGGCGCAAGCTTGCAGTTACAAGGCGGGATTACCGTCGGCTCCGAAGCATTGACCATTAGCGGAACAGGAGCGGGCGGACAAAACGGTGCGCTCGTTAACGTGAGTGGAACCAACAATTACGGCGGACTGCTTACACTTGGAGCAGCTACCACAATCTCTTCCGACAGCGGAACGCTTAATATTACCAACGCCGGCACGATAGCTGGAGCGACGTTTGGACTTACTCTCACCGGCTCTGGTGATGGAACCGTCTCCAGCATCATCGGGACAACCAGCGGCACGCTGACCAAGAGCGGGACCGGCACCTGGACACTCACCGGCGCAGACACTTTCACCGGCGCCACAACTATCAGCGCCGGCATTTTAAATATTCAAAATGCGACCGGACTCGGCACGACCGTGTCGGGGACGACCATTTCAAGCGGCGCGACGTTGCAATTGCAAGGCGGAATCACCGTCGGCGCCGAAGCGCTCACCATCACCGGAACCGGAGCGAGCGGCCAAAACGGCGCGTTAGTAAATGTGAGCGGAACCAACAATTACGGCGGTCTCCTCGTTCTTGGAGCTGCCACCACTATCTCTTCCGACAGCGGTACACTGAATATTACCAACACCGGAACAATTGTCGGCGCGACTTATAGCTTAACTCTCACCGGCTCGGGCAGTGGCAGTATCTCCAGTATCATCGGAACAACCACCGGCTCGCTTACTAAGAGCGGTGCCGGCACCTGGACCCTTTCCGGCGTCAACACTTACACCGGCGCCACGACTATCAACGCTGGAACATTGAATGTCAGTGGCTCACTTGCTTCGGGCAGCGCGGTCACGGTGAACAACATTGGCACCACGCTTGAAGGTACCGGGACTATCTTCGGCTCTGTCTCCATCGCCTCCAACGGTGCCATCCTCGAAGCGGGCACCGGATCCACTAGTCAAACATTGACCATACGCGGCGCGGTTACCATGGGTTCCGGTTCAATCATTGCCCTGGCCCTTGGCGCGTCCGGTGCGCATTCCACTCTGGCAATCGGCGCCGGCGGCTCGATCTCCTTTCAATCCGCGCAAAAGTTCAACATTATCGATCTCGGTGTCACCAGTGGGTCGACATTTACCGGTATTGCCACCGGGATCGGCGCCGATCCTGGAACTGAAAGTGGCTGGACGATCGCCAATCAATCCTGGGCCTACAGCTTCAGTTATGATTCCGCCAACAGCGGCGAAATCGATCTCACCGTCACCGCCGTGCCTGAACCGTCGACCTATATTGCGGGCGTACTTGCGTTCGTCGCGTTCGGCTGCTTCGAGCAGCGCCGGATTCGAAAATTTTTAGCTGTAGCGGCGGTCTTCGACCGTCGAAATCTAAAACCAGGGATTACGCGGATTTAGCTGACGGGATTTTATCAAAGACTACAAGACAACGGACGAGAGGACTCGGTCAACGGTCTTGTTGTCAGTAGTCAGTAGGTTTCGGTTGAATCTCATTGCCGACGCGTTCCGGCGCAAACGCGATTCAGTGTTTACCCATGAGCTGACGCGTGCAGACTGGCGTAGGGATCCGCCTTCGCCCGCAGGCGCGGGTTACGGCGAAAGCGTTCGCCCGCCACGGCGGGCAGGCTGAGCGGGCGGGGCGACAAGTCAAGTCTGGGAGGCATTGGCGTTACTAATATTGGTTTTCGGATAAAAACTTTGCCGGTCTGGGTATTCCCCCGCCAGTTACCGATGAGAACAAATTCCGCTTTAAACGTCAATTGAAAATACGAGAATTTCTGGTAAAACCTATAAGATCCTAGCTGCCGTGTAGTTACGGCCAGACTAACCGAGCGTGTTTGTCTCGCAGCCGGACCCAACATGGCCAAGCGTATTTAGAACCTCTATCGCGCGGGCGATGATTTGAAAGACTTCTTCTTTGAAGAGCAATTTCCTTTCATTGGGGTCCATTTGTGCCTGCCACGCCGTAGGCGATGCGAAGGCGGGTTGATTAGTGGTTTGTCTTAGTTAGCTGCTCAACGAGTGCTCGTTCCTCCGGCAGAAGATTGTCGATCTTCATTTGCTCCACTTCGCTTCTCGCTTCTTCGGTTTGCCCGTTCGCGGCCAGGACGGCGGCATGGACGGCGAGCGCCGACGGCGTAAGCGCGCTCCGTGTAAGCGTAATGTTGTTATAAACCGCGAGCGCATCCGCCGCGCGATTTTGTTTCAAGTAGGCCAGTGCCAGAAGTGTGCGATGCGGCATGCTCTTAGGATTCTTCGCGACCAAGTTTTCGGCAAGGGCGGAAAGAGCTTGGAGTTCGGAGCTCGGAGTCTGGAGATCGGAGCTGGGAGCTAGGAGTTCGGAGCTTTCTCCTTGCTGATCGCTCCGCGCTCCGCGCTCGCTGTTGCTGCCGAGCAGCAACAGCCGCGTGTACGCTTCGTCGTTCTGCACCGCGGCGTCGTTCGGCCAGATCTTCAACATCTCGGCCAGGACCGCATGAATGTTTTTGGTGTCGCCGCTGCGTTGCGCGATCCGTAACCGGCCTTGTTGTGCCGAACGCAGTTTCGGCGCCTCCGCTGCGGCGGCGCTGAACGCGGACTGCGCGACATCGACAATCGCATTTTTCTCGGCGTACTCCGCGAGCGAGATCAGTTTACCGACATCGCCGCCGGCTGATTCCAGCGCGCGGTGCCAGTTATTGTCGGCGGCGGTTTTCTCGCCGAGCTGCGCGTTGCAGCGCGCCAGATACATTTTTTGCACGACCGGATCGAGGGGATAACGCTCGCTACCGAGCAGTTCTTCGATCTCGCTCCAGTGGCCGAGCCCGCCGAGGGCGTCGAGGTATTGCAAGAACAGGTCGCCGCTGAGCAGCGTTTTCTCCAGCGGAATCGTGTCCAGCGTTTTTTGAAATTCGTTTTTTCCGTTCAGCCACCTGGCCAGCGCGAGCAGGTCGTCCGCGTCGCCGTCTTTCCATTGCGCAATGCCCTGTGCGATGAGTTCGTCGTGGCGCGAAGGCGTCGCGTGCTCCAGCAAATCGAGGGAAAGTAATTTCTGCGGCGCGCGCGCCAGGGGATGACTGGCGAGTCGCTGCACGAGCTCGCCGGCAGTTGAGCCGTTGAGCGGTTGAGTGGTTGAGGGCGATATCGACAATTGCCGGCGCGCGAGGAGAGCGAGCGCTGGGAGCGCGACCGCGCTTTTGCCCTCGGAAATTTTTTCGATCCGGGACCAGGCATCAGCGAGCCGCTCATCGGCCGGATCCGTCCCACTCGCCAGCGAAAGCTCGAGCAGCGCAGCCTGCAATTGTTGCTGTTCGGTCGTCCGAGGGTCGGAGAAAATTCTTCTCAACGCCGCCATCGCCTCGTCCGCCGCGCCTTTTTGGATCGACAACTGCGCGGCAAGCAGCCAGCTCCCTGGATCGACATCTTTCGATTCAAGCAACGCATGCACCGCGGTTTCGGCCCGCGTTGTTTCGCCGGCAATGATTGCGACCGCCGCTTCGTCTTGTCGATCTTCGCGCGTCAACGGAGCAATCTTTTCGAGCTGCTGCCAGAATTCGAGCGCGCCTAGCTGCCGCATCCGGGAAAGAAATCGTGCGACGGCGCGGAGCGATTGCGGTTCGGTCGGACGCAATTGATAAGCGGCGGTGGCTTCCTTGCGCGCATCGGTCCAGTTTTCGTTGTCGATGTAAGCAAACGCTTTGTTCGCATGCCGGCGCGCCTGCCACGCTTTGACTGCGTTGAGAGCAGGGCGTCCACCGAAAATTCCGGCGACGAGAATGACCACGACAACAATCGCGGCGGCGATGAGCCGGCGCCGCTTCAAACGTTTGAGGCGGATTTCCTCCGCCGTCATCATGAATTCGGAATCGGAACGCACGGGTCAGGAGTCGGAGCTCAGAAGTCGGAACTCGGAAATCACCCAATCATTCTGCGACGAACTGTTGAAGGGAAATGGCGACTCGGGGAAAATGTCGAAGGAGGTGTCGATCCACGGTGATAAGCGGCACGTGTTGATCCTCGGCTAGCGCCACAAATTCGCAATCGTAGGCGGAACAGGCGGAGGCTGCGATGAGATTCAAAACAGCACGGGAAGAAACGGCAAATTCGCGGTCGGCAAAATGCGACTCCGCTTTCGCTGCGATCTCATTAGCTCCGTCGAGGGTGATTAGCTTTCGCCGAAGCGCGCCCGCTAAAGCATTTCGGAATTCTGAACGCCACAACAGCGGCGCGATCCAATCGGGATCTTTGGCCAAGGCTTTTTCAGCCGCGCCACTGTTCGGCGAAGCCATCCACCGGTAGCAGACCACGTTTGTGTCGACGACGATCACAACCGACCGGCACGTTTCCAAGCGTCGATTTCCGCAGCGCTGACCTGGCGCTTGAATTTCTTGCGCGCCGCCCGCGCTTCACGAGTAAGCGCGTCCACATCGATTCGGCGTGTTTCGCCAGCTGCGCTCTGAAGCGTGGCGATAATTTCCCGGTTTAGGCTGCGGTGGTGCGCTTGGGCTCGTTTCTTGAGTTGACGATGCAACTGTCGCGGCAAGTTTTTAATGGTCAGGGTCGGCATAGGTGCAACCATAATGGTTCCATTTCGGTTGTCAATGCCTTAGCTCGTATCTGTTCATGGTTCTCAGTAACTAATAACCGATAACCATTAACCATTAACTGATAACTAATATTCGCCCATCAGTCTCCGACTTGAATGAGAGTTGGGATCAACGCGGCGAACTTTGCGTTCACTTGGTCAATGTCCAACGGGTCGCGACCTTGAATGATCAGTTCCATCACTTGCTGACCAAGATGACGCCGGCCTTCGAGCACGGCACGCACTCGTTCGTCACGGCTCCAGTCGGAAGGCGCACTCGCCATTTGCGGCAATTGCGACGTTGCCGAAGACGACGGAACCCGATCTTCCCACAAACAATAGAAAGCGTGCGCGATCTCCTGCGTCGGTTGATTGTTCGTGCCGTGACGAAATTCAAAATGCCGAAACGGCAATGCCAAATTTGATGTCACCGGATAATTTGTTACGCCGCTATCGCCAGTCTGACTCCACCCGACGGCCGGGAGACAGACATCCGGCCGATGCACGTTGGTGAGCAGCGCGCTGTTCTTGCCAGGCTTCCATCTGAAAAAATACACGGTGCAGCTGAGTGGTCTCGTGAGCGAACTCGCGTCACTGTTTGAGTCGAGTGCAGGCAATCTCCACGTCGCCGCCTGTCCACTATCGAAACGCAGAATCCCACGCACTTGCTCATCGATGTGGACATCGTGAAAATTGGGCGCAGTTTGCGGCCATTTCACCTCCCACCGCGCACTTGTAACCAGCGCGCTCTCATGCGTCCGATACCAGCCCGCGGCAGCGATCTCGACAGCGACCAACCAAAGGACGGCGACAACGACGGCCGTCCGAGGGAGGACGAAACCAGTCGCCGCCGGGTTATTAGTTATTGGTTCTTGGTTCTTGGTTTCCTGATAACTATTAACCGATAACCGAGAACTGTAGCGTCCAAACAGTGTCGCTGCGACCAGCGATCCGATGAAGACGGCCGCAACAATTCCGTATCCAGCCAGATCGTGCCAGCTGTTCGCGGTTGCGACGTTGCGAGTAGCTGCGATCCAGACCAGAAAAAACGAGCGCGCGCAGTTGCCGACAAAAGCGATGGCCGCGGCCGAGAGAACGAGTACTACCCGGCGAAAGATCGACAATCGCTTCAGCTCACCGAAGAGCAGACCGATCATGAGCGACGTTTGCAACGAGCGGACACCACTGCAGGCTTCGTTCACTCCGACCAGACCATTCGGAATGCGAATAAGACTTCCCTCAAGTTGCGCGGGAATTCCAAAAAGCGCGACGACTTCACTCGCGATTGCTGCAACCACGCGCATCAAACCCTGAACAATCGGCCCCTCGATCGGCGAAACCCACGGCACAGCTACGAGTGTGAACAACACCGGGAAAGCAAAATGTCGCAACCACGGCGTTCCACCGATCCACCACAGAAACGCGAGCGTGATTGTTACGACACAGAAAGCATGCAGCCAGTTGAGCGGTCGCCAATCCGGATTCGCGATTTCAAATACACGAATCGGAAAAAGCAGCAAAAGCGCGACGATCGCGATCCCAATCGCGATCGCATCCGCTTTTGAGTTATTGGTTATCGGTTCTCTGTTATTTGTTCCCTGATCGCTGACCGCTGGCCGCTGACCGCTGACCGCTCGCGCCTTCGGCGCGTCTTCCCACCGCAGCCAGAAAAGTAACGCTGCGAAAAACGGAACGAACCAGCCGTAGCTGTATTGATCGTTAACCGACCACTCTCCGCTCAGTTGTCGCCAAAGAATCAACCAGAGCGCGACGAAAAAAACGACGATCGCGACGAATCGTATCCGCAAGCGCGGAGCGGTCGATGTCGTGGAACCTTCGGCGATCGTCATTTTTTTAGTTATCAGTTATTGGTTAATGGTTATCGGGGGTTTTAAAGTTGATGCTCCTAACGACTAACAAATCACAAATAACCTCGGACATCCGTTATTAGTTATTGGTTAATAGTTAGCCAGCTTTGATATGATCCGTGGATGAAAAAAGTTACCCCCGTCAAAACTTTCGAGGACCTCGACTGTTGGAAACATTGCCGGATTCTGCGATTGTTCGTAGCCAAAGAAGTCGTTCCGGCGTTACCAAAATGCGAACGCTATCGTCTGGGCGATCAGCTTCTGAGAGCTGCAAGGTCAACGACAGCGAACATTGGCTCCGCCCCGGCTGAAAACGAGTTACACGGTCTACGCCATTCGGAGCGAGGACAGGATCTACATCGGCCAAACGCACAGCTTGACCGACAGAATCGCTCAACATAATGCCGGCCGTGTATTCTCCACAAAGCGAGCACGAACCTGGATGTTGATAGCAAGCGAAGAATTTGACACACATGCTCAAGCACGCTGGCTTGAACGCCAGCTCAAGAGCTCGCGCGGCCGGCGCGAACGTTGGATACGACGACATGCGATCACGACATAGTGGTCAACACATTGCTACGCCTCGGAGGGCTGAGGGATACGGTCGATTCCACTATCTCGACAATGCCAAGTTCTGCAGCAACGCACGAGGCTCATGCTGGGAAGTTCTTGATCACTTGATCACGAGTTGTGATGAAGAACTGCTCTCCGAAGAATTCTTGCTACGCGGTAGAGAACTCGTGGCCAGCGCCATAAGGTTGCTCAATGGGTACATGGCTTATCTCAAGCGAGCAACCTCCCAATAACGATTAACTGATAACAAATATTAAACTAATAACCATTAACCCTGTGAGGCCCACCGAACAGATCCTCGGCGTTCGCTTTTTCAACGGCACCGTTGACGAAGCCGTTGAAGTGATGTCGTCCGCTGGCGGTTTGCTGGTGGTGCCGGCCGCGCCGGCCCTGGTCAAGATCTGTCATGATGAAGATTATCGGCGCGCGGTTACATCAGCCGACATGGCGATTGCCGACAGCGGCGCAATGGTTTTGCTCTGGAGAATTTTTACCGGACGGCGCATCGAACGCATTTCCGGATTAAAATTTCTCAAGCGATTGGTGGCGCGGCTCGCGTCGCATCCAAATGAACGCGTGCTTTGGATTGTGCCAAGCGAATCGGCCCACGAAAAAACGCTCGGCTGGTTGCGGCACGTCAATCTGACGGCGACTGCGGATTTTTACATCGCTCCGCGCTACGCCCCGCAAGTGCGTGATGATGCACTCGTCGGCAAGATCGACAATCATCCGCCGGCGCACGTGGTCGTTGGAATCGGCGGCGGAGTGCAGGAAAAGCTCGGGCTTTTTTTGAGGGAAAACCTACAGGCGCCGCCGGCAATTCATTGCATCGGTGCCGCGCTCGCGTTTCTGACCGGCGATCAGCCGCCGATTCCGATGTGGGCCGACCGTTTCTATCTTGGCTGGCTGCTCCGTTTACTGCGTCAACCCCGCGTTTTCGCTCCCCGCTATGTGAGTGCAATGAAGCTGCCGTGGCTCATCTTTCGCTACCGCGAGAAGCTGCCGCCGTTGCGCAAAGTTGAAACGGCCATTAGTGGAGATAAGCTAAGTCGATGAGTGCCGCTGAGGTCATTAAGGAACTGAAAGCCATGTCGGAGGGTGAGCGTGAGAAGATTTTCGCGACGCTCGCCGAGAATCCTGAATGGCGGGAAGATCTCCTCGATTTAATGACTATTGCCGATCGGCGAAACGAGCCGACTCGGCCGATCGACGACGTGTTCAAGGATTTGAACATTGATGCATGAATTGGCGCGTCGTTTTTGCGCGCTCGGCGGAGAAGGAGCTATCGAAGCTTTCCAGTCAAATGCAGATACGTGTCGGACGCGCGCTCCGATCTTTGGAAACTGATCCGTTTCCGCCAACGGCAAAACGCTTGAAGGGCCGTGAAGAATTTCGAATCCGGGTAGGAGAAGTTAACCGTTGCGGCTATCGGCCACCGCCGGGACGTCTACCGCTGAAATGATTCTTCTAATTTCTACTTTCTACTTGGGATGAAAATCTTGGGCCTAAACGCTTATCACGGGGATTCCGCCGCGTGCTTGTTTGTCGATGGCAAACTCGTGGCCGCGGCTGAAGAGGAGCGCTTTTGCCGGCTCAAACATTGGGCCGGTCTGCCGACCAAGGCGATCAATTACGTTTTGGAAGAAGGGAAGCTGTCGTTAGGCGATGTCGATCATATCGCGATCAATCGGAAACCGGGCGTGAACAATTTGCGCCGGCTCGGATTTGTCCTGACCCATTGGCCGCATCCGAAACTGATGGCGCAAAAAATCAAAAACATCCGCAGCGCGGCGTCGATCAAGGAAGCTCTCGACGCAACCTACGGCCGCGAGCTTCGGGCTCAGTTCGGAACAGGAATCAAAGCCGAGGTGCACCACGTCGAACATCACCTCGCGCATCTCGCTTCGGCCTATTTGGTTTCCGGGTTCAACGAAGCCGCCTGCATCTCCATTGACGGCTTCGGCGATTTCGCCAGTACCGCGTTCGGGATAGGAAAGGGGAGCGAGGTTAAGATCGACAATCGCGTTTATTTTCCGCACTCGTTAGGCATTTTTTACTCCGCGCTCACTCAGTTCCTCGGGTTCCCGCATTACGGTGACGAGTACAAAGTGATGGGACTCGCGCCGTATGGCGAACCGAACTATCTCGAACCACTTCGCGAAGTCGTCCGCGTTCGGCCCGACGGCACTTTTCGGTTAAACCTGAAATATTTCCGGCACCATATCGGAAATGTTTCCTATAGCTGGCACGATTGCGCGCCCGAGTTCGGCACACTTTACCGGCGTGCGCTGATCGACCTTCTCGGTCCGGCGCGGACACCGGACGAGCCGCTCGAAAAAAAGCACAAGGACGTCGCGCGCTCGGTCCAGGTGACTTACGAGGAAGCGTTCTTCGCGCTGCTCCAGGCGCTCCACAAACGGCATCCGTCCGATAATCTGGCTCTCGCCGGTGGTTGCGCGATGAATTCGGTGGCGAACGGAAAAGTTTATCGCCGCTCGCCGTTCAAGAAAATGTATTGTCCCGCCGCGGCCGGCGACGCCGGCGGCGCGATTGGAGCAGCTGCTTTTGTCCAGTCTCAGCTGGACAAAGGCGGAGAAGCTGGGAGTTCGAACATAGAAGTTGGGAGTTCGAAGTTCGAAGATAGTGATTCCGAACTTCCATCTTCTATCTCCGATCTTCGATCGACGCCATCTCCCATCTACGATCTTCGAGCCAAGCGCAGCTTGATCTCCGCTTATCTCGGTCCCGCGGCGACCGACGAAGAACTTTTTGGGTTGATTGACTGGAAAACGAAGGAGATCGCGGATGCAGGTTGCACGGTCACGCTGATCAACGACGAGGAAGAGCTCGTTAAAAAAACCGCGGGCGCGATCGCCGACGGAAAAATTGTGGGTTGGTTTCAGGGGCGAATGGAGTGGGGGCCGCGCGCATTGGGAAATCGCTCCGTTCTGGCCGATCCACGAAATGCAGGGATCAAAGATATTTTGAACGCGAAAATTAAACGGCGCGAATCGTTCCGTCCCTTCGCGCCCTCGATTTTGCGCGAAGCCGTGGCCGAATGGTTCGAGACCGATGACGACGTTCCGTTTATGATGCAAGTGTTTCAAATTCGGGCGAAATATCGCGACATGATCCCGGCTGTCATTGACGTCGATGGCACCGGGCGACTACAGACCGTCCACAAAGAAACGAATCCGCGTTATTATCGGTTAATCGAACATTTCCGCGACCTGACCGGCATCCCGCTTGTGCTCAACACCTCTTTCAACGAAAACGAACCAATTGTTTGTTATCCGGAAGAAGCGCTCGACTGCTTTCTCCGCACCGAAATGGACATCCTCGTTCTCAAGAACTTTTTCATCGAGAGGAGCTAAGAGCTTGGAGCTTGGAGGTGGGAGCTACAAGCAGCGAGGTGGCGCTAGCCGTTGGAAGCAAGGAGCTAAGAGCTTGCAGCGCGGAGCACAGCAAAGGGCGATCATCCTCAAAACCAACAACCAATGAGACCCCCCATGAACAACACACAATTTCGTTTTCAGGAATTAGAAATTTGGAAACGCGCGGCCGAATTTAGTTCCTCGCTTTTTCAACTGGCGGACGAACTCGACAAACAGCGGTTATTTCGTTTTGCGGAACAGTTGCGTGCAGCGGTCCTGAGTATTATGAACAATATTGCCGAAGGATTTGGTAGCGTTTCGCGCATTGATTTCGCGAATTTTCTCAACACTTCACGTCGCTCGACGTTTGAAGTCGCGAATATCTTGTTTCTCTTAAGCAAGAACGGATACATCAGCAAAACTGATGTTAAGAACATCATCGGTGAACTAGAGGAGGAGAGTCGAATGATCTTCGCGTTCATCCGCACCCTGCGATCGCAAGCAAAAACTTGAAAACTGCCGCTCCTGGCTCCATGCTCTTAGCTTCGATGACGCCCCCTTACAGATTGATTCTTACCTTCGCCGGATTCGGACTCGTTTGCCCACTTGCCCACGGTCAGGAGGCAATTCTGGACAAAACCACTTTTGGCCATAGCCAGAACGACGCCAGAGACCTTCAGAATTCAATGATTGTGCCGAAACGTGTCCACATTAAGGGAGAGAAAACGGAACAGGTAGATCCGAAAAAATTGTCGAGCCAGAGTACGAAGGACGCAAAATTTCAGGGAAGCCTCTTGGAGATGGGGCTTGGTTCGACCGGCGACCCCGACTCGCACCAGGAAAAAGCGCGCAGCGCCACCGGTCAGGATTCCAACGCTTTGAAACCGGCCAACGCGAGCAGCGAGAAGAAGGATTCAAAAGTTTCAAAACAAGCCGATGCGTCTGGTGACAAGGAAAAACCTTCGAAATCGGCAGATACCGGCGGTGACGGTCAGAGCAAAGAGCACAAAGCGACGTCCGCCGCGGCGGCGGAGGAAAAGTCGTCAGGAAGTGCGACGGCAAAATCTTCCGCGAGTAAGCCAGACGGCGACCATTAGGGGAAGTTGAGTTGTTGAGTTGTTGAGGCGTGGAGGAGCTAAGTGCACGGAGCACGGAGCACGGAGCTTGGAGCGGGGAGCACGGAGCGGGGAGCCAGGGGCTGGGAGCTGAAAGATCGAAGTTCGGAGATCGATTTCGTCTTTTCTCACTTTCTATCTCCCGTCTACTATCAGCGAATCTATGAACCCCATGACATTTGAAGATTTGGTGAGTTGGCAAAAAGCGCGAGTATTAGTTCGCAAGATCTACGAACTGACTCACGTGAACGAAGTCTGCCGCGACTTTGGAATCTGTGGACAATTACAACGTGCCGCTGTCTCGATAATGTCGAACATCGCGGAAGGATTCGAGCGATTGCATCTGGCTGAGAAGATCCAATCCTATAACGTAGCGCGCGGATCGACAGCGGAAGTGCGCTCGTTGCTCTACATGATAGAGGATAACTTCCCGACTAGCGCTGTACTTTCGTCCGCGCTTCGGGACGATGTCGCATCGGTTGGGAAACTGGTAACAGGTCTGCTGCGATCGACCGAGGGCCGCACAGGCCGGGTCAAGTCCTCCTAACTTTCATCTTTCATCTTTTATCTCCTATTCCTTATGCGCAGCGTCATCGTCACCGGCTCGGCAGGTTTAATTGGCTCTGAGACAGTCCGACGTTTTGCCAAAGACGGCGCGCGCGTTATCGGCATCGACAACGACATGCGCGCGGAATTTTTCGGCCCGGAGGCTTCCACGAAAAAAACGCGCGACGATCTGGTCGCCAATGTCCCTGGCTACGAGCACAACAGCATCGACATCCGCGAAGCGCGCGCGATCACCGAGTTGTTTAAAAAGTGCGGCGGCAAGATCGATGCAGTCGTCCACACGGCCTCGCAACCGTCGCACGATTGGGCGGCGCGCGATCCTCAGACCGATTTCACGGTTAACGCTAACGGCACGCTCAATTTGCTGGAAGCGGCGCGCAATTTTTGCCCGGAAGCCGCGTTCATTTTTACTTCGACCAACAAAGTTTACGGCGACACGCCGAATCGATTGCCCTTACGCGAATTGGAAAAGCGCTGGGAGATTCAAGCCGGCCACGAATATGAGCCTGGCATCTCTGAAACCATGAGCATTGATTCGACGACGCACTCGCTTTTCGGCGCATCGAAAGCAGCCGCCGATATTCTGGTGCAGGAGTATGGTCGCTATTTTGGAATGCCGACCGTTTCTTTTCGGGGCGGATGTCTCACTGGACCGGCACACGCGGGGACGGAGCTGCACGGATTTCTTTCCTACTTAATGATCTGCGCCGTGAGCGGGCGTCCGTATCGCGTATTCGGATACAAAGGCAAACAGGTGCGCGACAACATTCACAGCTTTGACCTGGTGGAAGCCTTTGCCGAATTCATTCGGGCGCCGCGCGCCGGCGAGATTTACAACATTGGCGGAAGCAGACACTCCAACTGTTCCGTTCTTGAGGCGATTGATTTGTGCGAGGAGATCAGCGCCCGTAAATTAAAATGGGAGTACGAGGAGAAGAACCGGATCGGCGACCACATTTGGTGGATCACCACATTTGGTGGATCAGCGATGTCCGCAAATTTCAGGGCCACTATCCGGGTTGGAAATTTCGTTACGGCCTGCGCGAAATGCTCCGCGAAATCCACGCCGCGGTTTCGGCCGATGTAAAATGAACTAAGGGCTGTGATCTCTTTACGCGGCTCCACTATCTGTGCGCTTGGCGACACTAAACCGGGCCTGGATTTCTCGGTCTCGGAACACGGACTTGGATCACTCTCGTTCAATGGCCAGTTGCTCCTTGCTTCGCCTCATGGCGGCGAGTTGCAATCTGCCCAGTCGCTTTTTCGCAACGTGACCGACGCGGTTCTCGACAAGTCTTCCTCGCCTGCGGCCCGCAGCCAGACCAAAGATGCAGTCGATCTGGCCTATCCATGGGGGAGCGTTTCCTGCGCCTACTCTAAAAAAGGGGAGAACGAAATCGTCCTGCACATCGGGATCACAAATTCGAGCAAGGGCGCGATTTCTGATGTGTCTCTTCGTTTGATGGAGCTGAATTTCCCGAGTGTTCCGGAGGGAATGACATTGGAAGCGGGAATGTTCGGCTTTGGCTTCAAAGGCAAACCCGCTCAAATGGGAACGTATCCGCTAATGGCCGATCCTGAATTCGTTGTTCCGATCGTTCGAGTGGATTATGGGAACAGCACGCTCAACTTTGGTAGCGATGATGTTGAATCTCTTGTCGGTGTTCTGTATCCGACCAATCGTCCAGCCAACACCAGCTATCCATTCCTGGTTGCTTGCCGCAACATTGGACCCGGCAGCACCAAAACATTCGCTGTCTCGTTACGCTTCGGGCCGTCTGGTTCGAGCGTGCGCGATCTCTCGGCTGATGTCTTGAAACGTTATGCAGATAAGTACCCTTTCCAGGTAAAGTGGACCGACCATCGTCCCATCGGCGCGATTTATCTGGCTAGCTCCGGGATCAAAGTGCCTACTAATCCTCGTCGCTGGATTGTGAATGAAGGCAAGATCGACATCACGACCGACGAAGGAAAGACCAAGTTTCGTGAGGCGCTGCTCAAATTAGCTGACGCTAGTGTGAACGTCTTGGAAGACTGCCATGCTCAAGGCATGATCACATGGGATCCCGAAGGCCAGGAATTCATGCAATCTGTTTATTACGGCGACCCGCGGCTGACGCCCACGTTGGCTCCCGAAATGGAGTTCAAAGGCAGCTCTCCTAGCAGTACCGTCGACGCCTACTTTCAACGATTTCGGGCGGCCGGATTAAAGGTAGGGGTCTGCATTCGTCCGCAGCAAATTACGATGGTCGATGGGAAGCCGGTGCAAGGCGTAGCCGACGATGAGCACGCGGCGGAATTACTCAAGAGTAAGATTGAGTCCGCGAGAAAGCGCTGGGGTTGCAGCTTGTTTTACATCGATTCCACCGTCGGAAAAACGCACCTGGCCCTCAGCCCCGATGTTTTTAAAGCCGTGGCCGACGCGTATCCTGATGTTCTGCTGATGCCGGAAAATGAATCGATGCGTTATTTCGCTTATTCGGCGCCGCTTAACTCGTACATGCATCACAAGATCACCTCTACGCCAATCGGAGCACGCACTGTTTATCCAAAAGCATTCAGTGTCCTGCTCGCGTCAGAGGGATATCGACCTGAAGATAACGATGCTCTCGTGGATGCCGCCCGAACTG
>WNFJ01095044.1_pt6 | contig 18440 bp, 20 predicted proteins | sample 5400461 | NCBI WGS metagenome assembly WNFJ01 (sample SAMN13153349, study PRJNA577476) | soil metagenome | isolation source: 115 cm saprolite on Douglas fir-dominated hillslope | place: USA:California | collected 2013-09-17
TATACGAACAAGTTCCCCGGTGGTGGCGCCTATCGATGCTCGTTCAGGGTGACGGAGGCGGTCTATCTGATCGAGCGAATGGTCGACGTGCTGGCGCAGAAGCTCGGTATCGACAAGGCCGAAATACGCTTGCGCAATTTCATCCGCAAGGATCAGTTTCCCTACACGACGCCGCTCGGGCTCGAATACGATTCAGGCGATTACGAGCCGGCGCTGAAGAAGGTGCTCGCCGCCGTCGATTACCCGGCGCTGCGCGCCGAGCAGGCTGCACGGCGTGCCGATCCGGACGCCGAGTGGCTGATGGGCATCGGCGTCGTGAACTTCACCGAGATCGTCGGTGCGGGGCCGTCGAAGATGTGCGACATCCTTGGCGTCGGCATGTTCGATTCATGCGAGATACGGGTGCATCCCGACGGTTCGGCGATTGCGCGGATGGGCACGATCACGCAAGGGCAGGGCCATCAGACAACCTATGCGCAGATCATCGCGTCCGAGGCCGGCATTCCTGCATCGGTTATTACGGTCGAGGAGGGCGATACGTCCACCTCGCCCTACGGACTCGGTACCTATGGCTCGCGCTCGACGCCGGTTGCGGGCGCCGCGGTCGCGCGGGCGTCGCGCAAGATCCGCGAAAAGGCCCGGCGGATTGCCGCACATCTGCTGGAAGCCAGCCCGAACGACGTCGAGTTCGATCTCGACCGCTTCGTGCTCAAGGGCTCGCCCGAGCAGTTCAAGACCATCAAGGAAGTGGCCTGGGCCGCGTACAACAACGTGCCCGAAGGCCTGGAGATGGGGCTGGAGGCCGTCGACTACTATGACCCGCCCAATTTCACGTTCCCGTTCGGCGCGTATGTCTGCGTGCTCGACGTGAATCGCTTTACGGGCGAAACGCGGGTGCGCCGCTTCTATGCACTTGATGACTGCGGCACGCGGATCAATCCAATGATTATCGAAGGGCAGATCCACGGTGGCTTGACAGAAGGATTCGCCGTCGCGATGGGGCAGGAAATGCCCTACGACGAAGCCGGCAATCTGCTCGGCGCTACGCTGCTGGATTACTTCATACCGACCTCGGCCGAGACACCCCATTGGGAGACCGATTTCACTGTGACGCCGTCGCCGCATCATCCGATTGGCGCCAAGGGAGTGGCTGAATCGCCGCACGTCGGATCGATTCCTTGTTTTACGTCGGCCATGGTCGACGCGTTCGCGCATCTTGGGGTGACGCACATGAACATGCCCCACAACGCGTATCGTGTGTGGCAGCAGTGCCGTTCACTGGGGCTGACGAGACAGTAGTGCAACCCGTGCAGGCAGCGACCCGCACACGCAAAGGATGACTGAATGAAAGTCGTACTCGAAAAGGTGTTTCCATTGGCCGCGTCACCCGATAGCGCCTGGCAGTTGCTGCAGGACATCGAGACGGTGGCCGGATGCATGCCGGGCGCGAAGATCACCGAATGCGTCGATGCCACTCATTACAAAGGCACGATTACCGTGCGGCTCGGTCCGGCCAAGATGTCGTTCAAAGGCGATATCGAGGTCTTGAACCTCGACGCAGCGGCGCGCAGCTTGCATCTGGTCGGCAAGGGCACGGATGCGACGGGTAGCTCCGCGGCATCGACAGGCCGCAGGGGAAACGTGCGAACTGACCGGCAAGAGCGAAGTGACCATGAGCGGCAAAGCCGCCGCGCTCGGCAGCCGGCTGATGGTTCCTGTGGCGGACCAGATGCTCAAGCAGTTCGTGGCCAACTTTGCGGCGCGGCTCCAGGCGTTCCCGGCGCAGCAAACGGCAACCGACGCTTCCGCGAGCGCGCCCGCATCCGCCGCGCAGCAAGCCGCCGATGTCCCGCATTCCGAGTTGAACGGTCTTGCGCTGGCGTGGGCTGTCATGCGCGAGTGGCTGCGCGGGATTTTTTCCCGCAAGTCCGTCTGAGCTCAGGGGCGGCCATGGTGACCGACCGGATGAACGACGTCGTGAGCCTGCAGCAGCAGCTGGAGCGTCGTGGTTTTATCGCGGAGCGCAGCTTTGCGGCGACCCTCCTGCTGACAATGGAAATGCGCCGGCCGCTGTTGCTGGAGGGCGAGGCCGGCGTCGGCAAGACAGAGGTCGCGAAAGCGCTCGCGCGGCTGCTGGATACGCGTCTGATCCGGCTGCAATGCTACGAAGGACTCGATGCGCACTCCGCGCTGTACGAGTGGAACTACCAGCACCAACTGCTGGCGATCAAATTGCTTGAAAAGGACGAGCGGTCGATCCTCGATAAGGAGCAGGACATTTTCTCCGAGCGTTATCTGCTCAAGCGGCCGCTGCTCGAAGCGATCACGACGACACCGGCACCCGTCCTGTTGATCGACGAGATCGACCGCACCGACGAAGCGTTCGAAGCCTACTTGCTGGAGTTGCTGTCCGACTTCCAGATGTCGATTCCCGAACTGGGCGTGATACGCGCCACCGAGCGGCCTTTCGTTATCCTGACTTCCAACGGCACGCGCGAGATCTCCGACGCGCTGCGCCGCCGTTGTCTGTATCAGTACATCGACTATCCGAGCTTTGAGAAGGAACTGCTGATCGTGCGCACCCAGATTCCGGAAGTGCCGGAGAAGCTGGCGCGGCAGATGGTCGAATTCGTGCAGTCGGTCAGGCAGATGGACTTGCAGAAAAAGCCCGGTCTGGCCGAGACGCTCGACTGGGTAGCCGCGTTGCTTCGTCTGGGAGTGAGCGTGATCGATACGGATGGCGTCGAGCAGATCATGGATTCACTGTCCGCACTCGTCAAAACGCGCGAGGATCAGGCTGGCCTGACACGGCCGGTCGTCGAAAAACTGGTGGCCGCATGTTGACCGAAAATCTCGGCGCCGCCCATCGCGCGGCTTCGTCCAGCTTGGAGGACGCATTGGTCAAGCGCTATGCCGGGTTTGCCGGGTGGCTGCGCGCGAACGATTTTCGCGTGACGACCAGCGACATCGCGGCATTGATGGAGGTTGCCGAGCGCATGGGGCAGACGGACAGCCAGCTTTTGCGCTGGAGCCTGCGCGCGGTGCTGTGCTCGCGCGCCGAAGAATGGCGGCGCTTCGACGACCTGTTCGACGCCTATTTCCTGATGCCGAATCGCCGCGTGCTGGTCGAAACGCGTGCCGGCGGTGCTGGCCGGATCGAGCGGGATAGCGACGGCGGTCAACGAGACGCCAGCGAAGGCATGCCGCTGTCCCTGGCCGGACGCGGCGCGGATCTTGTGCGTGCAGAGGGTAGTGCGGCCGACCAGGGCGCGTCAGGCGAAACCTCGCTCGCGCATGCGGACTTCCGCCACCTCAACGAGCCGGACGAACTGTTTGCGATCGACGACGCGATCCGGCGTTTCGCGCAACGGTTGCAGGGCATCCAGATTCGGCGCGAACGCCGCGCGAGCACCGGTCGCGTGATCGACATGGCGTGGACGATCCGCCGCAGCGTCTCGCGCGGCGGACTGCCGCTCGACCTCGGCTGGCGCCGCAAGCGGCGTGTGCGTCCACGCATCGTGCTGTTGCTGGACGTCAGCCGTTCGATGAGCCTGTATAGCTTTTTCTATCTGCGGCTGGCCCGGGTCCTGAGCGCCCGGGTGTCAGACGTCCATTGCTTCATCTTCCACACGCGGCTCGTGGGCGTCTCGCAAGCATTGCGTGACCCCGACCCGCGACGTGCGCAGGAGCGGCTGCACATGCTGTCGGACGGATGGGCGGGCGGCACGCGCATCGGTGACAGTCTCGACGAATTCATCCAGCAGCATGCGGCTCGACTGCTTCATTCGCGTACCGCAGTCGTGGTCGTCAGCGACGGCTACGATGCCGGCGAACCCGAGTGTCTGCAACAGGCACTCGCCACGATCCGGCGGCGCTGCCGTCGCCTGGTCTGGCTCAACCCGCTCGCGGACCGGGCCGATTTCACACCGGCGAGTGTCGGCATGCAGGCAGCAATGCCATATATCGATCTGCTGGCAGGCGCTCGCGACCTGGCGAGTCTCGAGCGCGTGCTGCCCCAAGTGCTGTCCACACTGCAATGAGCTCCGATACCCTCCTGCAACTCGAGCAACGGCTGATTGAAGAAGCGCAGCCGTTTTCCGTGATTACCGTGATTCGAGCCGGGCCGCCCACGTCCACCTGGGTCGGCGCGCAGGCGCTGGTCGAAAGCGACGGCGCGCTGCACGGCTGGATCGGCGGCGGCTGCTCGCGAGCGATCGTGATCCAGGCCGCGCTGGAAGCGATCCGGTCGGGACAGGCCAAACGCATTCGCATCAGCAACGAGCCTGCGATGCCAGATGCGGACGTCCAGGTGCACGCGATGCCCTGCGCGAGCAACGGCACGATCGAACTCTTCATTCAACCGACACTGCCCGCGCCATCGGTACTCGTGCTGGGCTCGACACCCACCGCGCTTGAAGCATGTGTGCTGGCGCAACGAGTGGGGCTGCGCGTTTCAGCCGCCGCGAGCGTGACCGAACCGTTTGCCGCGCTTGGCCTGGGGCACGTCATTCAAGGTTTTAACGCCGACGCCTTCGGCCTCGTCAAGCCGCAGCTGATTCTGATCGCTACGCAGGGCGAGCGCGACGAGGACGCACTTGAAGCTGCGTTGCGCACGCAGGCAGCGGCCGTGTTGCTGGTTGCCAGCCACCGCAAGGCGGAAAAATTGCGCGAGGCGATGCGCTCGCGCGGTATCGCGCAGGAGCGCCTTGCGGCGTTGCACGCGCCCGCGGGCCCTCATATCCATGCCCATACGCCGCAGGAGATCGCGCTTGGTGCAGTCGCGGGGCTGGTGACGCTGCGTCGCGAACTGGAACAGGCGGCGGCTGATGCTTGCGCACGGCATCTCGCCGGCGACGATGCGGTGCCGATGGTGCCGCCGTGCGAATCGATGGCATCGGTCGAGCCGCCGGCCGCACGCTATATCAATCCGGTGTGCGGGATGCCTGTCGATATCACATCGGCGAAACATGTTGTCGACTGTAGCGGACAGCGCGTCTATTTCTGCTGCGACGGTTGCAAGATCGAGTTCGAAAGTTCGCCCGGCAAATATCTTGCGATCGCACAGGGCAGGGGACAACCGGAGAAGACATGAACGACGCGTGGAACGGGGCCGGGCCGCAGCACGCGCCGGCGTTTTCGGCCGTGATGCTGGCCGCGGGCTTGTCATCGAGGATGCAGGGCCAGCATAAGCTGCTGTTGCCGGTCGGCGGGCAGCCGGCAGTCAGGCGCACGGTGAGCGCGCTGGCCGCTGCAGGCCCCGGGGAAATCGTGGTCGTGACGGATGGAAGCGCTGGACGGCTTGCCGGTCACGTTCCAGTGCAACCCGCGCTATGAGGAAGGGCAGATGACGTCGGTCGCCGCCGGCGTTGCCGCGCTTCGCGCGCCGTGCAGCGTCGTGCTGGTCTGCCTCGCTGACCAGGTGCTGCTCGACGCAGCCGACTACCGGGAACTGATCGATGCTTTCGCCGCGATGCCGCGCGGATCGATCCTGGTTCCGGTATTCAACGGGCAGCGCGGCAATCCCGTGGCTTTTTCCGCGAGCTACGCCGCTGAGGTTATCAGCGGACACGTGAATCCAGGGTGTCGCAAACTGATCGCCGAGCATCCCGAGGAGGTCGTGGTCCATGAAGCCACGCATGATCGCTTCACCATCGATATGGATACGCCCGAGGATTACGCGCGCATTCTGGCGCGCCTGGGCCGGTCGCCCGGCACGGTTCCCGAGGCTCCGGTGCAAGCATGAGCGCGACGGCCGCGTGTCGATCGGAAACAACTGCTCATCAGGCGAGAGCCTGCTCAACGCAGCGCGCCGTCGGTTTCATGGGCAGTGCCGCCTGCCACGCGCGGCTGCGTGAGCGCGCTGACGACCACGAACACGATGATATTCAAGGCCAGCGCGAGGAAGCCGATATTGATGTCCTTCATCGCATCCGGGAGGAATGGAAACATCTGTCCGATGCTCAGGTGCATCGTGGTGGTCACGACGACAACGGCCACGCCTGCGACGATACCGCACATTGCGCCCTGTTTCGTCGCACGCCCTCGCTGTATCAGGCTCGCTATCAAGGCGGGAAACAGTTGTGTCACGAAGCTGTAGCCCATCAGTAGCAGCGAGACGATTGTGTTGCCACCCTGCAGCGTGAACCAGATGGCGACGAGTGCGACGACCGGCACGAGCCAGCGTGCGAGCCGGCCGACAATCGCGTCGGAGGCTTGGCGGTTGATCGCTCCTCGATAGACGTCGTTCGCGAGCAGCGTCGACGCCGAAGTAAGGATCATCGAGCCGGGAACGAGCGCCGTCAGCACGCCGGCAGCGCCGATCACACCGACGATCCACGGATCGAAAGTCTGGATGGACAAACGGAACAACGACAGGTCGATGTCACCGCCTTTCAGGCCCGGCACCTTGAGCGTCGCAGCAAATCCTACGAAGAATACGAACAGCAGGATCAATTGATAGACGGGCAGGATGATGGCGTTGCGCCGGAAAATCCGTTCGTCGCGAGCCGTATAAACCGAACCAAACGTATGCGGCCACATAAAGAAACCGAGGGCCGTGAGCAGCACCGTGGACTGGAACCACGACACGCTGGAACCCTTCGCCGGGAAGGTGAGGAAGCCGGGCTTGGCAATGTCGATCGCATGGAACATTGGGCCGAGGCCGCCGTAAAGGTGATACGGCAGGTAGATGCCCAGCGCCAGCACCACGCTCAGGATCAGGATGTCCTTCACCACGGAATTCCACGCCGAGCCTCGGACGCCCGACAGGATCACGTAAGCCGTGACAACAAGCGCGCCGATCCAGACGGCGACAGTCGGCGATATCACGCCATACGACGCCGTCGCCACGATGATGCCGAGGCCCTTGAGTTGCAGTACGAGATAGGGAATAAGCGCGACCACGCCGACCACCGCGACCAGGACGCCGAGCGCGGGGCTGTCGTACTTGCGCGCGAAGTAATGCGGCTGGGAGACGAGCCGGTGTTTCTTCGCGTAGCGCCAGATCGGCGGCAGCATCCAGTACGAGAGGATATAGGCGAGGGTCCCGTAGGCGAGAATGTAGTAGACGGGCGCGCCCTTGCCATAGGCGAAGCCGCTGCCGCCGAGGAACGTGAAGGTCGTGTAGATTTCTCCGGCCATCAGGAGGAATACGAACGCCGTGCCGAAGCTGCGGCCGCCGACTGTCCATTGCTCGAGATTCATGTCGTGACCATGTCGCGCGCGCACGCCCAGATAGAGCGCCAATACGGTCACAGCGATGATGATGAGAAGAGCGCTGCTCATGAGCGAGCCTCCCCGGCCTCGTTGACCGCGTGGCGGTTGGCCGGATCCAGTCGATAGATGATGCCCATGATGATCGCGCTCAGCACAATCCAGATTACGATCCACGCGAGCACGAACGGCATGCCGAGGACGAGCGGTTCAACGTGATTGGCGAACGGGACGCCGATGAGAATACCGATGAAGGGTAGTGCGGCCATAATTCGGAAAAGCATGACGAATATCCCCCTGAGCTTCGTAGTTCGTGACCCGGACCCGCTTGGCGTGGCTGACTTTATGCTCTATTCGACGATTGAGCAAAGTTGATCAAAAAAAACGCAGGACTCTTGAAAGGTCAGCGCTTCGCTTGTCCAGGCGATCTGAAGCATGCTGGCGATTTTAGAAACTAATCTCCGCGGCGCAATAAATTAATGCTCCTTTCACGAATTGTTTATCCATTCGGGCGGTACTAATCTTCGTGTGGCTGGATTTTGCTGCACCACAAACCATTGATAGCCACCTGAACCCGGTGGCCCGATTACTTCCGCGAGCGAATGCTTCACGGTTCAGAAAATTTAGGAGTTTCATGATGAAGAACGAATCCAAAGTGACCGAAAGAGATTTTGCCGGCGTACGTGTGGAGGTTGCGACGACGGCCTCCTTCGATACAGTGCTGTCGCGACTGCGCGACCTGACGGGACAAGTCACTCTCTCGGGAGTAATTGATCTCGCAAAGACCGACATCTCCGAGGCGGAATATGTCAAGGAAGTCGATCGGAAATTTGTTGGATCCAGCGGTTTTATGTTCTTTAGCGCGATCGATCACGGGGCATGGATTGGCAAGTTTGGCATTAAACGGCGCACCATCCGCTGGATTCTGGGTAACCCTTTGATCGCGATCACCATGATTCGTCATGATCTGACGGCGGGGTTGTTTGCTCCAGTAGAACTTTTGCTCACTGAGTGCGAGGGCGGTGAAGGTTGCGTCGTGACATACGTCCGTCCGTCATCCCTCATCTCGATCGACGATGCTAATCCCGACCTTAAAGAGGCTGCACTAAAGCTGGATGCGAAGTTCGACGCCCTGATCCTTAACGCCACTACGGTTTGAGAGAGCCATGAACGAACTACTGCAGCTCGAGTTGGATGCACACGGCGGCCTCGAAAATTGGCGCAAAGTCAAACGCGTCGACATTCGTCTAAATCTGTCGGGTTTCCTCTTTGAAAAGAAGAAGCATCCGGACGGACTGAACAACGTACTGCTAAGAGTGGATACGAAGCACATGCGTACGTTGATCTCGCCGTTTCCCGCACGTGGATTCAAGGGCGTTTTCGAGAACGGGAAAGTCTTCATCAAGACGGATGCGGGAAAAATTGTCAGTCAGATGGACAATCCGCGGGAGAGCTACGAAGGGCATACGCGGGAAACGCCTTGGACCGACCTGCAGTTTTTATATTTTGTCGGCTACGCATTCTGGAACTACCTGAACACGCCATTCATTTTCACGTCTGAGGATGTCAAGACCGAAGAGATCGACCCGCACGAAGAAAACGGCCAGACCTGGCGTGTACTAGCCGTGACCTTCCCTTCGTCGATCGATACACATTGCGCGCAGCAGAAATTCTACTTCAACGAGCAGGGCATCCTGCAGCGGCACGACTACTTCACAGACGTAGCAAAGGGCGATGCTGCGCACTATTGCTATGATTCTCGTATCTGACGGATTCACCTTTGCAACGCGCCGTCGGGTGGTGGGAAAAGACAAAACGGGCTACGCCAATCTAAGTGGACCGTCGAGCGTTTGGGCCTTGGTGGAAGCAATCGTTGTTCATAAGGAGTGAGCTTGGCGCACGCGACGGCACCGCCGGCGCGACACTGCCATAAATTTTCCTGGTATCAGGACACTTATTTAATTGTACTGATCGAATAGTGATAACGATTCTTTCATGAGCCTACCGAGGATCTCATATGGACTATATCGAAAGCTTGCGAGTCTTCCGGTCGGTCGTCGAAACCAAAAGTTTTACACGGGCGGCGGATATGCTTGGCGTTACCCCACCGGTCGTATCGCGCGCGATTGCCGGACTTGAGGATCGTCTCGGTAGCCGTCTGTTTCATCGGACGACCCGCCAGGTTTCTTTTACGGAGGCAGGGGAGCGCTTCTACGAGGGTTGCGCCCGGATTCTCGACGATCTGGAGTCACTGGAAGCGCAAGCGTCGATGGGGGCGCGCGAACCTACCGGTGTGCTGCGCCTCGTCGCCCATACTACGGCGACTGTGAACCGGCTCGTTCCGTTGATCTCAACTTTTAAGCAAAAGTATCCGAAAGTGCGTTTGGAGGTGACGCTCACTGAACGGCCCGTCGATCTTGTCGCAGACGGCTATGACCTCGGAGTCGTTGTCCCTTTTATGCTGAGCACCGACACGGTCGTCACTCGACTTTTGGAGCGCATGCCACTCGCGATCGTGGCGACCCCGGAGTATTTGAAAAAGTATGCTTCGCCCCAGCATCCATCCCAACTGACTGAGCACACATTCGTCGCGATGTCTCCGTCGATTCGCAAGCCCGTATTGACCTTTCGCCTCGGCGAGGAGGGGAATCTGGCTGTTCCGCTCAGTTACGACATTGCATCAAACAATGCCATGTTCAATCGGGAAATGGTGCTGGAGGGTTTTGGCGTAGGTGTCGCGCCTGCCGCTCTGGTGCAGTCGGAACTATTGTCCGGCAAGCTGGTGTCTCTCCTTGAAGATTTCGATATTGTCGATGGAGAGATTGAGCTACGGCTGGCATACAATTCGCGAGCATTGCTGCCGGCCAAGGTGAGAGCTTTTATCGAGCATGCTGGGACGTTCTTCGACGAGTTGGCGATACGCTGACCGGCGCGGAGCGAATTCGAGGCTTGACGATCCGCTCAATAAGCACTCGAAGCTACCGCAGAGTCTATCGTCCGTCTCGAATCGAAACCCACCGGGCAGGATGGTGCGCACATCCACCTGCCTCTTATCGAAGTCGCGCCTTCGCGAGTCCAAAATCTTTGAGATCGATCGAGACCATCAAGTGGTCGCGACGCGGTTGCAAGTCGTCCGCGCGCAGATAAGCGCGCCGCTTCGTCGAAAAACGCAAACCGTCGACCTCAACAAAGTCATAAACGTACCGCGCTGCGGCGTCTCCACTGAAGCTCGCGGGGTGCTTCTATGACATCTTTCAATGACATTTTTATTAAGAGTGACACACGGATAAACCGTGCCAGGATTGTTGCGTCCAGCTCTTGATTCTTGTGCCCGTCGTTAAAAATTGATGCGCCGGCGAGCATTGATCGCCCACCGCGGTGCCACTACATTTGTGCACATGCACAGTCAAACACCCGAAAACGATGATTGCTTCGCGGTTCGTCAGGCGGCTCGGCACATTTCCCAGTTGTACGACCGACGCCTGTCCCAAGTGGGCATGACGACGACTCAGTTCAGCATTCTTAGCGCGCTCGGAAATGGTTCGAGCTTGACGATGATGGAACTGGCGCAAGCGATGATGATGGATCGAACCACGCTGGTGCGCGCGCTGAGGCCGTTGTTGCACAACGGTTTTGTCGCCAGCAAGCCTGACCGGTGGGTGAATCGTCGTCTCCAACTCGCTCTGACCGGAAGCGGCCGCGTGAAGCTGGATGAGGCAATGGTGCATTGGCGTGCTGCGCAGGACGAGTTCGAACGCAAGTTCGGACCTGAGCAGGCGGCCTTTCTTAGACGCGAATTGTTCCGCGTTACGCGAGACGTTTCGAATACCTAAAGAAGGGTTTGGATGATGGAAACAACTTTTAAAATTAATAGGAAATCGCGATGACTACTCCTCAGACTTTGGCACGCGCCGGGACAGGCCGCGCAGCCGCCGCGGTGATGGCTTTGGTTCTTGCAGGGTGTGTGAACTACGCTGGCATCAAGAGCGACAAGCAGATATCGTCGCCGGCGCAGTACGAGTCCAGCCAGAGCCTGCCGGACGAAGGCGGCCAATGGCCGTCGCTGGATTGGGCCAGCCAGTTCGGTGACCCGCAACTGCCTCGGTTAATCGATGAATCGTTGCAAGGCAACCCGTCGATCGCCCAGGCCCGGGCTCGAATCGAAAAGGCAGCCTCGTATATCGATTCGTCGAAATCGGCGCTCTACCCGAAGGCTACCGGCAGCTATTCATGGAGCCGGGAAGTGTTCTCAGGCACCGCGCTTTACCCCCCGCCATACGGCGGAAACTGGTACAGCGAGAACAATGCGCTGGCGAGCGCGTCGTGGGATCTGGACTTTTGGGGCAAGAACCGTGAGCGTCTCGGGCAGGCGGTGTCGCAGGAAAAGGCTACCGAAGCGGACCTGCAGCAGGCCCGCGTGACGCTCGCCGCTTCAGTGGCGAGCACGTATAACCAGTTGGCGCGGTTATACGAACTGCGCGCCATTGCCTCGAATGAAATCCGCGATCGCCAGGATATCAGCCAAATAACCAACGGGCGCGTCACGGCCGGGCTCGACACCAATGTCGAGAAGCAGACAGCGCTGGGTGACATTGCGACGAGCCAGACGAACCTGAGCGATCTCGATGGCCAGATCACCGTGGTGCGCTATGAGCTTGGCGCACTGCTCGGCAAGGGACCCGACCGCGGCCTGCAGATTACACAGCCAGTCCTCACGACCGGCAATTGGTGTCACGCCGCCCGGATATCGTGGCCGCACGCTGGCAGGTCGAAGCCGCGCTGCATGACGTGAAGGAAGCCAAGGCGGAGTTCTTCCCTGACGTCAATCTAGCCGCCAGTCTTGGCTTCGATGCGTTCGGCTGGGGACGTTTCCTCACTTCAGCGAGCCGTCAGATCCAGTTCGGTCCGGCGGTGCATCTTCCGATCTTTGACGCCGGCGCCCTTCGCTCGCAACTGAAGGGCCGTTATGCAGATTTTGATCTCGATGTCGCGAACTACAACCAGACGCTGATCAACGCGCTGGCCGATGCGGCGACGCAGATCTCGATGATCCGTTCGATCGACCAGCAGTCGGGCGACGCGCAGCGTGCCCTTGACGCACAAACGAAAGCGTATCAACTGGCAGTCGTCCGCTACAAGGCTGGCCTATCCGAACAGTTGCAGGTGCTGAACGCCGACCAGAACCGCCTCGCCGCCGAACAGACGGTGACTAACCTGAAGATGAGTCGCCGCAGTACGCAGATCGCTCTCATCAAGGCGCTCGGCGGCGGTTTCGATGCAACGCAGACTGGCCTTGTCGTGCCGACTGACGCGCCGGCGAAGCAGGCCACCTCGGCCACCCCGTTGAAGCAGACCGCAGCTAACTGAACCCCTAACGACCACCCGAGTAAATAACACACACCGAGATAACCAAGGAGCATATTCATGAGTATACCTGATCAATCCACCGAAAGCATAAAACCGGCAAGCAATAGTAAACGCAAGATCACGATGATTCTGCTTTTCATCGTGATCCTGATCGCCGCTGTCGCCTACGGCCTCTATTACTTCCTTGACGCACGCTTTCATGTTGACACAGATGATGCATACGTAAACGGCAACGTTGTACAGATTACTCCGCAGGTCACCGGTACGGTTGTCGCAGTGAATGCGGACAACACGCAGACCGTCAGGATGGGCGAGCCGGTGGTAGTGCTGGATCCGGCCGATGCGCGCATCGCGCTGCAGCAGGCGGAAGCCAATCTCGCACAGACCGTGCGCCGCGTGCATGGCTTGTATGTCGACGACGATCAATATCGCGCAGACGTCGCGCAGCGGCAGTCCGATCTTTCGAAGGCGCACGGTGACCTGCAGCGTCGGTTGGCGACCGGCATGACAGGCGCTGTTTCCGATGAGGAAATCTCACACGCGCGTGACGCGCTGAGATCGGCGCGGGCTGCACTCGACTCTGCTCAACAACGGCTCGCTTCGAACCGCGCTCTCACCATGAACACGACGATCGAGCGCCATCCCGACGTGCTTGCCAGCGCCGCAAAGGTCCGCGATGCGTATCTGGCCTATGCCCGCAACACGTTGCCAGCGCCTGTAACAGGCTATATCGCAGAGCGTTCGGTACAGGTTGGCCAGCGGGTATCGCCAGGCACGCCATTGATGTCAGTCGTGCCGCTTGAGCAAGTCTGGATCGACGCAAATTTCAAGGAATGGCAGCTCAGGAATATCCGGGTGGGGCAGCCAGTCTCGCTCACGGCGGACGTCTACGGTTCGTCGGTCACATTTCGCGGCAAGGTTGTTGGTTTCTCTCCCGGGACCGGGTCCGCGCTTGCACTGCTGCCGGCTCAGAACGCGACCGGCAACTGGATCAAGGTAGTGCAGCGTCTTCCCGTGCGAATTGAGGTGGACCCGCGGCAACTCCACCAGCATCCGCTGCGCGTTGGCCTGTCGATGAATGTTGACGTCGATATCAAGGACCAGAGCGGCGGCCAACTGGGCGACCCACCGAACTCAAGCTATACGACGAACGTGTTCGCAAAGTACGGCGATGAAGCTAACGCCGAGATCGAACGCATCATCGCGGAAAACAGGTAATCGGGTGTAGCCGGCGCACGCCAGCTTTAGACGGCCGTGCCGGTTACGCAAGGACAGGTTGCATTTAGTCGAGAACGCTATGTCAAACACTCAAACGATTCACCCTCCGCTGACGGGAGCGAAGTTAGTTCTAGGCTCGCTCGGCGTCGGTCTTGCCGGCTTCATGACCGTGCTCGATTCATCGATTGCCAACGTTGCCATTCCTACCATTTCCGGAAATCTCGGCACATCCGTGGACATAGGCACATGGGTCATCACGGTGTTCGCGGCATCGAACTCAGTGTCGATTCCGCTGACCGGGTGGTTGACCCAGCGGCTCGGTCAGGTTCGCCTTTTTATCGGGTCCATTTTGTTGTTCGTCCTGTCGTCATGGCTGTGCGGGGTCGCGCCGTCGCTACCGGTGTTGCTCTTCGCCCGTGTGCTGCAAGGGGCGGTTGCAGGGCCGCTGATCCCGATGTCGCAAGCGCTGTTGCTCAGTTCGTGGCCAAAAGAGAAGTCCTCGATGGCGCTTTCGCTGTTCTCCATGATCGTTATCACCGGTCCAATCGTCGGCCCCGCGCTTGGCGGCTGGGTCACCGACAGTTACAGCTGGTCGTGGATCTTTTATGTCAATATCCCGGTCGGTCTCTTCTCTGCTGCCGTTGTCTGGGCCCTATATCGCGACCGCGACACGCCAACCAAGAAACTGCCGGTGGATCTCGTCGGGCTATTGCTGCTGATCACTTGGGTGGCATCGCTGCAGGTAATGCTTGATCAGGGCAAGGACCTTGACTGGTTCTCGTCGACCACAATCGTCGTATTGGCCATAGTGGCGTTAATCGGCTTCGCATTTTTCGTCGCGTGGGAGCTGACGGACAAGAATCCGGTGGTCGACTTGTCGCTGTTCAAGCAGCGTAACTTTCTCGGCGGCACGATCTCACTCTCGATAGCTTACGGAATATTTTTCGGCACCCTCGTGTTGCTGCCTCAGTGGATGCAAGAGTATTTGGGCTACCGTGCAGTCGACGCGGGGCTTGCCACCGCACCGCTCGGCTTCTTCGCAGTGCTCGGTGCCCCTATCATGGGTAAGATTCTGCCGCGTTCCGACGCGCGAATTCTCGCCACGTGCGCGTTCATTGGATTCGCGATCGTGTACTACATGCGGTCGTATTTCTACACCGACATCGACGTCGGACACATCGTCCTGCCGACCCTGCTGCAGGGCATTCCGATGGCATTGTTCTTCGCACCGTTGACGGTGATCATCCTGTCGGGACAGCCGCCAGAAAAGGTGCCTGCGGCAGCAGGACTGTCCACCTTTGGGCGGATGTTTTGCGGAGGAGTGGGGACATCGATCGCAAACGTGGTGTGGAATAATCGGACCATCATGCACCACGAAATCCTGACGGCGCAGTCCAATCCCACCAATCCGATTTTCAACCAACAACTCAACGGCTATCACTCCCTCCTGGGACTCAATACAGGGTCGTCGTATGCGCTGTTCGATAACCTTGTACAGACACAGGCGGCGATGATGGGGCTGGACGATATCTTCTATGCATCGGCCATCATCATGATCGTGATCATTCCGTTAATCTGGATTACGAAGCGAGGCAAAGCTAGCAGTGCAGATGCCGCTGCGAGTGCCGCGCATTGATGTGACAACCGGTGCTTCCACGTGCCGGTTCTCGCGGGTTCCGAATGTGCTGCCGCCGGAAAGCGCGACCGACACGAGGCGATCACCCTCCAGGAACCTGACTGAATTGCAATGTTGGCGCCATGCGTTCGTCAGAGTCGCGCATCTAGACTGCCTCTAATGAATTGTCACTTGGAACATCGAAAGGGGTTGATTAGCTCTCCCCGAGCTTCGATGACAGCCGCATCGCAAAAATGCAATTTGAATGCGATGACGCAGGCGCGGCCCCGCGCTCTGAGTCGTAACGCCAAGACGCAAGTCTGCCCCGAGCCTGCGGACCCACTTGACGCTTTGAACAAGATATATGCCCCGTTGGAGGTCTCGCTATGCTCAGGCTAATTTCGATTATCGTCCTTGCAGGAATCGTCGGTGGTTGCGCTGTTGCTCCCGGATACGGGGCGGCGCAGCCCTATGGCGAAGATTACGTCTCGGATTATCCGTATGGATATGGTCCGGGTTATGGGGGTGTCTATATTGGCGGCGGCTGGGGCGATGGACACTATGGGCGCATCGGGTATGGTCGCGGTCACGACCATGGGGATTGGTTCCACTCCGGCGGAGGAGGGCACGGACATGGCGGCGGAGCTCGGATGGGTGGTGGCCACGGCGGTTCCGGGGATGGCGGCGGTCACGGCGGCGGGCATGGCGGCGGCCACCGTTAATATTCTCGTGCCTGGTGAGAAGGAAAGTGCTGATCTTCAGAACATAACCGCGGGGCGGACACGCACCGCGGCGATTAATCGGGAATCAGTACACGGCTGCGCGTGAGCACATCTTTCGCAAGTTCGACTATCGTATTCACGCCACCGTGGCGCTCGTCCTGATACGCCACGAAGAATCCTTGCTGGGTGATGGGCCGTTCGGTGTTCAGCACATGAATCAGCCCGGCATCGATATCCGGGCGCATGATCGCGGGAGACAGCACAGCCGCTGCATGTCCCGCTGCGACGAGCCGTAACATCATCGACAGGGAATTACATGAGCTGACGTTTTCCGGCGTGCACCCCGCACTGCGAAACCAGTTCATTACAAGGGAATGGTTTGACGACGGCTGGGACACGGTGATGATCGGCACAGGCGCCAGATCGTGAGGCGTGACATTGGGGTCCGGCACGAGTCGGGGCGACGCAACCCAGTGAAGGTCGGTATGTCCGATGGCCGTCTCGACAACATGCGGCGCATCGGTGGAATCGTTCAGTATCGCCACGTCGAGTTCGCGCGCGCCGAGCTTGCGACCGAGCGCGACACCCACGTCGATTGTGAGTTCGATCTTCATTTGCGGATATCGCTTCTTGAGTTGCGTCAATAGATCGGCAAGACCCGCGTGAGCAATTGACTCGTTCGCACCAAGCCGCAGCAGGCCCTTCAAAGGGTCGCTATGCTTGCCGATCTGTTCGAGCTTGTCGGCAAGCTCGAGCAATTTTTCCGCGGTGGCGAGCGCGTCACGGCCCGCCGGCGTGAGTCCCGATCGGCTCCGTCTGCGCTCGAAGAGACGCACGCCAAGGTGCTCCTCCAACTCCTGAATGCGCGCCGAAATGGTTGGCTGCGTGAGATGCTGGTGACGTGCGGCGGCGTGGAATCCGCCCAGGCGTGCAACCCAGTAAAACGTTTCTATTTGCTGCAAGGAAATGCGCATGATCGTGAGTTTTAATCAGATAGCCCCGCCAACATTGATTATCTCCTGTCAAATTTGCCCTCGTATAATCGATTTACTCGTTTCATTAGGTTCTTACTGACTAGTACGTCGCGCCAATTGCCGGGTAAGGCGCCGGTCTCCCGGTCCCCGGGTCTCCTGGTTCCAATACGCAATACTGAATTTATCTTTTCGGCAGAAGGAAATGACGCGAGCTGACAACGGTAGCGGGAAGACGACGGACAGTCACCACCATATCTACGACTCGCGGTATCCGATCGACCCGGCCGCCCAATTGCGACCTGCCGACGCAACAGTGGCCGATTATCGTGCACTGCGGCAAAGGCTGGGTATCGGGCGGCACGTCGTGGTGCAGCCGTCCACGTACGGGACCGACAATCGCTGCCTGCTCGACGCGCTGTCGCAGTTCGGGGCTGACGCTCGTGGCATCGCGGCCGTCGCCGACACCGTGACCGATAGCGAACTGCAAAATCTTCACGAGGCGGGCGTGCGTGGACTGCGCTTCAATCTCGAGTTCCTCGTCGGCCTCACGGTAGCGATGATCGAACCGCTAGCGAAGCGGATCGACCCGTTGGGCTGGCATATCCAGGTCAACGCGAGCGCCGCTCAGATACTGGAGCACAGGCAGTTACTCGCGAGCCTGTCGTCCGCTCTCGTGATCGACCATATGGGGCAGATCCCGCAACCGGCCGGCGTGGCGCATCCCGTGTTTCAGGTAATAGAAGACTTGGTGGCTCGTGGCCGGACCTGGGTCAAGCTGAGCGGACCCTACCTGGTGTCGAGAACCGGAGCGCCTGACTACGCCGCCGGACCGGATGATATGGGGGTCGGACTGGCCTCATCCGACCCAAAGCACCGGCAACAAGCCGGACGCTGCACGCCTGCTGGAAGACCTGACGATATGGATTCCTGATGATTCGACAAGACATCGGATCCTGGTCGACAACCCGGCGAACCTGTACGGTTTCTAGGTTTCAGTCTCGCGGCATGCCGAGGTAGGCGACCACGTCGATCCCGGCTAGCCTGCTTTGCAGGCTAGCTTCAATCGTTGCTCGCGCCGGCTTGTGATGGGGGAAATAGCGTCTGTCGAAAGTCAAGAGATGAATAAAGCTGCCGTATTCATGGGTGCTGCAGATCCGCAAGATATCCGTCGACGTGGGCCCTGAGTTTCCCCAGTACTTCCGCGTGCTCTTCCCACGAGAGCCGGTCGACGCTCATCTTGGGTGTCGCGGGGCGGTCGACGCGGCTATCGTCAACGGCTTGCCCCACGTCGACGGCGGCAGTGAGGTACGCCCGGTCCCGGTCCGGCGTGAA
>WNFJ01680061.1_pt1 | contig 18439 bp, 16 predicted proteins | sample 5400461 | NCBI WGS metagenome assembly WNFJ01 (sample SAMN13153349, study PRJNA577476) | soil metagenome | isolation source: 115 cm saprolite on Douglas fir-dominated hillslope | place: USA:California | collected 2013-09-17
GTCGTGCAGCGCGGCCATGATGCGGCCCTGGCGGATCACATCGGCCGGCCCGGCGATGCGGGCGCCGGGTGGGGGGAGGCGGAGCACATACCGCGCAGGGCCGTCGCCGCCGTCGATGGTGACGAAGTACGTGAACCCGGAATGGCCCTCGGGGATGGGATCGACCGAGACCACTCGCAGACGCGGGCGGCCGAGGCGTTCGCGGCATTGGGCCTCCAGGTCTTCGCGGATGCGATCGCTCACTCCAGGTGAGAGGTGTCTCCAAGCGACCCGACCATCATTCTGTCGCCCAACACCCTCACCACGTTGACCGAGGTGTAGTAGGGCAGCATGCGCAGCTGGCCGGGCTCGAGCCGGAGCGCGTGGGTGAGGAACGCGATCATGGCGGCGCCGTGAGTGACCACGATCACGCGCGCCCCTGGATGCGCGCCCGCGATGTCGGAGATGACGGCGCTCATTCGTTCGATGACCACCGCGGGAAGCTCGCGGAATTCAAGGCCACCGTCATCGCCGAGGGTCATCGCCATCTCGACGAGCCGATCATCGATAAGGACTTCAGCGCCGATGGCCTTCGCCGTCTCGAGCGCGCGGCGATAAGGGCTGGAATAGATCGCCGCCGGCGCGAGCGAAAGAATTCGCTTCGCGAGCAGGTCCGCCTGCTTGCGGCCGAGCGGGCTCAGAGGCGGATCCGCGCCGTCCACCATGTCCTGGTAGCAGTCGGCATGGCGGACGAGCCAGACCTCGGTCACGCCTTCGACGCCGATGAGGAACGCGGTCTCCAGAGATCGCATCGCTTCGGTCATGCGCTCCGCCCCGGCCGCCACGGGTAACATTCGACCACATGCTCCGGGCAGCGGGCATCGTCGCCCTCATCGTCCTCGCAGCCTGCAACGGGACATCCGCCAAGCCGGCGTCGTCTCCGACGCCCATCGTGGCGCAGGGGACCTGGACTGAAAGCCTCGACTTCTCGGGGGACATCTCCGGCCACATGTCCGCGATCGTGCCCGATATCGGCGATCAGAAGAGCCAGTGCACCGGCGCGCGCACTCACAACGGAGAGACGTGGGCCGATCTTTTTTACGGCACGGTGGATTCAGCCGGCGAGGTGTGGGGCGTGGTGTTCATCATCGACAACTTCCGCGGCCCGGGTACATATCAGAGCTCGAGCGTCACGATCGAGGTACACAGCACTGATACCAACAAGGTGTGGCAGAGCCGAGGCGCTGACAAGGTCATCTTCGTCCTCGATCGAAGCCAGCAATCGGGGACCATCGACGCGATGTTGACCAACGCGGAGACGGCCAAGGCAGGGCTCCACCTCACTGGACGCTGGAGCTGCAGACAGTAGCGACCGGCGCATCGACCCATGGGCTGGCCGGGTAATTACTTCCTTCCTCCGACGGCGCGCGCCCAGGCGCGGAAGTGATTCGCGTCCGGCGCCTCCGTGGTGGGACCGCGGCGGCGATGCATGCCGTCGACGTGCGCCGCGGCGATGGCTTCGTGATTCGGCTCGCGCTGCCGCGTTACGTGGCGCTACCCGTGCTCGAAGAGGAGCCGGACGCCCCGGAACGCGAAGCACGGAACCTGCAGGTGGTGGAGGCGGCCGGCGTCGCGGCGCCGCGGCTGGTTGCCGTCGACTCCAAGGGAGTCGAGTGCGACGTGCCCGCGGTGTTGATGACGCGGCTTGGAGGTCATCTCGAGCTGCGACCAACAAACATTGAGCGGTGGCTGCGCCGGATGACCGAGCTGCTGCCGCCGATCCACGCGATCGATCCGACCGCCGCCGGGTTGGCTCAGTGGCAGCTTTGGGACGACCTTCGCAAGGCCCAGGTCCCTGAGTGGTCACGGCATCCGCACGACTGGGAGCGGCTGATCGGAATCGTCAGCGGGCCCTGGCCTCAATACCGGCCCCGGTTCGTCCACCGCGATTTCCAGCACTACAACGTTTTGTGGTCGCGCAGCCGGCCTACGGGCGTCGTCGACTGGATGAGCGCCTCGGTCGGACCGGTCGAGCTCGATTACGCCCACTTCCGCCACAACCTGTTGTTCGATTTCGACTATCCCGTCGCAGAGCAATTCGCCCGTCACTACCGAGACGTGACCGGCGAGGAGCCGGACCCGTTTTGGGAGGCCCTGACGCTTTCTCCCCACTGGTACAGAACCGAGGCCCAGCATGAAGCGTTGGATGCATATGTGCAGTCGTTGGTGGCCCAGCTCCTTTGAGCCTGGAAGGCACGCTCGTGCCCAAGCCTTAACATATCTTAACGTGTTAATTCGGAAGCAGCCCCGAATACGAGCCCTAGGCTGACCATCCGTGAGCGTCGACTCGAGCCCGCCAGTTCAACCGCCCCAGCTGTCGCCTGACGGGCAGTGGGTGTGGGACGGCACCCAGTGGCAGCCGGTCGCCGCCGCCGAACCGGTCCATGCCGGTGTGTTCCCGTCCTGGACAGGGACCCAGGTCGAAGCCCCCGATCCCACCCTGCAGTTCGCCGAGCATGCCGCCGCGCCTGTGCAGTACCAATCGCCGCCCGCGGTCGATTACTCCTATCAGCAGGCCGATGAGCCGGCCGTCCCGCTATGGCAGCAGCCGAAGGGCAGCAACAAGAGCCTCTTCCTGTATCCGATCGCCGGGCTCGCCGTTCTGGTGGTGGCGATGATCATCCTCAACTCGGTGGGCTACGTTCAGCTCCCGTTCGTGGGCGCGAGCTCCGCCACCCCGAGCCAGGCGCCCAATCCGTCTCCCACGCCGGATTTCTCCGGCCCCGAATCCGTGCGCGCGGATCGCCTTTTCAAGTCCGTCGATCCGGTCGTGGCCAGCCTCGAAAACACAATCCGCCCGCTGAATCGTTACTGCGCCACAATTCTGTCAAGCGGCTGTTTCGACGCCGTATCTGCTTCCGACCAGCAGGTGCTCGTTGTGATTGCGGTCTTCAAGAATGTCGACATCCCCAAATGCATCGAGATGCCGATGAAAAAGGTGCTGGCCGACCTTCAGGCGATGGACGCTGAACTGAAGGCGGCCCGATCAGGATTCCAAGACAACAGCACCTCGGCTGTCGGGTGGGCAGTGCAACAGTTCGAGGTCAGCTATCAAAAAATGCGGGTCGATCTTCTTGACGTCGCTCAGGTCAAGAAAATTGACTGTGCCTCCGTGCAGCTGCCGAGCTGGGTTCCCGAGTAAGCCCCGATATACGGTCGTGTCGCCGCCCTCAGTGCCGTGAGAGCCTCCGGCCGGGGTGGGGTTTAGCCCCAAACCGAACGCGGAGGCCCTGAGCCTGTAAAGGTCACGGAACGAGGCCCTTCCCCAACCAGGGCGCTCGGTCGATCATAGACCCGCCCTGTGGGGCGTCAAGTACTTCCGAGCTGTGCCGAGACCTTTGGCGGGGCTGGTGGATAGTAGTGTCGAGTGAGCTTCGCGCCTGTTGTGGTCCGCGACGTTAGCGCCGGTGACGAGCAGGAGTTCCTGCTTTTGCTCGAGCCCCTGCTTCCACTGGCGCACAGGCTCGCCATTGGACTACTCCGCTCGCGATCAGACGCTGAAGATGCAGTGCAAAGCGCTCTGCTCAACGCGTGGCGTCACTTCGGGCAGTTTCGGCGCAACTCCGATCTGAAGCCGTGGCTGCTCACTATCGTCGCCAACGAGTGTCGTCGGCAGCGGCGAAACCGCTGGTGGTCCGTCATCAAAGGCGCAGGGTTCGTTGGCGGGGCAGCGATGGAGACTGTCGAGTCCGATCCGGCGATCACCGATTTGCGCCGCGCACTCTACCGGCTTCCCCACGACCAGCGACTCGCTGTGATACTTCGCTACTACCTCGATCTCTCGTTTGAAGAGATCGCCCAAACGACCGGCATTTCCATCAAAGCCGCCAAGTCGCGAACGTATCGCGGACTGGAGCGGCTGCGACTTAGCCCGGAGGTGAGCCCCGATGAATGACACCGAGATTCGTGAGCGTTTGCGCGAGGCGGTCGGCGAAGCACCTTATCCACAGGATCTTCATAGCAGGGTCGAGGCTGAGATCAGGGCGCCTCGCCCCAAGCCAACGCATCCGCGGGCGATCGGGCTCATCGCAGCCATCCTGGCGATCGCCGTCGTGGCGGCGCTGTTTGCCCCCAGGTTGCTGACGCTACGAACCGTGGTGCCCCAACCTCGGCCGGCGGCATCTCCGGCGTCCCAAGCCTCGTCAATCCCGGCTGCCGACCTTGCCGCCGCGCACCTGACCGCGGTGGCCAGCCTGGTGGAGCCATTCCATCTAATTGCACAAAGCGGGAGCCAGCGAATCGAGCTGATCGGCGCATACGCCGATGCCGCCCGCACCGTGCTGTTCCTCCGGCTGACCCCCGACGCCGGCTTTCCGGTGGCCTCTATCGATGATGCCTACGGCTTCTTGAACGCGTCGAGCTCAAGCTCGAGGGGAATCGCGGGGGACTACGTTTTCATTCTCGACGCTGGGCCACGGCCGGCCATCGATGGAATCGCGCATCTCAAAGTATCGATCATGGGCTTGCAACCCAACGGTCCCGGCGCATCGATCCAGGGCCACTGGACCTTCGCGCCCGACGTCCATGTGCAGGCGTCGCAGCCGATCGGATCCTACCCAATAAGGTTTGGCCTCGGCTCCTGGAAGGTCACGCTCGAGGTGATGGAGCTCACACCGAGCGTGGTACATGTGCAGGCGCTGATAGACGGAGCGACCGTAGGCGACTTGGAGCAGAAGTTCATGACACTCGTCGACTCATCAGGCCATGAGGTGCGACAGATCGCGGGTGGGGCCAGCGTGACCGTGCCCAAGCAGCAGCTGAATTCGACCACATACAAGAGCACCCGTGTCAACGACCAGTGGGAACGCCCGGCGGCCGCGGGCACATACAAGCTGCGGGTGCAGGGCAACAACGCGGTCCATGTGGTCGACCTGGAAATCCTCGCCCCGGCGGATTCGAGCGGTAAGGGCCCATCCGGAGGACTCCAGCCCACTGACTTCCGAGCGGCTCCCGAGTCATTGACCCTGGAGGGCGCGCTGGCGAGCACTATTACCGAAGGGCGGCCCTCCATGTGCGGCGCCGGCAGCGGACCAGACGGAATCATGCTGTTCGCGTTCGCGACCTATTTCCAGGCGAATGGCAACTGGTACTGGCTCCTGTTGAGCACCGATCCGAGTGCCCAGAGGTACAACGGACCGGGGACTTACTCGATCCCGGCCTACCTTTACACGGTCGGACCGATGGGCCCCGACCAGCCTCTGTACAAGGGGACTGCCCAGTTCACTGTGAGCAAGGCTCAGTTCCCAGATTTCGGAGGCAGCGTCCAGGCCACGATGAAGGGCCTCGAGATCGTCGGTACGCAGGCCGAGGTTACGGTCAGCGGCACCTGGACCTGCCACTTCACCCCGAACCTGGGTCCCGCTTAGAGATAGAAGTAGAGGGCGGCGCGATGCCGCCCTCTCTGTGGTTCGGCGATCAGTGAGCCGAACCCTGCTCTTTCTTCCTGCCACGTCGCGGCGATTCCAGTGCCGCCGCCGGCTTTGACGGCGACTTGCCGTTCATGCCGCGCATGAGCGAGGCGGCCAGCCCCTCGAACGCGTTCCCGCCCCCGGTGACCAGCACGTCTGGCATCACGTTCACCTTGCCCTCTGAGACGGCGTTGGCGATGGCCACGGCCGCCGTCGGGCCAGAGCCGAGGCTTGCGACCTGGGCGTCGTAGCCCTTGGCGCGCGCGAGCCCGAGCGCCTCCGCTGCCGCCGCGTCGCCGAGCCCGATCGCGCGCCTACGCGACCCCTCCGCCGCGCCCGTCAGCTCGACGAATGCGGCTTCACCGTCCGCCTCCGCTTTGCGTGCGTCGGCGCGGGCGCGGTTGATGTCGACCGAGACCTGGGCCTGGGCGAGGGCCGCCTGCATGTCGGCGGTGCCGCGCGCCTTCTCCAGGTCGATGCGGATCGTCTGCGCCTCCTTCTGCTGCTCGTAGGTCGCCTTTTCCTGGTTTGCGATCTCACGGCGGGTGAGCACGCCGACCAGCTCCTCAGGGAAGGTGACGTCCTGGATGTAGACGCCGCGCGTCTCCACCTCGTAGGCGGCGAGGTATCGCGAGACCGCATCGAATGCGGCCGCCTGCACGGCATCTCTTGTCTCGATGAAGCGAATCGCTTCGAGGCCCTGCAGCGTGTTCCGGAAGTGGTTGCCGACGGCCGCCTGGAGCACCTCGTTGACGAGGTTCTGCATCGAACCCACCATCGAGATGACCTTTGGCGCCTTCGTGTCGGGAACGTGGATCTGCACCTGGAGGTCGATCTTGAATACGAAGCCCTCGCGGCTCTTGCCCTCGATCGGGCTGAGCTGGGCGTCGAGGTTGTGGGCGACGGAGCTGGCCTCGGCCCAGTTGAGCGTGAGGATGAACGTGGGGACCTTCTCGGCCGCATAGATGCGCGGGTTGAGAGGGTACTTGCCGGTGCGCAAGGCTTCGCGCCAGATGCCGCGGTGGCCAGGCTGGACGATCGACCCGAACTTGAATTCGGGGCCTGACGTGTCCAGGGTCGGCAGCCCCACGTAGCTCTTGATCACGGCCACCTCGCCCTGGTTGACGACCAGCATCCGCGCCGCCTCGACGCGAACCAGGAACGGGTTCAGGAGGTACGCGCCGTACAGCAGCGGATCGTGCTGCAGCCCGATGCGGCCGCCGTTGTCCAGGAAGGCCTGGAAGTCCTGGTAGTTGTTGTGCAGCTGGTTCTTGGCGCCCAGAAGCGCCTCGATCAGCTCGGAGTCGGTCACGCCGGCCCGCGCCTCCAGCGCTTCGATGTCGGCGAAGCCGCCGATGCGGCCGGCGATGTCGGCCGGAGGCAGTGGTTCGCCGTCGAGGGTGGTCACGATTCCGACCACGTCCTGATCGCCCTCGGGCGCGATCACGGTGACGCGAAGCTGGTTCGGCGCCAGGCCGAATGATTCCGGGGTAAGGGGCCCCGACGCCGCGATCGAGCGGTTGATCGGCAGCCCGTAGGCCTTCGTGGCGGTGACCACGAGGAACGCGACGGGATGGACCGGGATCAGCGTGCCGGGGGGCAGCACCGGACGCTGCACCCCTTTCTGGCCGCCGTTCGCGAGGAACGCGCGAAGGTGGGTGAAGTTGCCGAACTCGGGCCGGTATACCGCCGACTTGGCGCCGGTCGGAAGCCGGTCCCCGATCTGCGAGATGACGACTCCGATCTCGCCCGCGGGCACCTGCACCCACGGGTGCTTGGCCACGGTGTACGTCGGCCACAGCTTGAATCGGACGCCCGGCATCAACAGCTCGGCCTGGTAGCCCGCCTCGCCATCGAAGGCGATCGGTGTGTCGGTCGCGTTATGCCGCGACGAGACTCGCTTGACGACGAGCCCGACCTGCGACGGCCCGATGACGATCACCGACCTGGCCACGACCACGACCGCCAACACGGCGATCAGAACGCCGAACGCGACCAACAGCTCCATGGAGAACGTGCTCATTTCGCCGCCTCACAGGGCTCTTTACCGCGCCCTCTCAATGACCGCTTCGACGAAGCGATCGATTAATGATTTATTCCCCAAGTGGGTTCGCGACAAGCAGAAATCGGAGCTGGGAACGATGCTTTGGGTGCGCGCCGGTCGCGGAAGCCGTGATCTGGGCGGTCGAACGCCGGCTTGCAGTTCCGGTTCGGTTTCGTTGAGAGTTCACCGGGTGAGCGGCCTCGCCCAACGTCGACTTCATGCCCAGCGGCTGACGGGCGAGCCGTTCAAATCTCCGCTCGACGCGGTGCGCTGGTTCGGCGCACTGCAGTCCCAGGACTACGCCGGAGCCAAGTGGGCGCTGGGACAGCGCAGCCATGGGACCACGGATGCTGAGCTCGATCGCTTGTTTGACGAGGGCTCCATCCTGCGCACCCACGTCATGCGCCCGACCTGGCATTTCGTCCGGCCAGGGGACATCCGCTGGCTGCTCGACCTGACCGGATCGCGAATCCGCCTAGGCCTGGCCGCGCGGTATCGCCAGCTCGAGCTCGACGAGAAGGCAGTCGCCCGTGCGAGCGTGGCCTTTACCAGCGGCCTCGGCGGGGGCAAACACCTCACCCGAGGCGAGCTCGGAGAGGTGCTGCGCGCCGCCCGCATCTCGCCCGAAGGCCAGCGCCTCCCGCATCTGCTCATGCGGGCCGAGCTGGATGGGCTGATCGTCAGCGGACCGAGGCGCGGCAAGGAGTTCACCTATGCCCTGCTCGACGAGCGGGTGCCCAAGGCGCGCATCCTCGAGCGCGCCGAGGCGCTCGGCGAGCTGGCGCGCCGGTACTTCCTGAGCCACGGCCCCGCCCAGCTCCAGGATTTCCGGTGGTGGTCGGGCCTGACCGCGGCCGACGCGAGGTCAGGGATCACGTTGGCCGGCGCGGCCCTCGAACGCCAGGCCATCGACAGCAAGGAGTACTGGTTCGGCGTCGGCACGGAATCGGGGCAGGTCGGAACCCGCAGAGCGCACCTCCTTCCCAATTACGACGAGTACTCCGTCGGCTATCGAGACCGGGCCGCGATGATCCCGGCTGACGTTCCTTTCGACCCGTCCTTCTTCTCGTTCGGAAGCGTGCTCTCCAACGTCCTCACCATCGATGGGCGCGTGCGGGGCGCCTGGCGGCGGGTATCAGTTGGTGGCGCTGTCCGGGTCGAGCTCCGCGTCCTGGAGCACCTCATGCCACCCGAGGTGGCAGCGGCGGAGAAGGCAGGGGGCCTGATGAGCCGCTTCCTCGAACGGCCGGTGGAGCTCGCCTGGCACCGATGAGGCGACTCTGGGTATCGTGAGAACCATGTTTGACCAGGAGACCCAGCTGGCGTGGACCGCCATGCCCTACCGCGTGCCAGTCGTGGCTGCAGACTCGTCGGAGATCGGCACGGCCGAGTCTTTGCTGGGCGATGAGGCGGAGGACATCTTCCATGGCATCGTCATCAGGCCGAGAGCCGGGGGCGGGATGGTCGAGATTCCGGCGGCCAGGATCAAGAAGATCACCGCGAAAGGCGTCGTTACCGACCTCGCGCCCGAAGATCTCCCGAGACTCCAGCCATACCGTGAAGAGCACTGGTTCCACGTCGGATGGGGCGGCCTGTTTCGGAAGCATCCCAAGTGGGATGAGACTTCGCGGCCCTGACCGCCGATTCGTCGAGCGCCTGCAGCGCCCGCCTCACCTGATCGATCGGCACATCGAGGCCGCGCTCGAGTCGCAGCCGCACGACATTCCAGTGCGCGTTCGCGCGCTTCTGCGCGGCGATTCCTGAGCGGCTGAGCCGCAGCTGCAGGGCGCGCCCGTCGCTAGGGTGGGCCGCGCGCTCGAGATGGCCGGCTGCGCTCATGGTCTTCAGGTAGTCGAGCACAGTGGTGAGCGGCATGCCCATCAGGTCTGCCATCTCGGTCGCGGTCAGCGGCGCTTTTTCGAAGAGCAAGCTGTAGACGGCGTACTCGTCCGGCCTCAACCCTGACCTCGCCATGCCCTCCGCGAGCACGCGGCGAACTCGCTGCGACGCGACGAACAGGTCGAAGAGCAGCGAGATGTCGGCGCTCCGAGCCACACCAGGACTGTAGCGAATTGCCACGGATCCGTGATAGATACCACGGGTCCGTGCTACTGTTCGCGCGTGCGGCGTGGGGTGACGGCCGTGCTTGCGGCGGCATGCCTGCTCTCCTGTGCGCCAGGAGGCAGCTCGGGGACGTCACCCTCGCCCACCATCGCGCCGGCGGCGGCCACGGTCAGCGCCCTCTCACCGTATTTCGGCAGCTACCGGGCGGGCGATGGAGACATCCTGGTCATCGCTCGCATGGGCTGGTTCTTCGACCTGGCGGATGCCGCATACCGGACGATCTACGCCACTCGATCTCCCGCCGAATTCACGATCGGCTTTCGGTTGCTGCACCCGGTGCCGAAGTTTGCCGACCTCATCTTCGGCAGCGGGACGCTCATCATCACCACTTCCACGGGGAAGCGGGCAGCGACGCGTATCGATTACAGGCAGTCCGACGTCAACATTCCCGCCGCCGGCGCGCAGCTCGCGGCAACGATCACCGAGCCCCTAGGCGGCGGGCCGCACCCCGGCATTGTGATCGTCCATGGCGCTGAGCCCGGACAGCGGTACTTCTATGACCTATGGGTGGGGGTGTACGCCAGCATTGGGCTGGCGGTTCTCACGTACGACAAGAGGGGCAACGGGGCCTCGACCGGCCGTTATCCGGGTGAGTTCCCAACCGAAGCCGCGCTTGCGATCTACGCGGACGATGCGGCGGCAGCGCTGGCATTCCTGGCGCGGTGGCCGGCAGTCGACCCGAAGCGCGTCGGCTTTCACGGCGGCAGCCAGGGCGGATGGACGGTCCCGCTGGCGATGCTCAGGCATCCGCAGGCGGCCTTCGCCGTGCTGGCCTCGGCGCCCGCGACGACCGTCGACCAGACCGACACCTGGGCGGCCTTCAGCGATGGAGGCGAGGTGATGCCAACCGAATCCGTCGCCGACATGGAGGCCCACGTCCGTGCGACCAATACCGGTTACGATCCGGCGCCGGCCCTCCGGGCGCTGTCCGTGCCGACGCTGTGGCTGCTGGGCAGCAACGACCGCACAGTGCCCACATCCATCTGCCTCGAGATCCTGAACGCGATGCACAAGCCCAACTTCACGGTGCACCTTCTCCCAACCGGCCATGCGCTGCTGGTCAACCCAACCGGTCTGGCCGGCGATGACGAACGGTCGCCCGGCCTGGCGCCGGACCTGGTGCCGACCCTGAAATCGTGGACGGAGGCGGTGGTCTAGGCTCCGTCGACCTCGCTCGCCGCCGCCCTGCCCAGAGAGAAACCGCTTGCCACCTCTCCGGTGAGGGCGAGGATCTCTTCATCGGTTACAGGCGCGATCAGGGCCCAGTCGAAGATGCCCCCGCTCTTGAGGTGAGGATCCTGGCTGATCCGCAGACAGGCGCGCACCCACTGCCGGAAGTACGCCTCCATGCCCGCCACGTCGACCTGCGTGTCGTTGACGACGCGGTTGATCACCACCACGGCGCGCTCCCGCACCCAATCCACGCCGCGGCTGTCGGCCACGAATTCCAGCGTGAAGGCGCCCAGCTCGGCGCCATCCAGCTCGGCCGGCGCCACCACCACGAGCTGATCGCAAACGCGCTCGAGGATGTGCTTGGTGGTGTCGTCGAGCAGGCCCGTCCCCAGGTCGAGGACGATGATGTCGAAGTAGCGCTCGAGAACCGCGAAGACCCGCCGGTAGTCGCTCTCGCCGAGAGCCTGGCGGATCCGCGGGTCGGTGGGCGCGGTCAGCACCTCCAGGCGCGACTCGGGGACGTGGGTCGTGAAGCGATGCAGCATGGGTAGCGTCAGGTCCTGGTCGCGCTCGACCTCCTTGCTGTCCAGGAAGTCGATGAGATCTTTGATGGAGCGGTCGTGGTTGGTGCGCACCCGGCTGCGAAAGGTGCCGTGGTGAGGGTTGCATTCGACCGCGATGAGGCGGTCGGTCCGCAGCATACCCATCTTGCTGGCGATCAACAGCGCCATCGTCGACTTGCCGACCCCGCCCTTGGCCGACGCGACGGCGATGTGGACGGGCGGGTCGACGGCCGGCGTGCGCGCCATATCGAGCAGCCGGGCGTGCCGCACCTCCGCGGCGCTCGGGCCGAGGTTGATGCGGCCGCCGCTCAGCTGGTACAGCCTGCGGGCCACGCCGCGGCCGGGCGGCTCGGCACGCGACCGGACGTAGCGGCCCGGCATGAACCTGGGGTTGCCGTTTTGCGGGGCGGCCGCCGGCGGCGGCTCGGAGGACTCGAGTCGCTGTTCGCCTGCCGTCGCAGGCGCCGCGGTCTCGGCCTCCACGGCCTGGGGCATCGGCTGCCACTCGTGGCCGTTCCACCACCAGCGGCCGTCGGCACTGATCAAGCGCATGGGCGCCGCTCAGCTTATAACGGTGGCATGGGACTCACGCCGTGCCTGGGCCGGCGACAGTGACGGAGTTGAACGCCGCCGAGATGCTCGAGGTCGAGGCCGACCGGCGACGGCGCGTCACCGCCGCCTTGCGGCTGGGCACCCAGGCGTCAGCGACCCCGGCGAGGCCATCCGGGGTCGGAGCCCTGGTGGCGGGGATTGCGATCGCGCTGGCGGTGGCGCTGGTCCTGGGCATTGTCGCCATCGCGCAAGGTGCCGGCGCCCTCGGCGGCGCGAGCCGCTCGCCGGCCCCGGCCGCCAGCCCGTCGCACTCGCCTTAGCTCAGCTCACCGCTCCGCTGAACGCGACCTGGACCAGCGAAGGCCGTTCGTGACGCCTCACCAGCAGGCCGCGGCCCGGGGGCTGGTGGGCGGCCCGATAGGCCCCCAGAAGCGCCCCCTCCTGCGCATCGCCGCTCAGCAGCAGCCCGGGGCTGCCGAGCTCACGCAGGCGCAGCAAGACCTGTTCGAGGATGGCCCGTCCGGCGCCGCCGGAGCGGCGTGCCACCAGCACATGCAGGCCGACGTCCTTGGCTTGCGCGAGCAGCGGCACCAGCGGCGCGAGCGGGCTCCCGCTCGCGGTGACCATCAGGTCGTAGTCGTCGACGACGACGTAGACCTCGGGGCCGTGCCACCAGCTGCGCGCCCGCAGCTGCTCGATGGACAGGTCCGCCGGGGGCAACCGCCGCGTCAGAACTTGCGCCGTCTCGGCCACCTGGGCCACCGCGGCGGGTTCGGCCCCCGCGTACCCGAGCAGGTATTCGGGCGGCACCGTTCCGAGCAGGGCGCGGCGGTAGTCGATCAGAAGGATCTGGACCTGGTCGGGCGGCCGGCGAGCCATCAGCCCGAGGACGAAGGTGCGCAGCGTATTGGTCTTGCCGGACTCACCATCTCCGAAGACCAGGAAATGGGGATCACCGCCCATCAGGTCCAGGCGCACCGGGCCGAGGTCGCGCTCGGAGAGCCCGATCGGTACTCCCGCCTGGTCGTGATCGCCGGGTTTGGGCAGCTCTTCGATGGCGACGAGACGGGGCAGGACGAGCACCGGCCGCGCACGCGGTCCATTCCAGGCCGCGGCCACCCTGGCGACCAGCTCGTCGAGTCCTTGCTGGAGGTCGAGGACCTCCACGCTGCCATCGAGGCGAGGCAGCGCACCTTGAAAGTGAAGGCTGTCGACGGTGATGCCGCGCCCCGGCACGCCCTTAGCCACGTTCTCGGCCGCGCGGCGATCGATCGCGGACTCGGTGGGGTCGTGTAGGCGAAGCTCGAGCCGGCCGCCGATCGATTCGCGCAGCGACGACCGCACATCGATCCACCGGCCGGCAGTCAGGACGACGTGAATCCCGTACCCGAGGCCGCGGGCGGCGATCTCCTGGATCGGCGCTTCGAGGTCCTCAAACTCCTGGCGCAGCGCCGGCCAGTTGTCGATGACCAGGAACACGTCGCTCCAGCCCTCGCCTTTCAGCTCACCTGCGGCCCGCCGCGATCGCAGCGCCTGCGGGGAGTCGATACCCGCTGCCGTGAAACGCGCCTCCCGCTCGTCGAGAAGGGCGGCCACCTCGACCACGGTCCGCCTGACCCGCTCGGGATCCTGGCGCCCGGCCACTCCGCCCACATGGGGCAGACGTGAGAGTGACGCGAGCCCTCCCCCGCCGTAGTCGAGGCAGTAGAACTGAGCCTCGAAGGGTGTGTGCGTGAGTGCAAAGCTCGCGATCATCGTCCGCAACAGCGTCGTCTTGCCCGTCAGGGAGGCGCCTACAACCATCAGGTGCCCGGCCGAGCCGGCAAGGTCGACCACGAGCATGCCGCGAGCCTGGTCTGCGGGCTTGTCGACCAGTCCGATCGGCGCCGAAAGTGGAGTGGGCGTGCGGGTCGCCTCGCTGAGGACGGCGTCGAGCGACACACGGGCCTCGAGTGGAGGCAGCCACACCTGATGCACCTTGGAGGCGGCGTCGTGCAACCTCGCCACGACGACCTCGACCAGCGACGCGCCCGACGATGACGCGTTGGGGTCCGGGGGCGGCGTCGCCGGCTCCGGTGAGTTGAGACTGAACGGCACCGCTCGCACCGCCGACCGCGTACTCGCTCGCGCTACGACCACCTGGCTCACGAGCGCGGCGCGGAAGCGCGTGTACACCGTAGTGCCGACCTTCAGATAGGCCGATCCAGGTACGGGCGGAAGCTCGTAGGCGTCCGCGACACCAAGGACGGTCCGGCTCTCCGCGGCGCTGAACGTGCGCAGGGCGATCCGGTAGCTGAGGTGTCCTTCCAGGCCGCGCAGGCGGCCCTCATCGAGCTGCTGCGAGGAAAGGATGAGGTGCATGCCGAGGCTGCGACCGAGACGGCCGACCGCCACGAAGAGATCGATGAAGTCCGGCCGCGACGCGAGCAGCTCGCCGAACTCGTCGACGATCACGACGAGATAGGGAAGAGGAGGAAGGTCGGCGCCCTGGTCACGACGCGAGTGGTACTCCCGGAGTGAGGCCAGGTTGCCGGCGGACCGCAGCAGCTCCTGTCGCCTTCGGATCTCGCCGAACAATGCCGCGTGCATGCGGTCGACCATGGCGAGGTCGTCGGCGAGGTTGGTGATCATACCCGCGACGTGGGGGAGGTCCTGGAGGCCGGCAAACGCGGCTCCGCCCTTGAAGTCGACCAGGACGAACGCCATCAGCTCGGGCGAGTGCCGGAGCGCCAGGCCGGTCACCACCGTGCGCAGCAGCTCGCTCTTGCCCGAGCCCGTGGCCCCGACGACCAGGCCATGAGGCCCGTCACCGCCGAGCGCCGACTCCTTGAGGTCGAGGATCACCGGTTCGCCCTGGCTGCTCACGCCGATAGGAGCGCGCAGGCTCTCTGCCAGCGGCCGAGCTCTCCACTCGAGGGCCGCATCCAGCGCCAACGGGTCTTCGATGCCGAGAAGGTCCGTCAGCGAGATCGTGTCCGCCAGACGCCGAACGCCGGGCTCGGCCGACAGCCGCAGTGGCGCCAGCCGGCGCGCGACCGCCTCCGCGCTGTGCCCGCCCATTCGATCGGCTCGGCCGTCAACGCGATTCGCCGGAGCCGTGTCCCTCTCGACGCTGAGCGCGTCGGCGGCAACCCGCACACGCACGTCGACCTCGCTCGGCTCATCGGCGCGCGTGAGTGCGAGCGCCACCAGCGTCGTCCGTGAACGAACCCGGCGCAAGTGGGATACCGCCTCTGGTGTCGGCGTCACGCCATCGGCCACCACCAACAGCCAGGGGCTGGTGTCGATGACGCCGCCACGGCCCTGGTCGCGCCGCGCCCGCGCAGATCTGGCGTCGATGATCTTCTCTAGGCCGTCCGCGTCCCAAAGCCCTGTGGAGCTGCCATCGCCCTCGGGATGATCAAGGTGAGGCAGCCACTTCATCCATTCCCACTCCGCGGTCGCCGTCGGGTCTGCACACAAGAGGACGCGAACATCGTCCGGGGCATGCAAGGCGGCCAGGTGGCACAACATGGCGCGAGCCACGTCGAGGGCATACAGCCGCGCGCCGACGATGCTGACCACGGGCGCATCCCGCAGGTCGATAGCGATGGCCGCGTCGGGGATCCAGGCTTGCACTCGGATGAGCTCGTCCGCGGCAACTGCCGACACCGGGTCAGCGGGTGATGCGGCCGGTCCTTCATCGCGGGGCAAGCTCACCGGTGTGGCCAGGGGTGCGCTGCCGATGCCGACGCGCACCTGCAGAAAGTCGGCGTCGTCCGGCCTCCGCTCCCATAGGCGCGCCGGCGAGCGCGTCAGCGCGAGCAGCGCCTCCGGAGCGGGATGGCGCCAGGTGGTCGCGGCGCGCTGGGCCGCGGCCGTCGACTGCAACGTGGCGCGAACGCCGCGCAGGTATTCGAGATAGCGCGCGCGAGCCGCCTGCCTACGGCGGCGCGTGGACAGGCGCTGCTGGACGGCCATGCCGGCCCCCATGCCGATGGAGCCGGCCATGAAGAGGACACCGCTGGCTAAGAAGAGCGGCTTGGGATTGTTGAGGATGAAGAGCATCCCGCCCAGGCTGCCGACCACCGGGAACAGGTACTGCATCCAGCCGACCGCGCCTGCCGGCTGCGAATCCACGCGAGGAGGAGGCGAGACCGAGACAGTGCCCTCCGGCACCGGCGGCGCCGCGAGCCGGGCTGCTCGACGCACGAGCTGAACGCGAGGTTCGGCCGTTTCCGTCATCGATTCGTCACACTATGCACGCGTGTGCCGCGTCACCGTGGTCGGGAGCAGGCGGCGATTGGACGTCGAGCTGCCCGGCGAAATCCCGGTTGCCGAGCTCATGGGCGACGTCGTGGACATGCTCGGCGAGGCCGATGACGAGGTTCCGGCCGGCTGGAGCCTGACGCGGGTCGGCGGGCGGCCGCTCGATGTGGAGCGAAGCCTCGCCGACCAGGGCGTGACGAGCGGGATGATGCTGTTCCTGCGCGACAGTGCAAGACCTGTCGCCCCGGCCGAGATCGACGATTTCTCGGAGCAGGTCGCCATCGCTGTCGACGCCCAGGGTGGCCGCTGGAGCCTCGTGACGGCCGAGCTGCTCTTGGCCTATTTCGCGGGCGCTTGCCTGTTTGCGGCTGGTCTCATCGCCCTGTTGGGCGATCGGGGCGTTCGCACGGTGGTGGGTTTGAGCGGCGCCGCTCTTGCCACCGTAGCGGTCACAGTCGCCGCGCGTGTCGTGCGGCGCAAAGACATCGGCGGCCTGATCGCTCTGGCGGCGCTCCCCCTGTGGGCGGCCGCGGGCGCCGGGGTGGCGGGATTCGCCGGGGCGGACCCGACAGGCATCGTGGCTGCGGCCCTGGGAGCCGTCAGCGCCGGGGCTGTGGTGGCGATCGTCCTCGCCGGGGGCATGGCGGTGGTACCGGCCGCCGGCGTCATCGCCGGCACGTTGGCGCCGGCGTTGATCACAGGTGGCTGTGCCATCTTCGGCGCGAAGATCTATGCCGCCGCGGCACTGCTGGTCCCGGTCACGCTCGTCGGCTTCGCGCTGGCGCCGTCGGCAGCGGTCCGGCTCCTGGCGCTCGACGTCCCGGGCACGGGATCGCTCGACGCCCGGGTCGGGCAGGGGCGCGGCCTGCTCGCGGGGCTGCTCACAGGCCTTGCTTCAGCGCTCGTCGTTTCGAATGCGATCCTGGTGCTGCGAGGGGGCTGGTTCGCATGGGGCCTGGTCGCGGCGGGGGCGGTCGCCTGTCTGGTCAAAGCGCGGCTGTTCCGCTTTGCGGGCGAGGTCGCGCCGCTGCTGGTGGCGGGCCTTGCGGGCCTATTCGTGCTCCAGCTTCCGCTGGTGCTTCAGCTCCCCATGCGGGGCTGGGGTGGGGCCGCCGCCGTTCTGGTTGTCGACGGGCTCGTGGTCCTCGCGGTGAGCGTCTGGGTGCGGCAGTGGAACCCCGCGCCGGTACTCCTTCGCCAGCTGGCCTGGATCGAGACCCTGGCGACGGTCGCAAGCGTGCCGCTGAGTGTGGGGGTGCTGGGGGCTTTCGAGGCTGTGCAGCGGTTTGCCCGCGGCCTTGGCTAGGGCGGCGGCACGGCTGCGCTGCCGGCCAGCGTCGCCGCCAGCTCGCGCATGGCCTCCTGCCATGACGCGGGCGCATGGTTCCACGAGAAGCCCCGAGTCTTGAGCCGCTGCGCGGCGTCTTTCTCGTAGGGGATGGTCACCTGCTGGACACCCCCGGCCGCGGGTCTTGCGCGTGCCGGGCGCCGGGCCTGGTTGGCCACCACCACCACAGCGCGACTCTCGCTCCGCGCGGCGGTGACGCCGGCCGCAAGCGCGTCCGGGCCCGGACCGGCCGCGTTGCGCACGACCACGATCTGGTCGGCTTCGCCGAGCGCGCCCTGGGCCGCGGGTCGATGTATGCCCGCGCCGCAATCGACGATCACGACGTTGTGCAGACGGCGCAGGTGGTTGATGAGACGGCGCCAGGCGGCCGCATCTGCCGAGCGCGCGTTCGATTGGCCGGCGGAGGCAGGCAGTACCCACAGGCGCGGCGCGATGCTGACCAGCGCCGCCTGCACCTGGCCCGGCGTCGGCGATGGACCGAAGAGGGAGCCGTACGCATCCTTTTCGACGCCGCTGTCAGGTGACATCCAGTGGCTCAGCGCCGCCGACTCCGGGCTCGCGTCGACCATCGCCACCCGATCGGCGCGAAGCTCGCTGATCAAGGTGGCCAGCAAGGCGGTGACGGTGGTCGCTCCGGCACCGGGCCGGTCCGAGATGACAGCGACCACTGTGCTGGCGCCTGGCCTCGACGCGGCGATGGCGTCCTCGAGCATCCGCATGTACGCCTCGCGGCCGGCGCGCCCGGTGTCGGCTGAGGGTTCTGGTGTTTTGAGCCGGGCCGCCAGCCGGCGCGCGAGGGCGGGCGCAGAGGCAATCGAGATACCGCCGCTGCCCTCGAGCGCCGCATCGGCGGCTTCGGCGGGGGAGGGAGGGGAGAGGACCAGCACCGCGCCCCGAAACAGGCCGCACTCGCCGAGGGTCCGGCTGCCGTCGATCGGGG
>WNFJ01173831.1_pt2 | contig 18438 bp, 17 predicted proteins | sample 5400461 | NCBI WGS metagenome assembly WNFJ01 (sample SAMN13153349, study PRJNA577476) | soil metagenome | isolation source: 115 cm saprolite on Douglas fir-dominated hillslope | place: USA:California | collected 2013-09-17
GGCTCGCTCGCCGGCGTTCCCGGTCGCTTCGCGGGCTGACCGCCGAGCATGCGTTCGATTTCCGCCCCGATGCGTTCCAGCATGGGGAAGATCTCGCCCGCCAGATCGTCGGCGGGCTCCGCCGAGGGCTGCTCATGGGTGAGCCCGCGCCGGATCATCGCGTCGACCTTGCGCCGCTCGCGGATCAGGCGATCGAGCTCCGGCGACACGCTGGCCGTAGCCTGCGCGTGAGCGCACGCCTCGTCCAACACGTCGATCGCCTTATCGGGGCGCGCGCGCTCGGGGACGAAGCGGTCCGTGAGGACGATCGCGGCGGTGAGCGCATCGTCGGTGATGGCCACCGCGTGGTGTCGCTCGAGGCGCGGCCGGCGCGCGATCAGCACCTCCCACGTCTGGATGGCGTCCAGCTCCTCGACGAGCACCGGCTGGAAGCGCCGCTCCAGGGCGGGATCGCCGCGGATCCATTTGTCGTATTCGCCGCCCGTGGTCGCACCGATGACGCGAATGTCGCCGCGCACCAAGGCCGGCTTGAGCATGTTCGCGGCGTCCATCGCCGCACCCAGTGCGGTCCCCTGGCCGATCAAGTTGTGCAGCTCGTCAACGAAGAGGACGAGGTCCGGATCGGCCGACAGTTCGGCGACGAGCTTGCGGATCCGGTCTTCGTATTGGCCGCGGAACGCCGTCCCAGCGAGCAAGGCCACGTGGTCGAGCGCGACGACGCGCGCGTCCTTCAGGGCCGGTGGCACAGCTCCCGCCGCGATCCGCTGCGCCAGGCCCTCAACGATCGCCGTCTTGCCCACGCCGGCTTTGCCGATGAGGGCGGGGTTGTTCTTGCTCTGCCGCAGGAGGATGTCCACCACCCGGGCGATCTCGGCGTCGCGGCAGCGTACCGGCTCCAGATCGCCGCGGCGCGCCTGCCCGGTGAGGTCGACGCCGACGCGCTCAACCACCACGCCTGAGGCGAACAGCCCTTCGAACGGGTCCCCCATCGGCGTCATCCCGCGCGCAAGAACCGCGCGTACCAATCGATGATCGCGTCGCCGAACACGAACACCACCGCCGCTCCCATGGCGAGGAATACCCCAAACGGGACGTGACGCTTCCGCCGCCCAAATACGAGGAGCGGGACGTACACCAGACTGCCGAACACGGACCCCGCGAACACGGTCAGCAGCACGCCCTTCCACCCCACGAACGCGCCCACCATGGCCATCATTTTGATGTCGCCGCCGCCCATCGCTTCTTCCTTGAACACCCAGCGTCCAACCACGCCCACCGTATACAGCAGGGCGAATCCCGTCGCGGCACCCAACACGGCGTCTTTGAACCCCGGCACCCCGCCCGTGAGCGACAGGCCGAGGCCGATGATGAGGCCGGTCCAGTTGTATTCGTCGGGAATCAGGTAGTGCCGGGCGTCGGTGACGGCGATGCCCACGAGAATCGTGCCGAGCACGCCGGCGCGGAGGAAGTGGACGGTCGGGCCATAGGCCAGCATGGCCGCGAGCCAGAGCACCCCGATCGCGGCCTCGATGATCGGGTATTGCCGGGAGATGGCCTGCCCGCACCAGCGGCACTTCCCGCGCAGCACGAACCACGACACGACCGGAATGTTGTCGCGCCAGGCGATCCGCCGCCCGCAGCGGGGGCAACTCGACGGGGGATGGAACAGCGACCGCTGCTTCTTGTCTTCGTTCGCCAGTCGCAGGATGCAGACGTTCAGGAAGCTTCCGAGGGAGAGCCCGAGCAGCGCCGCGCCCGCGAGCAGGATGGGATCAGCGACCACGGGTCACCTCGTAGAGCAGGATGCCCGCCGCCACCGCCACGTTGAGCGACTCGGCGCCCGGCGCGAGCGGGATGGCGACGCGTTGGGCCGTCACCGCGTTGAGTTGCGGGCGGATGCCCGCGCCTTCGTTCCCGACGATCACCGCGACGGGGCCCGCCCGTGGGGTGCCCTGGGGCGCGGCGAGCGCCCGCGCGAGCGGCACGCCATCGGCCGCCGCCGCCCACAGGGTGACGCCGTAGCGCCGCGCCCACGCGACGAACGCGGTGTCGTCCAGCGCCACGACGGGATGGCGGAACGTCGCTCCCATGGCCCCGCGCAGCGCCTTGGGGCTCGTCGGGTCGGCAGTGCCGCGCAACACCACGGTCCCCGCGGCGCCCAGAGCATGGGCCGTGCGGATCAGCGTGCCGACGTTGCCGGGGTCCTGGACGCCGTCGATCACCAGCGCCACCGCGCCCGCCGACAGGGCGAGGTCGTCCGCCGTCCACGTCCGCGGCTCGACCACGGCGACGATCCCCTGGGGCGTCTCCGTGTCGGCCAGCTGCTGCAGGGTGCGCACGCCCGTCTGCTCCACGGGCACCGCGTGGCGCTCGAGCTCCGCGACGAGCGCGGTGCCGCGGGCCGTGCGCCTGAGCTCCGGCGCGACGAGCGCGCCGCGAAACGGGAGCCCGGCGGCCAAAGCCTCCTCCACCAACCGGACGCCCTCGACCAGGGCGAGCCGGCGGCGGCCGCGGGCTTTGCGGCGTTGGAGATCGCGGATCGTCGATTGCAGATTACTGGCTATGGGGTTCCTCGCGTCTGGGCGCCGGGCTGCGGGCATTGAATATGCCAGGAGGCGTGGCACGGGCGCCACATGAAGATTGCCCTCACGATCGCCGGGTCCGACTCCGGGGGCGGCGCCGGCATCCAAGCCGATCTCAAGACATTCCATCAGTTCGGCGTGTTCGGCACCAGCGTCGTCACCGCCGTCACGGCGCAGAACACCCTCGGCGTGCGGGCCTGGGCGGCGCTCCCGGGGGCGCTCGTGAGCCAGCAGCTGGACGCGCTCGCGGACGATCTCCCGCCTGCCGCGGTGAAGAGCGGCATGCTGGGCTCGGCGGAGCTCGTGGAGGTCGTGGCGGCCGGGATCGCGCGGTGGCGCTTGCCGAACTATGTGCTCGACCCCGTGATGGTGGCGACCTCAGGGGACCGGCTGCTGCCGCGCGACGCCGAGCAGCTTTTGGCGCGCCGGCTCGTGCCGCTCGCCACCCTCGTGACGCCCAACCTGGACGAGGCCGCGGTCCTGGTGGGCGAGGCGGTCGGCTCGCCGGAGGAAATGGAACGGGCCGGGCGGGCGCTGCTTAACCTCGGCGCCCAAGCGGCCTTGGTCACCGGCGGACACCTGGCGGGCGACGTCGTCGTGGACGTGTTGGTGACCGCCGCCGCCGCCCGGCGTTTCACTCACGCGCGGCTCGCCACCAGCGCGACACACGGCACCGGATGTACCCTCTCCGCCGCCGTGACCGCGGGGTTGGCGCACGGCCGGCCGCTCGAGCAGGCCGTGGTGGATGGGCTCGACTTCGTGCACCGCGCCATCGCGGCGGCGCCCGGCCTGGGGCGGGGCCACGGGCCGCTCAATCACTTCGTCCCCGCGCCGCCCCGACCGCCCACCGAAGGACTGTAGCCAGGCGGCTCGTCCTGCCGTGCCGCGCTCGCTCCTCCGCTCCCCGCCCCCTCCGGCACTCGCTCCGGCGATGCAGCAGCCCCTGCTGACCGCCTTCTGGTCCGACCTCGTCTTGCTTTCCTTCGAGGCCCCCGAGCCGTTGCTGCGCGCGCTCGTCCCGCCCGGCGTCGAGCTCGACCGCTGGCAGGGGCGGACGCACGTGAGTCTCGTGGCGCTGCGCATGCGCGATCTCCGCGTCCGGGGCTGGCGGGTGCCGGGCCTCGCCGGTCATGCGCAACTCAACCTGCGCACCTACGTGCGCTATCGCGGTGCGCCCGGCGTGTGGTTCGTGCGCGAGCTCGTGCCGAGCCGTCTCGTCGCCCTGCTGGCGCGGCTCCGCTACGGGGAGCCGTGCGGCACAATGGCCCTCGACGCGCAGGTGTCGTTGCGCGACAGCGCCGTGCACGCGCTGTACCGGATGGGTGGAGCGGCGCTGGGGTGGCACTTGAGCGTCACCGGCTCGCAAGCGCTCGGCCAGCTGAGACCGCACTCCCCCGAGCGCTATTTCACGGAGCGGGGTTTCGCCTGCCGCGCGCGGCGAGGCGGCAGGCTCGCCGTCGTCCACGTCGCGCACCCGCCGTGGGCGGTGCGCGCGGTAAGCGCCCTCGACTACAAAGTGGATTTCGAGGCGCTGTACGGTGCCACCTGGCGCTTCTTGAACGATCAGGCCCCGGTCTCCACGATTTTGGCGGCCGGATCGGAGGTCGCCGTCTCAGCTCCCGTACTCGAGCGCTGAGCGCGGTGCCGCGCGGGACGCCGTCACAGTCGTCTCAGCACGCCGCGGATCAGGCGCTCGAGCAGGCCCGCGAGTTCCGCGCCGGCGGCGAGCACTTCCTCGTGCGCGAGGGGGCGTGCCGATAGCCCCGCCGCCACGTTCGTGACACTGGAGACGCCGAGGCAGCGGATCCCCCGGGCGCGGGCAACGAGCACCTCGGGGACGGTCGACATGCCGACGGCGTCGGCGCCGAGCCGCGCCAGCATGCGGATCTCCGCCGGTGTTTCGAAGGAGGGACCCAGCAGCGCGGCGTAGACCCCCTGCTCGAGGGGAATCCGCTCCTCGCGGGCGACCTCGCGCGCGACTGCCCGCAGCGCACCGTCGTAGGGGTCGCTCATGTCGGGAAAGCGCAGCTCGCCCGGCTCGACGGGGCCCGCGAGCGGGTTACGGAACATCAGGTTGATGTGATCGGCGATGAGCATAAGGGTGGGCGGTCGGAAGGTGGGGCGGATCCCGCCGGCGGCGTTGGTGACGATGAGCGTGCCCACGCCGAGCTCGGCGAACACGCGCGTCGGCAGCGCGGCCACCGCCGGGACGTGGCCTTCGTACAGGTGAAATCGGCCGCTCTGCACCACGACCGGCACCCCCTCGAGCCGCCCGCCCACCAACTCCCCCTTGTGGCCCGGGGCGCCCGGCTCGGGGAAGCCGGGGATCTCGCGGTAGGGGATGCGGACCGCGTCCTGGACCGCTTCCGCCACGCCGCCGAGCCCCGAGCCCAGCACGACGGCCACGCGGGGCGCGGGCCCGCCCAGACGACGCGCCACGGCCGCGGCGGCGACGGCCACGGCGCGTGGCGTCGCGTCCGCGGCCCGGGGTTGCTTCCCACTCACAGCAGCATGCCAGCCAGGGTCGCCGACAAGAAGTTGGCGAGCGTGCCCGCGATCATCGCGCGGAACCCGAGCCGGGCGAGGTCGTGCTTGCGGTCGGGGGCGAGCGCCCCGATGCCGCCGATCTGAATGCCGACCGAGCTCAAGTTGGCGAAGCCGCACAGCGCGAAGGTGGCGATCGTGAACGACAGCGGATCCAGTTGGCCGCGCAGCAGGCCCAAGTCCTTGTACGCGATGAACTCGTTCAGGACCAGACGCTCGCCCAAGAGGCCACCGATCGTGCCCGAGTCGTGCCAGGGGACCCCCATGGCCCAGGCGATCGGGCGGAAGACCCAACCGAGCACCGTCTGGACACTCTCTGGAAACCACGCGACGTAGCCGTGCACCCAGCCGAAGGCGCCGTTGACCAGGGCGATGAGCGCGACGAAGGAGATCAGCATCGCGATCACGTTGAGCATGAGGTGCAGCCCGTCGGTCGTGCCCCGCGCTGCCGCGTCCACGACGTTGACGTCGGTGCGGGGGATCGCGACGCGCACGATCGTGCCCGGGGCCGTCATGATCACCGCGGTGAGCAGATGTCGCGCTTCGATGCCGAACGCGATGTAGGCCGCCATGATCGACCCGGAGACGTGCGCCATGCCAGCCGTCATCACGGTCATGAGCTCGGACTGCGTCATCTTGGGCAGGAAGGGGCGGATCGTGAGCGGGGCCTCGGTCTGCCCCATGAAGATCGACGCCGCCACGTTCAGGCTCTCCGCGCCGCTCGCGCCCATGACCTTGTTCATGACGACGGCGAACGCCTGCACCACGAGCTGCATCACGCCGAGATAGTAGAGGATCGCGAAGAGCGCGGAGACGAAGATGATGGCGGGTAGGACTTGAAACGCGAAGACGGGCCCGATGCTCGAATGCTGCTTGCCGATCTCGCCGAACACGAACGCCGAGCCGGCATAGGAAAAACTCAGGATCGTCTTGGCGGCCTCGCCCAAGGCGCCGATCAGCCGCTGACCAAACGGCACCAGCAGCACGAAGATCGCGAACGCGAGCTGCAGGCCTACGCCCCAGGCTACGACCCGGCCCCTGATGGCGCGGCGGTTGCGCGAGAGCGCGACGCCGAGGCCGAGGATCACGGCGAGGCCGAAGACGCCGCTGAGCCGCTGCGGGAGCGAGCGGGGGGCGGCCGGCGGCGACGGGGGCGGCGCGGGCGAGGCCCCGACCCTCGTGCAGGGTGTTCCAGGCAAAGCGCGGCACGGTGAACACGGCGAGCGCGCAGACGAAGGTGATGGCAAAGGCGAGCGCGGTGCGGCGGAGCGGCATCTAGAGCGCCTCCAGTTCCTGCTGTACGCGAGCCACCAGCGCCACCTTCTCGAAGTCGGGGAGGAAGGCGGCGTGGCATGCGTTCAAGACAACCCGGGCCAGGTCCGCCTTCGTGAGGCGGAACGCGCTTTGCGCCAGGTAATACTCGTCGGTCAGCGAAATGCCGTCGACCAGGCGCCCGTCGGTGTTGAGCGTCACGATCGCGCCCTGCGCGAGGTAGCGAGGGAACGGATGCTCGGCGATGGCCGCGACGGTGTGGGTGTGGAGGTTACTGGTGAGGCACATCTCGAGGGGGATGTTGCGCTCGATCACGTCTGCGAGCAGGGCCGCGTCCTCGCCGAGCCGCGTGCCGTGCCCGAGGCGACGAGCGCCGCACTCGTGCAGCGCCTGGTGGATCGAATCCGGCCCGTCCCCCTCGCCGGCGTGACAGGTGCACGCCAAGCCATGTTGGGCCGCGTACTCGAACGCGGCCCGGTGATCGCGCGCCGCAAATCCGCGCTCCGGTCCCGCCAAGTCGAACCCCACCACTCCCGCACCGCGGTAGTCCACGGCGGCGTGGGCGAGCTCGAGCGATTCCGCCGGGGGGCGCGTGCGGATCGCGCAAACGATCAGCCCCACCTTGGTGCCCGTCTCGCGCGCCCCCCGCGTCGTCCCGGCGAGGACCGCCTCGATCGCCCCGGGCAACGTGAGGGCGGGGCGATGCAGTAGCGGCGAGTAGCGCGCCTCTACGTAGCGCAGCCCGTCGGCCGCCGCGTCGAGCACGAATTCGTAGGCGACGCGCTCGAGCGCTGCCGCCGTCTGCATGACGGACAGGGTGATCTCGTACTTCGTGAGGTATTCCTCGAGGCTCGCCGCGTGCTTCACGTGCAGCGCGCGGGCCAGCCCTTCGGGCGTGTCGGCGGGGAGCCGGATACCCTGGGCCTGCGCCAAGTCCAGCATCGTGCTGGGGCGCAAGCACCCGTCGAGGTGCACGTGCAGCTCCGCCTTGGGCCAACGTCGCAGCACCTCCTTGGACAGCCGCGGCGGGCCAGCCCGCGCGCTCACCACGATGCGGTAGATCACGCCGGCTTCGCTCACCGGGTCGGCGCCGTCCACCGGCCGCCCCACGCCGTCCGTCACGACCGCCGCCCCCTGGTCGAGCAGATCCGCGAGGCTGTGATCGAACTGTGCCACGACTTCGCGGACGGTGGCGCCGCGCGCCACGCTCACCGATCGGTCGTTCACAAAGACGTGGATCATGGGCCGCCGCCGACGCGGGGGGGCGACCAGCGCCCGGCGGGTGGCAGGGCGAGCCGGGCGCGAGCGCCCAGCGGCGGGGCCGGCGGCGAGGACGACAGCCGCGGCAGCGGATCGCGAGGCGAGAACGGGAAGCGGGAACCGGGGCGCTGCGCCGGAACGAGCAGCGCCAGGGGCGGGGGCATAGTGCGCTGAAAATTGCCAACGCCGCGGGCGTTGCGCTACCTTCTCGGCGCATGGTGAGCGATCAGATACCCGAGCAGCGGTGCGGGCCGCCCACAGCGACGGGGCGCGGCGAGAACCAGGCGCGTGCGTGGCTCACCCTCCGGCCGACCACGCGCCGCAGCAGCGAGGTGGCGCTATCAGCGTGACCCGGGCCGGAGACGACTCTGTGAACGAGCCCGCCACCCATCGCGTGCTCGTCGTGGACGACGAGCCCGACATCACGGCATTGGTGGCCTATCACCTCGCCAAGGCCGGCTACCGCGTCGCGACCGCGGCGAACGGCCGCGACGCGCTGCGTGCGGCGCGCGAGGAGCGTCCGGATTTGGTGGTGCTCGACTTGATGCTGCCCGGCGTGTCCGGCTACGACGTCCTCACCGAACTACGGCAGCGCGACGAGACCAGGGACATCGGCGTCATCGTGCTGACCGCCCGGCGGGACGAACCGGATCGCATCAAGGGCCTGGCGCTCGGCGCGGACGACTACTTGCCCAAGCCGTTCTCCCCTCAGGAGCTGGTGCTGCGAGTACGGGCCGTGCTGCGCCGGCTCGCCGCCCCTGCCGTGGCGGCGGGCGGCCTCCTCACCGCGGGTCCGATCGCCGTCGACAAAAGCGCGCACCGGGTCACCGTGGAGGGCGCGGACGTCGAGCTCACCGCGACCGAGTTCAAGCTGCTCCGGACGCTGCTCGAGCGCGAAGGGCGCGTGCAGAGCCGCGCCCAACTGCTCGAAACGGTGTGGCAGGCGCACCCCGACATTCAAACCCGCACGGTGGACATGCACGTCCAGCGCCTGCGGCAGAAGCTCGGGAAGGTCGGCGACTGCATCGAGACGGTGCGGGGTGCGGGCTATCGCTTCCGCCGCCGGGAGGCGCACAGCCGGAAGCGAACGTGAGGTCCCTCACGCGCCTGTTCGCCGCGACGAGCCTGCTCGTCGTCGCGACGGTCGTGAGCCTCATTCTCGCGGCGGACCTCGTGCTCCGCCCCTCCCTAGAAGACGAAGTGGCGCGCGGGCTCGAGGGCGAAGCGCGTCTCGTGGCGCTTTTGCTCCCTGCCGACTCGGTACGCTGGCCTGACGTCGCGCGCGACCTGGGCGGGCGCATCGGGCGTCGCGTGACCCTGATCGATCCCAAGGGCCGGGTGCGGGGCGACACCGAGGTCGACCGGGCCGCACTGGCGCGGCTCGAGAACCAGCTTGCCCGGCCTGAGGTGCAGCAGGCGCTGCTGGGCGCGGTCGGGCGGGCCGCTGCGCGGGGCGCGTCGAGCAACGAGCGCCAGCTCGCCGTTGCCGTTCGCGGTGGGCCGCCCGGGATCGCCGTCACCCGAGTCTCGACGACGCTCGCCGCCGTCGACGCCCAGGTTGCCGTGGTGCAGCGCGCACTCGCGGTGGCCGGACTGGTGGTCCTCCTAGCGGCGGCCGCGCTCGCCTGGCGCTTGCGGCGCGACGTGGCGACGCCGCTCGGGCAACTCGCGGCCGCGGTGCGGGCGATTGCCGACGGCGGGACCCCGCTATTTCCCGGGTCGCGCTCCCCCGAGCTGACCCAGCACATCCTGGCCCTGCGCGCGATGCACGAGCAGCTCGAGCGGCGCTTCGCCGAACTGCGGCGCGAGCGCGCGGAGACGGCGGCGCTCATCGAGACGATGGCGGACGGCGTCGTCGCCGCGGACCCGCGCGGGGTCGTCGTGACGCTGAACCACGCCGCGCGCCGGCTGCTGGGCTATGGACCGGAGGACGCCGTCCCGGCTCTGGGGGAGCTGTTCCATGAGAAGGCCGCCCGCCAGTTGGTGGAGGCGGTGCTGGCTGGCGACGAGATCGAGCCGCGCGAGCTGGAACGGGGCGGGCGCGCGTTGCTGCTCGCGGGGCGCGCCCTGCCCAACGGCGGCGCGCTGCTGGTGATTCGCGACGTCACCGAGCTGCGGCGGCTCGAAGCGGTGCGCCGGGACTTCGTCGCCAACGTGTCGCACGAGCTCAAGACGCCGCTGACGTCGCTTGCGGGGTACGCCGAGACGTTGGCGGCCGAGGCCGGCGCGGACACGCAGACCGGGCGCTTCGCCCGCACCATCCTGAGCAACGCCCGGCGCATGCAACGCCTGGTGGACGAGCTGCTCGACCTGTCGCGCATCGAATCCGGCCGGTGGCAGCCCGCCCCGGAGCGCGTGGACGTCGCGGCGCTGGCGCGCGAGGCATGGGCCCCCTTCGCCGATCGCGCTCGGGAACGGCGCGTCGAGTTCGCGATCGACGTGGCCGCCCCCGACCGCGTCACCGCCGACCCGGACGCGCTGCGCCAGGTGTTCACCAATCTCCTGGACAACGCCCTGCGCCACACCCCGGCCGGCGGCCGCATCACGGTGGCGGCGGAGGCCGCGCCAGGGGGGGTGGCCCTCGTCGTCACCGACACGGGCCGCGGCATCGACCCCGACCACCTGCCCCGGATCTTCGAGCGGTTTTACCGCGCCGATCCCGGTCGCTCGCGCGACGAAGGGGGGACCGGCCTGGGCCTGGCGATCGTGAAACACCTGGTAGAAGCGCACGGCGGGCGGGTGGATGCACGTAGCGTGGTCGGCCGCGGCACCACGATCCGGATCTTCTTGCCGCAGGCCGACGTGGAGGGCTAGCCACCCGTTACCAATCCGTCACAAGCGCGTAACCCCGGCTTGACCCCCCCTGTGCATCCTCATAGACGTGCGTATCGGCCTCGTTTCCGACACCTACACCCCGCAGGTGAATGGGGTTACGACCGTCGTGCGCCGCATCGCGGCGCTGCTGCGGGCGCGGGGCCACGACGCCGTGATCGTGGCCCCGCGCTACCCGGCGGCGACCGGCCCGAGCGACGAGCGCGAGCTGCGCCTCCCCTCGGTCGCCTTCCCGCTGTACCCCGATATCCGGCTGTCCCTGCCCCGCTTTAAGCCCGTCGCCACCTTCCTCGACCGCTTCGAACCGGAGTTGCTGCACGTCCACACCGAGGGCGCGCTGGGGACCACCGGGCGGCGCTACGCGTTGCGGCGTGGCGTGCCACTGGTGACGTCGTTTCACACGAACTTCCCGCAGTACACCCGGCACTACGGCGTCGGGCTGCTGGCGCCCGCCGTGTGGCGCTGGCTGGAATGGTTCCATGGGCCGGCGCGCCTCACGCTCACGCCGGGGGAAGCCGTGCGGGACGACCTGCTCCGCCGCGGCATCACGCAGGCGGCCGTGTGGGGACGCGGTGTGGACGCCACGTTTTTCCACCCGGCCCGACGCCACCCCAGCTGGCGGCGCTGGCTCGCTGGCAGCGACGAGACCGCGATCGTACTGCACGTGGGGCGGCTGGCGCGCGAGAAGAACCTCGCCGTCCTGATTGACGCCTGGCAGCGCGCGCACGAAGCGCTGGGGCCGCGCGTCGCGTTCGTGGTGGCGGGCGAAGGCCCTCTGATGGGACGGATCGCCGTGCGGCTGCCCTTCGTGCGGCAGCTCGGGTTTCTGCCACGCGAGGATCTCGCCACGCTGTACGCCAGCGCGGACGTGTGCGTGTTCCCGTCGCTCACCGAGACGTGTGGGCTCGTCGCGCTCGAGGCCATGGCGTCGGGCGTGCCCGTGATCGCGGCCGACGCGGGTGGGTTCCGAGAGAACGTGCGCTCCGGCGCGACCGGCTATCTCGTGCCCCCGAGCGACCCCGCGGCCTACGCGTCGGCGATCGTCGAGCTGGTGTCGGATGCGGGCCGCCGTTTCACGCTCGCGGCGGCCGCCCGGGAGCACGCCCTGAGCCGCGACGCCGGTCGCGAGGACGCCGAACTCCTGGACTACTACGCCAACCTGGCCATCCCCCGCGAACGGAGCATTGCGACGTGCGCCGCTTAGTGCTGGTCTTGGCGGACGGACTGCGTCCCGACGCCATCACCCCTAGTGTCATGCCGTCGCTCGACGCCCTGGGAGGGGTCTTCACGTTGGCCCTCCACGCCCGGACCGTGCGACCGAGCGCCACCGTAGCGGCGCTCGCCTCCCTCGCCACCGGCGTCGGACCCGACGCACACCGCTTGATCGAGCCGGGTCTCGGCTTCCTGCCGGGACTCCGCAACATCCGGCCGGTGGCGCAAGTCCTCGCTGCCGCGGGGATCCCCACGGACATCGTGGCCGGCGATTTGGGGGCTGCCACGCTGCCGGTGGCCTGGGCGTTGTCCGCGACGGCGGGCGTACGCCGGCTCACGGCCAAGGGGTCGCGCGCGCGGGATACCACCGCAGCGGCTGCCCGGCTGCTCGAGCAGCGCGAGGAGCGGCTGCTGTTTCTGTACCTCCCCGACTGCGACCGAGCGGGACACGCCCACGGCTGGATGTCGCCGGCGTACCTCGAGGCCGCCGCCGAGGTGGACGCAGCCATCGGGCTGTTGTCCCCCTGGACGGACGCTGCGGTCTTCATCGTCACGGCGGATCACGGCGGGGGCGGCGTGTACGGCAACGAGCACGACTTGCCCCACCCGATCAACGACCACATCCCGCTCGTACTGGCGGGCCCGGGCGTGACGCGGCGCCACCGACTGACCCGCCCCGTCTCGCTGCTCGACGTCCCCCCCACGGTGCTGTGGTGGTTCGGAGTGCCCGTACCCGACAGCTACGAAGGCCGTTTCCTGAGGGAAGCATTCGCCCGCACACCCACGGCCGCGCCGGTGCCCGCGTGATGCGCTGGGTGACGCACTGCGGCGGGGCGCGGGTCACCATCGGTATCGGCGTCGCCGTGGTGGCGCTGGGGGACGTCCGGCTCGGCACGGCGGTGTTGCTCGCGAACGGCGGGGCCCATCTCATCGTGCAGCTGCTCAAGCGCGCGGTGGCGCGGGCTCGACCAGCGGACGTGAGCGGCCGCTTGCTCGCGCTCGTGCCGCTGCCCGACGCCCACTCCTTTCCGTCCGGGCACGCCGCCGCCGCGACGGCGGTGGCCGCCACGCTCGCCCTGGCGCACCCCATGCTGGCCCCGGCGGTGCTGCCGCTCGCCGGTCTCGTCGCCTACTCGCGCGTCGCGCTGCGCGTGCACCACGTCAGCGATGTGCTGGCCGGCGTCGCGCTCGGCCTCGGCGGAGCGGTCGCCGCCTGGCGCCTGGTCCGCTAGTCGCCCCTGCCACCCCGCAGCACACTCGTAGCGGATCCCGGCTCGACGGCCCACTCTCCCAACGCCTGACGCGGGCGCTGGGCGAGCGGGCCGTGCCGCCATGCCGGGCAGGTGCTCGGAATCGTTACTGCCGCCCCGGCAGCTGACTGAAGTCGAAGGAGCCGCTGAGCGGATCCGCCTCGGCGTCGCGGCTCGTGAGCGGCGCCAGGCCCCAGCGATGCTCGATCAGAGCGAGGATGGACGTCGTATCGTAGCGCCGGTGATCCACGAACCCTTTGCGGGCGAAGGGCGAGATGACGATCGTCGGCACGCGGCTGCCCGGCCCCCACCGATCGACCACGGACGGCGCGACGTGGTCCCAGAAGCCCCCGTTCTCGTCGTAGGTGATGATGACGGCGGTGTGGTTCCAGTGGGGGCTGTTGCGAACGGCGTCGAGCAGGGCCTTTACGTGGTTCTCGCCGGTGATCACGTCGGTGTAGCCGGGATGCTCGTTATTGATGCCGAGCGGCTTCACGAACGCCACGGCCGGTAGCTGGCCCGTCGCGAGCACGGCGAGGAAATCCTGTTCGTCCTTCAAGTGCTCGGCCTTCGCGGCCGTGCCGTCGGCGTAGTTCGCGAAATACGCGAACGGTTGATGGTGGAACTGGAACGTGGCATCGGGATGCCCGGCCAGCGCGTTGTTCCAGCCGCCGGCGTACCACGCCCACGAGATGCCTTTGTCCGATAGGCGATCGCCGATCGTCGCGAACGTCTGGTTCGGCACGAGCACGTTCGCCGCGGTGCCGCTGGGATGCGGCGTGTTCACCGTGTACGCGGTGTTCACGGCGTAGCCGTTGGGGGTCACGAAGCCGTCCTGCACCAGATTGCCGTTGGCGTCGAGCTGCACGACGACGCTCGCCGGGGCGTTCGGGAAGACCGGGGTCCGAGCGGCCACGAGCCAGAAGTGGTTGAGGAACGACCCACCGAACGCGGCATGAAAGAATTGGTCGCACAAGGTGTAGCGCTGCACCTCGGCCGCGAGCGGCAGGTGCGCCGTATGATAGAACCCCATCACCAAGCCCTTGGCATTGCTCACCAGCGCGAACTTGTCCATCCGACCGTGGTCGATCTGCACCTGCTCCTGATAAAAACGATGCACCAAGTCGATCGTGCGCTGGTTGGCGTGGACGTACTGCTCGATGCTGAACGGCGCATTGGGGAGCGCGGGCGGGAAAAACGCGCTCGGGATCGCGGGCAGGGTGACGTAGGGCGTGCCCGACGCATTGACCTGCGGGAACGCGCTCGCCGCGGGAGAAGCCAGTCCATCCGCCCCGGCGAACTCGCCGTACAAGTTGTCGAAGCTGTGGTTCTCGAGATAGATCACGACGACGTGGTCGAGCGGACGCAGCTCCGGATCGCCGGCCCGGCCTGCCGTGGCGGCGGCGCCGAGCAACCGGGCGGCGCCGGTTGGTGTGGCGGGGCGCGAGTCACACCCCGTCAGCGCGAGCGCGACGAGCGCCGCGACCGCGGCTGCGGCGGAGCGCGGCAGTGGGTTCGCTTGCATGGGTTCCTCCGGTGTGAGAAGGCGGACGGCTGGGAGCGCGCTAAGGGTCACCGCGCGAAGTCACAGGTCGCCCGTAGATCGGTAACAAACCAGCCACGGCGGGCCGCCGCCACCCGAACCTTCCCCGGCAGGGAGTCGAGCGTGGAGGGAGGCCGGCGTTGGTCGCGGCACCCGAGCGCCGGGGGCCCGGCTAGCCGCGGGGTCGGCCCGAGTGCAACTTTGCCGCGATGCCCCGCGTTATTAGGGCACCAGGGCCTCGCTGGTGAAATGGGAGCGACCGAATGGAATCGATTCATTGCATCGACTGCGGCGGCTACATCGCGAACACGCGTCGCATCGAGTACCGCTCCCGCTTGGCGACGCCGCGGCCGGCCCCGGTGCGCTACGCCCCCTGCTCCTGCGCTAAGCCCACCCTCTACATGCCGGTGTTTCACACCTCGGCTCGACGCATGCTGGCGTATTGCGACGCGCCCAGCGCCGCCGAGTAGCCGGCCCCCCGCTCAGCGCGACAGGAGCGGTGGCCCCACGGACACCGCGATCGAGATGGCGAACAGGACGATGATGATCCACTCGAGCATCTCGAGGCGCCGGGTCGCGGCGCGGTCGGCCAGCCGGCTGTAGATGCTGTCAATCGTCTGCAGCTTGCGACCGATGCTCACGTCCCACTCGGCGAGATGGAAGCGCCGCGATGCGAGGCTGTACACCCGCGTCAGATACTGCTCCCCGATCAGCTTCAAGGCGTTGGTCACCTGCTCGAACAGGATGGCCGCGTCCAGTTGCATCTGCGCGACCTCGCGCAGCGCGGGGGCGTAGAGGCTGGGGACGCCGAGCCCGGACCAGCGGCGCTTCGAGAGCAGCCCGTAGGCTCGCTCCAGCGCGTCGTCGAGCTGCTGGTCGAGAAACCGCATTTCGAGCAGTTGGGTGTTGGCGAACTCGATCACGGCCCGCACGTCGTCCCCCTCCGGATCGAACAGCACGGTGGCATCGGTGTCGATGAACGTGGCGTCGTCGGGGCCGAAAGACAGCCGCGACGACGTGGCGTCATTGATTTCCTGCTGTGACAGGGTGCGCGGTTCCGCCCGCAAGATCTGCGCGATCGAGGGCGCGTGCTGCGCCGCCAGCGTGGCCGCATCGCACGCGGGCGTGAAGCTTTCGATCTGGAAGATGACGTAGTCCTCCACGAAATCGGCGATGCGGGCTCGCGGGGCCGCGGCACCGAGCGTCTCCACCAGGCGCTCGACCTGGCGCCGGGAGTCGGCGAGCAGGCGCGCATTGCCCCACAGCTCGTGGCTCAGCGACGCGAGGCCGGGCAGCGGTCCCGCCAGGGGGATCGCGTAGCTCACGGACACGGCGCCGAAATCGTACAGCACGACCTCCACCGCGGGATCGGTGCGATAGCCGCTCAAGGCGAGTGACTCGGCTTGCGAGGAGACCCGCAGGGGGGCGGGCCGATACTCGAAGAAGGCCGGCGCGCGGCGCTTCTGTTTGATCGTCAGCCGTTCCGTGCCGGCGAGCAGGCGCCGCTCAGCGGCATCGAGATCGATGGCGTGCGCGACGTCATAGGCGAACAGGGGATAACAAGTCCCCCGAACGACGCTTAGCTCCGGCACGCCACTTGGCACGAGGCTACGCTACGGGGTGCCCGCGCACGGGGCAAGGCGCAAAAACGAACCCCGGGGCCAACGACTCCCCGGGGTCAGCGGCCGGGCGAAGTGGCCGTCACACTTCGGCCGCGACCGGGTACCACGCGCCTTCCATCCCCAACGTGACGGTGCCGCGTCACGCCTCGGTGAAGCCCGCGTCACCGGCCGGTAGCAAACCCGCGCTACACCACGGTGACCCGCGACGCATCGAACGAGGGCTTGGGAAACTTCATGTCGAGCGCCTCGAGCGTCTCGACCAGCACGCGCGACACGGCGAGGTTCCGAAACCACTTCTTGTTCGCCGGGATGATGAACCAGGGCGCGGACGTCGTGCTACAGCGCGTGAGCGCCTCCTCGTAGGCGGCCACGTAGTCATCCCAGAACTTCCGCTCTTCGAAGTCACTCAGGGCGAGCTTCCACTGTTTGGTCGGATCGTGCAGCCGCTCTTCCAGGCGCCGCCGCTGCTCGTCCTTGCTGATATGCAAGAAGAACTTGACCACGATCACGTCGCTCTCCGTCAGCAGCTGCTCGAAGTGGTTGATCTGCTCGTAGCGGCGGGACCACACCGCTTGCGGCACCAGCCGGTGCACGCGGGCGATGAGAACCTCCTCGTAATGCGAGCGGTTGAAAATCGCCACGTCGCCGCGCCGCGGGACGGCCTGATGCACACGCCAGAGAAAATCGTGGGCCGCCTCTTCGGGAGAGGGGGGCTTGAACGCGGTGACGCGACAGCCCTGGGGATTGAGGCCCGCCATCACGTGCCGGATGGTGCCGTCCTTGCCCGCCGCGTCCATGCCCTGCAACACGACGAGCAGCGCGCGTCGCTGCTCCGCGTACATCAGGTACTGCAGCTCGTCCAGGCGCGCGAGGCTCTTCGCCAACCGAGCCTCGGCTTCGGCATGCTCGACTCCCCGCGTATCGTCGGAATCCCACGCGGCGAGCCGGACCGGCTTTCCCGGTGAGACACGCAGTTGTTCGCGGAGCATCATGGGAGGGGCCCTCAAGCCAAAGGTGTCGGCGAAGCTACCCGCTCGGCTGCGCGACTTGAAGGGCAGCGCGTGCCATAGCGCAGGTGCGGCGGACGCCATAGTTTCCCGGGGGCGCGAGCCGTGGCGCCGGCGTGACCACGCCGTGAGCGCTGCGACCTGATGAGCAGAGGAACCGAGCCGGCCGCGTGGGCCGTGCCGGAACACACCAGTACCAACGCACCGTTGCTTCCATGGTGACCACCGCAACTCTTCCCGGCGCCAACGCGACCACCGCAGGTCCGGCCGAGGCGAAGCCCGCGGCTGCGCCGCCGACCCTGCCGCGCCTCGCGGCGATCGACGTGGGCACGAACTCGATCCGCTTGGTCGTCGCCGAGTATCAACCCGACGGCAGCTACCGCGTGCTCGACGAGGATCGGCAGATGACCCGCCTGGGGCGGGGCCTGTACCGCTCCGGGCGCCTGGGTGAGGAGTCGATGGAGCAGTCGCTCCAGGCGATGGGCCGCATGAAGGCGATCGCGGAGGGGTTTGGCGTCACCGAGCTGCGGGCCATCGCCACGAGTGCCGTGCGGGAGGCGGCGAACGGCCGGGACTTCGTGCGCGAGGCGTGGCGCCGCTACCGCGTCCGCATCGAAATCGTGTCGCCGGAGGAAGAGGCGCGGCTCGCGTTCCGCAGTGTGACGCGCCACTACGACCTGGACGACCGGCTGACGGCGATTGTCGACATCGGGGGCGGCAGCACCGAGGTGATCCTCGCCGCGGGCGGCCTGATCGAGCAAGTCGTCTCGTTGCCGCTCGGCGCCGTCCGCCTCGCCGAGCGCTACATCAAGTCGGACCCCTTGAAACCAAAGCATTGGAAGAACCTGCGCCGCGCGATCGACCAGACGATCGAGGAGGCGATCGGCACGCCGCCGTTCGCCGCGGAGGTGATGGTGGGGAGCGGCGGCACGTTCACCAATCTCGCCGAGATGGCGCAGGCGGAGCGCGACGGCAAGGTGACACACGCGCGGGAATACGCGCTCAGTCGCGCCGAAGTGACGCGGCTGCTGGACCGCCTGCGCGAAACGCCCCTCGCGGCGCGCCGCCAGATCCCCGGGCTCAATCCCGAGCGCGCCGACATCATCGTGGCCGGGGCGGCGGTCGTCGCTCGGCTCACGCGGCACCTCGGGACCCAGCGGGTCTTCGTGAACGACCGCGGCGTGCGGGATGGCGTGCTGCTGTCGATGATCGACGACCAGCTCGGCCTCGCGCTCTCCCCGCGGCCGTCGCCCGGAGACCGGCTCGAGTCCGTGCGCCGCTTCGCCCGCAAGTGCCGCTCCAACGAGCGGCACT
>WNFJ01014519.1_pt4 | contig 18433 bp, 17 predicted proteins | sample 5400461 | NCBI WGS metagenome assembly WNFJ01 (sample SAMN13153349, study PRJNA577476) | soil metagenome | isolation source: 115 cm saprolite on Douglas fir-dominated hillslope | place: USA:California | collected 2013-09-17
CGTCCCGTGTCCTGCCACAGATTCTCGTGGCCGATGACGTCGGCGCCAACCTTCACCTGGATGTAACCGTCCGCGACGGGGCTGTTCATGTACATCGTCATCTGCGCCGGACCTGACGTCGACTGGACCGGCTGCGTACGCGGGCGCGGCGCGGTCACGACGCGTGCCGGCGCCGGTGCCGGCTGCGCGGTGTTCGTCTGCGACAGGCGCGCGGCGGCTTTCTGTCGCGCCTCCTCGTCCGCTTCCTGCTGCGCGAGCTTCAGGTAATTCGCGGCGTCATCCGAATTCGGATCGAGGTGAAACGAATCTTCGAACGCTTTGACCGCTTCCGGAAATTGTTTGTTGTTGAAGAAGACCATCCCCTCATCGAAACGCTGTTTCGCGAGCACGACCTGCTGCTTGCTGCTCTCCTCGCGCTGCCGGATCTCGGTGAGTTTCGACAGCAGATTCGCGACATAGGGCGACTTCGGCGCGATCTTGGCGAGTTGATCGAATTTCGCGAACGCGTCGCTGACGCGGCCTTGGCGCAGGAGTTGATTGCCCTGGAACCGCAACTGTTTCTCGCGCGCAACACGAGATTCCGCTGCTTTGTCGACCACCGGAATCGCCGCGTGTTTCCTGCGAATGTTGGCAACCATGATGACGAGCGCGAGGACGAGAACACCGATGATGGCGAAAAATATCGCCGGCGGAACGACGCGCCGCCATAGCGGCATTGCGCGAACACCGTCGAGCGTATTGCGCATCAGGACCGACGGTCGCAGCGGCCGCGGCTTCGCGACAGCCGGCGCGGCCGCGGCCACACCAGGCATTGCGCCGGCCGTCGCCGCGAGCGTGCCGTGCGGATTCGCACGCAAGGCCGGCCGCGGATTCTCGGTCGCTGTGCTGGCTTGCGGGAACGGGATCTCGATCGTGGGAAGCCGATCGTGATCGCGCGTGATCATCGTCGGCTCCTCGAGCATCGGCTCATGCTGCTTCAGCGGACGCTCACCGCGGACGACGGCACGCAGCGCACTCGCAACCTCGCGCCCACGCTGATAGCGCTTGGCGGGATCTTTCGACAAAGCAAGCGCCACGACCTCTTCGAACCCCTCGGGAATCTGCGGATTGATCTCGTGCAGCGGAGGGAACGGCTCATGAACGATTTTGTAGGAGATCGACGTCAGCGAATCGCCCCCGAACGGTTTCCGCCGCGTGAGGCATTCATAGAGACAGATGCCGAGGGAGAAAATGTCGGTGCGGCCGTCGACGGGTGCGCCGCGAATCTGCTCGGGCGCCATGTAATTGGGCGTACCGAGAAATTGTCCGGTGGTGGTGAGGTTGCCGCCCGACGCGATTTTCGCGATGCCGAAGTCCGTGATCTTTGCGCGATTGCCTTCGACCAGAATGATGTTGGCGGGCTTCACATCGCGGTGCACGATGCCTTTCGAGTGGGCGAAGTCGAGCGCATCCGCGACCTGCGCGATGATGTCGCCGATCTCGTCGAAGCTCAGCGGGCGGCCTTGCGCGAGGATCTCTTTCAGATTGTGACCCTCGACGTACTCCATTGCGATGAATGAAGTACCGCTGGGCTCGTCCTGACCGATGTCATGGACCGTGACGATGGAGGGATGGTTCAGAATGCCGGCGGCCTGCGCTTCGCGGACGAACCGCTCCTTGAACTCTTTGGTTTCGTCATCGTCGCCGGCGCGCAACCGAATGGTCTTCAGCGCCACCAGCCGTCCGATGAGCGGGTCCTTGGCCAGATAAACGACACCCATGGCTCCCTTGCCGAGCTCGCGAACAATCTCGTACCGCGAGAGCTTCACCGTTTGCTCTCCGCGATTGTTTGGCCCCGTTTCAAGGGGAGACCCATAGGCCGTCAATGATAACTCCTGAAAAAAATATGAATGTGGCGCAAACACTCCTCATGACTGCGGCCCACAGGCAAGCGGGCCTCTGCCACAACCTCGTTCCCAGGTTTTAATTTATCATCTACGTCCCATTTCGACACGCCCCATGCGAGGACAGCCATATGAAGGTCTATTCCAGTTCTGAGATTCGAAACATCGCGCTGGTCGGTCATAACGACACCGGGAAGACCACTCTGGTGTCGCAGCTACTCTTCAATGCCGGAGCGACCACCCGGCAGGGCAGGATCGAGGACGGCACGACGACCACCGATTTCGACCAGGACGAGATCGAGAGGAAACACTCGATCTCGGGAGCCATGGCCTATGCCGAGTGGAAAAACGTCAAGATCAACCTGCTCGACACGCCCGGTTTCGGCATCTTCCTGATGGAGTCGAAAGCGGCCATGCGCGTTGCCGATGCGGCCGCGGTCGTGGTCAGCGGCGTCACGGGAGTCGAAGTCACGACCGAGAAGGTCTGGAAGTTCGCGGAACAGTTCGAGCTGCCGCGGGCCGTCATCATCAACAAAATGGATCGCGAGCGCGCGTCCTATTCGCGGACGCTGGACGTGCTGCAGAAGAAGTTCGGCAAGAACGTCGTGCCGATTCAGCTTCCGATCGGTGAGGAGAAGGATTTCAGCGGCGTGATCGACCTCGTGACGATGAAGGCTTACAAATACCCCACCGACGGATCCGGGAAATTCGAGACGCTCGACATTCCCGCGGATCTCAAGGAGGAGGCCGATGCCGCGCGATCAGCCCTGATCGAAAAGGTCGCCGAGGGCGACGACACGCTGATGGAGCGGTTCTTTGAGCAGGGAGGACTCTCGCAGGAAGAGCTGATCGACGGCCTCAAACGCGAGGTCTCACATCATCAGATCTTCCCGGTGCTCCTCGATTCGGCATCGCACAACATCGGAGGCCATGCGATTCTCGATGCCTTCGTGGCTCTGCTTCCGTCGCCGGATGAAATCAAGACAATCGAAGGAAAAAACAGCAAAGGCGAAAAGATCACCTTCGACCGGCGCGCCGAAGCGTTCCCGGCGGCGTTGGTCTTCAAGACATTCTCGGATCCGTTCTCGGGACGCGTATCGCTGTTCCGCGTCTACTCGGGGACTCTGAAATCCGACACGTCCTACTGGAACACGACCAAGGATCATGAGGAGCGCATCGGAAAACTGCAGCTCCTGCAGGGCAAGCAGCAGACTCCGGTTTCCGAATTGCGCGCCGGCGATATCGGCGCAGTCGCCAAACTCAAGGACGTGCATACCGGCGACACGCTGGCGTCGAAGGAACATCAGATCGTCATCGAGCACATCGCCTATCCCGAGGCGGCAATCTCATTCGCGATTGAAGGGAAAGCGCGCGGAGACGAAGACAAGATCGGCACCGCGCTCGCGCGAATCATGGAAGAGGATCCGACGATCCGGCTCCATCGCGACGAGCAGACCAAGGAATTTCTGCTCAGCGGTCAGGGGCAGCTCCACGTCGAGATCGTCGTCTCGAAGTTGAAGAAGAAGTACGGCGTCGACGTGATTCTTCATCCGCCGAAGGTTCCGTACCGCGAGACCATCACCAAATCCGCCGATGCGCATGGACGCCACAAGAAGCAGTCCGGCGGACATGGACAATTCGCCGACTGCAAGATCACGATTGAGCCGTTGCCCCGCGGATCGGATTTCGAATTTGTCGACGAGATCTTCGGCGGATCGATTCCTCGCCAATACATTCCGGCGGTCGAAAAAGGGATTCAGGACGCGCGACGCAAGGGATTCCTGGCGGGATTTCCGGTCGTCGACTTCCGCGTCCGTTTGCTGGACGGTCAGTATCACGACGTCGATTCGTCCGAAATGGCGTTCAAGATTGCCGGATCGCTCGCTTTTCAGCAGGGTATGGAACAGGCCAAACCAACGATTCTCGAGCCCATCATGAAAGTCGACATCAGCGCGCCGATCGAGTACGTCGGAGATCTGATGGGCGATCTCAATTCACGACGCGGCCGGATGGAAGGCGTCGATGCTGAAGGCGACAACGAGACGCTGCATGCGCGGGTGCCTCTCGCCGAAATGCTGACGTACGGCTCGACGCTGCGATCGATCACGCAGGGCCGCGGCAGCTTCCACATGGAGTATTCGCACTACGAGGAAGTGCCGCGCAGTCTGCAGGACAAGATCATCGCGGAGTCGAAGAAGGCGCAGGAACAGCACGCGGCGCACTAGCGCGCCGAACGCTGGAGACGCGCGTCAATGCGCGCGATCTCGAGCTGCGCGTTCTCGCTGGCGGTGACCACGAACTGCGCGTCTTTGTAGCCGGGCGCGACGATGCGCACGGTGTACGGTCCCTCCGCTGGAAAGTCGTACACCTTATCGACGGTGTTGAACTGTCTGGCCTCGCCGATGGCCACGCCGTTGACGTAAACGATCGCGTCCTCGGGCGTCACATTCACGATCAATCCGCGTCGCGCGCTCATCTGGACCGCGCCGGCGACTGACGGTCCGCCGGCGGTCGGCGAGTTTTCAGGAAACACCAGCGATGCGCCAGGCTCCGGCTCGCCAGGCGGACCGACGCCGGTCATTCGCGGCGGACGTCGATTCTTGATGATGCCGTTCGCCAGAGTTGGATTTCGAAAACGGATTCCGGTGTAGACCGCCAGGGCCGCCATCACAACCAGAACGACGCCGATCAACGCCGGCACCCAGCGCGGGAGACGCGTCTGATCGGACGCAACCGGCTCGCGCAGCGGCTCTGATGGGACAGGTGGCTGTTCAGTCATTCACGTTCGGGTACTGCATCCTCGTCGACCTCGGCGATGCCGTCATCGGTCACCAGCGTCGCGTCATCATCGCGCACTTTTTCCCATTCACGTTGGCGCTGTTGCATCAGCAGCACCGCGCGTTCCTGATCTTCGGCGGGAACGTAAATCCGGACGTCCCCCAGCTTCCCGAACGTCGCCGGCAGAATATTCGCCTCGGCATGCTCGATCTGGGCGTCGATTTCCTCGGCTTCGAGGAATCCCTGGATCAACTGTGCCTCGTCCGAATTGGGCGCCGTGGCAATCTCCACCCACGTCGTGCCGTCGTCTGACTGGAACGTTTGATACGGAGTGTCTTCTGCCATACGCGCTCTCCTACTGTGTCAAAGTCACGGTTCCGGATTGGTCCGTCACCCTGCCGACGTTTGCATAGAACAGGCCGCCTTCGCGGAAGCGCTTTTCGATCGCGCCCAGCTTCTCGGGCGGAACGGACATCAACAGTCCGCCGCTCGTCTGGGCATCGCACATCAATATGTATTCGGAATCGTCGACGCGCACGTCGACGCGCGAGCGGAAGGCGTCCGCGTTCCTGATCGTCCCGGCCGGACGGAAGCCGCGCGCGAGATATTCGCGAGTACCGGCGAGCAGCGGGATAGCGCCGACGTGGATCTCCGCTCCGACTTTCGAACCGCTGCACATTTCGAGTAAGTGTCCGATCAATCCATAGCCGGTGATGTCGGTGGCCGCGTTGACGCCAATGTCGCTCATCACGCGGGCTGCATCGCGATTCAGCATCATCATCCATCGAATCGCTTCCGCCATGTCGGGCGCTTTGCCCTTCTTCGCCAACGCACGGTAGGCGCACACGAGGATGCCGTTGCCGATCGGCTTCGTCAGAAGAAGCGTGTCGCCCACTTTGGCGGTCGAGTTGCGCACGATCTTGTCGACGGCGACGATTCCAGTGACGGCCAGGCCGTATTTCGGGATGTCATCGATGATCGTGTGTCCGCCGGCGACGGGAAATCCAGCTTCCAGCGCTTTCTCCGCGCCACCGCGAAGAATCTCGTGCAGGACTTCGAGCGGCAAGACGTCGGTCGGAAAGGCCGCGATCGCGAGCCCGAGGATCGGCGTGGCGCCCATCGCGTAAATGTCCGAGACCGAGTTGGCGGCGGCGATCGCTCCGAAGAGGTATGGATCGTCGACGATCGGCGTGAAGAAGTCGACGGTCTGCGCGATGGCCTGATCGCCGTTGATGCGGAGCACCGCGGCGTCATCGTTGGTGCCATAACCGACAAGAAGATCCCTCTGCCCTTCGAAGGAAGGGAGTTTCGCCAGGACGGTATGCAGGTCATCCTGACCCAGCTTGCACGCTCAACCGCCGGTGGTGGCGAATGAGGATAGCGGCGGGTAGGACTTGATCTTCCGCTTCACGCGGGGAATCTTACGCCTTCGGAGTGCGGCGGCTTGCCGCCGCCTTCAAAGCGCTGGCGAGCCAGCGCACTCCGAAGGCTACTGCGCTTGCTGCCCGCCGAGCACGAGCGCACGCGCAGCTTCAACCGCCTCGAGGATTTCCTGGTATAGCTCGAACGCGATCTCGGGTGGCAGCGGCGCAGCAGCTCCGCGGCTGACGATCTCGGCGATCTGCGAAGCGTAGTGCGATGCCGCCGGCAGCCGCTCGCCCGACGCCTGGATCTGGCGAAAGCCGCCGATCAACTCCTCGCGCAGCATCTCGCGAAACATTCCGGTCGCGATGTCGCGCTCGAGGTTCTCGTAGTCGACGTTCATTGCTTGTACGCGACGGTCACGGACGTGCCGCTGGTCGATACTTGCGGCTCGATGCCGCGTCCGCGCAGGAACACGACGTACGCGTCGCGGAACGACGCGGCCTTCGCGGCGTTTTCCCATCGCGTTTCCGCGACGACGCTGCCATCGCGCTTCACCATCACGCGATCATCGACCCAACCTTCGGCGTGATCGCCGACGAGGTAGCGCCAGTGAAACTCGCCGAGCCGCTCGGTGGTCAAAAGGTCGCGGGACGCCGGAGGATTGAAGGGCGCCGATCCTTTCTCTCCGCGAGCGACGCGCGCCCAATACTCGGCGGGATGCAGAAGCTCGCGCGTCGTGCGCGGCGGATTCGCGTGCATGCGGTCGATCGCCTTCCATCCGCCGCGCCGATACGCGTCGGCAACCAGCTTGAGACCCTCGAGGTACGGAAATTTCAGCGCCTCGACGAAATATCGCGGAGTGCCGGGATCGACTGCTTTATCGGCGGCGGCAGCGCCGCCTAACGCGTTGACCAGAAAATCGCTCTTGACGGCTTCATCGAACGACTGTCCCGACTTCTCCAGCAGATAGTCGAGCATGACGAGCGTCGCCTCCCCTTCCAGTAGCGCGTGGTAGGCGAGCTCGCCGTCAGTGTCATGCTGCAGCGCGCGGTCCCGCCTGGCGGCGTCGAAACGCTGGTCCTGCAGCGCATGCGTCAGCTCGTGCATGACGACCGACTCGCGCAACGCGGCCGCATCGCCCATGCCCGCCAGACTCTCGGGAAGCTGGCGGATCGCAAAATAGGTGTGCGTCATCGGGTCGTAAAACGCCAGCACCTGCGAGTCGTAAAGGTGAAACATGCGTCCGATGACGTCGGGCGTCGACGCGTCCACGAACTGCAAGGCCTCGAGGACCTGGACGTAATCCTCGATCGAGTACGGGATCGATTTGGCGAGCTGCTCGCGGATGAGCGGCTGCAGCTGGCCGCGATCGATCGTTCGCTGGGTCACATCGTGCAGGAAGGTCAAACCGCGAAGGCGCTCCACTTCGCGCATCTCTTTTGCGAGCGGCGAGGAGCCCGAAACGTTTCCAACAAAGAGCAGCCAAGCAGCGAGAATTGCCCAAAACCGTGACATGCGGATGCGAACGAGCCCTCCGCGCCCGCCATTCCGTCCTTGCGGGTCTCATCGCTGCTCACTTAGAATGCCGCCCGGTTTTCATGGATAGGGACGGCGAGCGCATCGAGATCACCATCAGCAGCCGCTTCGAAAACATCGAGCTCGTTCAGGTGATCGCCGAACACCTCTGTGAAAACGCGGGGTTGGACGAAGACGGGTCACACTGGATCGGCATGGCAGTCCGGGAGGCAGTCGCCAATGCCATCAAACACGGCAATAAACTCGACGTGCGAAAAAAAGTGAACGCGACGTTCGATCTTCACGACCACGAGCTGGAGATCAAGATCTCCGACGAAGGCGCGGGCTTCGACCCGGCCGCCATCGGCGATCCTCTGAATCCGCAGAACCTGATGAAGACCAGCGGGCGTGGGATTTTCTACATGAAGACGTTCATGGACCAGGTGCGATATTCGTTCGCGCCCGGCGGCGGAACATCCCTGGTGATGAAGAAGAATCTCGCGAAGGGAACGGGCGTCGCGAGCTCGAAGATCTAAAGGAGAGGAAAATGAAAGCCACCCCGCGTACCGTTGACAGCATTGAAGTCATCAAACTCGATGGCAAAATCACCATCGGCTCGGGTGACCAGCAGCTTCGCGAGATCATCACGAACGCCCTCAATCAGGGAAAGACGAAAATCCTCCTCGACATGAGCGGCGTAACGACGATCGATTCGTCAGGCATCGGTGAGCTGGTCGGCTCCTACACCACCGTCACCAATCGCGGCGGCAAGCTCAAACTCCTCCACCTGCCCGCCAAGCTCAACGAGCTGCTCCACGTCACGCAGCTCATCACCGTGTTCGAGGTCTACGAGAACGAGCAGGAGGCAGTGAAGAGCTTCTAACTCCCGCCTCGCCGGCGCCGCGCTGGCGTCGTCGCCGGTGTTGTTGCTTCGTCGGAGACAGTGTTCCACCGCATCGGGAGGGTGTTGGTAAACACCGTCTCGTTTCCTTCCACCCACTTCGGGAACAGCCGGGCCGCCATCACCGGATCGTGTACTGATTTCTCCGGAATCGCGATCAGCTTCTCGAACGGCAACGGATCGCTGAGAAAGTTCACCTTCAAGCGCAGCGCATTCGGCCGTGGAACCCAGGGCGATCCGGGATTCGCGATGATCACCACGTGCGCGGCCGTCGAAAAGCTCTTGCGCTCGCCGGGGCGGATCGGAATCAGGCGCGGCAGAAACTGCTCGCCCGGAATCTCTGCGCCGATGCTGATCGTCACCATGTGCGTTTCCGGATCGTAAGTGCTCTCTGGAATGAGATCGGCGATCAGGATGGTCGTGTTGCGGTGATTCGTGACGTCGTACTTCATCGGCAGCGTGATATTCGGCGCAAGGCGGTCGCCGTAGAATTCGGCATCGACGCGAACGTCACTTTCGGTCCCGACGACCCGCCGGGCCTCTTTCATGTCGACGGGTTTTGTAGAAGTGCAGGCCGCCAGAACCAACCACAGCGCCAGAGCCGAGGAGCGTTTCACCGGAGCAGTCCCCCTTAGCCGAGAAACGCTTCGGGACGCCTAATCGGTTGCTGCCACCTCGGCACTCCCGCGGCGCTTCTCGTTCTTCCAATATACCGGAATGGCGTTGAGAAGCACCGACTCGCTGTTTTCGACCCAGCGGTCGAACATGTCACTCGGAAACGGGACAGCAGCGGTGGCCTTGCCCTGCTGCTCGATGAGGCTCACGAACGGGGTGATATCGCGCAGCATGGTCACCTGAATCTGGATGAATCTGGGAACTGCGGTCCACGGCGTGCGGGTGTCGGGGGTCACGACATGCAGCAGGGCTCCGCCGGCGAGAACGCGTTTTTCGCCGGGGCGGATGATCACCAGGTGCGGCATATTCGGACCGGGAGGGACTTCTGCGCCGATCGAGAGGGTGATCGTGCGAGCATCGGGGTCGAAGGTCGTGTCGAGGACTTTGTCGGCGATCGCGACAGCGATCGCGGAAAGATTCTCGATCTGATACATGACGTTGATTGGTAACGCCTGCGAGAGCGTGTCTTGCGTCAGCTGAGCGTCCACGCGGACATCACCTTCGCGGCCGACGGCTCTTTTCGGATCTTTCAAATCGACGTGGGCGGCCATTGCCGACGCCGCGGCGATCACGGTTGTTGCCATTGCTGCCAAGAACGGCTTCGAAGACTGCATGGCACCCTCCAGGAGAAGGTGATCAGTCGATCTTCAAGACAGCCAGAAAAGCCTCCTGCGGAATCTCGACTTTGCCGACCCGTTTCATCCGTTTTTTCCCTTCTTTTTGTTTCTCCAGAAGTTTTCTCTTGCGCGAGATGTCGCCGCCGTAGCACTTGGCGAGGACGTTCTTGCGCAGAGCTTTGACGGTTTCACGGGCGATCACGCGATTGCCAATAGCGGCCTGCAGGGCAACTTCGAACATTTGGCGGGGGATGAACTCCTTCATCTTTTCCACGAGCATCTTGCCGCGGGCAAACGCTTTCTCACGATGCACGATCAGAGAAAGCGCGTCGAGCGGCTCGCCATTGACCAGAATGTCCATCTTGACCAGATCACTTTCGCGATAGCCGACGAACTGATAATCGAGTGAGGCGTATCCGCGTGAGATCGATTTCAGCTTGTCAAAGAAATCGAGGATCACCTCATTCAACGGCATTTCGTACACAAGCATCACTCTGTTACTGCTGACGTACTCCAGCTTCTTCTGCTGGCCACGCCGGTCAATCGCCAGAGCGAGAATTGGGCCAACGAATTCGTCGGTCGTGAGGATCGTCACTTCGAGAAATGGCTCCTCGATTACGGTGATGTACGCGGGGTCGGGGAGCTTCTGCGGATTGTCGATCTCAATCACTTCGCGGTCGGTTTTTGTCACTCGATAGCGCACTCCGGGGGCACTCGTCAGAAGCTCGAGGTTGAACTCGCGCTCGAGGCGCTCCTGGATGATCTCCATGTGCAGCAGGCCGAGAAAGCCGCAGCGGAATCCGAATCCGAGGGCGACCGAGCTCTCCGGCTCGTAGCTGAAGGATGCGTCGTTGAGTTTCATCTTCCCCACCGCATCGCGGAGCTGCTCATAGTCGTCGTTGTTGATCGGAAAGATTCCGGCGAAGACCATCGGCTTCACTTCCTGAAATCCGGGAAGCGCAACCACCTGATCGCGTTCGCCGGTGACGGTGTCGCCGATCTTCGCCTGCACGATGTCCTTGATGTTGGCGGAGAAGAATCCGACTTCACCGACGCCGAGGGAGTCGACAGGTTTCGGTTTGGGAGTGAAGATGCCGAGCTCCGTCACTTCGTACGACCGGTCGGTCGACATGAAGCGGATTTTCATCCCGCGTCGAATCTCGCCGTCGATGACGCGCAACAGGCACACGACGCCGCGGTAGGAGTCGTACCAGGAATCGAAAAGCAAAGCGCGAAGCGGACCGTCGGCCGAACCTTGCGGCGCAGGAATCTTGGTGATGATCTTCTCGAGAATCTCATCGATGCCGATTCCGGCCTTCGCGCTCGCCAGCACCGCATCGTGCGCATCGAGTCCGATCACGTTCTCGATCTGCTCGCGGACTCTTTCCGGCTCGGCGGACGGCAGATCGACCTTGTTGATCACCGTCAGGATCGCGAGATCGTTCGCGATCGCGAGATAGCTGTTGGCGAGCGTTTGCGCTTCAACGCCTTGAGTTGCGTCGACGACGAGGACCGCACCTTCGCATGCAGCGAGGCTTCGCGATACTTCGTACGTGAAGTCGACATGGCCAGGCGTGTCGATGAGGTTGAACGTGTATTCCTTGTAACGCAGCGTCACGGCGCGCGCTTTGATCGTGATGCCGCGCTCACGCTCGAGGTCCATGTCGTCGAGCATCTGCTCGTGCATTTCGCGAACCTCGACCGCGCCCGTCTTCTGCAGCAGACGGTCGGAAAGCGTCGTCTTGCCGTGGTCGATGTGGGCGATGATCGAGAAGTTTCGGATGTACCGCGGATCGGTCATGTAAGTAACTTTTCTACAATCACCACGTCGCGCCAGACGCCATCGAGCTTCGCGTGGCGCTCATAGATTCCCACCTCGCGAAACCCGACCGTTTGCAACAATCTGCGGCTGGCGGCATTCTCAACGAAAACGCGCGAAACTAATTTCCAGAATCCCGCATCGCGTGCGGCGTCGAAGAGTGCCAGCATTGCCGCGCGTCCGGCGCCCTTCCCGCGCGCCGATCGTGCCGTGTAGACCGAGAATTCCGCGATGCCGGCGTAGCAGTCGCGCGGACGATAGGTCGACGTCGATGCGAACGCGATGACCTCGCCATTCTCTTCGATCACCACGATCGGATGGACACCGTCGAACCACGCCTCGACGTCATGCGCGGTCCGATGCCGCGTTTCGAAGGTCGCGATCCGCTCTTCGATTCCTTCGTTGTAAATGCGAGCGATGGCCGCCGCGTCGGAAGTTGTGGCGCGGCGGGCGTTCACGGCGTCATCCTGAGCGCAGCGAAGGACCTCCGTCAATGAGATCCTTCGCCGTCTTCGCGGCTCAGGATGACGCTGCGCGTCACTTCGAAGTCAGCTCCGAGACCACGTTTGTCGCCGCGTAGATCTTTCTCAACGCCTCGAGAATCGCCGCTGAGTCGACAGCCACTGCGCGCCCGACGCGATCGTCGAACTGGTAATCCCACGGTAGCGACTGCAGATTGCCATCGAAGATGATGCCGACGAATTCGCCCGCGCGGTTGACGACCGGACTCCCGGAATTGCCACCGATGATGTCGGCGGTACTGACGAAGTTGAAAGGCGTACCTCCCTGGATCGCGGCTTTCTTCGCCAACCACGACTTCGGCAACTGGAATGGCGGCTGATTGTTGTGCTCCGCGGCGTGCTGAAAGGTCCCGGCCATCGTCGTCGACCACGGAATCTGCTGTCCGTTCTCGACGAAGCCCTTCACGGTCCCGATCGACAGCCGCAACGTGAACGTCGCGTCGGGATACGTTTCGCCGCCCATCGTTTTGAATGTGGCATTCGCGATCTTCGCGTAGGCCTGAGTCAGCGGCTCGTCGACGCTGGTCTCGTACATTTTTCGCAGCTCGCGGGCACGGGGATCGACCAGTCGTGCGATGCGGATCATCGGATCGTTCGACGCATCGACGACTGCCTTACCGCCTTCGCCGAGGCGTTTGCGCTCGGCAACGTCTTTGAGCTTCGTCGTGCGAACCAGTTCCGAGGCCAGTTCGTTCGGCGACTTGCCGTCTAACACCTGGCGGACGAGCGGATTGTTCGCGCCGACGGATTCCATCCAGTGCGCGAGGGAATCGCCAAGCGTGATCGTCTCCAGATCCTCATAAATCGGCGCTGCGGAGTAAAGCTGCTGTTTGAGCGATTCGAGGTTGGATTCGCGATACTCGCGGAGACGATCGGCATTGGGCTTTTGCGATTCATCGGCAAGGCGAACGATCGTGCGCGCAATGTTGAAGAGACGACTGTTGAAGGCCGTCCCGTCCAGAAAACGGAACTCGATCATGAACGGCTTGTACGTTTCGAACGCGTTTCGCACCGCCTGCCAGGCGTCGCCATATGCGGGGTTGAGCTGCGGATCGGCCGCTACTTTCTGGCGCAGCACGGCCTCCGCGTCGGCCTTCTTCTTCATGATTGCCGGATCCTGCAAACCGCCGATCAGGCCGAAGTAGGCCTTTCGCGAATTCTTGATCGAGAACAGCTGATCGTGCGCGCGACGATCGTTCTCCGCGCTCCGCTCGGCGTATGTGTTCAACAGAATCTCGCGACGCCGTAGAAGATTCAACGTGAACGGATACGTGTAGTCGCGGAAAAATTCGAGATGCTCGAGCGTGTTGAGACGGTCGGTGCGTCCGGGATGGCCGGTGACGAAGATCAGATCGCCGTCTTTCGGCCCATCGGTATTGAAGCGCAGGTAATTGTCAGTCTTGACGGGCTTCCCGTTTTCGTAAGCGCGGAAGACGCAGATGTCGAGGTCATAGCGCGGATACTCGAAGTTGTCGGGGTCGCCGCCGAAAAATGCGATCGCGACTTCGGGCGCGAAGACCAGTCGCACGTCGGTGTACTTCTTGTAGCGATACAGGTGGAATTCGCCGCCCTGATAGAGCGTCACGACGTCGCTGCGCAGTCCGGTCTTGTCGAGCGACTCCTTCTCGATCGTGTTCATCACGGCGCGGCGCGCGCGCTGCGCGTCGGCGCTGCTCATTCCCGGCGTGACGGCGGTATTCACCCTCTGCGTGACGTCCTCGATGCTCATGAGAACGTTCAGCTCGAGATCGACGCACTTCACCTCATCGCCGTTTGTCTTGGCGTGAAATCCGGTCTCGACGTAGTCGCGGGCCTGCGTGCTGATCTTGTGGAGGCAATCGAGTCCGACATGATGGTTGGTCATGATCAAGCCATCAGAGGATACGAATGATCCCGATCCGCCATTGTTGAATCGGATAGAAGACTTTTGCAGGTGATCGAGCCACGCCTGCGACGGATCGAAGTTGTATCGCTGCTTGAGCATCGCCCGCGGCGGCCGGTTGAAGAGCCACATGCCTTCGTCGGCCATCGCCGGGGTGGCAAGAAACAGGACCGCAAGAACGAACAACTTCTTCATCAGGCCTCCCACGTTGTGCCGTTCATCTCGGCAATCACTTTTGCGACTTCAATGTAGTCAGCTTTGTCGCCGAGCTGGTGTAGCGCTGCGGTGAACAAATTCTGCGTCAGCGCCAGCAGCGGTGTCGAAGCGTGCTGCTGATGCGCGATGGACGTCGCGATGCGGATGTCCTTGTCGTGATGCACGAGCTTGAAGATCAGCGGCCACTTGCCTTCGACGAGCCGCATCGGCAACAGATTTTCGGATGCGTTCGATCGGCCGCTGCCGGCATTCGTCACCGCCAGGGCGGTCTTGAGATCGATGCCGAACTGTTTCGCGACCAGCAGACACTCGGACGTGATCCAGACCGTCGCTCCCATGATCGAGTTGGTCAGCACTTTGATCGCATGTCCGGCGCCGACCGGCCCGACGTGAATGATCGTCTTGCCGCAGATCTTGAGGATCGGCTCCGCGCGCGCGAAGTCTTCGGCGCTGCCGCCGACCATGATCGTCAACGTCGCGTTTTCCGCTCCGATGACCGCGCCGGTGACGGGCGCGTCGAGAAAGTTGACACCTTTGGCCGCCAGACGGTGCGCCGTTTCGCGGCCGACGTTGGGATCACCGCTCGTCGCATCGATCCAAAGCGTTCCGCGCCGGAGATGCGTCTCGAGCTGGTCGACGATCTCGTCGACTTCCTTGCTCGTCGGCAGCATCGTGATGATGACTTCCCCCTCGGCACACTGCGCGAGGTCGCGCGCGAGGTGGCTGCCATACTCGCGCGCATGGCGCTCGGCTTTCTCGCGCGTGCGATTCCAGACGATGACTTCGTGTTGTTTAGCGAGATGACGCGCCATGGGGAAACCCATAGCGCCGAGACCGATGAATGCCAGCTTCATGGGAGCGGCATTCTAACGGGGGAAGGGAGAACGAGGAATGTTGAATGTTAAATGTTCAATGTTGAATGCTCTCCACGCCACGCACACCCATTCAACATTCAACATTTAACATTCAACATTCAATGGCGTCCTACGAGACCCTCCGGCTCGCGTTGCAGAGAGAGAGGTAGCTTCAGCAATTGGTCCACAGGGGCACGCCCATTCGCCCGCTCCCCGTGGCTGGGTCCGAGGTGGGCGCGTAGCTGAAGGGTCTCGCAGGACCCACTGAAAAAGTTTTTAAAGAACAAAAAAGGGGCGTTACGCCCCTTTGTTGCCGTCAACCGGCTGCATCTGTTATGGGTGGAACTCTATCTCACGTGTTGGAGCAATGTAGTGACTTCAGTCACAAATTTCAACTTCGATTTTTGTACCAGTCTGCATTGATCTGAATGTAGTGTTTCCATTTTTCAGGCGTCAGATCTGCCGTGAAAATGGCCTGAACCGGGCACGCCGGCTCGCAAGCCCCACAATCGATACACACCTCAGGGTCGATGTAGAGCATGGTGGCCTCGGCGAAACCGGCTTCATCTTTTCGCGGATGGATGCAATCGACGGGACACACATCGACACATGCAGTGTCTTTCGTCCCGATGCAAGGCTCAGCAATGATGTACGTCATGGCCGCGTCATTGTAAACGGTAAACGATACTTATTCGTTCCACCGCCGGATGGACTGGATCTCGTAGTCATTTCCCATGAATGTCACGATGTCGCCCGGGGCGTGTCCGATGAGGGCTTTCGCGACGTCGGATTGATTCGAATAGATGCCGTGCTCAGGCGCCGACTCCCACGGTCCGAGGATGGTGACTTCGCGGCGGACGTCGCCGTTGGAGAGCGCGACTTTCGTTCCGACTCGCACCGCGCTGGTGTCCACCGTGGCCGGGTCGACGACGCGCACGTTGGATAGCTCGGTCTGCAACTTTCCGACGCGTGCAGACAAGTACTCATCGCGCTGCCGCGCTGATTTGTATTCGAAGTTCTCGCTGAGGTCGCCCATTTCACGCGCGACCTGAATCGCTTTCTTGTTGGCGGGAATCTCCACCTTCAGCAGATGCTCGAGCTCTGCGCGTTTCTGGGTGAGCGACTCGGCGGTCGCGTAGATCGGCTCGACCTGAGGCTCGCGCAACGACGGATACTTCATGAGCAGCGCGTGCTTCACATCCTCGCGTCGATACTCTTCGATGGCGCCGTAACGATCGAGACCTTCCGCGAGCTTTCGCGCCTGCTCTTCGTTGTCGACCTTCATGATGATGCGAATCGCGAGGCCGCCTTTGTCGAAGAAATCCTTCAGGCGCGCGCGCACGGCCGAAAATTCGTCCGAGGAAACGGCCTCCAGAATCTGAAACAGCAGGCCGTAATTTGCTCGATCAGGCAGCGGGTCCCGCTCATCGAGTTGCTTGGCGTACCAGTAAAACGCCCGCGGATGCCGCCGCGGATACCGAAGCGTCTCGTCGATCAGGCGATCGCGAATCTCGCTCTGCCCTTCCTTCTCGAGCGTCGACATCACGAGCGACAAGATGCGCGGCTCATCATCGAGAAAGAAAATCTCGCCGAAGACTTTCGGCCAATCGGGATGCGCATTGCGGACCGTGTTGAGCGCGCGCTCGCGAAGAGTCTTGTCACCGATCGCAGCGACCGTTCGCGACGCCATCTGACCGGTGAGGAGCGAGGCGGGATCGAACGGCGGCCTGTACGCACCGGGCAGGGTCTCGAGCGTCGTCAGGATCTGCCAGGCCGTCGCAGGATCGCTCTTGGACAGACGGACGGCCTCATTCGCCAGCGCGGTCGAGAAGGCATCCGCGAGCGGTTTGGCGCGCGCGCTGTGCTTGCGAGCGAGATCGAGCTTCGCTTTGGGATCCGCGCGTTCGAATTCGCGGCGGATCGTTTTGTCGGCTTCGTCGGTTGATGCGCTCCACGAATAGGTGGCCTTGGCGCCTGTGCCACTGACGATGATCTGCGGATTCTTGCGCGCCGACGTCCACCACGAGCTCCATTTTTCTTCCGGGACGATTCCGATGACGGCGTCGCGTACTTCCGGCATCGTCATCGGCCGCCGAAAGCTCTGCAGAATGCGCGCGAAGAAAGTGGATGGCGACTTAGTCGCTTCCGCTTTGACTTTGTCCGGATCGGTGAACTTCTCGCGCAGCACGTGGCCGGGGTTGATCGGCACCAGGAACTTTGCGGCGGCACCGAGCGGCACCGAAACGCGTTTTTCTCTTTCGAAATCGAGGCGCGCAATGCCGAGCTCGGGGTTGAGCTCCACCACCACCCCCGCCCCCCGCCCGGCCATGAAGTACATCTCGTCTTCGTCGTACTGCAGCCAGGTCTCGATCTTCTCCGCCCGCTCCACCGGATTGCTCGACGGGTCGCTGAAGCCGGCAAAATCGAATGCGCGCTGAAAACTCCTGCGCGAGGCGTAGGCGTTGCGCAGGGCTTGTTCGATCTGCGGGCGCAGTTGTCCGGCATGTTTCGAGAGGCGGCCGATTTCCTTGAGAACGTGCAGGCGCTCGGGCCACATCTTCCGCTCGAGGAGCATCTCGGAAAGCATTCCGAGGAGCGTGTCGGACTGTGTGCGCTGCTCGGACTTGCGCAGCAACTTGGCAGTGCGCAGGAAGGCATCGACGTCCTTGGGATCACTCTCCAACTGGTTCATCCAGAGCGATTCGAGGTCGTCGAATTTTTTTTCTTGGATCAGCGCATTCGCATCGTCGGCGAAGCCCATGAAGCGGCGTATTCTAGCCGACGGCCAGCCGCTTCAAAATCTTTTCGTGAACGCCGCCGAATGCGCCGGACGACATCACGACCACCACGTCGTTTTCGGAGGCTTCGCGCGCGACACTGTCGGCGATGACGTCGAAGTCGTCCAGTTGCGCCGTCGGAATGCCGTCGGCATTGAGGTGCGTGATGATTTCGGACACCGACATCATCTTGTCGAGGCCGTAACGCGACGCGTGGCGGTCACGGTGGAAGATCGGGCCGATGATCACGCGATCGGCTTCGTGGAAGGCGTCGATGTAGCCCTTCTCGAATTCCTTGCGGCTCGACGAAATCGATCGCGGCTCGAACAGCGCCCAGCCGGCGGCCGGGATAGCGGCGGCGAGCACCGTTGAGCGTCGTGGCGATCGCCTCGGATGATGCGCTGAGATCGCCCATCTCGCGCGCGACCTAGATCGCTTTCTTGTTCGCCGGAATCTCGACCTTGAGCAGATGCTCGAGCTCCCCGCGTTTCTTCGCGAGCGAATCGGCGGTGGCGTAGATCGGCTCGACCTGCGGCTCGCGAAGCGACGGCTGCTCGGATTTGCGAAGGACTTTCGCCGTTCGCAGGAAAGCGCCGTGTCGCTCGGACCGCGCTCCAACTGGCTCATCCA
>WNFJ01405540.1_pt1 | contig 18427 bp, 17 predicted proteins | sample 5400461 | NCBI WGS metagenome assembly WNFJ01 (sample SAMN13153349, study PRJNA577476) | soil metagenome | isolation source: 115 cm saprolite on Douglas fir-dominated hillslope | place: USA:California | collected 2013-09-17
GGGCGGGCCATGCGGGCCACCGCCCAGGACCCGGAGGCCGCCCGGCTGATGGGCATCAACGTCAACGCCACGATCTCGCTGACGTTCCTGCTCGGCGGCATGCTGGCCGGCGCGGCTGGCCTGGTGTACGCGCTCTACGAGACCAACGTGTGGTACTTCCAGGGCTTCAAGGCCGGCCTGATCGCGTTCACGGCGGCGGTGATGGGCGGCATCGGCAACGTGCGCGGCGCGGTACTCGGCGGGCTCATCATCGGCGTCATCCAGGCGCTGTCCGATGCGCGACTGGGCCCGCAGTGGACCGAGGCGGTCGTGTTCGGCTACCTGATCGTGATCATGGTCCTTCGCCCGCGCGGGCTGCTCGGCGAGGAGACGAGGGAGGCCGGATGAGCGGGTTCCTTGGGCAGCTGCGGGAGCGGCGGGCAGCGGCGGTGGAGCGGCTCCCTCGCTGGTGGAACCCCGCGCTGGCCGGAGTGCTCATCGTGGTCGGGATCGTGCTGCCCTTCTTCTTCCCGGCCGACAGCGGCTTCATGAACGGGACCATCATCGCCGTGGCCTACGCGGTGATGTCGCTCGGCCTGAACATCGTGGTGGGATTTGCCGGGCTGCTCGATCTGGGGTACGTCGCCTTCTACGCGCTCGGCGCGTACTCACTGGGGTGGTTCGGTTCCGGGTTCTTCTTCAAGCTGCGGGTCCACGTGCTGGTCTCGCCGATCGCGAGCACGCTGCAGGGCATCCACCTCAATTTCGTGCTGATCCTGATCGGCGCCGCGCTCATCTGCGCGGCGGCGGGGATGCTGATCGGCCTGCCGACGCTGCGCCTGCGGGGTGACTACATCGCGATCGTCACGCTAGCGTTCGGTGAGATCATCGGCGTGGTCGCCGTCAACGGCCAGAGCGTACCCGTGGGCGGCGGCATGACGCTGACCGCCGGCAACCTCGGCATCAGCGCCGTCGATGCGCCGTACTTCCCGGGCGTCGGGGCGTTTAGCCTGCTGAACCTGAGGCCGTGGTACTGGCTGATCTTCGCCATCCTGCTCATCGTCCTGTTCGTCAACCTGCGGCTGCGCGACTCACGGCTCGGCCGGGCCTGGGTCGCGTTGCGCGAGGACGAGGTCGCGGGGGTGTCGATGGGAATCCCGCTGGTGAAGACGAAGCTGCTCGCGTACTCGGTCGGCGCCGCGTTCGGCGGCATGGCGGGCGCGTTCTTCGGTGCCTACTACACCGTGGTCAACGCCGGCCAGTTCCAGTTCGGGTTCTCGATCTTCATCCTCGCGATGGTGATCATCGGAGGGCTCGGCTCGATCTGGGGAGCGGTCGTCGGCGGACTCGCCCTCGGCTACATCAACAACTACCTGATCCCTGACGTGCTGAACAACCTGCCGAGCAAGTTCGGGCTGCACTTCCAGCTGACCCAGGTGGAGTTCGGGATCTTCGGGTTCCTCCTGGTGATCATGATGGTGCTGCGGCCGCAGGGCTTGATCCCGGAACGGCGGCGCCGGCTCGAGCTCACGGCCGAGATCGCGGCGGAGGACGCGCAGCTGGCGGAGGCACCGGGCGGCGCCGGGGACGGCGCATGAACCCGGCCGAGGGCTTCGCTCCGCCCGCTGGCCCCGATCCGTCCGCTCTGCCCGCTCCCGCCGTCCTGCGCGCGGAGCGCGTCACGAAGGAGTTCGGGGGGCTTGTGGCCGTAGACGACGTCTCGGTCGACCTCCCCGAGCACTCGATTGTCTCGCTGATCGGGCCGAACGGCGCCGGGAAGACGACGCTGTTCAACATGCTGACCGGGCTGTACCGGCCCACCCAGGGCAGGATCGTTCTCGGCGCCCGGGACATCACGCACGCCAGGCCGGACGTGATCACCGGGTACGGCGTCGCGCGTACCTTCCAGAACATCCGGCTGTTCGCCGCGATGACGGCCGTAGAGAACGTGATGATCGGACATCACGCCCGGATGCGGGCGGGATTGTTCGGGTCGATCTTCCGTCCGCCCTGGGTCCGCCGCGAGGAGCGGGAGACCCGGGCGCGGGCCCGCGATCTGCTGGCCTACGTCGGACTGTCCCTGACAGTATTCGACCGGCTCGCCTCGCAGCTGTCCTACGGCGACCAGCGGCGGGTGGAACTCGCGCGGGCGCTGGCGGCCGAGCCGAGCGTCCTGTTGCTCGACGAGCCGACCGCCGGCATGAACCCCCGCGAATCGGCGGAGCTGACGGCGTTCATGCGCAGGCTGCGCGACGAGAAGAAGCTGACCATCCTGCTGATCGAGCACGACATGAAGGTCGTGATGGGGGTCTCCGAGCGCGTCACGGTGCTCGATCACGGCAGAAAGATCGCCGAGGGAGAGCCGGCCGCGGTCCGGACCGACCCGCGGGTGATCGAGGCCTATCTCGGAAAGCAGGACTGATGCCCCTACTCGAGGTCCGCGACATCCACACCCGGTACGGCTCGATCGAGGCGCTGAAGGGGATCTCGCTGACGGTGGACACGGGTGAGGTGGTGACGCTGATCGGCTCGAACGGGGCCGGGAAGACGACCACCCTGCGCTCGATCTCGGGTCTGACCCCGGCCAGCTCCGGGACGATCACGTTCGCCGGAGAGGAGATCACGCGCGTGCCGGCGAACGAGATAGTCAGCCACGGGATCGCCCTCGCCCCCGAGGGCCGCCACGTCTTCTCCAGGATGACCGTGCTCGAGAACCTGGAGCTGGGCGCCCACCGGCGGCGCGGTCCCGGGGTGGCCGCGGAGTTCGAACTCGTCTACGAACTGTTTCCGCTGCTCAAAGAGCGCCAGCGGCAGAAGGCCGGCACCATGTCCGGCGGCGAGCAGCAAATGCTCGCGATCGGGCGCGCCTTGATGGCCCAGCCGAGGCTGCTGATGCTCGACGAGCCGTCGCTCGGCATCGCCCCCAATCTTGTGCAACGGATCTACGAGACCATCGCCGAGATCAACAGCTCCGGGGTGGCCATCCTCCTGGTCGAGCAGAACGCCAATTACGCGCTCGACGCGGCCTCCCGCGGCTACGTACTCGAGACCGGACGGATTGCCCTGGCCAACGACTCGGCCAGCCTGCGCAACGACCCCGAGGTCCAGAACGCCTATCTTGGCACATGACTAAAGACGGAGAGTGATAGGCATCGGAACAATTGGCGCCAAGGCGCTGTACCTCCTGTTCGCGTGGCTCATCTCCGCGGCCGCCGCGGCGTGGCTGGCCGACCGCAAGGGCTACGGCGAGCGGGCCGGGCTGACGCTGGGCCTGCTGCTGGCTGTCGTGGGTCTGCTGGTCATGGTGCTTCTGCCTGGGCGGCCCGGCTCGAGGTGGAAGGTCCAGGGCTGGCTGCCGCGGCGGCGGCGCACCCTTAAGGGGACTCGACCCTGACAGGCGGACGCCGCTCCTACCCGTCCAGGGCGACGACGTGGTCGGCCTGGCCGATCACCGCGGGGTCGTGCGTGGCGCAGATCACGGTCTGGCCCTCCTGGTGAGCGGCGGCCGCGAGCAGGGCCGCGACGGCCCGGGCGTTGGTCTCGTCCTGCCGGGAGGTCGGCTCGTCGACGATCAGCAGCCCCCGCGCGCTGGCGAGCGCACGGGCTAGCGCCAGCCGCTGGGCTTCCCCGGCCGAGAGCCGGCCGGCACGCTGGCGGGCGCGGTCGGCGAGCCCGGCCCGGGTCAGCGCCGTGGCGGCGCGCTCGGCCGCGGCGTCCGCGTCCCACCCGCGTATCCGCAAGATGAGCGCGGTATTCTCCTCGGCGCTCAGGAACTCGATCGGGGCGGGCTCCTGCGACAGGTATCCGATCCGCTGCCGGCGCAGGCTCGCGAGCTGCTCACCGTCGAGGTCGCCCAGGCGGTGCCCGTCGAGCACAACCTGGCCCGAACTTGCCCGCTCGAGCCCGGCCACGAGCTTCAGCAGCGTCGTCTTCCCCGCCCCCGAGCGACCCGTGACGGCGATCATCCGGCCGGGCGCGAACTCGTGCGTGAGCCGCCCGAGCACATGGCGCCGGGTTAGCCCGCGCCCGTAGGTGCGCGTCACGGCGCAAAGCTCGACCTTGACCGGGGCCCAGCGTTCCGGCGGCTGCGGCGGGGCTTCGGCTGCGGCCGGTGCGGCCGGGCCGGAATCGCCGGCCGCCCGGGTCACGATCACCCCATCCGGGGTCGGCTGCGCGCGGGCGCGGCGCCCGATGCCCGCCGCAATGAGCAGATCGGGGGGAAGCCGCAGCCAGCCGCCGTCGATCACGAGCGCCTCCTCCCCGCCGAGCCGGTCGCCGATGATCCGTCCGTCCCGGATCCGCAGCGTGCGGTCGGCGACCCCGGCGGTCGCCGGATCGTGGGTGACCAGGATGACGCTCGTGCCGTTGGCGCGGGCGAGCTCGACGATCAGGGCGCGGATGGCGTCGGCGCTGGCGTCGTCGAGCTCGCCGGTCGGCTCGTCGGCGAGCAGCAGCGCCGGCCGGTGGGCGAGGGCGGCGCACAGCGCAAACCGCTGGCGCTCGCCGCCGGACAGCTCCCCCGGCAATGCGTCGGCCCGGTCGGCCAACGCCGTGACCTCGAACAGTTCAGCGACTCTCCTGCGACGCTCCCGCCTCGGCATTCCCCGCAGCGTGAGCGGCAGCGCCACGGCGTCGCGCATACGAAGATCCGGACTCAGTGCCGTCTCGGTCTGCTGCCCGAGGAAGCCCATCAGCTCATGACGGAGCCGCGACCGGGTGCGCGCCGGCATCCGGCCGATGTCGCGGCCCAGCACGCGGACGACCCCGGCCGACGGCTGCTGGAGCCCGGCGGCCACGCGCAGGAGCGTGCTCTTCCCGGCACCGCTCGGACCGAGCACGGACAGCACCTCGCCGCGGCCCAGCGCGAGGTTCGTCCCCTGCAGCGCCGCCGCGTCTCCCTCATTGGTGCGGTGAACGCAGAACACATCGCGTAGCTCGACGATTGCTTCGCTCATCGGACGGCGCTTTCCTTGGGCACTCCGCCGCTTTCCGTACCGGGCACGCGCGACAGCCGGCCCGCTCGCCCGCTTCCGATCAGGGCCCGGGTGGCCAGCCAGCCGGCGAGCGCGAGCACCGCGAACGTGCCGGCGCCCCAGACGGCCAGCGGCGTCCACGGCACCACGGTCACCACCGGCGGGCGGGGATCGGCGGCGGTCCCCGCGGCGCGGACGCTGGCGACAGCCAGCCGCGTCAGCAGCACGGCGATCCCCAGACCGACGATCACCCCCAGCACGCTCGCGAGCGCGAGCCGGACTCGCAGCTCGGCCCGCAGTCCACGCGGGCCGACGCCTTGCTCGGTGAGGTCTGACTCGGCCCGCTCGTCCCGGGCTCCCCCGAGCAGCGCCGTCAGCAACCCGACGACCGCCAGCACCACCGACAGCGCCGTCGCGGCGATCAGCGTTCCGAGCACCCCGCGCGCCACCGGCGCGCCTTGCTGCTGCTGATCGACGTCGACGCGGAACGAGGAGTCAAGCTGGGCCAGCGCCCCGCTGTCGAGCGCGGCGCGCACCCGGTCGAGGTGCCCGGTGCTGATCCACAGCTCGTCGGGCCGGCCTTGACCGGGCAGCTGCGCGTCCAGTGCCGCCGCCATTGTCGCCTCGTCGGCGATGACGAAGCCGGCCGCGTTGGGGTCAAGCGTGGGGAAGCGGCTGAGGACCCCGACCACGCGCGCGATCACCGGGAGGCCGTCCACCGTCAGGGCGATGCGCCCATCCGGCCCCGCGGACGCGGCCGTCGCCGGATCGGTGAGCACCGGGACCGGGAACGTGTCGGTTGGCTGCGCCGGCCGGACCACACCGGGTGTTCCGATGGCGGAGAAGCCGACCATCGCGACGGCGCCGCTGGTCGCCGGCCCAGTCGTGGCCGCCGCTCCCACGCCGCGCCAGGCGCCGAGCGGCACGGGCAGCGATGGCCCACGGGCTGGCAGCACGACCAGCGGCCCGAGCGCGACGCGCGCAGAAGACTGAGTTGCGGCGGCCGGGTTTTCGCCGTTCTGATGGCCGTTCGTGATGGCGAGTCCGGTGGGTTCGTCAAGCTCCAGAGCCTCGAGCTCCCACCGTCCGCGCGGCACGGCGGCGCGCAGGACCGCGGCGCCAGCGTCGGCCGTTCCGAACGTGACCTGCCGGATCGTTCCCTGGGGATCGCGCAGGTCCGCGGTCACCTCGACCGCGAAGCCCTGCGAGGAGGCTCGCAGCGAGAGCCACTGCGCGTCGGCCGGAAGCGTCGGTCCAGCCACCCGGACCGGGCCCGTCGGCTCCAGGCGCCGTGCGAGCGTGGTCAGTGGCGCCGAGCCGTCGCTCTCCCGCCAGCCGTGAATTCCGACCAGTCCGGCGGCCGGAATGCCGAGCGCGGGAACGGTCACGGTCCCCCCGCCGGTTGTGTAGTTCGCGTCTGTCCGGCGGACGGGCAGGACGGCGTCCGACGCGAGCGTCTGCCAGCGCTGGAGCGGAGCCAACTCGAGCGGGGTATTGAAATCCGGCCCCGGCTCGACCAGCACGTCGAGCGGGACGCGGTCCGCCGCCTGATCAGCCGCGCTGCGGATCAGCGTCGACCGGTAGGCCAGGGCGAAGCCGCCGAGACCGGTGGCGACGGCGATGAAGGCGATGGCCAGCGCCGGCACCCCCGGGGAGCGGGCGAGGTCGACCAGCGCCAGGCGCGGGAGCACAGGGCCGCCCCGGGCCACGCGCTCGGCCCCACGGAGCCCTGCCCCCGCAAGGCGGAACGTCAGCACCCCGGCGGCCGCACAGCACAGCGGCGCGAGCAGCAGCGCCAGCGCCTGATCGCTGCCGGTACCCGCGGCCAGCGCCGCCGCCAGGGCCGAGGCCGCCGCGACCGCCAGCATGTCGGTCAGCCCGGCGCTGCCCACCAGCACCAGCGTGCCGAGCAGCACGGTCGCCGCGAGCCACCCGGTGCCCAGCGTGATGAACCCGGCCCGGGTGATCACGCTATGCGTCAAGATCGCGCCAGCCGGTTCCCCCTCGCTACTGGCCAGCAGCCCCGCGGCGCCGATCCCCACGGCCGCGCCGACACTCAGCGCGGCGGCGCACAGCCACCCGGATTCCGCCGCGACGAACAGCACGCAGTGGCGCGCGCGGGCGCCTGCGTTGCGGAGCCGATCAAGCTCGGCCCGCTGATCGCGGCGAAGGCCGCCGCCGGCCAGGACGATGAACATCGCCAGCGCGGTGATCGCGCCGCCGCCCGCGAGCAGCAGGCGCTGCGGTGCCACGCTCGCCTGGGCGCGTGCCTCGTCCAGGGTGGTGAACGGCGCGCTCAGACTGAACTGGCTCCCGCTCACAAGCAGGCGGGCCTGCGAGCGCGCCAGCCGGTCCTCGACGCCGGCCAGCTGCCACCACCGCAGCCGGGTGATCGTGATCGGGGCCAGCCAGCTATGCGTGCGGTACAGGCCGCTCAGTCCGGGCAGGGAGTCCAGTCCGGCCACGTCCCAGGTCACGAGCACCGGCCCGGCGCCCGCGCTCGACGGCGCGAACCTCAGGGGGACCGCCGAGCGCAGCGGCGACGAGCCGACGACCTGGATATTGACGCCGATCGCGGCCAGGGTCGAAGGGACCTTCGGGGGCGGGCCGCCGCCGACGAGCAGCATCGGACAGCGCTGCGGGCGGCAGGGACCCAGCCGGCCGGGCCAAGGGCCGGGGAGCCACCGGCCCAATTGGGCGATCGCGGCAGGACGCACGACCACTCCGCCGAGCCGCACCGGGTTCATCAGCAGCACCTCGGTCAGCGACCCCAGGCCAAGCCCGCGCAGCAGGGCCTGCGCCTGGTCCGTCACGCCGGGGCTGACCGGACCCGGCCAGGTGACGCGGACCTGGCTGTCGAGCGGCGATGCCCCGCCGAGCACCGATCGGGCGCTCTGGTCGCCCGCGATCTGGGACTGTGCCGCCACGCCCGCGGCGAACGCCGCCGCTAGCGCAATACCCAGCGCGGGGAGCAACCACCGGGCTGGGCGCCGCCGCCCCCGCGCGACGGCCAGCATCAGCGGCGCAAACCAGCCCCGCACGCTATGGGGAAGGCGCCGATAGCGCTGGATGAGGAGCGGCACCGCTCGTGGATAGCGTCATGTCGTGGCGCACCAGGAGCATAGGCCCAGTCGCCGGTGACGACGACGCGGACGCTGCAACCGGCCGCCACCCGGCCGAAGACCTCCGCCGACGCGGCCAGATTCTCATTCCGGCCCATCAGTCCTGTCGGCAATGACGGGGCATCGCACGACGCCATTGTCGCACGCATGCGGACGTCGGGGATGTGCCGTGGACTTGCCGAGCAGCTCCGCCGAGCCGGGGGTGTGATCGGCCAGCCAGCGCTAGCGCCGCCCTCATCAGCGGCGCCGCGGCCTTGATGCGCTCGTTGTACGCCGATTGCCAAGCAGCCCGCCCAGGTCCCGTAGGCCCTCCGGTGCACGGGCCCGCCCGCCCGCCTGCGCTGGCCCCGGACAAGCTGATTTCCGCACGGCTGGTTCCGGAATCGCCGACGGCATGTTCATGTCGTGATCGGCCGGCCCGGGGCGGCGATGGCGCGCAGCCGGGGCTAAGGGTGCCAGATGCTGGTGACCGGGCCGTCCGGGGCATCCCAGCACATCGCCGCCCGTTGGGCGGCGTTCTCCGACCGCAGCCTGGCAGCGGGCAGGCCAGCGGGCCGGATGCGGCCAAGCCGGATCAGGCAGACACCCGCAACCCCGTGACCGCCAACGAGGACGGGCCGAAACGGCGTCGGCAGATACGAGCCCAGCAGATCCGGATCGACCCGGTAGTTGACCGGGATGCGGCGTTCCATCACGGCCGCTAGCGCGGGCGCTTCCATGGCCTCCTCCGTAAGCGCAGTTCTGGCACCCCACAGGCAGTACTGGTCATGAACGGGTATCAGAGCCGTCCGGTGGCGTCGCCGATCGCTTGGTCGAGGATTTCCAGGCCGAGCGAAAGTTCGTCCTCGGTGGCGGTCAACGGTGGGGCGATCCGGAAAACGCCGCCCATTCCGGGCAACTGCACGATGTTCATGTGCAAGCCCAGTTCGAGGCAGCGTTTGGTGACGAGCGCGCCCAGCTCGTCGGAACTGCGTTTGGTCTGGCGGTCGACGACCAGTTCGAGACCGGTCAGTAGGCCACGTCCCCGGATGTCGCCCACGATCTCGTGCCGGTGCGCGATCCGCTCGAGGCCATGCCGGAGGATGCCGCCAAGGTGAAGGGCGCGCTCGTCGAGCCGATCGCGTTGCAGCACGTCAAGGACGGTGGTGCCGACAGCTGCCGGCAGCGGGTCCGCGACGTGCGTGGTAAAGAACAGGAATCCCCGATCGTGCGCCGCCCTTTCGAGTTCGGCGCTGGTCAGCACGGCGGCCAGCGGAAGGCCGGCGCCGAGTGTCTTGGACAGGGTGAGGATGTCGGGGACGACGCCGTCGCGCTCGAAGGCGTACCAGGTGCCGGTGCGGCAGGCACTTGTCCCGCAATGCCGGGAAGTAGCCGGGCGGCGGCTCGATGATGCCACCGGAGCTGAGGATCGGCTCGACGATACAGGCGGCCAGGCTGCCGACCGACTGTGCGTCGATCAGGTCGAAACCGAAGTCCAGCTGACGCTGCCAGTCGAGCTCGCCGTCGGCGGTGGCGAAGTCAGGGCGGTAGCGGTAGGGCGCGGGGATGGCGAAGTTGCCGGGTGCGGCCGGGCCGTAGCCCTTCCTGCCGGCGCTGTAGGTGGCGCCCACGGCTGCTTGTGTCATGCCGTGCCAGGAGCGGGCGAACGAGACGATCTCGTGTTTGCCGGTGACGAGCTTTGCCATCCGGATGGCCGCTTCGTTCGACTCGGCGCCGGTGGTTAGCAGCAGCGCCTTCTCCAGCGGTTCTGGCAGTGTCTCGGCCAGCCGGCGTGCCAGGTCGACGACGGGGCGGCTGAGCATGCCGCTGAAGAGGTGGTCGAGCTTGGTCGCCTGCCGCGTGACGGTGGCGACAATCTCCGGGTGCGAGTGGCCGAGGATCGCGCTCATCTGCCCGGAGGTGAAGTCGAGGATCTTGCGGCCGTCCTCGGTGAACAGGAAGCTCCCGACGGCGTGGTCGATGATCTCGCGAGTGAACGCGCCCGCGCCGGCGTAGCGGATAAGGTGCCGGTCGGCGTCGGCCCAGAAGGTGTCGTCGGTGGAAAACGGAGCGGAGGTCGGAGCGGCCATGGCTCCGACGGTACGTTCGGCCGGGGCGACCCGTCCATCTCACGATCCTGGCGGCCCTGTTCGGCCGAACCGAACAACAATGAGCGGATAATGAGCGAATGCTGAACCGTGAAGGCGGGTTCATGCCGCTCATGGCTTCCAGCTAGCAGCAGGGACGCCACCAGCCCGGCGGCCGGCCGCGCTGCCGGGCTGGCCCGCCACCCCCACCCGGCGGGAATCCCGCCGGGTGCTGCGTGCCACGGGCCGGCTCCCCGGGGACGAGCAGCGCGCCACGGCCGACCATGAGCTGGTCCTGGCGGAGCGCCATGCCGCACTGCGCCAGGCGGTCACCCGCCTGCCCCCGGGCTCTGGTGCCCCTGCTTTCGTATTCTGGAGGTGAGCTGGGGCTTATAGTCCGCGGACGTCCACAGGCGTATGCCGCTGTCGAGTGCGGTTGTTACTCGGTTGGTTACTCACATCGGGACTCGGCCCAGTCGCCAAATCGATGTCAAGACGCGATTGACTGCGTGACCCACGGCTCCGGACGCTGGGGCAAAGAGCGGGTCAGCGAATCAAGCAGGAGACCGCCGGCCCGGAAATAATCGGCTGTGGGCCGGACGAGCCTGCAGGGAATGAGCTCCAATGCGGTGGACGATGAGGACCAGCGGTCGATGTCCAGTCGCATACGCAGCAGCGGGTGCAGCGGTCCCTGGGCCAGGCGAACCTGGATCCGGCGTGTACCCAAGTCGTGATCGTGCTCCATCGGCCCGAGCAGCTGGCTTCGGCCGAACCGCGGTTCGCCACCATGCCTCGTGCGCAGCCAGCTGTCAAGTGCGGCCACGCATGTCTCGAAGGGGACATCCACGATCCGCCGGAACGAGAGCGATTCGAGCTCCGGGATCATGCTCGTACTCATGCTGCATCTGCTCCTCCCGTTTCTCGGGGCGCATGGTTCCTCCTTGGCCCCTGGGAACCTTGTCTGGTCCCACACCCTCAAGGTTCGCCGTAAGGCGCCTGCCGCCGCATTGGATGAACGCCTTATCTCCGGTCTCCCCAGATGGCTTAGGCGCTGTCAACCCCCAGGTCTGCGGCCGTTGCTGAGACGGAGCCGCGACCGGCAGGACGTTCGAACCGCCGATCTGTCGCGGTGCGACGCCGTCTTCGAGGCCGCCCGGCCTGCTGACCATCACCGGGGAAGCTGACCACCTACGGGGCTGTGGCTGAGGATCTGGTGAACCCGATCGCCCGAACACGCGGTCCGGCCGGGCCCTGCCGCACCCGGAGGGTCCGGCTCGGCCTGCACGGGCCGCTCGCCGCGGCGTTGCACGAGGCGACGGCCCAGGCGGCCCGCGGCTGCCGCCGGACGCGGGAGCCCGGCTGGTGCGGCGCTACGGGGATGACTGGCGGGAAGCTGTCCGCATGATCAGGCAAGAGCCTTCGCTGGCGAACCGGCCGTGGACGGCCTCCCATTCCTAAATGTCGAACTGGAGCTGGCGCGGACGAGTGAGATGGCGATCAACGGCCAGGACATCGTCGTGCCAAGAACCCGGCTCACCACCCGCGACGCAGCACTGTAGGTGCCGGCCAGCTGGTCACGGGAGCAGGACCCGCCGGTTCATGATCCCGGCGGGGTCGAGGGCATCCTTGATCTTTCTCAGGACTTGCACTCCGGCCGGGCCGAGTTCGGCGGCCAGGAAGGGTGACTTGAGCTGTCCGACGCCGTGATGGTGGGTGAGGGTTCCCCCGGCCGCCGCGCAAGCCCGCACGGCCTGGTCCCAGGCCGCCAGGTACTGCGCCTCAGCGGCCGTATCGTCGGCCGCCCGGATCAGGAACGTGAAATATACAGCGACGCGCCCGACGGGTACAGGTGCGACAGGTGGCAGCCCGCGGCCTCGCACCACGGCTCGAGGGCGGACCGGATGCGGGCGTGCAGCGGCGGCACCGCGGACCATAGCCCGGCGACCTCGATCGTGTCCACGACCGCCCCTGGGCCGAGCACGCGGTCGGGCCCCATGATCTGCCGGTACAGGCCGACGGCCTCGTTGCGGTGCTCCCACCAGTGCTCTCCGTAGCCGGAACCGAGTTCGGCTGAGGCGCCCGCCTGCCGGAGACCGGGACAAGACCTTCGACAGCGTGCTCGGGCCGGTCACTATCAGCCGGGCCTGGTATCACTGCGCCAGATGCCACCAGGGCCTGGCGCCCCGCGACGGCGAGCTGGGCGTGGCCGGGGCGACGATGTCGCCGGGACTGGCCAAGATGAGCGCCCGGGCCGGCGCGGCGGTGCCGTTCACTCCCGGTGCGGCCCTGGTCGGCGAGCTGGCCGGGATCACGCTGACCGGCAGGCGGCTGGGCCGTCACGCCGAGGCTGACAGCACCGCGGCCGCCGCGGCGATCCAGGCGCAGGCGGCAACGATCACCGCCCGGCAGGTCATCCCCATGCCTCCCGCGCCGGTCCCGGACATGCTGTATATCGCGGTTTATGCCGCGCAGGTGATTATGCCGAGCAGGCCGGTACTGGCGGGGCTTTGCCCTGGTCAGCGGGCTGGGGCCTGCTGACCTGTTCGGCATAATTTCGGTGGTGGCCTGAGGCTTCTTCTCAGATGGGATCGCTGATCCCCAGAGAGGAGGCGGCGATGAGACATCGTCGGTCTGGCCGGGTGCGGGGCCCGCTGTCACCGTTTGCGGCCGGGTTCAGGGCGGAGCTGGAGAGCCGGGGTTACACGCCGGTGTCGGCGGCGCACCGTCTCGGCCAGTTCAGGCAGATCAGCCGGTGGCTGGACGCCGAGCGGCTGACGCCGGCTGAATTCACAGGTGAGCAGGCGGAGCGGTTCCTGGCCGCGCGCCGCGGTGCTGGACTGGTGACGTGGGTATCGCCGACCTGCCTGGCGGTTCCGCTGGGCTACCTGCGGGACGCGGGTGTCACCCAGGCGGACACGGCAGTGCCTGCTAGCGAGCCTGTCGAGGAACTGCTGGACGCTTACCGCGAGTACCTGGCGGGCGAGCGAGGCCTGGTCGCCACCACCGTGGCCAGGTATGCGCGGATCGCCCGGTCGTTCTGCCGGGCGGTGCCGCCGCGGCCGGGCGGGCTCGGCGACCTGCGCGCCGCGGACGTGACCGCCTTCCTGGTCGCGATGTCAGGCCAGGCCAGCCCTCCGTCGCTGAGCATGACGGTGACTGCGCTGGCGTCGCTGCTGCGGTATCTGCACGTGACCGGGGTGACTGCGGCGCCGCTGGCCCGTTGCCAGCGGCCGGGCTGGAGGCCTCTGCGGTGACGCGGCTGCTGGCCAGTTGTGACCGGCGCCGGGCTGACGGTCGGCGTGATTATGCGATCGTGCTGCTGCTTGCCCGTCTCGGGCTGCGCGCCGGCGAGGTCGCTGCGCTCAGGCTCGATGATGCTGACTGGTATCACGGCGAGATCGTCGTGCGGGGCAAGGCAGACCGCCACGAGCGTCTCCCGCTGCCCGCCGACGTCGGCGCGGCCGTTGCAGCCTACCTGCGCCGGGGCCGCCCGCAGGCACCAGCCAGTGAGCGCGCGCTGTTTCTGCGCCTCGCCGCACCCTCGGGCCCGCTCACCCCGGGCGCGGTGAAGATGGTGGTACGGCACGCCGCCGCGCGTGCCGGGCTGCCTGCTTTCGGTCCGCACCAGCTGCGCCATCGCGCGGCTACCGCGACGCTGCGCCGCGGCGCGCCACTGCCCGAGGTCGCGGGGTTGCTGCGGCACCGGACCCTGGCGGTGACCGCTTCGTATGCCAGGGTCGAGCCTGGCGCGCTGCGGGAACTGGCCCGGCCGTGGCCGGGAGGTGGCGCATGAGCGAGCTTCGCATCGCCCTGCGGGACTACCTCGCGCTGCGCCGCGCGCTTGGCTACCGGCTCAAGCAGACTGAGTGGCTGCTCGGCGGCTTCGTCAGCTACCTCGAGGAACACGGCGAGCCGCAAGTCACCACCGCGCTGGCGATCGCCTGGGCGAGGTGGCCGGCCAGCGCAGACCCGCGGTGGTGGCACGCGCGGCTGGGCGCGGTCCGCGGCTTCGCCCGCTATCTGGCGTCCATCGACCCGCGGACCGAGGTGCCCCCAGCCGACCTGCTGCCCGCGGTTTATCACCGGGTGACGCCCTACTTGTACTCCGACGCCGACATCACCGCGCTGCTGGGCGCAGCCGGCGCGCTGTCCCCGGCGCTACGCGCCGCCACCCACCAGACGCTGATCGGGCTGCTCACAGTCAGCGGCATGAGGATCGGCGAGGCGATCGCGCTGGACCGGGCTGATGTCGATGACGCCGCGCTAGTCATGGCGGTCCGCAAGGCCAAGCCCGGCTCGGCGCGCAAGGTCCCGCTGCACCCGGCAACCGCGGAGGCACTGCGCGGCTACGCGCGCCTGCGCGACCGCCACTTTCCCGCGCCGGCCACGCCCGGCTTCTTCGTGTCGACCCGCGGCACCCGGCTGGCCTACAGCGACGCCAACAAGACCTTCCGGGCTCTCATCGGCAAAGCGGGACTGGAAGGCCGCGGTCAGCGGCACCGGCCGCGAGCCCACGACCTGCGGCACACTTTCGCGGTCGCGACCTTACTGCGCTGGTATGAGGAAGGCGCCGACGTCGACGCCAGGCTGCCGCTGCTGTCGGCCATGCTCGGCCACGCCGACCCGGCCTCCACCTACTGGTACCTGCAGGCCGCACCCGAACTGCTCGCCCTCGTCGCCGAGCGCCTCCAGCAGGTCCTGGGAGAGCCGGCATGACCGCGCTCGCCCCCGCCCTGCAGGCGTTCTTCACCGACCGCCTCGCCACCCAGCGCCGCGCCAGCGGACGCACCGTGGCGGCCTACCGCGACACCTTCCGGCTGCTCGTCAGCTTTGTCTCCGACCGCACCGGCACACCGCCGTCCAAACTCGACCTCGCCGACCTCGACGCACCCGCGATCGGCGCCTTCCTGCTGCACCTCGAGCAGCAGCGGCACAACAGCGTACGCACCCGCAACGCCCGCCTGGCGGCAATCCACTCGTTCTTCCGCTACGCCGCGCTGCGCCACCCCGAGCACGCCGACTCGATCAGCCGGGTGCTATCCATCCCGCACAAGCGCTACACCCGCGCCCTGGTCTCCTTCCTCACCCCAGCAGAAGCCCGGGCACTGCTCGACGCCCCGGACCGGCACACCTGGATCGGCCGCCGCGACCACACGATGCTCCTCGTCGCCGTGCAGACCGGCCTGCGGGTAGCCGAGCTCACCGGGCTGACCTGCCGCGACGCCGTGCTCACCGCAGGACCGCACGTCCGCTGCGTCGGAAAGGGCAGGAAGGAACGCTGCACGCCACTGACCGCACCCGCCGTGGCGACCCTGCGCAGCTGGCTCGCCGAACGCGGCGGGAACCCCGGCGACCCGCTGTTCCCGAGCCGGCGCGGAACGACGCTCAGCACCGACGCGGTGGAATCACTCGTCACCAAGTACGCCCAGACAGCCGCAAGCAGCTGCCCGTCGCTCACCGCCAAGAAGGTAACCCCGCACGTGCTCAGGCACACATGCGCCATGGCCCTGCGCGAAGCAGGCATCGACATCGCCACCATCGCCCTGTGGCTGGGCCACGAACACATCGCCTCGGTGATGCCCTACATGCACGCCGACCTCGGCATCAAACAGCGGGCGCTGGACCGCACCACCCCGCCCGCCGTCCCGCCAGGCCGCTACCGGCCTCCCGACAGCCTGCTCGCCTTCCTGACCAGCCTGTAATTATGGCGAACAGGTCAGCAGGCCGCAGCCCGCTGACCAGGGCAAAGCCCCGCCAGTACCGGCCTGCTCGGCATAATCACCTGCGCGGCATAAATCGCGTTATTCCGACTTCGGAATAACGCGATCGACGGCACTGGCGCGCCGATGGTGGCCGCCGAGACCGAGGGCCGCGAGGGCAAGGGCGACGACGGCACGGCACACATCCGCGAGGTCAAGCTGTGCTGCTGCTTCACCCAGACCAGCCGCGGCGAGGACGGCCGGCCCGTGCGCGACCCGGCGTCCTCCTCCTATCTGGCCGCCTTCGCGCCCGCCGCCGGGTTCGGGACGCTGATGGCCGCCGAGGCCCGCCGCCGCGGCGCGGCCCACGTCCGCCAGCTGGTCATCCTCGGCGACGGCGCGCGCTGGATCTGGAACCTGGCCAGCCAGCACTTCCCTCAGGCCACCGCGATAGCCGGCCGGTACCACGCCCGCGAGCACCTGCACGACCTGGCAAAGCTGCTGGAGTTCATGCTCGGCGACCACAAGCAAGACTGGCTCGCCGCCCGGCTCCGCGAGCTCGACGACGGCGACATCCCCGCGATCTGCGCCGCCGCCCGCGCCTTCCCACTGGCCGGCCGCAAGGCCGCCGACCTCGACACGGCCCTGCGCTACTTCGAGCACAACGCCCACCGGATGCGCTACCAGCACTTCCGGTCCCTCGGCATGTTCGTCGGCTCCGGCGCCGTCGAGGCCGGGTGCAAGGCGAATCATCGGGCAGCGCCTCAAACTGTCCGGCATGCACTGGACCCAGCCCGGCGCCACCGGCATCCTCACCCTCCGCTGCCAGCAGGCCAGCGGCCGCTGCATCTGACAACGGCACGCACTCAGACCATCTAGGGCCAGCGCAGGTTACCCGCCAGTCACCTACATTCGTGTCCCACACCCATGCCTGGCCTCGAACTGCTCCGCTTGTCAGTGGCTCGAGCGAGCGAGCCTGCCAGGGGTCAGTGTTCAGCGGAATCGACTCGCTCGCCGAACGGGTGCAGACCCTGGGCGGGGTCGCGGTCAACACCATTGGTTCCCGGCGCAGCTCCACAGAGATCGATCACATGTTCGATCTGTCTCCTCTGACCTGGGTGGGCGCAGCTGGGATCGAACCAGCGACCCCTCGCTTGTAAGGCGAAAACCAGGGCGGAATCGTGCCAGCTCCCGGAATCAGCCTACGTTCTTGAGCTGCTAAAACTCTGCCGGAAGATGCCTGGAGGTGCCTGGAAGAGTGTGCAGGGTGGCTCCCGCAAGTGGCTCCCAGAGCAGCGCCAAGATCAGGAAGCCACGGCGGGCAGGCCGGGCTCCCATTCACGCTCCCATCCGGGGATCAGCGGTGACTGCTGTGGCGACCCGCCGTCGTGGTCGCTGGCGCGGCAGCCGGGCGTGACCGGGGACGTCGTGCTGGCCGCCGATGGCCAGGCAGCTGACTTGCGATCAGCCCGGCCTGGCCCCGGCGGTCAGATCTCCCCAGGCTTCGAAACGAGCTAGCCATGGGCTTTGACCGGCAGACTGGCCAGGTGCGACGTTCGATCAGGTGGCTCTGCGGCTGCGGGGCCACCGCCCGACTGCGCGGCTGTGCGCTTGCCGGCGGAAGCCGCTGAATGGGCCAGGTGGATCTCGTTATGGGTCTCCGCTGCTAGGGCTGGGGCTCGATGTCGAGGTATCCGTCATAGGCGCGGATGGTCACGAGGAAGTAATGAAAGAAGCCCTCGAGTCCGGCCAGGCCGAAGGGATGGGGCCATGGCTCGCAGAACCAGACCGGCGCATCCCAGGAAAAGTCTTCGGCGCCGTCGGTGACCGTGAGGCTGACGCGGGCCAGCGCACCGGTGGTTTTCAGCCCGCCGATGTAGAACTCCTCGGTCAGGCCGGCGGTCAGCTCGATTCCGGCGAGCGGGGCGAGTTCTGCGCTCATCCGGGTGCGCAGGGCGCCGGTGTCCAGCAGGCATTCCATCGGCGCAGCCGCGAGTCCTTCCAGTGCGATGTCGACGACGGGCCGCGGCGTCAGCGTGCCGCCGCCCGCGGCGGGGAGTGCCCGGAACGGGAACCTCATTGCGGGGCCGCGCCGGTAATGGCCTGCTCGGAGTCCGGGACGCGGAACATCGACTGCGCCCGCTGGCGGTGGCGAGCCAGCCAGGCCGCGACCTCCTTGGGCGAGGGGGCGGCCACCAGGACCTCATCGCCGCGCACCGCCACCCACTGGCCGATGAATGGGCGTAGTGCCTCGACCAGGGGCTGCGCTGGCGTGGCGCTCTCGGCAGCCGCCGGCCGGGACGGCGCGGCGGCGGAGGCGCCCATCGCGTGGCGCTGCGTGGGACGTGCCGATCTTCCGGCCGTGAAGCCGAGACGGGTCAGGGCGCGGCGCGCCTGATGGGTGGTGAAATCGGCGCGGTCGAGCCCGGTGACCAGGGCCAGGACCTGCTTGGGCGGCCAGCGCCGCCCGTTGATCACCACGAAGTGCTCGTAGATCGGTTCCGGCAGCGCGCCCTGGAGCGCTTCCTGCACGCTCTGGGGGTCAAGGTCGTAGGTGTGGCCCGAGACGGTCATGGTCGGCAACGGAT